>Ga0066797_1000170_pt1 | contig 19611 bp, 16 predicted proteins | sample PersoiDNA2013193_FD_76335 | JGI IMG/M metagenome (GOLD analysis project Ga0066797, IMG submission 76335) | Permafrost soil microbial communities from the Arctic, to analyse light accelerated degradation of dissolved organic matter (DOM) -... | ecosystem: Environmental > Terrestrial > Soil >... | reverse complement strand
GGCGGCCAGGCATCGTACGGAAGACGGTGATGACGCCGAGCAGCCCGCTAGGCCCGAGCACGGGCACCGACCACGAGCTGGCGACCTTCGCCAGCCTTGCCAGGTCACCGAAGACGGTCCAGGACCCGGTGCCCGCCCTGATGCCGTCCTCGATGACCGCTTCTTCCCGCTCGGCGGCCAGCCCGACCGGGCCGCCCGCCGTCCCCGTCGGCAGCCGCGCCCACGCGGCGAGTACCGCCTCGGGGACCCCAAACGAAGCAGCGCACACCAGTGAGGAGTCTTCGAGCAGATGGATGCAGAGCCGCTCGGCGCCGAGCGCCGCGCCCAGGGCGGACAGGATCAGCGACAGGCTTGAGGACGGGTCGGAGGAGACGAGCCGCCCGGCGAGCCCGTGCAGCCTGGTGAGCTGGCGGCGGGCGGATGAGTCCACCGGCTGGCCGGAGATCAGCGCCATCACGTCGTCGGGGCGCACCTCGCTCGGCGCGACCGTGGTGACCACCCGCCCGTGCCGCAGCACCACGATCCTGTCGGCGAGCCGGAACATCTGCTCCGTATCGTGACAGGACAGCAGGATCGTCGTGCCCTGCTCGCGGAGCCGGATGATCAGCCGCTCGACAAGCGCCGATTCCCGCACGCCGAGCGAGGCGGTCGGCTCGTCGAGCAGCAGGAGCCTGGGGTTGTGCGCCATCGCCCGCGCGACCGCCACCATCTGCCGCTGGCCGCCGGAAAGCGACCGAACGGACCGCGTGGTGTCCCGCAGCGGAATGCCGAGCCTGGCGAGCACCCGCGAGGCCTCGTTGTGCAGGGACACCTCGGAGAACAGGTGCCTGCGGCGCTCGTTGCCGAGCATCACGTTCGACGCGACGTCGAGGTTGTCGCTCAGCGCCAGGTCCTGCCAGACGATGCGGATGCCCATCCTGGCCGCGGATCGCGGATCGGGCGCCACCGCCCGGCCGTCCAGCCTGATCGACCCGGACACCGGGGTGACGTCGCCCGCGATGGAGCGGATCAGCGTGGTCTTCCCCGCCCCGTTCTCCCCGGCGAGCGCCACCACGTCCCCGGCCCGTACCGTCAGGTCGACACCTTCAAGCGCGGTGAGCGCGCCGAACCGCACCGTGAGCGCGGACACCGTAAGCTCCGGTGCCTCGCCCGCGCCGCTGGTGGGTTCCGCCTTGACCGTCACATGACAATTCTTATCCGAGTATCCGCGTACCAGCACAACCATCTCGACCTCGTGACTGTTTGTCGCTTTACGGTTACCCTGTGTCGCCGTGCTAGGCGACCTGCCGGGTGCCCTCGGCGGCGAGGCCGGCGTCGCGGCGGCGGCGCGGCATGCGCAAGGCGCGCTCGCCGAGCAGGGACAGCCCGGCGGGCAGCAGGACGCCGCGTACCACGGTCGCGTCGATCGCGATGGCGACCGCCGTGGCGACGCCGAACACCTTGAACTCGATCTGGGACAGCGTGGCGAAGATCGAGAACACCGCGACCATGATCGCGGCGGCGCTTGTCACCACGCCGGCGCTGCTCGTGAGGCCCTGGGTGATCGCCGCGAGGGTGCCCTCGCGGCCGCCGGGACCGCGTCGCAGCAGTTCCGCGATCCGGCTGAGGATGAACACGTGGTAATCCATGCTGAGCCCGAACAGCAGCACGAACATGAACAGCGGCAGCCACGACGTGATCCCGCCGTAGGCGGTGAAGCCGAGCGCGGCCTGCAGGTGGCCGTCCTGGAATATCCAGGTCATCACGCCGTAGGCGGCACCGACCGAGAGCAGGTTGAGGCAGATGGACAGGGCGGGGAGCACGACCGACCTGAACGTGATCATCAGCAGCACGAAGGCCAGGCCAAGAACGAAGCAGAACACCAGCGGCGTCCTGCTCGCGAGCTGCGCGTTGAAGTCGTGGCTGCCCGCCGTCGGCCCGCCGACCGAGTAGCTGATCCCTGGCACCTTGCCAAGCGTCGCGGGCAGCACCTGCGTCCGCAGCGCGGCGAGCGCGCTGACCGACGCCGTGTCCGTCCCGCCGCCGGCCAGCGGAACCGAGACGACGAGCACGTGCGCGGAATTGAAGACCGTGGCGGTGATCGGCTCGCGGATCGCGCCGTGCGCCGCGGCGACCTGGCCGTGCAGCGCGGCGATGGCCGCTCTGACCTGGCGGCTGCCGAGATTGTCGCCGGTCACGACCACCTCGGCCGGCTCGGGTCCGCCGGGGAAGGCCGTCAAGATGGTGTCCAGGGTGCGGACAACGGGCACGTTGTCGGGGAACGAGTGCAGGCCGGCATCCTCCAGGTGCAGGGCGAGGGCCGGTGCCGCGAGAGCCAGCAGCCCCACGGTCGCCAGGCCGCCAAGCGCCACCGGATGGCGCACGACCGCGCGGATAACGGCCCCCCACAGCCGCGACGGGCGCGCGGCGGCCTGGCGGCGGCCGAGGAACGGTATGCGGCCTCGGTCGGTCCCCCTGCCGAGCAGCGACAGCAGCGCGGGCAGGAACGTCAGCGAGCCGAGCACGGCGACGCCGACGACCATGATGGTGCCGATCGCCACCCCGGAGAACACGTCGATCCCGGTGAAGAACAGCCCGCCAAGGGAGATCATCACGGTCAGCCCCGATATCACGATGGCACGGCCCGACGTGGCGGCCGCGATGCGCACCGCCTCCCGCGATCAGCGCGCCGAACACGATGAGCAGCAGGGCCAGCGAGATCGGCAGCGAGGTGATCTCCGCCTTCCTGAAGTCCTGGCTGGTCAGGGCGCCGGTTACCCGGTCGAGGCTGGCGTCGCCCGCCTCGGCGATGGTCAGCCCCTGATGCCGGGCCGCGATGCCGGCGACCGCCCGCAGCGCGGGCACCACGGCCTGGTCCTGGTTGCCGCTGCCTCCTGCCACATCGAACGTGACCAGGGCCGACCGGCCGCTGCTCAGGCCGGGCGAGGTGAACGGCGACCTGATGTCCGCGGCGGACCGCGGCAGTCGCCGCAGCGCGGCGACGACCTCGCGGGACGCCTGCCGCAGCCGCGGGTCGTCGGCGAAGGTCTGCCCGGCGGCGTGCGCCTGGATGAGGACGCTCTCCCTGGCGGGATGCTGCACACCAGGCCTGTCCAGGATCCGTTCCGCCTGGCCCGCCTGGCCGGGATTGTAGCTTGGGCGGTTGCTCGTGCCGAGATGCTGGCCGGCCAGCAGCGCCGCGGCCACCAGGAGCAGCCAGCCGGTCACGGCGATGATCCGGTGCCTGGCCGACCAGGTCGCGACCCGTTCCACCATGGGTGCCCGCACGGGCTGTCTTGCCCTGTTATCTGACGGCTTGCGATCTGACTGGAGGTTCATGACCGCAAGGGTCCGTTCCCGGCGGGTGGCGCGGCCATGGTGCGGTCTCACGGATTGAGGGTGGGGTTAACCCAACCCCGTTTCCGGGGGACTGGCGGGTGGCCGGCGGTTGCCGTATCGCCTAGCGTCGCAGCCATGGTCCTTATCCGCGGTCTGGTGTCGCCGCGCACCTGGCTCGCCTTCATCCACCACGTGGCCGGCCTGATCGTCGCGATCGTGGTCTTCGTCGTCGTCGTGACCGGTCTCGCGCTCAGCGTCGGCCTGCTGCCGCTCGCCCTCGCCGGCCTGCCCGTCCTCGGCGTGACGGTGCGGTTCGCCGGCCTGGCCGCGGTCGCCGAGCGCGCCAGGTTCGGTCTCCTGCTCGGCATCGCGATCCCCGCCTGGCCGCCCCGCGGGCGCTCCGATTACCGCTGGCTCGTGGTGCCGCGCCGCGGCGTGCTCACCGCGCGCGCCACCTGGGGCGAGATCGGATACGCGCTGCTGCGGCTGGTGGTGAGCGCAGTCGCCCTGCCGGTCGTGCTCTTCACCTGGGCGCTTGCCCTGGTCCTTGTCACGCTGCCCGCCTACAACGGGGCGCTGCCCGGTGGCGCCGCCGCCCTCGGCGGCCTGTCCGCTCGCGGCGCGCCCGCGATGGCGGCTGCGCTGGCCGGCGGCCTGCTGCTGCTCCTGGCCGCGCCGTGGCTGACCCGCGGCCTGGCGTCGGCGGACGCCGCGCTCGCCGGGTGGCTGCTCGCGCCGCCGAGCGACCTGGCCGCCCGGGTTACCGAGCTGCGCAGCAGCAGGGACCGGGTGGTGGACGCCGCCGAGGCGGAGCGGCGGCGGATCGAGCGGGACCTGCACGACGGCGCGCAGCAGCGGCTTGTCGCGCTGGCGATGGAGCTTGGCCGGGCCAAGGCGAAGTTCGCCGACGACGTCGACGGCGCCAGGGTCCTCGTCGACCAGGCGCACACCGAGGCCAAGGCCGCGCTGTCCGAGCTGCGTGACCTGGTGCGCGGCGTGCACCCCCCGGTGCTGACCGACCGTGGCCTCGACGCGGCGCTGTCCGGTCTGGCCGCGCGCTGCCCGGTGCCCGTGCGGGTGGAGGTGGACGTGCCGGTCCGGCCGAAGGCCGCCGTCGAGGCGGTCGCGTACTTCGTCATCGCCGAGGCGCTCACCAACGTGGCCAAGCATGCCCGGGCGAGCCAGGTCAACGTCGTGGTGGAAGGCCACGGCTACCCGGGCACGCTCAGCATCGTGATCAGCGACGACGGAATCGGCGGCGCCGATCCCCGCGGCGCGGGGCTGTCCGGTCTCGGTGACCGGGTGGCCGGCGTGGACGGCGGGTTCTCCGTCGAGTCACCGTCCGGCGGCCCGACGATCATCTCGGCGGTGCTGCCGTGCGGATAGCCATCGCGGAGGACTCGGTCCTGCTGCGCGAGGGGCTCACCCGGCTGCTCGCCGAGGCCGGGCATGAGGTGGTCGCCGCCGCGGGCGACGCGGAGGGGTTCCTGCGCGCGGTGGCCGCGAGCAAGCCCGACGTGTGCGTGGTGGACGTCAGGATGCCGCCCACCTTCACCGACGAGGGGCTGCGCGCCGCGCTCCTCGTCCGCGACCAGTGGCCGGAGGTCGGCGTGCTCGTGCTCTCCCAGTGGGTGGAGGAACGGTACGCCACCGAGCTCATCGGCGGCCGCCCGCACGGCGTCGGCTACCTGCTCAAGGACCGGGTGGCCGACGTGGCCGAGTTCCTCGACGCGCTGTGCCGGGTGGCCGCGGGCGGCAGCGCGCTCGACCCGGAGGTCGTCGCGCAGCTGCTCGCCCGCAGCCGCCACCCGCTCGGCGGCCTGACACCGCGCGAGCGCGAGGTGCTCGCGCTGATGGCGGAGGGCCGGTCCAACTCCGCGATCGCGGACACGCTCGTGGTCGGCGCCGGCGCTGTGGAAAAGCACATCAACAGCATCTTCACCAAGCTGGCCCTCGCGCAGGGCGAGCGGGACCACCGCCGCGTGCTCGCGGTCCTGCGCTACCTCGGAACGGAATGAGCACGATGAACCCGACAGTGCTGAACCAGCCGCCGCCGGCCGAGACCGCGGCCCTGCCGATGACACAAGCGCGCCGCGCCGTGCTCGCGGTCGGCGTGCCGCTGTGCCTGGCGCTTACCGCGTACACAGGCCTGGACCTTGTCGCGCAGATCGGCCAGGGGCACTACGGCTTCAGCTACGCCGTCCCGGCAAGCGCCCGGCAGGTGAGCGTGCATTCCAGCGGCGGTGACCTCGCCCTGCGGCAGGTGGCGGGCGGTCAGGCGAGCTTCGCCGGCACCGCGCACTACAGCCTCGTCAGGCCGGGCATCAGCGTTCGCATGGCGGGCGGCCAGGCCAGCTTCGGGTATGGCTGCCCCATCCCGGCCGGGAACTGCGGCCTTGACGCGACGATCGGCGTGCCCGCGGGGACGGCCGTATCGCTGTCGAGTGGCGGCGGCGGCATCTCGGCCACCGGCATCACGGGTGCCGTCGAGCTGTCGACCGGCGGGGGAGACATCACCGCCGACCGGGTGACGGGTGCCCTCACGCTGCGCACCGGCGGCGGGAGCATCCAGGCCACCGCGGTCGCCTCTGTCGATGTCACGGCCGGCAGCGGCGGCGGCGACATCGAGATCACCTTCACCCGGGTGCCGCGGGACGTACAGGTAAGCACCGGCGGCGGCAACATCACGATCATCGTGCCGCCGGGCAGCGCCAGCTATCACGTGGCGGCCAGCACGGGAGGCGGCAACACCACTGACTCGGTCCCCATCAACTCCTCGTCCCCCAATGCCATAACCGCCACAAGCGGTGGCGGCGACATCACCATCCGCCAGGCCATTTGACCCCACGCCACCGGAGTCACCGGAAACGGGAGACTCGGAGCAGCGGCCCGTTCGAGCTGATGATTGTGATTTGGCTGCTGCCTTTGCGGCCTTTTACAGCGACGCGAACGCGTCCTCGAGGATGCCGAGCCCCTCTTCGAGCAGGTCCTCGCCGATGACGAGCGGCGGAAGGAAACGCAGCACGTTGCCGAACGTGCCGCAGGTGAGCACGATAAGGCCCGCCTTGTGGCAGGCGGCGGCCACCGCGGCGGTGGACGCCTGGTCGGGCTCGAGCGTGCCGGGGCGGGTCAGCTCGACCGCGACCATCGCGCCGCGGCCGCGCACGTCGGCGATGACCGGGTAGGCCTCGGCCAGCTTGCGCAGCCTGGCGAGCATGATCTCGCCGATCCCGCGGGCGCGGGCCGCCAGGTTCTGCGACTCCATCGTCTCGATCGCGCCGAGCGCGGCGGCGCAGGCGACGGGGTTGCCGCCGTAGGTACCGCCGAGGCCGCCGGGGTGGACCGCGTCCATGATCTCCGCGCGACCGGTCACCGCGGCGAGCGGCAGCCCGCCCGCGATGCCCTTGGCCGTGGTGATCAGGTCGGGCACCACGCCCTCGTGGTCGCAGGCGAACCAGTCGCCGGTGCGGCAGAACCCGGTCTGTATCTCGTCGGCGATGAACACGATCCCGTGCTCGGCGCAGAAGGCCGCGAGCCCGGCGAGGAACCCCTCGGGCGGGACGATGAACCCGCCCTCGCCCTGGATCGGCTCGATGATCACCGCGGCGACGTTCTCCTCGCCGACCTGGGCGTGGATCAGGGACTTGATCGCGCCGAGCGCCTCGGCCTTGGCCGCCGCTGGCCCGTCTGGCCAGCGCAGCGGATAGGCCATCGGCACCCGGTAGACCTCGCCGGCGAACGGGCCGAACCCCTGCTTGTAGGGCATGTTCTTGGCGGTCAGCGCCATCGTCAGGTTCGTGCGGCCGTGGTAGGCGTGGTCGAACGCGACCACCGCCTGCCTGCCGGTGTAGTACCGGGCGATCTTCACCGCGTTCTCGACCGCCTCGGCGCCCGAGTTGAACAGGGCCGACCGCTTCTCGTGCGAACCGGGCGTGCGGCGGGCGAGTTCCTCGCAAACCGCCACGTACCCCTCGTACGGTGTCACCATGAAGCACGTGTGGGTGAACTGGGAGACCTGGTGCTGAACGCGGCTGACGACGGCGTCGGCCGCGTTGCCGACCGACGCGACCGCGATGCCCGAGCCGAAGTCGATGAGCGAGTTGCCGTCGACGTCAAGCAGCACGCCGCCGCCGGCCGCGGTGACGAAGATGGGCAGGGTGGTTGACACGCCTCGGGCGACGGCGCCTGAGCGGCGCTCCATCAGGGCACGGGAAGCGGGACCCGGGATCTCGGTAACAAGCATGCGGCGTTGCGGCAGCGCGGGGCCGCCGGCGGGGAGCGCGGTCATGCTTCGGACGATAACATCCACAGATGCCGGAGCAGAATGGCGGATCGCGGAAGGAAGGGGCGACTGACGTGCCCGAAGGCGTATCAGGGGGGCTATTCGGCGGCGTATTCACGCGCGGCGGCCCGGTCGCCGACGACGCCGCGTGGCTGCGGGCCATGCTGGCGGTTGAGGCCGGTCTCGTCCGGGCTCTGGAGCATGCCGGGCTCGCCCCCGCGGGCGCGGGGGCGGCGGTCACCGCTGCCGCCGCGCGGGCGGGCGACTTCGACATCGCCGAGCTCAGCCTGTCGTCGGCGCTGACAGGAAACCCGGTCCCTGGCCTGGCCAGGGCGCTGACCAGGCTGGTGGATGATCCGGCGGCCCGGGCGGCGGTGCACCAGGGCGCGACAAGCCAGGACATCATGGATTCCGCGGCCATGCTGCTTGCCCGCGACGCCATCGACGCCGCGCTCGCCGACCTTTCGCGGGCCGCGGCCGCGGCCGCGCGGCTCGCCGACGCGCACCGCGGGTCGCTGATGATCGGCAGGACGCTGCTCCAGCAGGCGGTGCCCGTCACGTTCGGCGTGGTCGCGGCCGGCTGGCTGGCCGGGCTTGACGCGGCGATCGGCGGCCTGGTGTCCGTCAGGGACACGCGCCTCGCCGCCCAGTTCGGCGGGGCGGCGGGCACGCTGGCCTCGCTCGGCGCCGACGGCCCCCGGGTGAAGGCGCTGTTCGCCCGCGAGCTCAGCCTGGCCGACCCGCCGCTGCCCTGGCATACCGAGCGGCTGCGGATCATCGACATCGCCACCGCGATGGCTCGGGTCACCGCCACACTCGGGAAGGTGGCCCGCGACGTCACGCTGCTCGCGCAGACCGAGGTGGGGGAGGTCTGCGAGGGCACGGGAACCTCGGTGACAGACGCGTCAAGCTCGGTGCCGCGCCGTGGCGGCTCGTCCGCCATGCCGAACAAGAACAACCCGGTCGCGGCCGTCGCCATCCTCGGCTGCGCCAGGCAGGTGCCCGGCCTGCTCGCCACCCTCGTCGCCAGCGCCGAGCAGGAGCACCAGCGGGCGGCCGGCGCCTGGCACGCGGAGTGGCAGCCGCTCAGCCACCTGCTCGACCTCACCGTCTCGGTCGGGGCGTGGGCGCGCGACCTGCTGGAAAACCTTCAGGTCGACACGGCGCGGATGGCCGCCAACCTCGCCGCGGCCGGCGGTTTCCCGCTGGCGGAACGGGTCACCGCGCTGCTGCGCGACGCGCTCGGCGCGCCGCGTGCCCACGACGTGGTGGCGAACGCGGCCGGCCGGGCGGCATCCTCGGGCGTTCCGCTCCGCGACGTCCTCCTCGCCCTCCCCGAGCTTGACGACACAGGCGTCACCGCCGCCGAGATCGAGCAGGCCCTCGAACCGTCCGCCTACCTGGGCGCGTCCGACACCTTCATCACGGCGGCCCTGAACGCCCATCACGCCGGATAACAGCAAGAAGCAAGAGCGGAGCAGAGCAGATGGATGATGAAGAGCGCGCGGCGCAGGGCATGCGGATCCGGCGGGCCGTTCTCGGCGACGCGCACGTCGACCGGGCCCAGGGCAACACCACCGAGTTCACCGCGCCGTTCCAGGACTGGATCACCAGGTACGCCTGGGGCGAGATCTGGGCCCGCCCAGGCCTGACGCGGTCGCAGCGGTCCATCATCACGCTTACCGTGCTCGCCGCCCTCCAGCACGAGGACGAGCTCGCCATGCACACCAAGGCCGCCCTGCGCAACGGCCTCACCGAGGACGAGATCGGGGAGGTCCTGCTCCAGGTGGGCCTCTACGCGGGCGTCCCCGTGGCGAACCGCGCGTTCGCCGTCGCCGGCCGCGCGATCGCGGAGTACCGCGCCGAGGGATAATAATTGTCGTCCCACCCAACCGTGCTACCTGCGGCTTTGTGGTGAGGGCATCACCCGATGTCCGACATGCGAACGTCTGTACTCTGGGCGGTACAGGTGGCGGCTGCGGATGTATCGTCGTGATAACTCACAGACGGGAGCGACATGGCGGAGATCGTCTCGCTCGCGGAGGCGGTCAGGCTCGCGGTCCGTGACGGTGACACGGTCGCGATGGAGGGGTTCACCCACCTGATTCCGTTCGCGGCGGGTCATGAGGTGATCCGGCAGGGACGCCGTGATCTCACCCTGGTCCGGATGACGCCGGACCTCATCTACGACCAGCTCATCGGGGCTGGCTGCGTGAAGAAGCTGATCTTCTCCTGGGGCGGCAACCCCGGCGTCGGATCGCTGCACCGGTTTCGCGACGCGGTCGAGCACGGCTGGCCGCGCCCGCTTGAGATCGAGGAGCACAGCCACGCCGGCCTGGCCAACAGGTACGTGGCCGGCGCCTCCGGGCTGCCGTTCGCGGTGCTGCGCGGCTACGCGGGCACCGGGCTCGTCGAGCAGACCGACACGATCAAGCCGGTCACCTGCCCGTTCACCGGCGAGACCCTGATGGCGGTGCGGGCGCTGCGCCCGGATGCCGCGATCATCCACGCGCAGCGGGCGGACCGCGCGGGCAATGTGCAGCTCTGGGGCATCGCCGGAGTACAGAAAGAAGCAATTCTCTCGGCGGAACGGTCCGTGGTGACTGTCGAGGAGATCGTTGACTCCCTCGAGCCGCGGCCGGGAGCGGTGGTGCTACCGACCTGGGCGGTGTCATACGTCGCGCACGTGCGCAGCGGCGCGCATCCCTCCTACGCGATGGGCTACACCGAGCGCGACAACGACTACTACGTCGCCTGGGACAAGATCGCGCGGGACCGTGAGGCGTTCACCAAGTGGCTTGAGGAGCATGTGATGTCCGCGGAAGGCGCGTCAGCATGAGCGCGGTGGACTACACCTCGGACGAGATGATGACGGTCGCCGCGGCCCGCGCGCTCGCCGACGGCATGACCTGCTTCGTCGGCATCGGACTGCCGTCGGCCGCGTCGAACCTGGCCCGCGCCACGCACGCGCCGAACCTCGTGCTGATCTACGAAAGCGGCACGATCGGCGCGAAGCCCGACCGGCTGCCGCTCTCCATCGGCGACGGCATCCTCGCCGAGACCGCCGACGCGGTCGTTTCCGTGCCGGAGATCTTCAACTACTGGCTCCAGCCGGGCCGGATCGACGTCGGCTTCCTCGGCGCCGCGCAGATCGACAAGTACGGAAATATCAATACGACGATCGTCGGCGGCGACTACGCCCACCCCAGGACCCGGCTGCCCGGCGCGGGCGGCGCGCCAGAGATCGCGGCCTCCTGCCGTCAGGTCATCGTGATCGTCAGGCAGAACCTGCGCGCCTTCGTGGAGAAGGTCGACTTCATCACCTCGGTCGGCTACGGGACCGGCCCGGGCGACCGTGAGCGCCTCGGCCTGCGCGGCGCGGGCCCGCAGAAGATCATCACCGACCTCGGCATCCTGACGCCCGACCCGGTCAGCTGCGAGTTCATCGTCACCTCGATGTTCCCCGGTATCACGCAGCAGACGATCAGGGAGCGCACTGGCTGGGACCTGGTGATCGCGCCAGAACCGGCGCTCGTCGCGCCGCCGACGGAATCCGAGCTAGCCGCGCTGCGCAGGTACAAGGCGGCGTCGTAGTGTCACAGCAGAAGGAGTAGGACGACCGTGACCGTGTCCGAACAGGGACTCATCGCCGGCGACTCAGGCCAGGCCGGGGGCCCAGGCAAGTTTGTCCTGCCCGAGTACATGAAGCCGCGCGACGGCAATCACCCGCCGCTCGGCTTCCCCGGCTACAAGTCCACCGCGCTGCGCCATCCCAAGCAGCCGCTCGTGCTGCTGCCGCAGCGGCTCACCGAGGTGACCGGGCCGCTGCTCGGCGACGACCTGATCTCCATGCAGGACGCCGACCTCACCACGCAGCACGCGGGCGAGCCCCAGGGACAGCGGATCATCGTCGTCGGCCGGGTGCTCGACTCGGGCGGCAAGCCGGTACCAGACACGCTGATCGAGATCTGGCAGACCAACGCGGCCGGGCGGTACCGCCACACCCGCGAGCACCACCCCGCACCGCTCGACCCGAACTTCACCGGCGTCGGCCGCGTGATCACCGACCAGGGCGGCGGATACCGGTTCATCACGATCCAGCCTGGCTCATACCCGTGGGGCAACCACTACAACGCCTGGCGGCCCGCGCACATCCATATGTCGCTGTTCGGCCGTGCGTTCACGCAGCGGCTGGTGACCCAGATGTACTTCCCTGGCGACCCGCTGCTGCCGATCGACCCGATCTACAACTCGGTGCCCGACGAGAAGGCCAGGGCGCGCATGGTCGCGGAGTTCTCCATCGAGGACACGCAGCCGGAGTGGGCACTCGCCTACCGGTTCGACATCGTGCTGCGCGGCAGCGAGCAGTCCGTCTTTGAGGAGCCCCACAGTGAGTGAGCTGCTGACACCCTCGCAGACCGTCGGCCCCTACTTCGCGATGCGGCTGCCGTGGCCCGAGGGCCCCTTCGTGGTTCCCGCGGGCACGCCCGGCGCGAGCACGATCATCGGCCGCCTGTACGACGGCGTCGGTGACCCGATTCCCGACGGGATGATCGAGACCTGGCAGGCGGACCAGAACGGCCGGTTCGCGCACCCCGCCGATCCCCGCGGCCCCGTGGTCGACGGTGACAAGGCGTTCCGCGGCTTCGGCCGCGCCCAGACCACCCGCGATGGCTCGTTCACCATCGTCACCGTCAAGCCGGGGCCGCTGCCGTTCGGCGACGGCCGGACGGAGGCACCGCACATCGACGTCTCCGTCTTCGCGCGCGGCATGCTCGACCGCTCGGTGACCAGGATCTACTTCCCCGACGAGCCGGAGGCCAACGAGGCAGACCCGGTCCTCGCGGCCGTCCCCGCCGCCCGCCGCCCGACGCTGATCGCGGTCCCGTATGACGACGGCCTGCTCAGGTTCGACATCCACATGCAGGGCGACAACGAAACCGTCTTCTTCGACCTCTAAGGGAGACGCTCGTGCCCGCGGTCAAGCTTGTCTTCTCGCTGGAAGGTCCTGACGACGCGCCGGTGCTCGTGCTTGGGAACCCAATCGGGACCACCCGCGACGTGTGGGCGCGCCAGTTGCCCGTTCTTTCGCGTCATTTCCGTATATTGCGTTTTGAGCCGCGCGGCCACGGCGCCCCGCAGACGCAGTCACCGGCCCCGAAAGGCCCGTACAGCATCGCCGAGCTCGGCTCCGATGTCCTGGCGCTCGCCAACGCCCACGGCATCGAGCGCTTCGCCTACGCGGGCGTCTCGCTCGGCGGCATGACCGGCATCTGGCTGGCCGCCAACGCCCCCGAGCGGATCACCTCCCTGGCCGTCTGCTGCGCCGCGCTCACCGCGCTCCCGTCGCCGCAGTCCTGGCACGACCGCGCCGCGCTCGTCCGTGCCGAGGGCATGGCGCCGCTCGCGGGCATGGTGGTGCCTCGCTGGTTCACCGCGGCGTTCGTCGCCCGCGAGCCAGCAGCGGTCGCGACCGTCGTCGCCATGCTCACGGGCACCAATCCCGAGGGCTACGCCGGCTGCGGCGAGGCCATCGCCGCGCTCGACCTGCGCCCGGTGCTCGCCAGCGTGCGGGCCCCGACCCTGGTCGTGTCCGGCGCGGAGGACGTCGCGGCGCCCCCCTCGGTGGGCGCCGCTACCGCCCGCGCCATCTCGGGCGCCCGGCTGACCGTCATCCAGGGCGCCTCCCACTTCGCTCACTACGAGAAGCCTGGCCCGGTCACTGATGCCCTGCTCACCCACTTCAGGTCGACGGTCACTGCCGCCACGCAAGCCGCGAACGGTGCCATCAGTTAGGACGATGGTCACTATGCACAAATGCCGGAAAAGCGTATCCTTAACAGCGGAGCGTGACATGGGTATCGTTATCGCGGTTGTCATCGTTGTCCTGGCGGTCGTCGTCGTCGTGCGTGTCTTCTCGCGGCACACCACGCCCTCGCTGACCAGGCGACTGCGCAGCACTAGCTTCAGCAGGCGGCGCTCGGAATCGATTAAGCAGGCCGCGGCCGCGGACGTCGCGACGATTCTGGCGGACGACAAGTACGTGCGTCCGGATCCATCGGGGCCCGATAGCGAGCTCTGAGCGGCCAGCCCGCAGCGCGGAAGAAAATACGCGCGTGGCCGGGACGTGTACCCGTGCATTTTTGCTCCGGATCCGGGCAGCTGAACCCGCGAAATATCTGCGTTGCGGCAGCAACTGAGGCTCTCGCGTCAGTGGCTCGGATTCCGGGAGCGTGTCATGGGCATTGTTATCGTGGCTGTCATCGTGTTCTTGGCGGTCAGCGTCGGCATGGTCCGCTGGTATCGGCGGCCGCCCCAGCTGACCAGGCGACTGCGCAGCACCGGCTTCAGCAGGCGGCGCTCGGAAGCGATCAGGCAGGCGGCGGCCCTGGACGTCCAGGAGATTCTGGCGAGCGACGGGTATCTCGGTTCGGAGACGGCCCCGGCCGGGGAAAGCGAACTCTAGGCGAGCAACTGCCTGCCCGCCGCCGCGCGTACCGCGTCGGTAAGCGCGGTCAGCCGCGGTGAGTCAAGGCGCCAGCGCTGCCAGTACAGTGGCACGTCGATCACCTCGGGTGATAGCCGTACGAGCAAGCCCGCTGCCAGGTCGGCGCGGGCCTGCGGCTCGGGAAGCATGCCCCAGCCGAGCCCGATCCTGACGGCTTCGTAGAAGTCGGCCGTGGACGGTACCTGGTGGGCGATGGGCGGTGCCTGCTCGGCGCCGTGCCGGCGCAGCAGTTCGTGCTGCAGGTCGTCCTTGCCGTTGAAGATGACGACCGGCATGGCGGCCCAGTCGGCGAAGCGCCCCCGTCGCCACCGGTCGGCGAACCAGGGAGCGGCGGCGGGCACATAGCGCAGCGCCCCGAGCGGCAAGGCGGTGCATCCCTGCACGGCGGCCGGGTCGCTGGTAACCGCGGCGAGCACGTCACCGCCGCGCAGTAGCTCCTGCGAGTGTCCCTGGTCCTCCACCTGGAGCCTGATCGCGGTGCCTTCCCACGTCGCCACCTCGGCGAGCACGTCCCGGAACCACCCCGCGAGTGAGTCCGCGTTGACCGCCACCGGCAGTTCTACGGCGCCCGCGGCGGTGAGCGCCTGGCTCGCCTCGTCGTGCAGGAGCCGCGTCTGCCGGCCAAGGCGCACGAGCCATTCGCCGTGCGGGGTAGGACGGCACGGCGTTCCCCGGCTGATGAGGACCTGGCCCGCCGCGGCCTCGAGAGCCCTGATGCGCTGGCTGATCGCGCTCGGCGTGATGTGCAGCCGTCGCGCGGCCGCGTCGAAGGTCCCGTGATCGGCGATGGCAACGAGCGCGTCGAGCTGGCCAGGGTTGAGATCCACCAGGCAAGTGAAGCACAGCTAATGGTTCGTTAGGAACTTTCGTTTGCCTTCACTAGGCCGCGTCCCTACTGTCGGAACCATGGTTGATGACTCCCTCGGCGGACTATTCGCCGGACTCTCGCTCATCGTGGCGATCGGGGCGCAGAACGCCTTCGTCCTGCGCCAGGGGCTGCGCCGTGCACGGGTCGCCATGGTCGTGTCGGTGTGCGCGCTCTCCGATCTCGCGCTCATCGTCGCCGGGGTGAGCGGCATCGGCGCCGTCGTACAGCACGCCGGGTGGGCGCTTACGGCCGTGCGGTGGTTCGGCGCCGCGTTCCTCACCTGGTACGGGCTGTCCTCGGCATGGCGCGGCCGGCGTCCGTCCGCCCTGAGCGTGGCTTCAGGCGGCCCCGGATCCTCGCTCGCGACGCTCCGCAGGACGCTCGCGCTCACCTGGCTCAACCCGCACGTCTATCTCGACACCGTGGTCCTGCTCGGCTCGATCGCGAACACGCACGGTCCGTCGGGCAGGTGGTGGTTCGCCGTGGGGGCATGCCTGGCGAGCGCGGGCTGGTTCACCGGCCTCGGCTTCGGCGCGCGGCTCGCGGCACCGCTGCTCGCCACCCCGCGTGCCTGGCAGATCCTCGACCTGCTCATCGCGGCGACGATGCTGCTGATCGCCGCCAAGCTCGCGACCGGCTGATATGGGGAGGCATCGTAGGCCGACAGGGGATGGCGTAAGATGCGGTGTTAATCGAGCGTGGTGGGCAAGTGGAGGAGTACGCGGCATGCTGGACTACATATTGGCGGCCGTGCTCTTCGTCGCCATGATCACCACGCTGGTGTTCCTTTGGAAGCGCGAGCACTCGTAGCCCTCGCGAGGTCGTAGCCTCCCGGATTCCGCCAGCCTTCCTCAGGTCACCTGCATGGGCCGCATCATCGAGTTGTCCTCGTGGTCGAACAGGTGGCAGTGCCACACGAACCGGCCCTTGTGGTCGAAATGCGCCTTGACCCGCGTGATGTAGCCGGTGGGCGAGGCGCACGAGTCCTTGCGGCCGAGTTCCCAGGCGTGCGGCGGCTGGACGGCCCCGCCGTTGAGCGGCTGGCGGCTGAGGACCTCGAACTGGACCTGGTGCAGGTGGAAGACGTGCGAGATCTGCCCTGAGCCCTCGGGGGAGAAGTTCAACACCTCCCAGATCTCGGTGGTGCCGTGCTTAGGCTCCTCGGTCAGCGCGTCGTCCCAGCCGAGCGCGTTAGGCGTCCCATCGGCGTTCACCGTGCCGCACAGGAAGCTTGAGATCACGTTGACCTGGAAGCTCGACCCCTGCTCGCTGAGCGATACCTGCCTGGTGCGCGTCGCGGCGCTCAGCACGGTGGGCTTGGGCAGCGTCAGGTGCTCGGGCGCGATGGACTTGTCCTTGGACTTCAGCGGTACGACCGTGAACCTCATCACGGTCCCCGTGGTGCCCCTGGTGGCGGCGGCGCCCTCATTGGTGAGGTACAGGTGCGTGCCTGGCTTGTGGCCGGTGAAGTCGATGATGATGTCGTACCGCTCGGACGGCAGCATGGGCAGCCCGGTCGTGCCTGACAGCTCCACCGGGTGCGGGAGGAAGCCGCCGTCGCTGCCGATCACCCAGATGGGCAGCGCCGCCTTGGCCGGCGCCGCGGGGTGCGCGCTTGACGCGATCTTCAGCGAGAGCTGCCGCACGGCGCAGCCGTTCAGCACCCGGAACCGGTAGCGCCGCGGCTCCACGTTCAGGTTCGGCCAGGTGCTGCCGTTGACCGTGATCGTGGAACCGTAGTAAAGCCCGTTCCAGATCGGCGGGATGTCGGTCTCGGGAATGTAGGGCCCGTTCCAGGTGAGGTTCTTGGCAGGCAGGTACTGAGTGCCGTCGGTGCTGAAGCTCGGGTCCTGGATCACCAGCGGGATCTCGTAGTACCTGGTGCCCGCGCGGTCGCCGCGGCGCGGCGCGGGCCCGGGCAGGTGGCCGGCGGGCAGGTCGCCGCCGCCGCCGCGCAGGTTGTACACGCCGAGCAGGCCGGCCCGCACGCTGAGCCTGGTCATCCCGAGGGTGTGGTCGTGGTACCAGAGGCTGGTGGCGCGCTGGTCGTTCGCGAACTCGAACTGCGCCATGCCGGAACCCCACTGCACGCCGGCTCGCGACAGGGCCCCCGCCTTGAACTGGTAGTACTTGCTGCCGACGGTGGCGTAGCCCTTGGGGATGTTCCTAGCGAGCGGGAGGTACCACGCCTCGGGGTAGCCGTCGGAATCCTCGTAGGCGTGCGCGCCGTGCAGGTGCACGACGAGCGGTACCGGCCCGGTGTACGGCCCTGGGGTGCTGGTGAACTTCGGCGGCTTGTCCCTGTTGGCCGTGCCGCCAGGCGGGTTGGCCCAGTGGATCGTCGGGTCGACGGGCAGGATGTGCGGCACGTAGTCGCCCGAGGAGTTCACGAGCTGGTTTGCCCAGGTCAGCCGGGTGCGGTGGTTGACGGTTGCCTCGATCGTGTAACCAGGCGCGTGAAACGTCCTCGGGTCGGTCGTGGAGCCGAAACCGAAGACCGGCGTGGTCGGGAACCCCCTGGGCAGGATCTGCTGCCGGAACGGCCGGGCCGCGAGCGAGAATCGGTCGTAGGCCTTGGTGGAGGCCGCCGTCGGCATCGCCGGCAGGATGAAGAGCTGGGTGCCGAACTGCGGGATGGCATTCGGATCGAGCTGGCCGGCGCTCGCGCCCGCGGCGGCGATGAGACGCGGACCCGCGATCGCGGCCCCGGCGCCGGTGACCGCCGCGGCGATCAGTGCCTCCCTGCGCGTCAGCTTCATTAGTTCTTCCGCTCCTCCTCAGTCCATCTAGCACTCTAGAGAATTTCGTGTTATTTAGCCGGTGAACGCGCAGTTCCCAGCCTCGCGGCTGGTTTCCGCCGGTTCGACGGAAAGCACGGAAACCTCAGTGGACACCGAAGGGAAATGAGACCGTCGTCTCGTCGAACGCGTCGCTGCGCACGGTGACGGCCAGGGACCACTGCCCCGTGAAGGTCAGCGCCGCGAGCTGCGTGCGGTACTGGCCTGGCGCGGTCTGGACGAGCGGCACCGTGATCGGCCCGAGCGCCTTGGCGCGATAGTAGAGCTCGGCGGTCACCTGCGCGGGAACATACCCGTGTCCGGAGCGGCCGGTGAAGTACAGGTCGATGGTGTTCGGGCCTAGCCTGGCCGGGCCGATGAACACGTGCACGGTTCCGATGCCATCCGGGCCGCCGGTGCTGAAGGGCTGGCTGGCGGTCACCGTGGGCGCGTACGACTCCCGGCCGGTCGCCGTGTTGACGAGCAGCGCGGTGAACGCGAGGATCACCGCGGCGATGACAAGCTCAACCGCGACCGACGCGCGCAGCCGGCGCACCGCAGGCACCGCAGGCACCGACGGAACCGCCGCCTGGACCGCCGCGGGCCGGCGGAGCCCGCGCCTGATGTAGCGGCGCGCGAGGTAGCCGAGGCCGATGAGCAGCAGAAGCCCGGCGATCTTGGCGAGGATGAGCCGGCCGTAGGAGGTGTCGGCGAGGGCATCCCACGTGCCGACCTCGCGCCAGGTCTGGTAGGCGCCCGACGCGACGATCGCGGCGACGCAGCCGAGCGCGATCGCCGAGAACCGCTCCACCGCGCCGACGGCACCGTCGCCGCCAGCACCGTCGCCGCCAGCACCGTCGTCCGTGGGCGCGCGCAGCGTGAACCCGGCGAGCACCGCGAGCCCGCCGATCCAGATGGCCATCGCGTCGAGGTGGACGATATCGGCGGGCACCCCGCCGAGCGGTGCCTGGACGCCGGTGGACGCGTGGTCGTACACCGCCCAGCTCGCGGCGACCGCGGTGGTCAGGATCGCCCACGTCACGCCGCCGATGATCCGCGCCCGGCGCCCGGCGCCAGGCAGCCGGGGCAGCAGCAGGCTGGCCGCCCCGCCGGCGAGGAAGGCCATCAGCTCCCTGGCCTGCGAGGCGGTGCCGAGGGTGCTCGACAGCGTGGACTGAATAAGCTGCGCGTTGAGGAGCTGCCCGAGCCCCTCGTTCGCCGCGTAGGGGCCCTGAAGCAGCAGCCCGCACAGCGTCGACAGCAGCAGCGCCGCCCAGCTCACGGTGACCAGACGGATGACGTCCCGCCGGCCGGCGCCGGCCGGCCAGCAGACGATCAGGAACGCGACCGCGCCGCACAGCAGCGCGAAGCTGGCGTACTCCACCAGGCGGGCGACCGTGAAGAGCGCGGCGACGAGGGCATTCGGTGCTTCCTCAAGGGCGGGCACGTGGGTCGCGCTCGGCGCGCCGATGGAGAACGTGAACGCGCCAGAGACCGGGTGCGTGTCGGCCGAGATCACGTGCCAGACCGCGGTATAGGTGCCGGTGCCCAGGCCAGGAAGGAGCGTCACCGTGATCTCTTCAGGCGCCGCGAGCGTCGCGTCACCGTCATCGGCCCGGTTCCCGTCCGGGGTGTAGACCTCGAGGCTGGCGGCGGTGATGCCGATCGGCTGATCGAACGTCGCGGTGACCTGCGCTGGCTCCGTGGCCACCACGCTGCCGTCGGCCGGGTACGTCGATGCGAGCGCCGCGTGCGCGAACAGCGCGGGTACGGCCGGCCCGCCGACACGGGCCGGCCCGGCAGTGGCCGCCTGCGCCGCCTGCGCCGCCGGCGAGGCGGCGGCGACTCCAAGTGCGGT
>Ga0066797_1000169_pt1 | contig 19651 bp, 17 predicted proteins | sample PersoiDNA2013193_FD_76335 | JGI IMG/M metagenome (GOLD analysis project Ga0066797, IMG submission 76335) | Permafrost soil microbial communities from the Arctic, to analyse light accelerated degradation of dissolved organic matter (DOM) -... | ecosystem: Environmental > Terrestrial > Soil >... | reverse complement strand
CATGTATCGCGAAACGACCATGATCCCGCCCGGCTTGCCCCGGCTCGTCCCACGCGAACTTGGCACAAGCGGCGCACGGACCGCCGTTTGATCACTCAGCGTGTCCTACCTGAATGCTTACCTTTGCTTTGCTGTCACGGGCGAATCATTCATCGCTGTTCACTTGACTCTCAAGTGCCGCAAGTATGGCACTCTAAGGTCTGTTTGCACCACCCGCCGTATCCGTCACTTAACTAAACATAATTCGACGTGCCGCCCGAGGCGCCAGCTGGGCGCCCGTCCGCAACCGGCAGGCAATCAATAAGCGACTTATGAATGCGGATATAATGTGCGGAGGAATTAAATATTCACGTTCTTGGCCGAGAACGGCACTGTGCTCCTATGGCCGCGGTCCTGCGGCGGCTGGCGCCGGCGGCCGCCGGCCTCCATCTGGTCGTCGGCTTTCACCGCACGCAACCGGTTGTGCAATCGTTTGTGTGACGGATTGTTTGATTCTGCGCGTGACATTAATTTTCGCGGAACGATGGCTCCGGGGTCGCGCCGCGCTTGCCCGTGATCCGCTCTCTTTGCGTGACGCTTGCAGGTCACGAGCCCGGCGGACGGCGCGCTCCTTCCCGGCGTCGCATGTCGCGATCGGTCAAGGCAGGACGTCGCATGCCGATTGCGCAGTGCGCCCCGGTCCGGCGGCCCATTGTGCGTCATTGCCGTTCGCTGGCGGCTGATATCGCAGGATGCGATATGCGCGCGATTCGGCAGTAAAAGCCAAGCGGCGCCAGCCTGGAATCAGGCGATTGATTACGGGAGCGCTCACGCTTAAATCGCGCGGCACCCGCCGCGGTCCGCGGGAATGATGCGACCGGTCCCATTCCAATGGAAAGCGCGCCGGCCGTGCGGGGATACCGCGGAGGGCTGACGGGCGGGCGCCGGCGACGCGATGACGCTGCCAGTTGCGCATAATCGCACACCATCCGCCAGATCGCCGCATAATGGCCGCGAACCCTAGCGCCTGCGCCGGTCCCCGCTTACGGGAGCAGCTTGATCGCGCTTGCCCAGTCAAGGCCGAGCGGTCCCTGCAGGGTCATGTGCAGGAGCTGAAACGCCTCGAGTTCCCTGGCGCGGCGCAGCGGCCCGGTGTCCACCGGCCGCATGCCGCCGTCGCTGATGAGGGCGGCCACCTGGGACTTGGCGCGCAGGTCGTCGCCTGCCAGGAACACGTCGACCGGCAGGCCGCCGACCCAGCCGGCGACCAGGGCGGCCACGAACGTGGTGTTGAACGCCTTGACGACCCGGGCGCCCGGGTTGGCGTCGGCGATCTCCTCGGCGGCCGACATGCCGGGGCTGGTGAGCAGCGCGTCGAAGGTGGAGAAGTCCACCGGGTTGCACGTGTCGACCACGGTCACGCCGGACAGCGCGGCTCCCTGGTCGCGTGCCACCGCACGGCCCTCCGGGTACGGCAGCGCCAGCACGACGACGTCCGCGCCGGCGATCGCCTCCGCTACCGTGACTACGCTCAGTAGTGAACTGGCGCTCACCGGGCCGTCGGCCCGAGCCGCGAGTCCGGCCGCGAGCACGTCCGCCTTGCCCGGCTCGCTGTCGGTGATCCGCAGCCGGTGACCGCCCGCCAAAACCCTTACTGCAATGCCTTCCGCGAGCCTGCCGGCCCCAACGATCGTTACGATCATCTCGCCCCCCAGTGAGATTCTCCCTACCCTGGCAGGTTAGGTTCCACGCCGCGCCGACCGTGACCGAAGTCACTCAGTGTTACATTCAGTCTCACCTGTCCCAGGCGAAGCAGGCATTCCGGCCACCCGATGACGGCGCGGATGCCAGCATGGGCGAATGCGAATCCTCGTCCTCGGCGGCCCCGCGGAATGGGGCCTGTCCCGCGCGCAGGAGGCCCGCCTCCTGCGCGAACTGACAGCGTAAAGGCCCAAATCAGATCATCAGGAACGGACCGTGCTGTCTCCATCAGCCACACCGTTCCTTGGTCCGTGGCAGGCCGTGCTCGGTCGTCTGGCTGACCGCCCGCCGCCTGCACGAGGCACTGGCCGGGCAGGTGCTGACGCGCAGCGATTTCCGTGTTCCGCGGTACGCCAGGCGCCGCCGCATCCGTACCGCACGATGGCCGGGGCCGTTTCCCCGGATCTAACCCCCTGGCGGTCGGAGATGCCGACGGATTAGGCTTTCTCGTAGGCAGAGGAGGCGGTGTGGACACCGAAAGCATGGTACTCGCGTCGACAGCGGCGGCCCGGTGCTGGTCGTCGGCCCGTCCGGGGCAGGCAAGTCCTCCCTGCTCGGCGCTGGGCTGCTGACGGCGCTCGGCGAGGGCCGGCTTCCGGCGGCGGGCGCGGAGTCCTGGCCGCGAGTGCTGGTCACGCCGGGCGCCCATCCGCTCCAGACGCTCCGCGAGGCGCTGGCCACCTGCGCACGAGCACGGGACGACGTCGCTCGCGCCGTCGTCGTGGTCGATCAGCTCGAGGAGATCTTCACCGCCTGCCGCGATGAGGCGGAGCGGTCCGCGTTCCTTGCCGAGCTCGCGGGTCTCGCGTCGGCCGAGAGCCGCGGCGGGAACGGTCCGGCGGCCGTCATCGTGCTGGGGCTGCGCGCCGACTTCTACGCTCAGGCGACCGGGTACCCGGTACTGCGGGCTGCGATGCAGTCCCGCCAGGTCGTGCTCGGCGCGATGAGCCCCGCCGAGGTCCTGCAGGCGATTACGCTGCCCGCGCGCGCCGCCGGGCTGAGCCTGGACGATGGGCTGGCCGAGCGGCTGCTGCGCGATCTCGGCGTGGACGAGGCGGGCGGCTACGAGCCGGGCAGGCTTCCGCTGCTGGCGCACGCGTTGCGCGCGACCTGGCAGCGGCGCGATGGCGACCGGCTGACGATCGCCGGATACGAGGCGACCGGCGGGATTCACGGTGCCATCGCCAAGACCGCCGAGGACGTCTACGCGCGGCTGGACGACGCTGGCCAGCGGGTCGCGCGGCGGGTGTTCCTCGCGCTGGTCCGGGTAGGTGAGGCCGCCAGCGACGCGGACGGCGAGGGGACGGCGGATACCAGGCGGCGGGTCAGCGCGGAAAGCCTGTACGCGTCGGCGTCCGACGCGGCTACCGCGCGGGCGGTGCTTGACGCGTTCACCGCCGCCCGCCTGCTTACCTCAGGCGGGCAGGCGGTGGAGATCACCCACGAGGCGCTGCTGCGCCGGTGGCCGCGGCTGCGCGACTGGATCAGCGAGGACCGGTCCGGCAACCTCGTCCGCCAGAACCTCGAGGACGCCGCCGGTATCTGGGACAGCGAAAACCGCGACGCGGCCGGCCTGTACGGCGGCGTCCGGCTCGCCGCCGCCCACGCCTGGGCCGCCGCCGATCCGGCCCGTCCGACCGAGCTGAGCCCGGCGGCCCATGACTTCCTCACCGCGTCCGATCGCCGCCGGCGGCGGTCTGTCCGTCGCCGCAATGAGGTCATCGCCATGCTGGCCGCGCTGTCGCTCGTCCTGGCCGGTCTCACCGGCTTCGCGTTTACCCAGCGCACGGCCGCGCAAGCCAATGAGCGGCAGGCCGAAGGCGGCCAGCTCGCGGACCAGTCGGCCGTGGCACTGTCGAATCAGCAGCCAGACCTGGCCATGGAGTTCGCCGTTGAAGCCAAGCGGCTGGCCCCGTCGTCGCGGCAGGCCCTCGGCGCGCTGCTCGGCACGCAGTCGCTGCACATCGCCGGCCGGCTCATCGTCGGTCATCCGCGCGTTGGCGCGACCAAAGCAGACGCGAACGGTGTGGCCTACAGCCCGGACGGTGCCCTGCTCGCAACCTCGAGCGCCAACGGCTACGTGCAGTTGTGGAGTACGTCCACGCACCGCGAACTATGGTCCTCCCCCTTGCTGGCGTTCGACGGCACGGACGTTAACGTCGGCAGTGTCGCCTTCAGCCCTGACGGGCGGATCCTGGCGGCCACCGCGATCGGCGGGGTCTATCTGTGGGACGTCGCCAACCCCGCACGCCCCGTATCGCTGGGCGTCTTCGGCACGGGCAGCACCACGTACGCAAGCAGTCACTTCGCCTTCAGCCCTGACGGGGAGACGCTGGCCACGGCCGATTATCCCGGCGCGGGTTCCACCCTGGTGCGGTTGTGGAACCTGTCCAGCCACGCCCTGGAAGGCACGATCAGCCCCGGCGGCGATATTTACAGCCTCGCGTTCGCCGACGGCGGCCGCATGCTCGCCACCGCCGACGAACACGGCGGGGTCAAGCTCTGGGATGTCTCCCGGCGCAGCCTGGTGGACGTACTGCAGCCGCCGGCCGTCCCACTGAGGCCGACTGGCGTCACGGCTAGCCCGGACGGGCAGACGATCGCATTCGGCGGGCGGGAGAACTCCAAGACGAAGGAGTTCCCCGTCGAGCTGTGGAGCATCGCCAGCCGCCGGATCATAGCGACGCTGCCGGCCGACGACACCGTCGTGATAACCACGCTCGCGTTCAGCCCGGACGGCGACCTGCTCGCGAGCGGCAGCGCTGACGGCACGGTGAAGCTGTGGGACCTGCAGGATGGCGGAGCGCTGCTCGACACGCTGACCGGCCATGGCGGCTCTCGGGTTAATCAGGTCGCGTTCGATCCCGACGGCGCCGCGGTGGCGAGCGCCGGGAAAGACGGCTCGGTGGTCTTGTGGGATGTACGCGGGAACACTCTCGACAGCCGGACCAATCCCGCGGTCGCCACGGCGTTTAGCCCGGACGGGCGCACCCTGGCCATCGCAGACGTGAGCGGCTCCGTGTACACGTACGCGGTGAGCCCGGAAGCGACAACTAACTTGCAATCGGACGAGTCTGCCCTGAACCAGTCCCCCAGCCCCTCAGGGACTTTCTCGGACAGCACTCAAAATATTACGAGCGTCGCGTTCGAGCCCGGCGGCCAGACCCTGGTCGCAGCCGGCGCGGACGGGGTCGTCCGGCTGTGGAACGTGTCGCAGGGTACTCTGGAGGCGTCCATCACCGCGAGCACCAAGACGATCTTGTCGATGTCCTACAGCGGCTCGCTGGGCATGATCGTCACCGCGGACGCCGCTGTCACCCGGGTCTGGCAGACCGACCCCAGCCTGGTAGCGGCGGATATCTGCCGAACGCTGCGCACGCCGGTCCCCGCTCTCGACTGGAAGTCGTATCTCCCGGGCGTCTCGTACCTGCAGGTCTGCGCCTAGGTAGGGCCCAATGCCGGGAGTTAAGGCTTCCGTTCGCAACGAGCCCAGTGATTCCTGCTCGGCGGATGCTTTCGGCGCTGGCTAGGACAGCCGGTGCCCGCGCCGTCGTCTTGGTCGAGGGGGTCAGCGACCAGATCGGAGTGGAGACGGTGCCCGCCAGGCGCGATGCGGATCGAGGGGAGGCAACGATGCGGCACCGCGGAAGGCCATTGCTGCGGGACGCCCGGCGAACCCGGGCCTGGCCTGTGCTAGCCACGTGTGTGATCGTCATCGCCGTGCTCGGCCTCCTGCTGAGGGAGCAGGCACAGCCGGACGGGTTCGATTCCGTCGTCGACGCTGCGATGGTCGCGTCCTTCAGCGGTCACCAGGGCGTCCTGCCCTGGCTCGCGCTGCCTGGGTCGACCATCCCGCTCATCGCGGTCAGCGTCGCCATAGCCCTCGGTTGCATGGTCGCCAGGCGGCCGAATGGCGTGCTCCTCGCGGTGACCGCCGTCCCTGTGACCGCGTTTCTGGACGACACGGTACTCAAGCACCTCGTCGACCGGACGCATCTCGGTCAGCTGTCCTTCCCCAGCGGGCACACCGCGTCAGCCATGACCCTGGCCACGGTCCTCGGCGTCCTGCTCCATGACCCGGCACGGCGTACCGCCACCCGCGTGGCCCGCGCTGCGCTCGTGATCGTCGCCTTCGCGGTCACGGCCCTCGTGGCCGTCGGAGTCATCGGCCTGCGCTGGCACTACTTCACCGACACGGTGGGCGGCGTCGCCCTCGGCACGGGAACCGTCCTCACCCTCGCCTTCCTCATAGATCTTGTCCCGGGTCTAGCGGGAACTCGAACACGGCAGCGCCAGCCGACCAGGCAGTATCTGTTGCTGTGGTAATAACGCACGATCTGTTGCTGTGGTAATAACGCACGACTTGCCCGTCAAACCAGGCAGGCGGAGCCTGGAACTGACGCAGTGCAACGGGCACGCGGAAAATAGAGAAAAGGAATGGTGGACGTGCGTCAAAAATCGCGCTTCCTGCTGCTTAGCTGCGCCGGTATCGCCTCCGCGATGCTGGCTCTAGGCAGCCCGGCTTACGCCGCGCCTACCGCGGCCAGACCAAATACCGCTTCCCCCTCCGGAATGGCGGCAAGAGTATCTGGCCAGGTGACCGGCGTCCATCTGGCGGTAGCGCAGGCCAAGGCCCTGGAAGCCGCGGCCAAAGCCAACCCCGGCCTGACGTCCGCTCAGGCAGCAGCGGTCATCGGGAGTTCGGCGGCCGCGGACGTTGGCCACGCCGTCCCGGACGGTCACGGTACTACGTCAGGGCCCTGCGGCAACGCCAGTCTCTTCGGTTACGCGAGCGGGGGCTTCGGTTACGCGTTGTTCTTCAACTCGACCGTCGGCGCGCCCTGGTTCGGCAACCTTACCCTTTCGACGAACGGCGTTAACGCGTCCAGCGATACCTTCGGTATACCGCCGGTCTCGGGGAGCGGCATAGTCGATGACACAGGCGTAGAAGGTACTGGCACAACAGCCAAGGGCTGGGCCGTCACGTACGGCGGCTGGTACTGCGGAATCTCCATCTTCGCTGAATGGCCGTAGATGGCCACTCCGTCCGGGGCGCCTGCCAGCTAGCCGGCTAACCCCGGGCGGGCATCTGAAGGAAACATGAACCTCTCGCTGGTGGCGTCGGCCCGGAGGTATCGACTCACCAGGGAATACGAAGTGGCGCTGCAGGCGGCCGGGTACCGGAGCCGGACGACGATCAGGTGCTCCGGGCATGGCCGCCGACGTAAGGGGCCGGTGCCATTGTGGGCGTGTTTCGTGACGTGCACCACGGCGCTCGGGGCGCGTCACGAATCGGCGAGCTGGCGGGCCCGGTCACGGTTAGGGGAGAACGGCCCGGTTTCGGCCGCGCCGGGCTGCCGGGAGGATCGCGCAGCACAACGGCGTCCTCTGGACGCAGCAGTCGCAGCCTCAGACGATCGGTGCACAGCATCCACCCATCCGAGACGCCTGGAGATTCAGACTTGCCGGCCACTTCCAACTCCTGCCTGCCTCGCCTTCCGCTGTCGGGACCGCACCGCCTCCTGAGGGGTCACGTGACCTTGCTAGCTCCTACCGGTCGGCGGGCAGTAGGCGGAATGCGTCGAACTTGCGGCTCAGCGGGGTGATCACCCGGAAGTGCCGCTGGTCGGTGGTGAGGATCTCGTTGGTGTCGTAGCGGTCCGCGAGAACGGCGTTGAGGGCGTCGGTAATCCCGATCCTGAGGTCCCGGTATTGGGCGGCCAGGCCACGGGCCGCACGCACGTCGTCGACGTCCAGGCCGGCGATCTCGTAGGCCCCGCTGGTCAGGTCGTCGATCACCGCGAGTTCCTGCTCGACCCCGACCTTGTCCAGGACCATGTAGTCGATCTCGGCGAGCACTAGCGGGGAGACCACGGGTGGCTCGGTGACCTGGCTCAGGATGTCGCGGATCGCGTCCGACTGCGGGTGCTTGGCCGCTGTCCCGGCCAGGTAGCCGGACGTGTCGATGATCAGGCGCCCCACAGCCCGTCCTCCAGCCCGGCCATGCCGAACCCGGCAGACAGGTGCTCATCCACGTGGTCGGCGACCGACGGGTCCAGGTCGAAGCGCGGCGGATTCGGCCGCAGGCTCTCCGGCTCCTCGGCGAGCAGCCTCCCGATCGCGTCCCGGATCAGGTCCGCCTCGCTGCGGTGCTGCCGGTGCGCGGCAGCCGAAAGCCGCCGCTTTGCATCCAGCGACAGGTAGACGGTCGTGCGCGTCATCGTCATGCCATATATGGTAGTCATCACCCTCTCCTTCTGCGAGCGTCGGCGAAGGGCACGTCTTCACGCTAGGGCGACAGTGACGGTGCGTAGATAAAATCACTCGAAAACGAAACAAGAGTGACAGATGAGTCGCATGTGATCGCAAAGTGTTGCCAAGAAGCGCGAGGCTGGCTCCAGGATGCGGATTCGCCGCGCGATCGCGCCACCGGACCTGCGCGAGTACGACGAGACGCGGCGCGGGTGGTAAGGACCTGCCAGGCGCTCCACGGTTCGCTACGTGGTGGACGGGTGGATCTGCGCGCTGGAGGGGTTCGCCGGGGCTGGCTCAGCGAGTATTCGCCGTCTGGGGTATCTGCCAGGCCTCGGCCAGCCGTGACGAGCGCACGCGGGCGCCGCCGCCGTAGAACTCGCAGAACTTCATGATCAGCGGGTCCCATCGGCGCGGGTCGATGTGCTGGGTGCCCGGGACGATCAGCCGCTCGTCCGCATGCGCGCGCAGTACCCGGACGGTGTGCGCGGTGGCGCTGCCGCGATCGAACGGCGCGGCCGACACCAGCTCGCATTCGAGCTGTATCGGGCATTCGGCCACCAGCGGCGCGGCGACCAGGTCGGCTGCCCGCGGCGTGAGGCGCGCGGCCCCGAACTTGTCCGGCTCGTAGCGGTACCCTTTCTCGATCTTGTGCGGTGTCATCGCTGGCGACCCGGTCAGCAAGGCCAGCCTGTCGACCGCGGCCGCCAGGTCAGGTGACGGCAGGTTGAGCACGCACTCGCGCTCACGCAGCAGATTGCGCGTGGTCTGCGAGCCGGTGTTCATCCCGAGCATGCACTGGTCACCCAGCCACCACGCCGACGACATCGGCGCGAGGTTCGCGGTCGCATCGGCGTTGCGCGTGCTGATCAGGACGACCGGAGTGCCGAAGTAGAGGACTTTCAGCTCGACGTTTCTGTGCATGTCCCCCACCCTGCCGGGCGGCATGGGCCGGCGCTGGCGGGAAGCGGACAAGAAACTGCCGGGGCCGCGCGGTTACGCCGCCAGGCAGCGGCTGCCCGTGCCGCGAGCCGGAGAGGCTAGTCGCTGCGGGCGGTGCGTGCGCGGTCGAACTTGCCGAGCATGCGAGTCATGTGGGGGTCGAAGATCGCGGGGTCCGCGCGCCTGATCTGGGCTCTGGTCCACCAGCGTGCTGCACGGAACTCGCCGGGATCAGGCGCCAGCGGCTGTCCTATGCCGCGGGTGAGGACATACCACAAGCTCACGTCGGTATGGCGGCCTGCTGCCTGGCTGGTCTCGGTGACTGTCACGGACATGGGCCTGCCGCCGGTGACCGGGGAGAACTCTGCCTCGATGCCCAGTTCCTCCCGGGCTTCCCGGCGCACGGTCGCGGCCGGGTGCTCACCCGGTTCGACGTGCCCGCCGGAGGGCAGCCACAGCCCCGCCTTGCGATGGTCAACCAGCAGGATGGCGTCCTGGTGGTGATCGATCAGCAAAAAATAGGAGACCAGGTGGGGATCGGGCGTACGCGGGCTGATACGGCGGAAGATGTCGCCGGTGCTGTCCAGCCAGGCGAGCACCTGGCGGCAATGCTCCTCCTCGACCGCGTCCACGGGCACCACCTGAGCGATAAGCCCACGGATTTCCTCATGCAGCGACAGGCCGCTCATCTCCCGCCTTTGTCGCAGCACATGTCGCTAGCCTGGCAGCAGGCGATCCGCAGCGCACTCACATCGCGCGGATAAGCGTTGCCCAGTGCCCCGCACGCAGAACCCGGCCATCGGTGCCCGGACAGGCACAGGAGGGGCGAGCGGTTGACCCGGCCGGGGCCATAATCCTGATGGTGGGACTGAGGCACCGCTGGATGCGGGAGACCGCGGGCCAGGCGGCCCCGGTGCTGACAGGCGCCCCGGCCAGCGTGCTTAACGTGCTGGCCGTGCGGCCGGGCAGGATCGCCGTGCTGAAGGACGTACCGCTGGGCAACGGAAACTGGCTGATCGAGATGCCCGGCGGGCAGCGTGCCGTGCTGCGGCGCTACCACCCGGGGGCCGACCCGGAGGACCTGGCGTACGAGCACGCGGTCCTTGACCACCTCGCATCCGACGGGTGGGTTGTCCCGCATCCGCTCAGCGAGCCGGTGTGCCATGACGGGCTGTGGTACTGCCTGACCCGCTACGTCCCCGGCAGGCCAGCCGTCCGTGACAGCCGCGCCCAGCGGCGCAGGCGGGGCCGTGACATGGCCCGGCTTGACCTGGCGCTGCGTGACCTCGGCCAGCGGATCGGGCAGCGCCCGGGCTGGCGTCCCCAGCACAGCGCCGTCACCGTCAATTCCGGCATCGACTGGCCGGAGTGCGTGCAGCAGCTGGCGGCCGTCAGCCCCAGGCTCGGCTCCTGGGCGCAGGCCGCGGCCGTGCGGACGCGGGCCGCGCTTGCCGCCATCGGCGCAGCCGAGCTGCCGGTCACCGTCATCCACGGCGACTTCGCCGAGCAGAACGTGCACTACCGGCACGGCCGGCTCGCCGGCGTCATCGACTTCGGGCTCACCCGCCAGGACTCACGGCCCTGCGAGCTGGCCATCGCGCGCACCTGGCGCGCCCCGGAGGCCGCTGAGGCCTACCGCGGTGAACTGGCCCGCAGCGGCTGGCCCCTCAGCGCGCTGGAAGAAATGGCGGGCCAGCAATTGCGACACGACCCCGGGGTCCATGGCAGTGCCGCCGCCGGCGACTGTGCGTACAGCCTCGATGAACCTCAGCACGTCGGAGACCCGGTCCTTGAGCAGGTAACCGAGGCCCCCTGTCCCCACGGAGAGCAGTTCTTTCGCATAGAGCTGCTCGACGTGCTGGGACAGGACGAGCACTGGCAGGCCAGGCAGCTGAGTGCGTGCCTGAATCGCTGCCCGCAGTCCCTCATCCGTGAAGGTAGGTGGCAGCCGCACGTCCACGACCGCCACGTCGGGGCGGTGGTGGACCAGCGCGCGCAGCAATTCAGGCCCGTTGTCCACGGCCGCCACGACCTCCATGCCGTAGGCAGTGAGCAGCCGGATCAGGCCGTCTCGCAGGAGGGTCAGGTCCTCGCCGAGGACAACTCGCACGGCAGCTCCATGGTCACCTGGGTTGGGCCGCCGGCCGGGCTAGTCACGGCGACCATACCGTCGAAGGCGTTCAGCCCCCGCTCGATGCCCTGCAGTCCGCCTCCGGTGCGTGGATGCGCACCGCCCGCGCCGTTGTCGCCGATGATCGCGACCAGCCTGTCGTGATCGTATTCCAGCTGGACCCAGGCCCGGTTCGCTCCGCTGTGCTTGACCACGTTGGCGAGCGCCACGCTGACCGGCACGTTGACCAGTGTCCAGAGCAGGTCCCGCCAGGTCGCCGGATCGCCAAGGACCCACCTGCAGCGCCGGAACACTCGGAACAGCCGGTTGGTTGGCTTGGCCGACAGGGACCGGTAAGGCGTCGCGATCGTCACTCCCGACCACTCGAGCGCCCAGCGGCGCTGCAGGTCAGCCTGCCGGCGCACCATCCGGGGCGACGAGGAAGACGGCAATGCCGATGATCAGCAGGCATTCGCGAAAACGCCCGCCAGCGCCGACCCCGGTCCTGTCACGCGGCCCGGGCCGGCACGGGGCTCTCCGCGCGCTCGATCAGCGCCGCCGTCCTAGCCGCGCTCGCCCGGCCGGCGCGGCCCGTGGTGACGAGCGCGAGGGCGAACACGACGGCGCCGAGGCCGGCCACGATCCACCAGGCGGGCCTGGTGGCGGAGGCGAACCCGGTGGCCAGCGAGCCATGCAGGCCCGCGGCGAGCACGGAGCCGCTGACCGCGACGCCAAGGGACGAGCCGACCTGCCGGCCGGTCGAGGCGATGCCCGACGCGACGCCTGCCCTGGCGCGCGGCATGCCGGCCACCGCGTTGTTGGTGATCGGCGCGTTCACCCAGCCCATGCCGAGGCCGAGCACCAGGCAGGAGACCAGCACGTACCAATCGGGTGAGGCAGCGGTCAGGAAGGCGAGCAGCACCCCGCCCGCGGTGATCCCGGTCCCCGCGATCAGCAGCGGGAGCCTGGTCCCCCGCCGGGCGATGACCCGGCCGCACACCGGCGCGGAGACCGCCATCGCCACCGCCATCGGCACGAGGAACAGGCCGGCGACGAGCGGCCGGTAGCCGCGCACCTCCTGCAGGTAGAGCGTGATCAGGAAGAGGAACCCGGCGAAGGCGGCCATGCCGGTTACCGCGGTAAGCGCCGCGCCAGAGAACGGAAGGGACTTGAAGAACCGCAGGTCGATGAGGGGCTCGGCGCACCGCGGCTCCCACCAGAGCAGCACCGCGAGCGACACGGCGCAGACCGCGAAGCACGCGAGGATCAGTGGGGATGACCACCCGTCCCCCGGTCCCTCGATGATCGCGTAGCTGACCGTCACGAGTGCGAGCATGACAAGGATCTGCCCGAACGGATCGAGCCTTCTCTTGATCCCTGCCCGTGACTCAGGCACGTACCGTGCCGTCAAGATGATGGCCGCGATGCCGACCGGGATGTTGATCCAGAACACGCTGCGCCACCCGGTCGAGTCGACCAGGGCGCCGCCGACGATCGGGCCGAGGGCGAGCGACAGGCCGAACGTGGATCCCCAGAAGCCGATCGCCTTAGCCCGCTCGCCTGGCTCGGTGAAGGTGTTGGTGACGATGGCCATCGCCACCGGGTTGAGCATCGACCCGCCGACGGCCTGCAGCGCGCGGAACGCGATCAGGGCGCCGAGGCTGGGAGCGAGGCTGCACGCGAGCGAGCCGAGGGTGAAGATCGCGAGGCCGATCTGGAAGATCCTCCGGCGGCCCACCCGGTCGGCGACGGAACCGGAGAGCATCAGCAGGCTGGCGATCACCAGCAGGTAGGCGTCGACCGTCCATTGCAGGCCGGAGACGGGCGCGCGGAAGTCCCGCCCCACCGACGGCAGCGCCACGTTGATGATCGTGGTGTCCAGGCCGACGATGAACAGGCTCAGGCAGCAGATGGCCAGCACCAGGTAGCGGCGCCGGCTACTCAGTTCAGGCAGCGTAACCCCCAGGCAGGCGATATTTTGCATCGTACAACTAGCCATGCTGCCGCCTTATGCCCAGGTGGAACGGGTGCCTCGCCCGGGGCGACGGGGCGGTGAGGGCGGCAGCGGCGGTGATGACTTCGAGCGCGGACGCCTGCCGGCTGGCGTCCGCCTTGTCGAACGGGCCGCCCCAGCGCAGCCCGAACTGATCGGCCGCGTCCCTGTCGCTGTCCCAGACGGAGTCAGCGTTGGCCAAGATGAACGCCCGGTAGGCCGGCCTGCCGCTGCGCAGGAAGAACTCATGCAGGTAGCGCACGAAAATGCCCTTGAACTGGGTCTGGTCGCCATCGCATCCGGCGGGCTCGCACGGTTCGGTCAGGATGCCAAGCGGGCTGGTCAGCCCGCGCAGGGCGGCGTCCGCGATGGCCTCACCCTGGGTGAGGTAGGCCCGGTCGCCGGTGATGTCGTACAGGGCGGCGAGCCCGCCGAGAACCACGCCCTGGTTATAGGTCCAGGTGGTCCCGCCGTTGTTGACGCAATCAACGGTGAGCCCGTCATTGATCAGCCCGGCCGGGCCGATCAGGTCCCGCGCGGTCAGCCAGTCCCAGTCCCGCAGCGCCCAGGACAGGTACTCCCGGTCACCATGCGTCCGCTGGTGCAGCAGCGCCGCCAGGGTGAGGAACAGCTCGTTAGTGATCGCGTTCTTATACCTCCGCTCCGTGTTCCACCACAGTCCGCCGCCGCACGTGTCATCCCAGCCGGTCAGGTTATGCGCGAAGATCTTCCGCGCCGCGTCGAGGTAACGGCGGCTGCCGGTCAGGTCGTAGGCGGCGACCCAGGCCAGCGCCCACCAGCCGTTATCGTCGTAGAACGCGTTGACGAAGCCGGGGTGCTTCCGCTGGGCGGCCCGGAAGGTGGTTTTCACGGCCCGCGCGTGGGCCTGGTCCCCGGTGTGCCGGGTGTACCCGATCACGGCGGTGAGCGCGTTGGCGGCGTTCCACCAGCCGGTTGTCTCCCACTCACCCGTGCGCGGCGCGTACCAGCGCTGCAGCGCCCGGGCCCCGGCTGCTGCCCGGGCACGGTAGTCAGGCTCCCCCATTGGCCCCCCTGCTCAGGACAAGCATAAGTCGGGTAGCGTGACTGCTCGGGAGGCTGTCATGCACGAGGACTCACGCGGGGCGGTACGGGTCGAGCACGGCGCGAAGCGGGTCCGCGCCTGCCTGGCGGGCCGCCTGGTCGCCGATACCAAGCGCCCCTTCCTGGTCTGGGAGATCCCCTACTATCCGGCTTACTACCTGCCGCTCGCGGACGTGGTGGCCGACCTTGAGCCCACCGGCAAGACGGAGCACTCCCCGAGCAGGGGCGACGCCCAGATCTTCACCGTCCGGGTGCCGGGCGCGAGCGCCGAGGGCGCCGCGAAACGCTACCCGACATACGCACCGATCTGCTCATCCCCTCCGATACCCGCTCCCACTGCCCCTACAAGGGCACCGCCGGCTACTGGTCGGTGGACACCGGTCACGGCGTCCACCGCGACCTGGCCTGGATCTACCGGTCCCCGCTGCCGGAGAGCCAGAAGATCGCCGGCCTGGCCTGCTTCTACAACGAGAAGGTCGACCTCTACGTGGCCGGCGAACTCCAGGACCGCCCGCGCTCCCCGTTCAGTTAGGCAGCGACCAGGAGGCCTTCAAGCAGCAGCCGGAAGTGGCCGAAACCGGGCACGTCGCCCGCCGCGTCCTTGGCCATGTCATCCCAGCGGCGGACCGCTACCGCGTCCGCGGCCCACGGGGAGTTCTCGAACTCCAGCGCCTCGGCCTCGCTCATCGGGCCGCCCTGAACCGACAGGGTGTAGACCGACGCCTCGGACAGCCGCCCGAGGTACGACGACTCGACCGCGCACAGGTAGCGCTTCGCCGCGACATGCAGCCGGATCGGCTCGGTAACTGAGTCGGGGAACCACTGGGCAAGCCACGCCGCGCCCCGGTCGCCATGGTTGTTGTCGGTGCCGGCCATGAGGTCCCTGCCGCTGCGCTCAAGCCCGCCGCCCAGCCGGTCGGCGCCGCGCAGATGGCCGACATCGTGCAGCAGCGCCGCCGCGACCAGGGCAGGCACCGCGCCGGCCGCCTCGGCGAGCGCACCGGCCTGCAGCAGGTGCGCCGCGACGGTGACCGGCTCCCCCAGGTAGTCACTGGCTCCCGCCGAGGCGAACAGTTCCTCGATCCTGTCCGTCGGTGACATCATCGTGGCCATGCGCGCTCCCCACGTCATGAAAGACCCGGCGCCGATGGTACGCGCCGAAGGTGAACGCATGGAGTCTGACTCATGACTGTCGTCGAGACCGCCGACGGGAGGCTCCGCGGTGCCGAGATCGCCGACGGCGTGCTCGCCTGGCGGGGCATCCCGTACGCGTGGCCCCCGGTCGAGGAGCTTCGGCTGCGCCCGCCGGAGCCGCCGGCCCCGTGGTACGGCCTGCGGGACGCCCTCGCCGGTCTGGCGGTCCCGTTACGACGGCCCGTACACCGGTCTCGACGACGACCCGGAGTTCGCCCAGTATGCCGGCCTGCTGCACGGCGCGCACGGCGGCGACGGAGCGGGCATCTGGCAGGGCGGCGGTGGCCTGGCGGCGAGCATGCACGACGCCTGGGGCGCGTTCGCCGTGACGCCGCCCCTGTCACGGGGCGGCGTCAGCTCGCGCGCGGCGCGACGAGGACGGCCGCCACCGGGATCGCGACCTGCACCGCGGTGCCCGGGGTCATCGCCGCCGCCTGCGTGGAAGCGATGTCGACCCGCACCTCGGTGTCGCCGGACAGCAGGACCGTGACGCGGCTGATCGCGCCGAGGAAGGTGCGGTTCGACACGATGCCGTTGCCGCCGGTGGCCGTCGTGACCGTGAGGTTCTCCGGCCGGACGAGCACGTCGACGGGACCAGACGCGGGACCGCCCGGCTGGACGGGCACGGTGGTGCCGAGGACGGTGACCGAGGTGCCGCCGCCGCCAAGGTCGCCGGGGAGGCGGTTCATGGTGCCGACGAACTCGGCGACGAACGGGGTCGCCGGCCGGGAGTACAGCTCGTCGGGAACGGCGACCTGCTCGAGCTTGCCCGCGCGCATGACGCCGACCCGGTCGGCCATGGACAGCGCCTCCTCCTGGTCGTGGGTGACGAACAGGGTGGTGGTGCCCAGGCGCTGCTGCAGGGTACGGATCTGCTCGCGCAGCTGCAGCCTGACCTTCGCGTCGAGGGCGGAAAGCGGCTCGTCGAGCAGCAGCACCCGCGGCTCGATGGCCAGCGCGCGGGCGAGCGCGACGCGCTGCTGCTGGCCGCCGGAGAGCTGGTGCGGGAACTGGCTCGCCTGGGCCGACAGGCCGACCATCTCAAGCAGCTCGTTGGCCCGCTGCCGGCGGGTGGCCGCGTTCGCCTTGCGCATCCGCAGGCCGAAGCCCACGTTGTCCAGGGCGCTCATGTTCGGGAACAGCGAGTAGGACTGGAAGACCATGCCCATGTCCCGCCGGGCGGCGGGGACGCCCGATACGTCCTGGCCGTCGACGAGCACCTCGCCTGCGTCGGCGGTCTCGAACCCGGCGACGATCCGCAGCGCGGTCGTCTTCCCGCAGCCGGAAGGGCCGAGTAGCGCGACGAGCTCACCAGGGGCGATCTCAAGCGACATCCCGTCCAGGGCCCGGGACGCGCCGAAGGCGCGGGTGAGGTTCCGCAGCGACACGCTAGTGCCCTCGTGGGAACCATCGTCCGGGGCGACCGCCCCGGTCGCCCCGGACGCGCTGGCGACCGCGGTCTCGTTGGCGGCGTTCGTTGCCATCAGCTCTCGCCAATCGTGGTGGTGGTGGTGGTAGTGACAGAGAAGAGGTTGACCTCGCCCCGCCCGGTGCGGCGGGCCTGCCTGCTGCCGACCAGCACGATCAGCATCAGGAACAGCCAGGTCACGAACAGGGCGAGCATCGAGGCCGCTTCCGATATCTGCGCGTTGTCCTGGTCGAACGCGACGATCCAGACCGGGAAAGTCTGGACGAGGTTGAGGCTGGCCATGGTGAACTCGCCGAGCACGAGCGCCAGGATCAGCACGGTCGACGAGAGCAGCGACGTGCGCAGGTTCGGCACGATGACCAGCCGGAGCGTGGTCAGCACGCTGGCACCGAGGTTGCTCGATGCCTCGGTCAGCGTCTTGAGGTCGATGGAGCGAAGGCCCGCGTCGATGGCCCGGTAGGCGAACGGCATCGCGAGGATCACGTACTCAAGGCCGAGCAGCCACATGGTCGCCCGCAGCGCGAGAGGGGCGACCTGGAGCACGCCGATGATGAGCACCACCGGCGGGATGACGATCGGCAAGATCGTGATCCCCTCGAGGACACGGCGCAGGCGCGGCATCCGCAGGTGCACGTAGATCGTGGTGGGCAGCATGAGCGCCATCGTGATGATCCAGGTCATGGCTCCCAGCTGGACCGATGTCCAGAGCGAGGACCCGAACCCGGGCTGCGTGAACACGGCGCCGAACGCGTGGATGCCCGCGAAGCGGAGCGCGGCGTACAACGGCAGCAGGAAGTAGACGGCGGCGACGAGCAGGATCACCCACCGCCAGACGGGGAAGCGCCCGCTCCTGGCGACCCGCTGGTTTATCGGAGCCATTTCGCCGCCCTTCGCTGCAGCAGGACGTAGAACACCATGATGACGGCAATGATGATCACCATGCCGAGCCCGAGCGCCTTGCCGACGTTCTGCTGGCCGGAGATGACGTTGCCGTTGAGGAACGACCCGATCTGGATCGCCGTCAGCGGGATCGTGCCGCTGGTCAGCGCCTCGGCGGTGGCGTAGGCGGAAAGCGCCGAGCCGAACAGCAAGATCAGGCAGCTCAGGAACGAGGGCATCAGCACCGGGCCGCCGACGTAACGCCAGTACTGCCAGGACCGGGCGCCCATGTTCTCGGCCGCCTCCCGCCACGCCGGGCGGAGCCCCTCAAGCGCGGGCAAGATGACCAGCACCATCAGCGGGATCTGGAAGTACATGTAGACGACCGCGACGCCGCTGAGCGTGTACAGGCTGAACCCGTGGTCGTAGATGTTCAGGCCGACGGCGCTGAGCCAGCCGGTGACCAGCGCGGTCGAGCCGAGCGAGGCGATGAACAGGAACGCGAGCGGGATGCCGCCGAAGTTGGCGAACACGCCGGAGGCGGTGATCACCACCTGGCGCAGGAACTGGCCGCGCTTGGCGGTGAAGATCGCGTAGGCGATCAGCAGCCCGCACACGCCGGGGATGAGGGTGGCGAGCAGGGAGAGCTCGATCGACTGCCTGAACCCCTCCAGGTAGACGCCTTGGCTGGCGATGTTCACGTTGGACCACGTGAACGCGCCCGTGTTCGGGTCCTGGAACGCGCCGACCATGACCGCGATCAGCGGGATGATCAGCCCGAGGGCGACGTAGACGGTGAACGGCACGATGCCGACCAGCCGGAAGGCGGCCCGCAGCGGCCCTGGCAGGCCGGCGAGACGCGGTGAGAAGCGGCCAGCCCCGGGGCCCTTGCGGGTCCCCGGGGCCGTGACCACATCGGTCATGTTGGCCACGATCAGCTCGTGACGCTCGGCCACTGCTGGGACACAATGGCCGCCGCGGCGGTCGCCTCAGCCGAGGTCGGCAGCTGGAGCGTGGCGCTGCCCGGCACCGACGGGAGCGCGGCCTGCGCGGTCTTGTCGATCGTGCCGGCCGAGATCAGCGCGCTCATCTCGATCGGCCTTGCCGCGCCCTGCAGCCAGAGGTTCTGGCCCGTGACTGAGTACAGGTACTCCTCCCACAGCCGGGCGGCGGCGGGGTCGGGAGCGGTCTTGTTGATCGCCTGGTAGTAGTAGCCGGCGTACTGGGCGTCCGTCGGGATGACGACCTTGAAGTTCTTGGCAACCGGCGTGACCTCCGAGGCCAGCAGGTAGTCCCACCAGACCAGGATCGGGGTCTGGCCGGACTGCACGGTGGCGGCGGTGCCGGTGACGGGCACGAAGTTGCCGGCCTGCTTGAGCTTCTTGAAGTACGCGACGCCTGGCGCGATGTTGGCGAGCGAGCCGCCGTTCGCCAGGGCAGCCGCGTAGACGGCGGCGAACGCGGACCCGGTCTGGGCCGGGTTGCCGTCGATCGCGACCTGGTTCTTGTAGACCGGGTTGAGCAGCGACTTGAACGAGGTCGGCGGGGTCTTCACCCGCGACGAGTCGTAGCCGATGGCGATGTAGCCGCCGTAGTCGGCGTAGTAGTCACCGTTCGCCGACTTGGCCGCGGCCGGGATCTGGCTCCAGGTCGCCACCTGGTACGGCGCCCAGTAGCCGTCCGTCTCGTCGCGATTTGCAACCTCTTGCCTGGCCAGGACCGGGCTCGCCGCCCAAGCCGACGGGCCGCCGGCGAGGATCCCCCAATCCCCGCCGGCGGCCCGCGTTGCGCCACCGCCGATGGCTTTGCCGCCATGGCTCCCTGTTGCCGTGGTTCCCGGTGGCGGCAGCCCCCCAGCTGCCGCCACCGGTCGCCCGGCGGGCAGCGGTCCCCCCGGCCCGCTGCCGATTTCCCCACCGCCCGGCGTCGGCTCACCAAAGTGCGCGGAGCGCGAGAGCGCCGGGGACCGGCGGGCTGCCTGTGACAGACTGAATGCATGCTCCAGAGTACCGAGGTTACAGTGGTAGAT
>Ga0066797_1000168_pt1 | contig 19727 bp, 19 predicted proteins | sample PersoiDNA2013193_FD_76335 | JGI IMG/M metagenome (GOLD analysis project Ga0066797, IMG submission 76335) | Permafrost soil microbial communities from the Arctic, to analyse light accelerated degradation of dissolved organic matter (DOM) -... | ecosystem: Environmental > Terrestrial > Soil >... | reverse complement strand
GAAAACGCCCCAGTCGGCCACATCTTTGACCGGCTTCAAGAGCTACCTGCGGACACCCGAAAGATACCCTTCACGTTGACCTTGGCCAAGCTCGACTTGACAGAAGCCCGGCTTCTTGAAGCGAACGGCGTTCTATTTAGGGAGGGCGATCAGTACTGGATCCCGGAGATTTATCGCCATGGCCTCGGCTTCGGGATCAGCAAAGTCGGCCGACCGAGAATCATGTCGATTAATAAGCTGATCCGTGATCGGGGAGACGCGGGATTATCGCAGTCGCTGCCTGATGGGACGGGTAGCGCCACCACTGGTCGTCCAGCTCGAGCCGGTCCAGTGGTGGCAGGTCGGGGAACGGGCTGACCATCAGGGGAGTCCTCTCTCGGATGGCTTCCTGCCGGGCGGGGTGCCGTCTTGCTGCGTCCACGCGGCGATGGGGATCTCGTCGGCGCCGCTGAGGCGGTGAGGCGGACCTCGAACCAGCCGGGGCCTTGCAGCGGGGCAAGTGCCTCGTTGATCTCCTGTCGGCCTGGCTGCCGGGCGAAGTCCGCGCTGGCCAGCCACCGGCCCGCGCCGCCGTTGGCGTACACGTGAACGCGATGCCGTGCGGACCCGGTCACGGACGGCCGTCCCGCGCCGGGCTTGTCTTCCACTGAGCGGGAATTGCGGCCGTGCCAGACATGTGCTTCACGGCCGCGGCCCCGCCTCGGAGTCCGGGCCGTTCGGCCCGTCAAGCTCGCTGCCGTAGAGTGCGCTGCCCTGAGGGACGGTGCGGTCGGTCGACTCCTTCCGGGGCCGGTTCGGCTTGACGCGGAATTCGTCAACGAACCGGCAGTTCAGCCCGAACGCCTGGTCACGCTCCAGGCCGTAGCCGTCGCCCCAGTCGACGCGGCCATAGCCGGCGCTGTAGATCGCCCACTCTTCAACCATGTCGCTGTACCGGGGGTCCTCGGTGTTGACGACAATCGGGGTGTCGTCGGGAACGTCGGCGAGGGCCTCGCGCAGCTCGCCCGCCGTCCAGTGCCTGCGGGGGGTCGTCATGACTGCTGGTCTCCTTCGTGGTCTTGGCCCTGGTCGTCGTCGTCCGTCTCGGTGACGGGCGGCAGCATGTCGGGGGCGTCCCCGCGCAGGGTCTCGATCATGCGGCGCGTGGCGATGGCGTCCTGGCCGTGGATGCACTTGGCGTAGATCCGCAGGAGCACCTCGGTGCTGTGCCCGGCTCAGTCGGCGGCCTGGGTGGGTACGATGCCGGCGTTGAGCCACAGCGACAGGCAGGCGTGCCTGAGGTCGTAGATCCTCTTGGCGAGCGGTGACTTCTGCTCTGCCTCGGTGAGCACGGACTTCCGTGCGACGATCCAGGCCCGGCGGGTGGTGATCTCGGCGAGCTCCCCGCCCCGCACGCCGATGAACAGCCTGCCGTCCGGCCCGGTGCCGAACTGGGTGATGTGGGCGCGGAGGATCTTGGCCAGCTCGGGATGCACCGGGACCGTTCTGGTCTCGCCTTTCGCCCGGTGCTTGAGCTGGCGGTGGTCGCGCTGGTCGCCGTCATCTGTCCAGTCGCGCCCGGCAAGGGGGCTTGCCTTGCCGAACTCGAACTCGCCGAAGCCGTCCGAGCCGGGCGGGTCTTCCCACTCGCCCGTTTCCGTGTTCCAGGTGTGCGGCAGCAGGGTGAGGTTGTCCTCGCCGAGGGCGTCGACTTCCTCGGGCCGCAGGGCCGCGTAGTAGATGCAGGCGAAATAGGCCACGAGGCGGGGTCCGCTCGGCTGCTGCACCCGGATCGCGTTCAGCAGCTTGCGGGCCTGGTGCTGGTTGACCACGCATCGCCGGTCGACCATCCTGACCGTCTTCGGCGCCGTCCACTTCACCGCGCGAACCGGGTTCGTGCTGAAGTCGATCGCGCCGAGCTCCTTCGCGTAGTCAAGCGCGTTGGCCACGATCACGCGGTGCCTGCGCGCGGTGCTCGCGGCGGCCCGCTTCCCGTCCACGTTCGTGACCGCGGCCTCAAGAAACGCCCGCGCATTCGCCGCGTTTGCCAGGACCGAGACGTTCACGGTACTGCGGCTGACCCAGGCCAGCGCGGCGGCGATGTCCTCGGGGGCATGGTCCCGCATTTTCGTGTTGAACGAGTACTGGGTCAGCGCCTTGCGGAGAAGGCACAAGAGTAATGTAAGATTCACCGGTCGTAGATCGAGTGATTCCCGACGCGGAGCCAGACGACGACGGTGTCTCCGTTTACTTCGGCAAGCCGGAACAGTGCCCGGCCATCTGGTCCGGCGAAGCTCCAGGTCATGGAGTAGTTCGCGCCAATCCGGTGGATGCGCAAGGCCCTCGGCCAGGGCGTGGAGCCGGTGTGCGCACCCGCATCGAGTGCTGGCCGCAGGAGTGTATGCACCGCCAGCACGAACAGCTTGCGGTGCTCCGCAGGCAACCGCCGTAGGTCGATCAGGAAACCGGCGGTGCGGACGTACTTCACTCCGGCAGGCTGAGGTCAGCCAGCAGATCGTCCATCGAGTCGTAGACCTTGCCCTCGGGCGCATTGTCAGCAGGCCGTGACGGGTACCGGGCCTCATGCACAGCCCAGTACAGCTCAGCCTCGCGTTGCTCCAGTGCCTTCAGGGCGCGGTACTCCTCAAGGGGAACCACGACAGCTTCGACCTGGCCCGCGCGGGTGATCACCTGATGGTCTCCGACATCAGCGCCAAAGCTCAGGGAATCCTCGGTCATGCAACTAGATTACTCTTGCGCCCGGCAAGGGGCGGTAGCTCAGCGGGGCCGGGCAGCAGTCAGAACGCGCCAATTCGGGCATCCCGAGCGGCCTCCCTGCCGAATGGGTGCCGAAGCGCACTGCGCTGAAGGCTGCCGGATAGGCTCCACCGCAGGTCAGGGCCTATGCGCAATGGTGCGGGCGTGCTGGACTCGCCATGGCGGTTTCGCCGGTCCGGCAGGTCGGCCGGGCTGCGGATCAGGGCGGCGACGGCTATGACGAGCGTCGACAGCCCGGCGAGGGCCGAGCCGATGTTCCCCCAGCGCCATTGCATCCGGACAGCATGCCGAGGCACGACGGTCCGGGGATCCGGAGTACGTCCCGCAATGATGGATAGTGAGTTATGACCTGTTAGATAGGTAGTTTGTTTCATGTGCTATGATGATTAATATCAATCATGAAGTTAGATAGTAACGGAGTTACACTCATGTTGTTCACAGCGCCGACCCTCGACCAGCGCGAACTTCAGGTACTCGAAGAGATCGCGGACCTCAAACATCGCCTCCGACATCAGCTCCACGAGCCGAACCGCTGGTATGGCTCGCTGAGACGCCTGTCGTTCGCCCGCGCGATCCAGGGCTCCAACAGCATCGAGGGCTACGACGCAAAACTCGATGACGCGGCTGCGGTTGCGGTCGGAGAAGAGCCGCTGGACGCAGACGAGGAGACGCGGCTGGCTCTTGCGGGCTACCGGCGAGCGATGACGTACGTGCTCCAACTCGCCGCCGATGAGGAATTTACATACAGTACGCAGCTCATCAAGAGCCTGCACTTCATGATGACCGACTACTACCTGAGGAACCGGCCGGGCCGCTGGCGTGCCGGAGGAATCTACGTCCGCAAGGAGGAAACCGGCGAAATCGTCTATGAAGGCCCCGGTATCGACCAGGTGCCAGCGCTCATGGAAGAACTCGCGGCGAGCCTCAACGCCCCTGGCCAAGATCTTCTGGTGCAGGCCGGCATGGCCCATCTCAACCTGGCCATGATCCATCCGTTCCGGGATGGGAACGGCCGGATGGCCAGGTGCCTTCAGAGCCTGGTACTCGCGCGCGGCAAAGTTCTGGCACCGGTCTTTGCAAGCGTCGAGGAGTACCTCGGCCGGAATACGCAGAAGTACTACGACGTCCTGGCTGAAGTGGGCCGCGGTTCCTGGCAGCCCGGCAAGGACGCCCGCCCATGGCTACGGTTCATCCTGACAGCGCACCTTCGACAGGCAAGGACCATGCTGGTCCGCATCCGGGAGACGGAGCGACTGTGGGTGGACCTTGAGAAACTCATCGAGCAGCAGCGTCTTCCCGAACGCGTGATGCCTCTGCTGCTGGACGCGGCGATGGGGCTAAGGGTTCGTAACGCCACCTACCGGGCCGGCCTAGAGGAGTCCGGGGAAGAAGCCATCACCGAGCAGACAGCGTCGAGGGACCTCCAGCGGCTGGTCGAGCTGGAACTGCTCATACCGAGTGGCGAGAAGCGCGGCAGGTTCTACGTAGCTGGTACCAGCGTGGCGCAGCTATGGCAACAGATTAAATCTGACCGTGATCCGCGCAATGACACCGACCCGTTCGCCGACTGAATTCGAATACGCCCCGGACGCACAGCCGTTCAGTCGGTACCTCAAGCGCCCGGTATACCGTCGGGCGCGGCACCTCGAATTCGGCGGCGATCTCCGCCGCCGATCGCCGGTGCGAGGGGGAAGCTGCGCGCTGCGCCTCGACGTGCGCCATCATGCGCGCCACCTTCTCTGGGTCGGCGCGCTCGGCCGCCTCCCTCCAGAGCATCGCAGCCCTCCGGGTGCGCTGCCGGTGCAGTCCCAGCGCGCTATTGAACACCGCGGATACGGAATCGGGCTTTCCTGCCTCCACGAACTGCTCGGCGTAGGCGGCGAGGCGGGGATCTACCTGCCCGACGACCTAGGCAAATGGGCCAAAGAACACCGAGAGCTCGGGGTCACCGGGAGCGGCCCGGAGCACGCAGTGCCAGACGTACTTCGCGGGGGCGCGCCTGCCCAGCGCCGCGATGGGCTGCTCGGGCTCCAAGTCGCCGCCGGGCACGCCGCCGGAGTTGAGCGCGCGGGCGATCTGGTTGACGTTGCTCCCCGCCATCGCTACCTGGCCCCACAGCCGGATCAGCTCGCGGACGACCTCGCGCTCCAGCCAGCCGACCGGCAGCGCCCGGTGCCCGGTGCCCGGCAGCATCGGCGGCCCGCTCGCCCACCCACGCCGACAGCGCCATCGTGGCCCGGTCGGCGGCCCCGCGGACCGCGTCCAGTTCACTGTCCGACAGCCTGATCGACAGCACGTGCGTGCGCTTCTGCCCACCGGGCGAACGGCGGTCCCCGCCCCGAGTGCGGCCCATGGCAGCCATCACTTCCTAGCCACGCCGCCCCCGACGTACCACCCACGCTATGCCAGGTCCGCGCCCGGACCACCCGCCAAGTCATATATGGCTACATCTGGCTTCGAGTGATGCGAATTGCATTAGATGCAACTCTGGGAGCGTGGCGCGCCCGCGTTCGCAGCAACGGGTTCCCGCTGCTGGCAGGCGCGGTTCTCGCAAGGGGAACTGTCCGGGCACCGAGAGGCCACGGTGTGGGCCGGTGGCCGCTCACCTGGCCGATTGTGAACTACTTACATTCGATGAAAGTTGCCTTCGTTTGATGTAAGTTACGCCGGGTGACAGCAGGATCACTTATCCGCGTGATGCGGCGTGTCCTGTCTCATCCAGGCCGAGGCCAGGACCAGGCGGTCATCAAGTTCAAGCTGCGGGGCAAGCCCCAAGCCGCCAAGCAGCGATCGAGAGAACTAACGGCCCATGGTCACGGCGGTAAAGCGCAGCGGGGTGAATCTGGTTGGAAGCTGTGATCGTTCGGAGGGTTTATGCGGTTCTCTAGGCGCGCAGTCAAGCGCGGTCAGCCAAAGCCGGAAGCAGGGCAGGCGGAAGGGGACGATTCCTCTCCGGTGGTGCCGCGCACCCAGAGTGGCGACAACGCGATCAGGTCACGGGCGGCGGATCGTCTCGGGCGCTTGAAGTTCGCTGATCATCTTGCCGCCGCCCTGCTTGGGGAGGCTGCTGACGAGGGCCTTGTGGCTGCGCTGGTGGGCCCGTGGAGGCAGGGCAAGACGTCCGTGCTCAACATGGTGAGGGAGCAGCTTGAAGGCGAGCATTCGCGTACGGTGCTGAGCTTTAACCCGTGGATGTTCTCAGGTAGGGATCAGCTGGTCAGCGTGTTTTTCGAGCAGGTCGCTGGCCAGTTGCGGCTGAAGGGCAGGGCGGAGCAGGCGCTGGCTGACCGGCTGCTGAGCTATGGCCAGGCTCTCTCGCCGCTGGCCTTCGTGCCGGTCGCGGGCGCGTGGTTCGCGAGGGCCGGCGCGGTGGCATCTGCGATTGGCCAGGCTCGCAGCGCGCGGGGGAAGCCAGATCCGGTCGAGCAGCAGCGGGCGGCCATCGAGGCGGAGCTCGGCAAGCTTGCTGAGCCGGTCTTCGTGTTCATCGACGACATTGACCGGCTTACCGCTCCCGAGGTCCGTGACATGCTCGGTCTTGTCCGCCTGGCCGCGCATTTCCCCAGGATCGTCTACTTGCTCGCGTTCGATCGCGCAAAGGTCGAGCGTGCCCTGGACCAGGACGGCCTGGATGGCGGCAGGAGCTATCTCGACAAGATCGTCGAGCTGTCCTTCGACCTACCGGCTACGTCGCAGTCGGCGCTGGGAGACCTGCTGGTCCAGGGGCTCCAGCAGGCAGTGTCAGGCATAGAGACCGGCCCATTCGATGAAAGCCTGTGGGCGGATGTGCTCGCATGCGTGCTGGTCCCGCTGCTCGCCACGCCGCGTGACGTCAACCGGTACCTGGCGGCACTGCCGGCCGGATTGAGGATGATCGGCGATGAGATGGCGCTGGCTGACGTGCTTGCGCTGGAAGCGGTCCGGCTGCGCCTTCCGGAGGTCTTCGCGATGCTCGGGCCGATGAGCCGGCCGCTTACGGGCGTGGGCATGGTGACCAGCCAGGCGCCCGGCTGGCAGGCTGAGATCGACGCGTTCGTCAAGGCAGGCGGGGATAGCGCCGACGTCGTCGCCCATATGTGCCGCCTGCTGTTTCCCGCTACTGTCCGCTACCTGGGGAACAGCAACGTGACTTACCCGAGCAGCTGGCTGCCTTTCTGGCGCAAGCAGCGGCGCGTCGCCAGCCCCGCGGTGCTGAGCACCTACCTCAGCAAGCAGCTTCCGCCCGGGACGCTGCCCGCGGCAACGGTGGACGCGATAGTGCTCGCCATGCCTCACCAGCGCCTGCTGGAGGCCGCAGTCCGCGCTATGTCCCCCGGGGACCTCGATGACCTGCTCGGCCGCCTGGTGGGGTACGAGCAAGACATTCCCCTGGAAGCCGTGCAGCCTGCCTGCACCATCCTGCTGGGCTTGTACCCGCGCCTCCGCACCGGGTCAAGGGGCATGTTCGACGCAGGGCCGGAGGTCGGCCTTGACCGCGTCGTGCTACAGCTCCTGCGCCGGGTAGCGGATGTGACGGAGATGACGAGGATCGTTGAGGCGCTATGTGCTGACGTCGGAGGGCTGACGGGGAGGATCAGGTTGCTTTACGCGGTAGGCCGGCGTCCCAACCCGCAGACGGACCGGCTCATTCCCGTCGCAGAGTCTGACCGGCTCTTCCGGCAGGTCTGCCACGAGATCAGGCATTCCAGTGCAGCGCAAATCGCCGTCGAGCGTGACCCTCTGCTGCTCTTGGCAACAGGGCTGGAGGAAGATCCGGCTGACCGTGAGAACGTCGATCAGGTTCTCGAGGATGACGACGTCGCGCGGGCGGTCCTGCTGTCAGCACCGGCCCAGGTCCACGGGCAGGTACTCGGAAGCGTCGCCGTGCAGACCAGTCAGGTACTGCGCTGGCAGCTCCTCGGCACCGTGGCAGGCGACGACACCAAGATCACGGCACTGGCAGACCGGGTAGCAGCCCGCTTCCCGGACGATGAAGCGATCGTCGCGGCAGTTGACATGGCACGCCGCTACCTGGCGGGCTGGCGTCCGCCGGACAGCCCGTTCGGCAGTACGGAACCAGTAATCCGGCAAGCCTTCAACGACCCGAGCATGATCTTTCCTCCGTCAGTGATGAACGGATGGCCTGCCATTCTCATCAGGGCTGCCACGACCTACGAGGTCGACCCAGCCTGGGCAGCCCGGGGCGATGTCTCGGGCGCGGAATTCCACCATCGCCTGACCGGGATGCTGGCCGGCCTCCCGCTGGCCGGCCAGATCGCGGCACTCGCCACAGCCCGGGGCCTGCCCGCTGACATCGGCGACTGGGAACCCGACAAGGATGCTCACCAGTTTGCTCGCGCCGCAGTGCAGCGCCTGATCATCGGCCCAGCCGACCAGCCTGCTGCCACGCTGCGCTATGCCGTTTTCCTGCCAGACAACACCGGGCCCATGAAGCTGATCATCGACATCGCGGTGTCACCCAGGCAGGACACAGACCCAAAGTGGGGTCTGCTCGGGCTCGAAGACGTCCGCAATACGCTGGCCGCGGCGACCGAGTCGACCGCCGGGCCTGCGGCTGAGCAGACGCTCCGGTCAATCTTCGCCGGGGAAGCACCGCCCCGTACGGCGGTTGAGCTATATCTATGGTCCGCGCACGCCGCGCCCGGCGACCGCCCGTCCAACACACTGAACAGCACGATCGACCTAGGCCCACTCGGTCCCCTGGCCCGCACGGACCGGCCCGCGCTCCAGGGCATGTTCGCCGCCGGCGGGGACACCCCGACCGCGACCGCACAGGAACGCCGCAGCCTGGTTGTATACGCGCTTACCCGCATGTCGCTTGACTGGGGATACCTAGCCCGAGTTTCCGGGATAAGTTGATCTTCGGCTTATTTCCGCTGGTCAGGGGTTCGCGAGGGGTGCCCGGGTGTATTACCCATGTCATCGCCTGGGGGCGTAGCGGTCGAGGCTGAAGATGCCGCTGAGCTTGTCCTGGACCGGCGTGGTGTCGGTGAGCATGCGGTGGGCGCGGGGCCGGCCGCGGTCGCCGGGGTAGAGCAGGATGGTTTCGCTGATGCCGGCGAGTTCGCCGAGCAGGACGCGGACGGACAGGTCCAGTCCGGCGCGGCGGGCTTGCAGCCGCATGAGGTGGGCGATCTGCAGGGCCAGGACGCAGGTGAAGACGTGGACGCGGATGCTGTGCTCCGTCCAGTGGTGCATCGGGGAAAAGGAGACGATGTGCGTGTCTTTCATCTGGCGGAAGGAGAACTCGGCCTCGGACTGGGACCGGTAGCCGGCGATGACCTCGGGAACCGGCCAGCCGTCGTGGCTGGTGATCAGGACGTGCTTGCCGAAGATCTCCTCTTCCAGGGCCGCGCGGGCGGCCGGGTCGGCGTGCCAGGAAAGGCGCAGGTCTTTCGGCTGGTCCCCGGTCAGTTCCCAGGCGATGACGCGGCGTACCCATGGTTTGGCGGTGATCGCCGCGATCTCGGCTTCGACCTTGTCCCGGGTCCGGCGGGTCCTGCCGCGGGCGAGGGCGGCGGCCAGGTCATCGAGCTTGCTGCCGGCCTTGGCCAGGGTGGTGCCGTCGAAGCCGCGGGCCTGGGCCTCGTGCAGTTCCGGGGAGTGGGTGAGGATCGTGCGCCGTTCAGTGCCGTAGCTGGCACGCCGGGTGCCGTAGCAGGTCAGGCCCCCGAACCGGTCCTTATCCGCGAGGGTGCGGGCGGAGGCGGGCAGGCTGGTGAGGTCCGGGCAGTCGCTGGCGGGCACGGACCCGACGTAGTGCAGGCCTGTGCCGGCCAGGTGCTCAAAGTTCGCGTCGCTGTTCTGCCCGGCGTCGAAGACGACGGTCATGTCCGCGGGATGCTGCCCGCATTCCGCGGCGATCTCCTCGTACCTGGCCTTGAGCTGGGTGATCATGTCCGGGAACTGGGTGACGTCCGGGCGGTTGCCGGGGTAGGCGTGCCAGGTCAGCGGGATCCCGCCGTCCCGGGTGACGACCAGGCCCAGGCCGACCAGCCGCAGGTCAGAGCGTTTCTGCTTCGCCTTGCCGCGCTGCGCGACCGGGGCTTTCAGGTTCGCGGTATCGATGAACGTGGCGAAGTTCGTCATGTCGAGCGCGACTGACGAGCAGTCCAGCCCGTGCTGCTCCACGATGCGCAGCGCGATCCGCCGGCTGGCCTCCTCCAGGTCCTCCAGCGTGACCGCGTGCATCGCGTCCCAGAACCGGCGGTGGTCCAGCACCGTGGCGGGGATCTTCGTGAACCGGGGCGCCGCCGTCGTCGCCCACCAGTCCGCGAACGCCAGCTTGGAGCACGGCGCGACCAGCCGGTTCAGCGCCGCGAGCGCCAGGTACGTCCCGGTACTGGCCCCGGCATCGGCGCGCCGTGCCCCGCAGGCCTCGTCGATGATGCCCGCCGCGCCCAGGTCCTCCAGCACGCCCCACGCGGCGGCGGCCGCCCCGAACTCCCGGTGCTGCACGCGGTCGGGCAGCCCGAGCCCGCCGCCGCGCATCGCCGCGGCCAGCTCCTCCGCTGTGCCGAGATACTCCTGCGAGACGATCCTGGGCTTGCCGTCCACGCGGGCGGACTCCGCCAGGTAGTAGTACGTGGCGCCGCCGCGCTTCTTCCCGACCACCGATGCCATATATGGGTAATACACTATCGCACGCCCGAATGCAACCACCGGCACGCTGTTTCCCCAGGCAGGACCGTTTACACCCGCAAGCCCGCAGGACCATGATCAACTTAGCCAGGAAACTCGGGCTAGACGCCCGGGCACAACTGATGCCCCTGGCCTCTGGCTGAACTAACCATGGTCACGCACGGACGAGCTCCTTACGAGGCCGCCGAGCCAGCACTGGTCCTTGTGGCCGATCTTGCCGAAAGGCGTGTTCGCGGCAGGGCCGCGATAGCCGTCGTGGCCGTGCCGTCTTCCAGCATCATCCGCTTGGGCTCCACGATGTGCGCATTCTCCCGCTCAACCCGGAGCGGCCTCACTCGGCCGCGCACCCGCCGCAGCGGGGACAGGAGATACTGTCATCGTGCCAGCCAAGCCTGCCAGCAGCACCCCGCCCGCTGACCTTCGCCTCGACCTTGAGGACAGGAAATACCTTCGGGCCGTCGTCTTTGACTCGAACGCCTTTGGCGTCGCCCGGCCTGACCTGGCATTCCTGGAGGACCTGGCCCAGCGCCTCCACGGCATCAAGATCGAGACGTGGGTTCCCGAGCCGGTGGCGTGGGAGTGGGCACAGCACCTGGCCGAGGACTGGCACAACGTCCAGACGGCGATGGCGGACGAACGCCGCCGGTTGAAGCGGGCAGGACTCACCGGGCACAGCTCCCCCTATAAGGATGCCCGCGCTGTCGTTGACGCATTCCTGGCTCGGCTGGACGCCGTGCCCCACCTGACTGTCATCCCGCTGTCCCCGCAGAACGCCCTGCTGGCGGTGAAGGACCAGATCCTGCTGATCCCCCCGGGACGCCTCAAGGACAAAGTGAAGACGGGCGCGAGCGACTCCGCCTGGCTGCGCGCCGTACTTGACCAGGTCGACGGCGACATAGGGCGACTCCTGCTCGTCAGCGAGGACAAGGACATCAAGGCTGCATTCAAAGAATGGGGGAAGGCCGATCCCCTGATGCGCAAGCGGGTCGAGCTCAAGGCCACCATGTTGGAGTTCACTGTCGACGAAGGCGATGCTGAAGACCTGATCCGCCAGTACCTGACTACCTCGCTGAGCGACCCGTCCCAAGGCGAGGACACCCTGGGCTTCGACATCGACGCCGCATCGAATCTGGAAAACCTCATCGCCTCCAGCTTCGCAGAGGACGAGCCCGACACAGGCTTGTACGGTGCCAGCCTGGCACGACTGACCGGCCTGGCCGGCATTACCGATACCTACATCGAGCCAGCCCTCGCCGCACAGGCAGACCATCCGCAGACAAACGAACTGGGACCAGCTTCGACGCAGACCGCGCTCGCAACGGTCTTCTTCCTCGCCGATGCTGAGGCCACCGTCAACCGCCTCTACAACGGCGGAGACCCGCACGTCGACGACCTCAACTACGACGATGTGCTGGTGCGCGTGGAGCATGACGAGGCAGTCAGCCAGCTCACCGCGCGGCTCCGGCTTGTGCATGAGCAAGCCGAGATAGCTGCGGCGGAGGCTGCTCATGCGGAATCGCGCCTCAGGGCAGTCGAGCATGAGATCCACGCAGGCGGCGGCTCCGCGGACCACGAAGTGCGGATTGCGGTACGTGCTCGCATCTCCGAGGTGAACGTGAGAAGAGACGCGTGGCATGAGGAAGAGAGTCAAATCGCGGACGCTCTCAGGACTTTTGAGAGGAACAGGGAATTGCGCCGTGCTTCCCGGGGGAGCCTGGAGCGCGCCAATCGGCTTCTGTCGGATCTTCAGGCGATCGACTCCGCGTCAACGCGGAAAGAATGAGGTTGAGGGAAGCGCTACCGCCGTCCAGGGGCGGGGCCGGGCGGGGCGGGGCGGGATGAGATCACTGGCTGCGTTGGCGAGCGAGTAATGCGGGGTCGGCGAGCTGGTTCAGGGCAGACGCGAGAGCCAGCACGGCGTGAACCAGTGCCCCCGCGGTGTCGCCGTTTGCCAGATCGTTGAGGGCCGAGTTCTCGTGATCGTCCGGATCGATCATGCCGTCCTCCGTCAGTCATGCAGCCATCACGCCTAGTGTCCATCAGGTCATCCTGAACGTGCCACATGGCGAATACGCGGTCAAATGGTCCGTGACACGGGTGGCGGATAAGATGTTTACGCAGGTGAGAGGCCATACGGGCGCGTGGTAGACGACCGGACTCATAATCCGCTGGTCGTGACCGCCAGGCTCATCTGCACCAGTGACGGCGGGCGCGCGACATCAGTGTTCCCCGGCATGGCCAGTTCCCCTGGTCGGAACATCGTCATTACCGCCCGCTTGCCGGCCCCGTTCTCCCGGATCAGGTCCAGCACCCGCGCGAACGCCACGGTCCCCCGCTGACGGGCGGCCAGAACAAGCGGGCGCCGCAGGCGGAACCCTGGAGCGTCACCCCGAGTTGCCCGGTAACAGTGCCTCCTGTGCGCTGTCCGGGCCGTTTGCACTGGTCAGCGAGGACGCCACCGATGGCGGCGGCGTGACAGCACGCCATCGACGGCCAGCAAGCGCCCGGTTATGGCCTGTTCCCCGGCGGCGTCGGCAACACGCAGAAGGACGCGGCCAGGTTCACGTCGCTCTACAACGACGTGTCTTCGAAGATCTTCGGCCGCCTGCCCGATGCCACCTGGGTCTACCCAGGCCACGGCGGCGACACCACGCTCGGCACCGAGCGCCCGCAGCTGGCCGAGTGGCGCGAATGCGGCTGGTAACGGCGAGCAACACCCTGGTCCCATGCTCCTGGCAAATGACACCGGTTACGCGCGGCGCGTCTCGGGTTGCGCGGCGCGTCTCGGGTTGCGCGGCGCGTCCTCGGCGTTGCGCGGCGCGCTTCTTGCTGTTATCTTCCGGCGGCCATAAGCCCACATTCCGGGCTCCATCCCTGGCCGACAGCATGATCACGAAAATTTAGTGTCACCAGGGCGACACCAAATCTCCGCGATAACCAAAGTTTTCGTGATCATGCCAGTGAGCTGCCCTGCTGTATGTGATCTCAGGCCACGTGAGCGCACACGGGCACCATGCGCACCCCGGCCGAGGGACACCGGGCGCTTGCCCAGGGCGCCGACGCCGCTAGCCGCCCGCATGGACGGACGGGCGGACCAGAGGGGCGGACCAGACGGGCGGACGGCTGCGGCTTCTGGGACCGAGGTGGCTGCCGTGAGGCCTGGGAGGTAAATATTGGGTAATGCCCCGTTTTAGGTCTAGCGCTCTCCGTAGTCAATTGATTACTTTCGGTTTATGAGCCAAACACTCGCGTTGTTCCGCAATCCGGAGCCTGACCACACCCTGCGCGATCTGCTGTGCTGGCTGACCAGGGACATCCGGCAGATCCTCGCGCATCCGGACCTCGGCAACGCGGCGAAGCTGGCCGCGATCACGCAGACGGTCGACCAGCTGGCGTCTCCGCCCGGACTTGAGGCTAGCGGCGCGCAGGCGGTGGCCTCGATCGTCGGGCTGCTTGCCCGCAACACAGGTCCCGCGACGCTCCTTTTCGAGGAACTGGCCGGCGAGCAGGTCCGCATCGAGCTGACCGGCTGCGCGGACCGTGAACTGACCGAGGCCGAGTGCCACGGGCTCCAGCTCGGCTCGGGCGCATGCGGGCATCAGCGCACGGGGGACTTGCGCACGCTTGACTCCGGTCTGGTGGCCGCCAAGGTGCACTCGGTCGTTGTTCCCGACCGGCTTCCCGCCTCCGCCCGCAGGGCGCTCGGCATACCGGGGACGAACGAGCCGACGCCGGCGCCTACCGGTACGCCGCTTGGGAAAGTGCTGGCCGGCCTGGGCGTGCGCAGGGAGCCGCTCGGCGCACGGCTGGTGCGCGACGGCGCCGGCATTTCGGGCAGCGGTGTGTCGGTGGAGTCATCGGCGCGGATGTGGCTTGGCGACGTGCCGGTCGCGCTGGCGGGCGAGCGGGTGACCGCGGCATTCTGCCAGCGGGTCGCCGGCCGGCTGGGTTCGTGAGTATCTGGGTTAGGACAGCAGGACCTCCCGGTGCGCGAATGCCAGCGTGAGCAGTGCCGCGGCGGCGGCCTGCAGGGGCGTATTCGTGGTCAGCTCCGTGATCGTGGCCTCGTCAAAGGGACGGGGCCTGATCACCAGGCCCTCGGCGTTGTCGGTCACCATGGCGCAGAAAAGCTCGTCGTACAGCGGTGCGTCGATCACCACGACGGCGAGCAGGTCCATGGCGAAGGTGAGCGGGTCCGTGCCGAGGCCGAGGCAGTAGGCGCGGATCGAGCCGTCGCCAAGACCGTCCGTCATCGCCTTGAAGAGCGGCCAGGCGCCGTAGTCGATCGGTGCTTCCTCGCTGCCGTAGTCCTCGGAGGCGCCGAGGATCTCCTCCGCGTACTCGCGGAGCAGGCCGCGCCACAGGTCGAAGTCGCGCGCTCCGTTCCACGCCGCCTCGCCAGACGGCTGGAAGATGCCCACGGGGATCACCTGGTAGAGCCCGCCGGCGTGGCCGACGAGCGCCGCGTCCCGCAGGTGCATCGGGAACGTCGCGGTGCCCGTCGCCCTGTCGTACCGGAGCGTCAGCGCGCTCGTCGCCACGGCGGACGAGCGCACGGCCAGGTCGGTGGGGTCGCCGAAGGCCGCACGGTACGCACAGCTGTCGATGAGTCCTAGCCGCGCCGCGGCGTACTCGTGCCCGGCGGGACCGCCGACGTCGACGCCCTCGAAGAACCGGCCCTTGGTGAAGCCGAGCCGCGGATCGCCGCCGGCCAGACTGGCCGACAGGAGCCGGTAGGTGGAGCGGTTCTCGAAGACCGCCGGGGCGGCCAGCGCCTCGATCGCGTCCGAGTAGCGCCGGTACCTGGTGCCGTTCGCGCGTTCCGGGAGCGCGTACGGGGCAAGGCGCGCGACGTCGGGCACCCGCGGCGGCGCGGCGCGCGGCAGGAACTCAAGGCGGATGCTGTCCAGGGGAATCGGCGCGGGCAGCCGCCACTGCTCCGCCGCGAGCAGCGGCGTGCCCGCCAGCCGGGCGCTCGCCGGGTACCCGTCCGCGGCCTGGACCGCCAGTGAGTACCGGTTGCGATGCAGGTAGGAGCTGACGCGAAGCCACTGCTCTTCCGAGGGTGTGGTCACGACGTCCCATGGTCGCATGCTCCCGATACAACCGTCTCACCAGGCTCCAGCCAGGAAAATCCAGTTCAGAGGTGACGGGCGTAGCGGAGTTCCTCGACACCGCCGAGGCTGGTGAGAATGTTCGTCGCGCCGTCGGGCGCGAAGCCGGCCTTCTCGTAGAACCGGCGGGCGCGCCCGTTGCCAGTCAGGGTCCACAGGACAACGCTTTACTGGGTAGGCACCGCCCATGCTTTACTAAAGCGGTTAAGCATCACCGATGGAGGTCACACGCATGAGCACCGACCAGCTCCGGTTCCCCGACGGGTTCCTGTGGGGAGCGGCCACGGCCGCGTACCAGATCGAGGGCGCGGCCGACGCCGACGGCAAGGGGCCGTCGATCTGGGATACGTTCAGCCACGCGCCAGGGAAGGTATTCCACGGTGACAACGGCGACGTGGCCTGCGATAGCTACCACCGCTACCCGGAAGACATCGAGCTGCTCAAGCGGCTCGGCGTCGGCGCGTACCGGTTCAGCCTCTCCTGGCCGAGGATCCAGGCCGACGGGCGCGGTACCGCCAACAGCAAGGGTCTTGACTACTACAACCGGGTGATCGACGGGCTGCTCGAGGCGGGGATCGAGCCGGTGGTCACGCTGTACCACTGGGACCTGCCGCAGGCGCTGCAGGACGTCGGCGGCTGGGCTAATCGGGATATGGCGCCGGTCTTCGCGGAGTACGCGGCGATCGCGGGCGAGGCGTTCGGCGACCGGGTGCACAAGTGGATCACGCTGAACGAGCCGTGGGTCGTCGCGCACGTCGGCTACCGGGACGGGCGGCATGCGCCGGGGATACGCGACGCCGCGCAGGCCGTCGCCGCCAACCACCACCTGCTGCTCGCGCACGGTCGCGCGGTCGAGGCGCTCCGGTCGACGGCCGTGTCTTCCCAAAGCGGGGCCGCCGACGTCGGCATCACGCTCAACCTGGCCGTAGTGCGGCCGGTCGCGGCGGAGGCCGCCGATTTCGCGGCCGAGCTTGAGGCGCGGCAGAACGGCGTGTACCTGGGGCCGCTCCTCGGCGGCGGTTACCCGGAACGGCTCACCGCGGACTACTCCCCCGCGCGGGTGGACGGCCTGGTACAGGACGGCGACCTCGGCGTCATCGCCGCGCCGCTCGATTTCCTCGGCGTCAACTTCTACGCGCCGATGTACGTCGGGATGCGGCCCGATGGCGAGCCGCGGCGCGGCGAGTCGTGGATCGGTCCCGGCGCGGTGCGCGTGCACCCCGAGGAGATGCCGGTCACCGCGATGGACTGGCTGGTGGCACCGGACTCGATCCGCGAGCTCATGACGCGGGTGGTGGCCCCGGTGACGAACGGGCTGCCCGTCTACATCACCGAGAACGGATCGGCGTGGCAGGACTACGTCACCCAAGCCGGTCGCGTCGAGGACTATGAGCGGATGTCCTACCTGAGGGAACACCTGGCGGCACTGCACGAGGCGATCGCGGACGGCGTGAACCTGCGCGGGTACTTCGCCTGGTCGCTGCTTGACAACTTCGAGTGGGCCGAGGGGTACGCCAAGCGGTTCGGGCTCGTGTACGTGGACTTCGGCACCCAGCGGCGGATACTCAAGCGCAGCGGCGAGTTCTACGTGTCCGTGGTGGCCGCGAACGCCCTGCCCGCGGAGTAACTGGTGATCACCGGGGCCCTGCCGTTACGGAGGGCGGTAGCGTTGGGTACCGACAAAACCGGGTTCAGTGCGGCGGACTCGGCCAGCGGAACCCCGCTCAGCAGGAGGCGTTCACTCACATGCCGACCGACACCGCACCGGAGCAACCGGACAGCGCCGCGCTCAGCCACCAAGACGACAAGCCGGTCCTGCCCGCGCAGAGCAGCGAGGACACGGACGTCGGCTGGGGTGACTATGTCCAGCAAGACGACGACCGGCTGCTGGCTGACCGGCCACCGCACTGGGACGACGTCTGACGGCGGCCGCCATCGTCAGCCGCCGCCGCTTACGGCGAGCGGGTCGCGCTCCGCGGGGGTCGCGTCGTCGCGGTCGGTGGAGATGGTGAGCTTGTGCCAGGCGGCATCGGACCCGGCCCTGGCCTTCGCCGCGGCGGTTGCGTAGGCATAGGCCTCGCTGCCGAGGATGAGCCGGAGCGGAGGATCGTCCATGGCGGCGACCTCGAGCACCACCTGGGCGACCTTGGCCGGGTCGCCCAGTGCGGACCCCGACCCGATATCGTCGTGCACCCGGGCCATGACGCCGACCGTCTGCCGATAAGGCTCGCTGACCGGCGCTACCCGCATCGAGGAGCCGGCCCAGTCGGTCCGCATGCCGCCAGGTTCAAGGACCGTGACCTTGACGCCGAGCGGCCCTACCTCCTTGGCAAGGACCTCAGAGAAGCCGCCGACCGCCCATTTGGCCGCCTGGTAGGCGGACAGGCCGGCGGTGGCGAGGCGCCCGCCGATCGAGGAAACCTGAATGATGCGGCCGCCGCCCTGCCGGCGCAGCACGGGCAGCGCCGCCTTGGTGACGTACACGACGCCGAGCAGGTTGGCCTCGATCTGCGACCTGCTCGCGCACACCCCGCTCAACCTCGAGCGGAACGTCTCGCCTGAGACCGTCAGGAGCTACAAGCTCACGTCGCTCGGCGCCGTCGACGACGCGGCCGCCCTCGTGCACGCCGCGCTGCCCGACCTGACCGTCGGCGAGTGCAGGGAATTCATCTCCGCGCTGGCCTCGCTTGCCGGTTCGGTGTGGCAGATCGCCAACCCCGCGCCCGCGCTCGCCGAGCTGTTCGCCTCCGACCCGGCGCTCGCGCTTGCCTGTGTCGACCTGGCACCTCGGCTGCGGCGAACCGGGGACATCCTGCTGGCGGGGCTGATCCCGAGCCGGCCGGTAGCCGAATCCGAGCCGGCCGGAGCTGGCTGAGCGTCCGGAGTCGGCTGGGTCCGTTCCGCCGCATGGATGCTGGCTCTTGCCTTTGATTACTTGCCGGCGGTGACGGCCTTCAGCTCGTCGAGTGCGGCGCGCATCACCCGCGTCAGGTCAGGGCCGTCGGGTTCCGCCACCCAGCGTTCGAACGCGATCTTGAAGACGGCGATCCCCGCCTCGGCGGTCAGGGACGCGGCCGGGTCTCCGACGCCGCGCTGCCGCAGCGCGTCGGCCAGGGCCGTCGCGAGCGCGGCGAGCTTGATCAGCTCGCGCTCGCGCAGCTCCGCGTGGGCCGTGATGATGGCCTGACGCCGCCGGGCGCCCGCGCCGTACTCATCGAACATCGTGCCCGCGGCGTCCAGGGCCGCGGCGATCGCGTCGATCGGCGCCGCGGACTCGGGCGCGTTCGCGACGGCGGACACCATCAGGTCCTGCAGCACGACCGCGCCCGCGAAGAGAACCTCGCGCTTGTCCGTGAAGTACCTGAAGAACGTCCGTTCGGTGAGCCCCGCACGCTCGGCGATCTCCGCCACCGTGACCTGTTCGAAGCCGCGCTCAAGGAAGAGCTCGAACGCCGCCTGCTGCAGCCGGCCGCGCGCGTTCGGCTCCCATCTCACCATGTTCCTATAGTACGTGATGTCAGTGGCGGACATCAGTTGTGATAGTCTGATGACAGTAGCTGACATCGCCCACCGTCAGGGGTTTGTACTATGCGCGTATTCGTCACCGGCGCAAGCGGGCACATCGGGTCCGCCGTCGTCCCCGAGCTCATCCAGGCCGGGCACGGGGTCATCGGCCTCGCCCGCTCGGATTCCTCCGCCGCCACGCTCGCGGCCTGGGGCGCGGAACCGCTCCACGGCACCATCGACGACCTCGACCTCCTGCGGTCGGCGTCCGCCGCCTCGGACGGCGTCATCCACCTGGCGTACAAGCACGAGGCCATGCAGTCGGGCGACATGGCGAGCGCGATGGCGGCCGACCTGTCGGCCGTCGAGACGATGCTCGACGCGCTCGCCGGCACCGGCAAGCCCTTCGTCGGCACCTCGGGAACGCTCCTGCTCGCGATGGCCGTACCTGGCCGGATGGGGACGGAGGCCGACTCGCTCCCCGGCGGCGGGCGGGCCGACACGGAGAACCTGGTGGTCGCGGCCCAGGTACGCGGGGTGCGGACCTCCGTCATCCGGCTGCCGCCGACCGTGCACAGCTCGCTCGATCACCACGGCTTCATCCCGGCCCTGATCGGCTTCGCCCGCGCTGCCGGCGTGTCCGGCTATGTGGGCGAAGCCGATCAGGGCCGGGATGAAGCCGTGGTGATCGAGCGAGCTGTGCACGGTCGG
>Ga0066797_1000167_pt1 | contig 19763 bp, 14 predicted proteins | sample PersoiDNA2013193_FD_76335 | JGI IMG/M metagenome (GOLD analysis project Ga0066797, IMG submission 76335) | Permafrost soil microbial communities from the Arctic, to analyse light accelerated degradation of dissolved organic matter (DOM) -... | ecosystem: Environmental > Terrestrial > Soil >... | reverse complement strand
GGCCCGGCGGGCCCGGTGAAAGGCCAGGATATCGGGCCCGCCGGGCCCGAACCTGGTTACTCCTCGCGGGAGAGCGACTCGAACACGGTCTCATCGACCGACACGCCCGGCAGTTCCACCAGGTCGTAACCGAACTCGTCGATCACGGGCGCATTCGCCTGCGCGGGCGAGCCGGTGAGAACCGCCTCGGAGTGCGCGCCGCAGCCGTGGTCCGCCGACACCACCCGGCCGTCGTCCGGGGCGAAGGAGTTCGCGCAGGCGCCGAAGACGCGGCCGAGTCCGCCACTAAGCAGCACGAAAAACCCGCAGCTCACGCAGTTCGCAGGCGCCGCATGGGAGAGCGGTGACTGCGGCCCTTGGTCGCTGGAATACCAGCGATCCGCCGTGTCGTCCCTGCCGAACGCGGACAGCACCCTGGACCGTCCTGGTACCGGGATTTCCGCGGTGGTTCGCGGGCCTGCCTCGTCGTTTTCCGCGTCGGTCCTTGGCAAGAACCAGTCGGTCACCGCGTCGTCGGAGTCAAGCACGACGAACGAGACGAGACGCTCATCGTCTGGGCTGGCGGGCAGCAGGTCGCCAATCCCGACATCGCCGGGGCGCAGCCGGTCGTGCCAGGGCACCCACTCCGGCGCCAGCAGCGCGTCGGGGCCAGGGAGCAGCACGCTCTCATCGACCGTGACGACCTTTGACCTGGGCGCGCGCGCCACCGTGACCGCCCAGCGCCAGCCCTCGTAAGCGGGGTCGGCGCAGTCGAAGAGGTGGGTAACGACCCGATCGCCGACGGCCTCGACCGCTACGTGGTCGCCGACGGTGTCGGGCGCCACGCCTGCCTGGTCGACAAGCGACCGCCTGGCCAGGTCAACGGCTTCAGCGCAGGCCTGGTCCGGTTCTTTCGCACGGCTTCGGATCGTGTTCACGACTGCCATTCTCGCTCCTGAGGCCGCGCACCGCGATGGCCGACCCGCCCGGACATCCCCGTAGGGCTCGTCGCAATGCCGCTGACCTAGAATACTGGGTACATGTGGATGTCCGATGCGCGCCATCGAGTTGGCGGCGCCGCCCAGGCCACCGGCCGCGCATTCAGGACGAGTGGGCAGGCCGGCAGCAGGGCAACCCGCCGCACTGCCGCCTTCGTGCACAGGCTGACCGGCGCGCAGGGAGCGGGCAGAACGGGCCTCGGCACGCTCATAGAGATGACCGCCGCCAGCGGGGCGGCGGACGCCTTCGTCACCGTGGCGCTGGCAGGCACCATCTTTTTCAGCACCTCCGTGGACCAGGCACGCGGCCGGGTCGTGCTCTTCCTGATCATCACGATGGCGCCGTTCGCGCTGCTCGCGCCGTTCATCGGCCCGGCGCTCGACCGGATACAGCAGGGTCGCAGGTTCGTGCTCGCCGGCACGATGCTGACCAGGGGCCTGCTCTGCTACGCGATGTCGGCCAACGTCGCCAACTCGGTGACGCTGCTGCCTGCCGCGTTCGGCATCCTGGTGCTGCAGAAGGCAGGCGGGGTCGTCAAGGCGTCGGTCACGCCGCGACTGCTGCCCGCCGAGATCACGCTGGTAACCGCCAACGCACGATCGGGACTGATATCGATCGCCGCCTCCACGGCAGCCGCGGGCCTCGCCGCCGGCGTCCAGTACTCGGGGGGCGCGGCCTGGACGCTGCGGGCCGGCACGCTGATCTACCTGGCCGCGATGGCCCTCGCACTGCGCCTTCCCGGACAGGTCGACGTGCCGCTGCCGGTTCCAGGGCCACTCGCCGCACCGCTCGCCACGCGGCCAGACGTGCAGCGACCGCGCGGCGCCGCGGCGCCGACGCTGCCGCTTCAGGAAGATCCGCCGCTTCAGGAGAAGCATCAGGAGAAGAAGGGGCACTGGCGCACCCTCGCCAGCGTCGGTCCCGTCGTCGCCGAGGCGATGGCCGTCAACGCCGTGCTGCGCGCCTTCTCCGGCTACATCCTGTTCCTGCTGGTGTTCCTGCTGCGCAGCGTGAACCTGGGCACGGTGCTGCACCACTCCGTATCGCACAACTTTGCCCTCGGTGCGCTGGCGCTCGGCCTATCGGCGGGCAGCCTGCTCTCGATGGTGCTCGGATCCTTCTTCCGGGGCCGGGCACCCCAGCTGATCATGTTCACCGTGCTGGCCGTCGCGCCTGTGGTGACGGCCCTGTGCGCCTGGTCGTTCGGCCTGCTGGCAGCCGTCGTGGTCGAGTTCACCGCGATCTTCTGCGCCAGCCTGGCCAAGCTCGGGCAGGACTCGATCGTCGGCAATGAGATAGGCGACGAGATACGGTCCTCGACGTTCTCGGTCTCTGAGACGCTGAACCAGGTGGCGAACGTGGCGGGCGGGCTGGCGGGCGTGCTCGTCTCGATGCTGGATAACGGGCAGGCGGGCCTGGCCATCGCCGCCGGCGGCCTGGTCGTCGCGCTCGTCCTGCTCATAGTCAGGCGCAGGCAGCGGCTGCGCCTGACGGCAGTGCCATCTCCACGGTTACGGAGCGAGGTCCTTAGCGACGGCGGTGAGCAGGTCCGCGATCTGCTTGGCTTCCCTGGGCTCCGGGTGCTTACCGCGCCGGTACACGTCGGAGACGCCGTCGAGAAGCTTCATGAGATCCTCGATGATCGGGATCATCTCGTCGGGCTTCGTGCGGGGATGCTTGGCGGCCGCGACGGCCGGCGGTGCCTCGAGGACGCGCACCTGGAGCGCCTGAGCGCCCTTGCGGCCTTCTACGATGCCGAACTCGACCCGCTGGCCCTTCCCCAGGGTTTCCGTCCCCGCGGGCAGCGCGGACGAGTGCACGAAGACCTCGCCCCCGTCATCGCGGGCGAGGAAGCCGAACCCCTTTTCTGTGTCATACCACTTGACCTTGCCGGTAGGCACGAGCAAGACCTCACGTCATTCGGAACTGGCATCCCGCTGGTCTCGATCGCCGGCGGGATGCAATGGGCACTGCCTAGGCTATCGGTACCAGGGAGTAATGGCAGCATCGTTATTGTGCCCTTGGCCTGCCTGTCGCCACCATCAGGCGGAGCGCCTCGCCCCGCGGGGACTCACGGCCTCACACGTTCGGATGGTGCTGGGACGGGATCGCGTGTGAGGCCGTGAGTCCAACGGCGGATCCTCTTAACCCCCCGGTCAAGGATCTCGGTAGAGCTATACCCAGCACGTATATACAGAAACGCACATCGACATCACTCTCCGCGATGTCCGTTCCTGCGTGCGCCCCGCCGCCGCCCAAACGCCGAACGGCCCGGGTTGCCCCGGGCCGTTCGGATGGTGCGTTGCGTTGCGTTGCAGGAAGGCGGACTTAGAAGTCCATCTCGCCGCCGCCAGGTGCGGCGGGCGGTCCTGCCTTCTCCGGCTTCTCAGCGATCACTGCCTCGGTGGTGAGGAACAGTGCCGCGATGGAGGCCGCGTTCTGCAGGGCGGAACGGGTGACCTTTGCCGGGTCGATGATCCCGGCCTTGAACATGTCGACGTACTCGCCGTTCGCCGCGTTCAGGCCCTCACCGGCCGGCAGGGTCTTCACCTTCTCGACCACGACGCCGCCCTCAAAGCCGGCGTTGACCGCGATCTGCCTCAGCGGCTCGTCGACGGCACGGCGCACGATCTGCGCGCCGGTCGCCTCGTCGCCGACCAGGTCCAGCTTGTCGAAGGCGGTGCGGGCCGCCTGGATCAGCGCGACGCCGCCGCCGGGCACGACACCCTCCTCGACCGCGGCCTTGGCGTTGCGCACCGCGTCCTCGATGCGGTGCTTGCGCTCCTTCAGCTCGACCTCGGTCGCCGCGCCCGCCTTGATGACGGCAACGCCGCCGGCCAGCTTGGCCAGCCGCTCCTGCAGCTTCTCGCGGTCGTAGTCGGAGTCCGTGTTCTCGATCTCGGTACGGATCTGGTTGACCCGGCCAGCGATCTGCTCCGCGTCGCCCGCGCCGTCGACGATCGTGGTCTCGTCCTTGGTCACGACGACCTTGCGCGCCCGGCCGAGCACGTCCACATCGACATTGTCCAGCTTGAGGCCGATCTCCTCGCTGATGACCTGGCCACCGGTAAGGATGGCGATGTCACCGAGCATGGCCTTGCGGCGGTCGCCGAACCCGGGGGCCTTGACCGCGACGGACCTGAACAGCCCGCGCATCTTGTTGACCACCAGGGTGGCAAGGGCCTCGCCCTCGACGTCCTCGGCGATGATCACCAGGGGCTTGCCTGACTGCACGACCTTGTCGAGCAGCGGGAGCAGGTCCTTGTTCGCCGAGATCTTGGAGTTGACCACGAGGATGTAAGGATCCTCGAGAACGGCCTCAAGACGCTCGGTGTCGGTGACGAAGTACGGCGCGATGTAACCCTTGTCGAAGCGCATGCCCTCGGTGAGCTCAAGCTCAAGACCGAAGGTGTTGGACTCCTCGACAGTGATGACGCCTTCCTTGCCGACCTTGTCCATCGCCTCGGCGATCATCTCGCCGATCGTGGTGTCACCGGCGGAGATGGACGCGGTGGAGGCGATCTGCTCCTTGGTGTCCACGTCCTTGGCGAGCTTGGAAAGCTCCTCGCTCACCGCCTCGACGGCCGCCTCGATGCCGCGCTTGAGCGACATCGGGTTGGCGCCGGCGGCGACGTTGCGCAGGCCCTCGCGCACCAGCGCCTGGGCGAGCACGGTCGCCGTCGTCGTGCCGTCGCCGGCAACGTCGTCGGTCTTCTTCGCTACTTCCTTGACTAGCTCGGCACCGATCTTCTCCCACGGGTCCTCGAGCTCGATCTCCTTCGCGATGGACACGCCATCGTTGGTGATCGTGGGGGCTCCCCACTTCTTCTCGAGTACCACGTTCCGGCCCTTAGGGCCGAGAGTTACCTTCACGGCGTCGGCAAGCTGGTTCATGCCGCGCTCGAGGCCGCGCCTGGCGTCCTCGTCAAACGCGATCATCTTCGCTGCCATAGGTTCCAGTCCTCCGTGGCTACGTGCGGACCGGCCGACGCCCGCGACGGACGGCACGCCAGGCGGCGGTCCCTTCCCGCCGCCGGGCAATACCTCATCGCCCGATCCCGCCGTTTTGCTGTCACTCTCACACGGAGAGTGCCAACCCATGTTTAGCACTCTCATGGGGAGAGTGCAAACGTCGTGACCGCATGCAGGGCACTCACCAGCGCCCAGGGCTGGCGAGCGGACGGCGACAGGCGGCAGGCCGTTAGGTATTTCCCGCAGTATCTCTTGCTGTATTCCTGGCAGGACTGCTCGCATGGCCAGGCGCGAGGTCGGATGCCGGGCGCTCTTCAAGCGGCGGGATGTCCGGGCGGCGCCGCACGGCGACAGCGCCCGCGACTATCAGGTCGCCTAGGGTGGTCAGCAGGCGGGAGACCAGGGCCACCGCGGTCGCGCCGCCCGCGCCGATGGCCGGGCTGAGCGTCGCGACGAGCAGGACCTCGCGGACGCCGACCCCGGCTGGCGCGAAAAGCACGAGGAAGCCCACGGACCAAGCGAACGCATATCCGCCTACCGCAAGCGGAAGGCTGCTGCCGAGGGGCGCGCCGAGCCGGGCCGCGAGTACCCAGATCTGCACCCCGTTGCAGATCCAGGCGGCGAACGCCCAGCCGAGCGCGACGGCCAGCGTCCGGCCGTTCAGCGGATGGGTGAGCGCCGGCTGCCTGGCCAGCCGGAGCATGCGCCCCATCAACGGGTTGAGCACGCGCGGATGCAGGCAGGCGAGCAGAACCGGCGCCGCGGCGAAGGCCCACAGGTAGGACGACGTCCCGGTGAAGGGGAGCATGACCATCGCGGTGAGCAGCCCGGTGAGCAGGGAGAGCAGCATGGTGAGCACCGATGCGCTGGCAGAATGCTGCCGTGGCACCCGGTAGGTCTTGCCGAGTTCCATCTGCGCCAGGATCGGCCACACCGAGCCTGGCAGGTACTTGCCGAGCTGGCCGATGAACAGGATCCTGGCAGCCGCGGACGGGGGCAGGGACGACCCGAGCCCGGCAAGCAGCCGCCGCCAGGCGCACATCGTGGCCAGCAGCCCGAGCAGCACGGCCGCCAGCGATAGCGCTGCGGTCAGCGGCCCGATCTGGGCCAGCGCCTTGCGGATGCCAGCCCACTGCCCGGCCACCGCGTAGCCGCCGAGACCGAGCGCGAGCGCGACGAACCCCCAGCGGACCAGCCTGCTCCCGGCAATGCGCTTCGCGGTCGGCAGCAGGCGCTTCACGGCAGGCAGCAGGCGCTTCACGAGCGACCGCATGATGCGTCCTCCCATTAATCCAAGTTTGTCGGTCTGATATGACTGATTAGCCACTTCGAGCAGGCTAGGGTACGGGCATTATGCACATCACTGTTTTCGGCACCTATGACACGGCAATGCACCCCAGAATCGCGACGATCGCGGAGGGCCTAGCGGCCCGCGGGTTTGACGTCTCGGAGTGCAACGTTCCGCTTGGCCTTGACACCGCGGCCCGGGTCGACATGCTGGCCCGCCCGTGGCGGGCGGCCGCACTGCCGCTCCGGCTCGCCAGCCGCTGGGCGGCGCTCGCCCGGATGGCCAGGCGGATGCCCCGCCCGGACGCGGTGGTGGTTGGGTACCTCGGTCACTTCGACGTTCACCTCGCGCGATTGCTGTTCCCAAGGAGACGAGTCCCTGTCGTGCTCGACCATCTGGTCGGGGCCAGCGACACGGGCAGGGACCGGCGGCTTGACGGCGGCCCTCGCCAGTTGCTGCTGCGGATGATCGACGCGGCCGCGCTGCGTGCGGCGGACATCATCGTCGTTGATACAGAAGAGCACCTCGCCGCCCTGCCTGAACGGCACCGGCCGCGGGCCGTGGCGCTCGCCGTCGGGGCACCGGCCACCTGGCACGAGGCCGGCGACACCGGGCGACAGGCGGGCACCGATGACGTGGAGCGGGCGCCGCTGCGAGTGGTCTTCTACGGCCTCTACACCCCGCTCCAGGGGGCGCCGGTCATCGGCGCCGCGCTCGGCCGCATCGCCGGCGCGCCGATCGAGGTCACCATGGTCGGAGGCGGCCAAGACGAGGCGGAGACCCGCTCGGCAGCCGCGGCCAACGACTCGGTCCGCTGGCTGGACTGGGTACCGGCCGCCGAGCTTCCCGCGCTGGTGGCCGGTCACGACGTCTGCCTTGGCATCTTCGGCACCAGCGAGAAGGCGCAACGGGTGGTGCCGAACAAGGTGTTCCAGGGTGCCGCCGCCGGCTGCGCGATCGTGACGTCTGATACCGCGCCACAGCGGCGGGCGCTCGGCGACGCGGCCATCCTGGTGCCCCCTGGCGACACGGACGCGCTGGCCGCCGCGCTGCTCCGGCTGGCGGCCGACCGCGCGGCCTGTGACGAGATGCGCCACAGGGCGCGCGCGATCGCCAAGCAGCGATTCGCCGCTGCCCAGGTCGTCGAACCGCTCATTGAGCGCCTGGCCGGGAGCCGCGGGCAGGGAACAGGAGCGCCGGCCGCCGAAGATACGCACGTCGGCGCCTAGGTCTCCGATCTGGACCGTACGATCAGGTCGGCGAGCAGCGCCATCGAGGCGATGATCAGCCCGGTCACGAAGATCAGCACCGTGTCCAGTGCCACCTTAAGCGGATGATCCGAGACGTCGTAGACGCCCTTGACGATGCCGAACCCGAGCAGGAACAGCGCGAGCGGCATGAGCACCTTGAGCGGGTTGAAGTACATCGTCATCCGCAGGATCTGGAGGATGTAGCGGTAGACATCCGTGACGAACTTGAACTTCGACTTCCCCGCACGCTTGGAGTACTCGATCGGCAGGTAGTACACCTCGTGGTGATTCGCGAGGAAGGCGACGGTGATCGTGGTGACGCAGGAAAATCCCGGCGGCAGCAGCCGCAGGTAGGGCAGCGACACCCCGCGGCGGAACGCGCGCAGCCCGGAGTTCAGGTCCGGGATCCTCGCCCCGGTGAGCCTTTCCGCAAACTTCCTGATGAACCACTTGGCAGGCACGCGCAGCAGCTTGTAGGTGCCCTGCTCGCTCGTCCTCGCCCCGACAACCTGGTCAACCGTCTGGTCCTGCTCAAGCAGCCGGACGAGTTCCGGTATCCGCTCGTTGGGATACGTCATGTCGGCGTCGGTCCATACGACGATTTCGCCCCTGGCCCGCTCGGTGCCGACACGCCGCACAACACCGGATCCGCCGTTGCGGTGGAAGTGCACGATTTCCATCCGCGGGAAGCGCGGCGCCGCCTCATACAGCCGTGCCAGCGTTTCGTCGGTGGAGGCGTCATCGACCGCGAGCAGCTCGTAGTCGTAACCGCTCGCGTCCATCGCCGCGCTGATCCGCTCGACCTCGGCGATCACATGCCCCTGCTCGTTGTAGCAGGGCAGGATGACCGTGACGTACGGCGCGGCGCCCTCGGGCGCCGGGCCGGCCTCGGCCGCCGGCTTCACGTCAAGTCCGGCGCTCACTGGCCAGGCTCCCATCGGTAGACCGTGAAGCGCACCGGATCGGTGCTCCGTGGCGCGCCAAAGATGAGCCTGTCGTCTATCGACGTATGCAATGACATGACCTTCCTTATGGTTCCGTTGGCAAACGGTGTGAGTTGTGAGTATTTGGTGCCGAGCAGAACGGGACGCCGGCCGGCTCGTTCAATGGCGCGCACGTCGGCCTCGACGGTCGCGGTGGTCACCGTGGTCAGGCCGGCGGTCGGCACCCCGCACATGCCGCGGATGTCCTGTGCCATCTGTTCCATCAGCTTCTGATCGACGATCAGCACCGACGAGTCACCAGGGATGGCAGCGCACAGGTCGTTGATCGCGGCTATCTCGCCGACGTTGGCGCGCCTGAACGCCAGACCGTCGGCGATCAGCCGGACCTCCCCCGGTCCGGTTTTGACCTCAAGGCCGAAGGTGGTGATCGCGGCCGGAAAGATCAGTGCGAGAGCGCAGCACGTGACCACCGCGGCGGCGGCGGCCACCTGGCGAATGGCAGCCGGTCTTCGGCGCGGAGGGTGCGCACCTTCCCGGTGAGCCAGGCGGTCAGCCACGTCGCGAGCAGGAGCAGGCCCGGCAGGACGGCGGGGACCAGCCGGCGGCTGGCCCACGGCTGGTGCGGGGTGATCGCCGGCCGGTACAGGAACTCGGTGATCGTCCAGGCGAATACGAGGAGCGGGAGCACCCAGACCGGCGCCTGCCCGCGCAGGCAACGGCGCGCCACCATGGCGGCGGCGATGGTGGCGAGGACGATCACCGGGCCGCCGGTGTACCAGTACACCCAGTGCAGGCTGAACGGAGCGTACTGGAGCCGCACCCAGTCCTTCTGCACGTAGGGCCGGATCGCGAAGGCGGCGATTACCGCAAACGGGAGCAGCGTCACCGCCTGGACAAGGCGCGGGTGCGGGACGGGCAGTCCGCGCGGGCGCGCGCGCCTGCGCAGCAGCAGGACGGCAAGCCCGGTCAGCACGCTCACGAGCACGAAGGCCGCCGCCATCGGCTTGACCGACGAGATGTTCGTGTGCAGGTAAGGCCGGGTCAGCACCAGCGCGTCAACCGCGCCGTACACCAGGCCGATGAACATGCCGGCCAGCAGCGGCCGCCCCTGCCCGCGCCGCTTGACGAGCAGCACGCCGCAGTACGGGATCACGAGCAGGATGTCGCTCGGCCCGTCCAGGCGGACCAGGAACGTGACGCCGAGCAAGAGCCCGGCAAGCGCCGCGAGCATGTGCGTGGCGCTCCGCCAGTTCGCCCGCCACGGACCGGCGTCGCCGCCATCGCGGGCGGTGCGCTGTGCGTCGATCCAGAGCGCGAGGCCCCCGAGGAGGAGGATCTGCGCCAGCGGCTCACTGTAGGTGGAGCGGCTGGTGTACTGCTCTGGCAGCGAGACTCCGAGCGCCAGGGCCGCCACTGGCGCCCACCGCGGTCCCACGAGCCTGGCGGCAAGGCCGCCGAACACGAACACGGCGGCGGCCCCGAGCAGCGGTCCCATGAACACCGCGATCCGGGCCCCGCCGGCCCAGAAGCCGAGCGAAAGCAGCATCGGCAGCCCGGCCATGAACTGCGGCACGATGGCGCCGCCGACCTGATAGAACGCCGCGCTCGCGAAGGAGATCCCCGGTGCGCCGCCGAAGGCCGCGGCGTTCTGCGGGATCGGCAGGGATCCGTGCTGCGAGATCCAGGACGCGAACTGCATGTACGACGCCGGGTCAAGCATCACGATGATGAACTGGGAGTGATAGATCGCCTGGTCTATCCCGTACGCGATCGCGATCACCGCCAGCGCGGCAACCACCCACCGCGGCGTCCCCGTCCCCCGGGCTTCGCCAGTCGCACCGGTGTCGGCCGCACCGGTGTCGGCCGCACCGGTGTCGGCCGCACCGGAAAGCGAGGGGACTCGCCGCCACCCCAGTGGCACGATCACCGCCGCGAGCAGCAGCCACGCCGCGATCACCGGGATGGGCTTGAACCAGCCGAGGAGCAGCAGCGGAAAGCTGGTCAGCAAGAACGGCAAAACCAGCAGCGCGGGCAGCACTGTCAGCCGCGCGAGGAGCCGGCCCGCCGGGTCCAGGCCAGCGTGTCCCACCCGTACCTGAACCGCCGAAGACCCGATCCAGGGCAGTCCCTGTCTCGCGGTCGGAATGGCGCTATCTGCGGTCAATGAAGGAATCCATCTGCTCTGGGTGTTCGGGCCTGTTCGCCGGACATGAGGCTATACCCAATAAGCGATCAAAATTATCGGAAATACAAAGTTCCCTGGCCGCCTGGGTTCCCGCCGAGCCGGGTCCTACGGAACCGGCCTGCTAGCCAAGCGCCTCAAGCTGCTCGGCAAGCCACCGCGCTGGCGCGTGTGCGGACGCGGCGGCGGCGATCGCGGTGCTGCGCCGATGCCGTTCCCCGGCAGGCATGCGAAGGCCAGTGTCCAATGCCTCGGCGGTCGCGGTCACGTCGTAGGGGTTAACGAGCAGGGCGTCGGCGCCGATCAGCGCGGCGGCCCCCGCTTCCCGCGACAGCACGAGCGCGCAGCCGCGCTCGCTGAGGATCGGGCCTTCCTCGGCGACCAGGTTCATGCCGTCCCTAATGGGGTTGACAAGCAGCACATCGGCGAGCCCGCAGGCGGCGAGCGACCTTGGGTAGTCGTCCCTGACGTCCAGGATCAGCGGCGCCCAGTCCGGCGTCCCGAACTCCTCGTTTATCTGCCCGGCGAGCTCCTGCACGCGCGCCGTGTAGGCGCGGTACCCCGGCAGGCTCGACCGCGACGGGTAGGAGAACGCCAGGTGCGTCACATTGCCGCGCCACTCCGGCCGCGTCACGAGCAGTTCGCGGAAGGACTCAAAGCCGCGCACGATGTTCTTCGAAAGCTCGGTCCTGTCGACCCGCACGATGAGCTGCCGCCCGCCGGTGAGACCCGCGATGGCATCGGCAGCCGCGCGCACATCCGCGTGCGTGCCGCGCTCACGCAGTGCCTCGACGTCCGTCCCAAGCGGGTGCACCGCGACCTCGGTGACCCGGCCCCGGTAGTGCACCCGGCCAGCACCGCCCGCGCCCCGGCTGACGCGCGCGCCGAGCACCGCCTCGCAGCAGTCGAGGAACGCCGCGGCCCAGCGCTCGGCGAGAAACCCCGCGTGGTCGGCGCCGAGCATCCCGTCGAGGATCGCGGCCGCCACGTCGTCAGGCAGCAGTCGGTAGTACTCCGGCGGTGCCCACGGGGTGTGCTCGAAATGCGCGATCATGGCGCCGGGATGGTATTCCCGCAGTATGCGGGGCACCAGGGCCAGGTGATAGTCCTGGATGAGCAGCCGGGTCCCTGGCACGTACTCCTCCGCGAGCGCGGCGGCGAACGCCTCGTTGTAGGCCCGGTAGGCGGCCCAGTCACGGCGAAACCCGGCGTCGAACCTCGGCTGGTTGGGCGTGTCGAAGAGCAGGTGATGGACGAACCACAGGATCGAGTTGGCGATGCCGTTGTACGCGGCGCCAAACACGTCAGGCGGGATATCGAGCATCCGTACCTGCGCCTCGCCCGGCGCGCCGTCGGCCCGCGCGCCAAGCCTGGCGGCCTCCCTGTCGGCGTCGGAGAGCGCCACGCAGAGCCAGAGCACCCCGCCGTCCACTGCCGCCGCGGCAAGCCCCGCCGTCAGGCCTGACACCATGCCGCCACTACCGCGGATGGCGGTCAGCAACCCATCCTCGCTGCGCCCGTACGAGACGGGTCCCCGGTTCGAGGCGACGAGGAGCAGCCGACTCGGGTCGTTTGTCATATGGAACAAGGGTAAGTGAACCGCTTGACAACCGGGTTGCGGGGGGCGGCCCGCTATCGGTTACAGTAGTAGCAGGCGCTTGTTACCCGGCGGTCGCAATGACTGGGTGACCAGCAGCTACAACTGAATACCTCATCCAGAGGGGTGGAGGGATCGGCCCTGTGAAGCCCCGGCAACCATCGCGGTTAACGCACCTCAGTAAGGCGAGGCGAGCGCGCGACTGGTGCCAAGTCCGGCCTGCGGTCAGGGTGACCGCTGGGAAAGATGGGAGAGAGGCCTCGCCCCATGACTGCTCAGACTGATGCGCCCAGCATTCCCCGCCTCGGCAACGCCACCGGCCTGACCTGCCGCGAGTGCGGCAACACCGTCGGCCTCGGCCCGTACTACGCCTGCGAGATGTGTTTCGGGCCGCTGGAGGTCTGTTACGACTTCCCGCGGCTGACGAGGGCGGACATCCAGGCCGGCCCGCAGAACATCTGGCGCTATGCCGCTCTGCTTCCGGTCCCGGCGGACATCGCGAGCCGCCCCACCACCGAGCCCGGCTACACGAGGCTGATCCGCGCCGACGGTCTCGCGGCCGAGCTGGGCATGCGGCGGCTGTGGATCAAGGACGACAGCGGCAACCCGACTCACTCGTTCAAGGACCGCGTGGTCGCCGTCGCGCTCGCCGCCGCGACCGAGATGGGCTTCAAGGTCCTCGCCTGCCCGTCGACGGGCAACCTCGCCAACGCGGTCGCCGCCGCGGCCGCCAGGGCGGGCATCCGCTCGGTGGTCATGGTCCCGGCCAACCTCGAAGACCAGAAGATCGTCACCACCGCCGTATACGGCGGCATCTTCGTCACGGTGGACGGCAACTACGACGACGTGAACCGGCTGGCCTCCGAGCTCGCTGGCGAGCACGAGGACTGGGCGTTCGTGAACGTGAACGTGCGCCCTTACTACGCGGAAGGGTCGAAGACGCTTGGCTTCGAGATCGCCGAGCAGCTCGGCTGGCGGCTGCCCGACCAGATCGTGGTCCCTGTCGCGTCAGGCGCGCAGCTCGTCAAGATCGACAAGGGGTTCAGCGAGCTCGCGGAGCTCGGCCTTGTCGAGGAGAAGCCGTGGCGGGTATTCGGCGCGCAGGCGACCGGGTGCGCGCCCGTGTCCGAGGCGTTCAGCAAGGGCTGGGACGTGGTGCGCCCGGTGAAGCCGAACACGATCGCCAAGTCTCTCGCGATCGGCAACCCGGCCGACGGCCCGTACGTGCTCGACGTCGTCCGCAGGACCGGGGGCGCAGTCGCCGACGTCTCCGACGCCGAGGTGGTGGATTCGATGCGGCTGCTCGCCCGCTCTCAGGGCGTCTTCGGCGAGACGGCCGGCGGGGTGACCGTCGGCGTGCTCCGCAAGCTGCTCGCCTCAGGGCAGCTCGACCCCGACGCCGAGACGGTGATCATCAACTCGGGCGACGGTCTCAAGACGCTGGACGCCGTTGCGCCTTCCGTCACCGTGCCAACCGCGATCAAGCCAACCCTGGAGGCGTTCCAGGCCGCCGGGTTCGAGCGGGCGGCCACCCGCTGAGCCGCCTGGCGGGGGGCGACCGGGGACAGCAGGCCGAGAAGGTCATCGTCGTTCCCTGACCTGAAGGTGATGCCACCCGAGGTTCTGATTTTATCGCCGTGCCATGAGGGCCACCGTTATCCCGTCTTCCTTATACAAGGCACGGACGTGGTATCCCCTCTCGCGCAGAACGGCGGCCTCGGCTGGCGGCATCGCCAAGAAGGGGTCCAGGTAGCTGCCAAGGACCAGGTGGTTGACGTAGACCACCCACAGTCGGTGGGTCCCGGCCAGGCAGCGCGCCGGGCCGTCGCACTCGACCGGTTGCAGGGTGCCTGCCTGAGCTTGTGTCTTCGCCTGGAAGACCGGCGTCGGCTTGGCCTTGCCGCGTAGGTAGTAGGCGACGCTGGTGTCGACCTGGTAATGGTTATGATCACTGACCTGATACACGATGCCGTCGCCGCGCCGCTCGTGCGCCGCGATCACCTCTGCCGCCCCCTGGTAGTCCACCGGTTCGCCGTTCGCCTCCGCGAGCGGATAAGCCCAGCGGTTGTGCGCCTGCGGCTGGCGGATCGCCCGCTGATCGTGGACCCCGAGCAGGCCAACGGCCACGACAAGTCCGGTCGCGACCAGATGGCGGGGCTGCAGGGCGGAGCCGAGCCGTGCCGCCCGGACGCGTAGCAGGAGGTCGCCGATACCGGCGACGCCGAGCCCCGCCGACAGGGCCCAGGCCGGCACGGTGAACATCAGGTACCGCACGACCCAGTAAGAGGCAGGTCCCTGGGAGATCAGCCAGATGACCGCGATCGGCACGGTCGCGAAGGCAAGACCGCACGAAGGCGCGGCGCGGCGCGGCGCGGCAAGCACGGATGCCACCGCGAGCACGAGTATCGCGATGGCCAGGTGCGAAGAGCAGAACAGCTGCGGCCACAGTGCCCCCCGCAGTCCGGCGAGCTCGGCGAGGGACGGCGTCTGCTGCTGGCCGATCTGCGACAGCGACTGCCGATGGCCCTCGATGACGATCGGCGCGTCAATGACAACCGCGACAACGGCGGACAGGCAGTATCCCGCCAGGATCGCGACGGTCCCGCGGTTCTGGCGAGCGGACCTGACCCGGACCGCGAAGGTGCTGCCGTGCGGCGCCGTACGCTGCCATGCCGCGGCAAGCACGGCAACCGCGTGCCCCGCGAGCACGCAGACCGCGACCAGGTTGAATGCCCCGGCGGCGGCGACCGCCAGCGCGTGCAAGCCCCACCGGTGCCAGCGAGGGTTCTCCACGGCGCGCAGCAGGAGCAGGGTGGCAAGTGCGGCGAAAAACGCGGCGGCCGCGTAGGGCCTGGCCTCCTGTGCATAGCGGGAAACGCTCGGGATGAGGGCGAAGACCAAGCCGCCGGCCAGCCCGGCACCGACGCCGGCCAGCCGCCGTCCGATAAGCGCGACCACCGCCGCGGCACCTGTCATCGCGATGACCGACGGAAGTCGCATCGCCGTGGCGGAGTCGCCGACGATGGCCATCCAGAGGTGGAGCCCGAAGTAATAGACGCCAAGCGCCGCGTCGATCTGATGCAGCATGGTCCACAGCTGCGGCAAGGTCCGGCTGGCCGCCGACCAGCTGGCGAGTTCGTCGCGCCACAGCATCGGCACGCCGATCTCGTAACAGCCGAGGGCCGCGGCGACCAGGGCGGGCACGGCCCAGGTCAGGAATGTCACCGCACGGCGCCGGGAGGCAGCCTCCTGCCTGTCGCCCGCGCCTAGTGTCAGGCCGGAGGTCGTCAGGCTCATGACGGGCCGACTCGGCTGCACGGGATCTTCAGCTGCCACCAGGAATGCCGGTAGATGTAGTCGCCCATGCCCGGCTTCATACAGGTGCGCGTAGCCGCCGCGACGACCGCGGTCCACGGCGGGCTCTGCGAGCGGGTGTTCTCGACCCGGAAGTTGAAACCGCAGGCCACGGCAAGCAGGAGGGCGAAGACGATGACCGGGCTCCAGGCGACGGCAAGCCGCGGCGGCCGGGCGGAATCCGCCGCGCCGCGAGGCCGCAGCATCGCGGCGGCCGCGGCGTAAAGCAGCAGGGCGGGCGCGATGACGTACCGTGGCTGCACGATGGGCAGGTTATCGACGATCTCGCCGAGGAACACCGCGACGCTGAACAGCAGGGCGGTGACCGCGAATGGCCAGTGCGGTGCGGTGAGACCGGTTAGCGCGATGATGACGACGACGGCGAGCACCGCCCACGCACCCCAGATCAGGGCGTTCTGCAGGACCTCGTTCGTGACGTTCAGCGGAATCGGATGGCCCTCACCGTTGGTGCCCGGGCCGCCAAGAGCGCGCTCGCCGAAGATCGCGCGCGGGACTACCCGCGTGACGTAATTCGCCAGAGCCCAGAGCGGGTTCGTGAACAAGCCCGGCTGCCGGTTGCTCATGCCGCGCAGCTGGACGCTCCACTCGGCAAGCAGGCCCGCGGCCCAGCACGTGACTACCGCGATCGTGGACTTCGACCGGTCGGCGATCAACCGCGCCGCGGCCAGCGGCGCGAACACCACGGGCAGGATGCTCGACAACGCGATGCCCAGCATGATCAGGGGCGAGGCCAGTCGGCCGGCCCGCGTCGCCGGCCGCCAGAGCAGCAGCCAGAAGGTCCCGTAGAGCGCGATGAACTGAACCGTCGCGAGGTCGTCGTTCGACTGCGTGTAGCCGAGCGGAACCATGCACACGGGCACCGCGACGAGCAGCCGCAGCCAGCGGTTGCCCAGGTACGGCCCACTGGCGATATAGGCGATCAGGCCGAATATCACGTTCAGCGACGCGGCGCAAGCGGACATGATCCCCGGCACCCACGCAAGCGGGAACAGCACCGCGATGGCCGTGACCGCACGGGGCACCGTGTTGAAGTAGCCGTTGTTCGGCGTGGTGAGCGTGGTCATCACCGAGTTGTGCAGCGCGTCTTGCAGGAAGATGGCCGCGTCCTCGATCCAGATGGTGTTCAGCGCCCCCGGCCCCTCGGTACGCGCCAGGCTGACCGCCGCGGCCACGGCCACAAGGGCGGCACCGCCGAGGACCTGCCGCCATCCCAGCGGCTGGGAGATCACCGGACGGAACAGGGCAGACCGCAGCCACCCCGCAATCGCGGGCAGCCGGGGAGCCCACATGCGCCTGCCTCCGGCTGCCACGGCAGCCAGGGCCTTGTGATCCGCTTTCGTCTGCTCAGTCACCGCACAGCCCGTCCTCGGCAAGCAATCGCGCACGCGCACTCAAGATGCACCGCCACTCAAGACGCATGGCCACTCATGGTAGCCACTAATGTCGACCAATTAAGTGGACTTAGGCTAGTCTCTCCTTCAGGAACTGGATAATATCGGTCGGGTTAGTGGACTTATGCTCGGGACTTCGCCGCGTAGCGCGGCCCCGCCACGAAGGGAACTCAGAGGTCGCAATGGGTCGCAATGGAGACGTGCTGCGCATCAGCGTCATCGGGACCGGTTACCTGGGCCTGACCCATGCCGTCTGCATGGCGGACCTGGGGCACCAGGTCCTGGCCATAGACGTGGACGCGGACAAGATCGCCAAGGCCGCGCGCGGCGTGGCGCCGTTCTTTGAGCCGGGCCTCGAGCCGTTGCTGCGGAAGAACCTCGACTCGGGCCGACTGCGGTTCACCAGCTCGTTCGCCGAGGTCGGCGAGTTCGGCGACGTGCACTTCCTGTGCGTGGGAACGCCTCAGGCCGCGGGCGGCCAGGCCGATCTGAGCTACCTGCACGGCGCCATTGACTCGCTATCCCCGCACCTGACCAGGGAGACGCTGCTCGTCGGTAAGTCGACCGTCCCGGTCGGCACGGCACGGCTGCTGCACGCGAGGGCACGTGCGGCGGCACCGGCCGGCGATCGCGTGGACCTCGCGTGGAACCCGGAATTCCTGCGCGAGGGGTACGCGGTGCGGGACAGCCTCACACCCGACCGGATTGTGTTCGGCGTCACCTCCGCCCGCGCGGAGCAGACCCTGCGGCGGGTGTACGCCACGCCACTCGCCGACGGCATCCCCAGCCTGCTGATGGATCTTGAGACCGCCGAGCTTGTTAAGGTCGCGGCCAACTCGTTCCTCGCGACCAAGATCTCGTTCATCAACCTGATGGCGGAGATGTGCGAAGCGACGGGCGCGGACGTCCTCAAGCTCGCCGACGCGATCGGCTTGGACGACAGGATCGGCCGCAAGTTCCTTTCGCCCGGCCTCGGCTTCGGCGGCGGCTGCCTGCCCAAGGACATACGCGCCTTCCGCAGCGCAGCGGCGGAGCGGGGAATCAGCTCTCTGGTCGGCCTGCTGACAACCGTCGACCAGGTCAATCTCGGCCGTCGCGAACGGGTCGTCGCGATGACCCGCGAGGCGGTCGGCGGCGATCTCGCCGGGAAGCGGATCGCGGTCCTCGGCGTGGCCTTCAAGCCGAACAGCGACGACATCAGGGACTCGCCGAGCCTGGACATCTGCACCAGGCTCTCCGCCGAGGGCGCGCTGGTGTCGGTGCATGACCCGGTTGCCATGCCGAGCGCGGCGCGGGTCAGGCCCGACCTGCACTACGCGGACTCGGCTGGCGAGGCCGCCAAGGCCGCCGAAGTGGTGCTGCACCTGACCGAATGGTCCGACTACCTGGCCATCGACCCGGCGGCGCTCGTGCAGGTGGTAGCGCGGCCGGTCCTCATCGATGCCCGGTGCACGCTGGACGCCGATCTGTGGCGGTCCCTCGGCTGGTCGGTCTACGTCCCAGGCCAGCCACAGCCCGTGGCGCCGTAGCCGCGGCTAGCGCATCCGCTGGCGCCTGGCGCGCCTGGCGCGCAGCCGCTTGACGAGGACTGGATCGAACTTGAGCGCCTCGGGAGTATCGATCAGTTCGTTGAGCAGCTGGTAGTACCTGGTAGCGCTGATGCCGAGCATCTCGGCGATGGCGTGCTCCTTGGCACCGACCGTGCGCCAGGTGGACCGCTCGAAGCGGAGTACGCGCATGTCCTGCTCAGACAGCACAGGCATCGACGCCTCCCTCACCGCTAAGCTCCCCGACCATGGCTTTTCAATGTCTCACGTTCCTGACCGACTACGGGCTAGAAGACGCTTTCGTAGCAGTTTGCCATGGAGGGGCTTCCCAGATCACGCCAGACATGCGCATTATTGACATAACGCACCTGATCCCGCCAGGCGACATCAGGCGCGGCGCCGTCGTGCTCGCCCAGGCCGTCCCCTATTTCCCGTCGTCGGTGCACGTCGCGGTCGTTGATCCTGGTGTCGGCACGCCGCGGCGCGCGGTGGCGGTGGAGGCGGGCGGTTCCCTCTTCGTCGGCCCCGACAACGGCCTGCTGACGGCCGCCGTGGCGGTGGCGGGCGGCGCGACGCGGGCCGTCGAGCTGACCAACCCGGCGCTCTGGCGGGACACGGTTAGCGCCACCTTCCACGGCAGGGACATCTTCATGCCTGCCGCCGCGTGGCTGGCCAGCGGGGTGCCGCTCGCTCAGGCGGGCAACCCGATCGACGTGACAGGCCTGGTGACGCTGCCAAGGCCGGAGTGCCGCGTCACGAACGGCGCGGCACAAGTCGAGGTGGTCACCGTGGACAGGTTCGGGAACGCGCAGCTCTCCCTGACGGGGGGCGCGGCCGACGAGGCCGGATTCGTCCCAGGAGTACTGATAACGCTCACCTGGGACGGGAACCAGGTAACGGCGCCGTTCGCCACGACCTTCGGTGACGTAGGCACCGGTGAGCTGGTCTGTTACCGCGACAGCGGCGGCTGGATCGCCGTCGCCGTAGCCGGCGGCGACGCGGCCCGCCGTCTTGGCTGGCGCTCGGGAACCAGGGTAACGCTCAAAAGTCACTGAAAAGTTAACTGGTATCGCGTTCCGCTCCGGGCTGACCACGTGACAACCTTAGGAGACGGTTTACGGCATATTGTCACCTGTAGATCTTCTACCCCATCGGCTTGACCTAGAGAGCAGTCGTGACCAACGTGGCTTGGTTGCTGCGCCCCGCGTGCCTGCGCGCCGTGCTGCCAGCGCTGGCAGC
>Ga0066797_1000165_pt1 | contig 19876 bp, 14 predicted proteins | sample PersoiDNA2013193_FD_76335 | JGI IMG/M metagenome (GOLD analysis project Ga0066797, IMG submission 76335) | Permafrost soil microbial communities from the Arctic, to analyse light accelerated degradation of dissolved organic matter (DOM) -... | ecosystem: Environmental > Terrestrial > Soil >... | reverse complement strand
CCCCGGGAGATATCAGTGGAACTCCATGGGCTCGATGCCGGCCGCCGCGAGCAGCGCCTCGGAGATCTCTTCAGGGATGGGCTGCTCGCACCAGACGACCTTGCCGGTGGGCGTGCGGCGGGCGCCCCAGCGCTGGGCTAGCTGGGAGACGACGTGCAGGCCGCGGCCGTTCTCCGCGTCCTTGTCGACCTGAAGCACCCGGGGGAGCGCGGGCGCGGTGTCGTGGACCTCGCAGACCAGGGAGTCCGGCTCGAGGATGATCCTGAGCATGGTCTCGCCGTTGGCGTACTTGACCGCGTTGGTAACGAGCTCGGAGACGAGCAGCTCGGTGACCGGGATCAGGTCCTCAAGCCCCCAGCGCTTGAGCGGCTCGCGGATCGCCGCGCGGGCCAGGCGGACCGTGGACAGCTCGGGCTCGAGCGGAATGCAGATCCGGTGGTCCTCTGGTATGCGCCGCAGCCTGGCGATCAGCACCGCGATGTCGTCGCGCTTGGCGTCAGCGTACACGCCGTCAAGCGACAACTTGCAGAGCTCCTCAAGGTCCTTCTCCGGTGACCCCACGCCGAACGCCGACTGCAGCCGGTCAAGGCCCTCGCTGATGTCCCTGTCCCGCGATTCCACCAGGCCGTCGGTGTAGAGCACGAACAGGGAGCCGTCTTCGATCGGGATCCGCTTGGTCTCCACGATGCCGTCGCCGATGCCGAGCGGCGGGGACGGAGTGACCTCGAGGTACTCGTTGCGGCCGTCCGGGTGGACGAGCAGCGGCGGCAGGTGGCCGGCCACGGCGAGCTCGATCTCGCCGGTCACCGCGTCGTAAATCGCGTAGGCGCAGGTGGCGAAGTGCGGCTCGCGCGTGCCGAAGGCCTGCATGAGCTCGTCGAGCTGCTTCAGCGAATCGGCTGGCGGCAGCTCGAGCATGGCCAGGGTCTGGATCGCGGTGCGCATCCGTCCCATGGTGACCGCGGCGCGCACCCCGTGGCCTGCCACGTCGCCGATGACGAGCGCGACCCGTGCGCCAGGCAGCTTGATCGCCTCGTACCAGTCGCCGCCGACCTCGACGAGTTCGCTGCCCGGCAGGTACCTGTGCCTGACCTCCACCGACGACGGCGAGGAGAGACCGGTCGGCAGCATGGCTCGCTGCAGGGTCAGCGCGGTGGCGTGCTCGCGGTTGTACCGGGTGGCGTGGTCGAAGAAGACCGCCGACTTGGTGGCGAAGTCCATCGCCATTTCCATGTCGTGCCGGTCGAACCGCCGGGTGCCCGCCTCGCGGAAGCAGCAGAACAGGCCGAGCACGGTGCCCTTGGAGATCGCGGGGATCAGCAGCATGGACACGTCGGAGAGCAGGCCGCCGACCGGCTTGCGGCGCCACGCCCTGGCCAGCTTCTTCGCCGAGTCGGCGGAGACGGAGCCCTCGAGTACCGGCGCGCCTGACTCGATGCAGCGGACGTAGGGCGAGCCGCCCGGGTACCTGAGGATCTCGCCGACGGGGAACGCGGCCTGCCAGGCCGGGTCCTTCTGGTCGTGCTTGACGTGCAGGCGGCGGAGCGGGACATCGGCGTGCGGCGCGTGCGCGGGGACCTCGTTGTCGCCGATGAGCGACTCGAGCACGAGTACCTCGGCGGACGTGCAGAACGCGGGCACGAGCTGCGCGGTCATCTTCTTGGCGAGCTCGCTGAAGTCGAGCGTGTCCCCGTCGATGGGGTTGGCGTCGCGCATCAGGATGTCACGCATGACGGCGGGATCGACGAACCGCTCGGGGGAGGAGACCGGGATCTGCATGATCACGAAGGCCGCGACCTCGCTGTCGCCGGTCTGCATCGGCCTGGCGGTGACCACGGCATCGGCGGTGCCGCCGTTGGCCAGGAGAATGGTCAGGACGGCGTTCGCTTCCCTGTCGGATTTCACCGCCTCAAGCAGGGTCACGATGCCGCCGGCGGTGGCGGCGGTGATCTGGATGGGCAGGTCGTCGCTCACGCGCTTACCGGCGGCGGTGATGTCGCTGAGGTGGACTCCCAGCAGGTCGTCGGCCGTGCGCGCGAGAACCTTGGGCGCGGTGCGGTCATGCTGGACGATCCGGCCGGTGCGGTCGATGCCGAGAATGAGCGTCCGCACCGAGGAGGGGCTCGGGTTCGGGTTCGGGCTCGGGATCACGTTCACCGGCGGCGCCGCCTTGCGGCTCACCTTTTTGCCGGTTGTCACGGGCGACTCCTGAAGATTTGTGCATGACGCGCTCTGGCTCATTATGGGCCAACCGGCAGTGCAACTGAGACCGCTTCCGATTCTTCCCTTTCATCAATGTATATAGCGGTTTGTCATATTTTGCCAGTGGCTAGGCGAGTCACCTGGTACGTGACTCGCCTAGTGCGACGTGAAACTCGTCTGTAATAGGTAGCCTAGAACGTGAAGACCAGGCGCGCAGGGACCTTGCCGGAGAGAACTTCCTCGAAGCAGGCGTTGACGTCCGCGAGCTCCCTGGGCTGGGCGATCACCCGGGTCCGGCCGGCGGCATGCAGGGCGAACACGTTGGCGAGATCGTTCCTTGTGCCGACGATGGAGCCGATGATCGACTTGCCGCCGAGCACGGTGTCGAAGATCGGGACGGTCATCTTGTCGTCGGCGGGCAGTGCCACGCAGACCAGCCGGCCGCCGCGGCGCAGCGACCCGAAGGCCTGCTCGAACGCGCGCGGGTTGGTGGCGAGGGAGATAGCGACATCCGCGCCACCGAGCCTGCCGATGGCCGCGACCGGGTCGGTGGTCCTCGCGTTGATCGCGTAGTCGGCGCCGAGCTCGCGCGCCAGGTCCAGCTTGGCGTCCTCGACGTCGACCGCGATCACCCGCGCGCCGTTGAGCCTCGCATACTGCAGCGCCAGGTGGCCGAGGCCGCCGACGCCGTAGATCACCGCGGTCTCGCCCGGCAGCAGGCGCGACACCTTGACCGCCTTGAATGTGGTGACGCCCGCGCACGACAGCGGGGCGGCCTCGAACGAGCTGATCGTCTCCGGCACCGCCACGACGTACTTGTCGTCGGCGAGCGCGTACTCGGCGTAGGTCCCGTCGATCGAGTAGCCGCTGTTCTGCTGCTCTTCGCAGAGCGTCTCCCAGCCGTCCACGCAGTACTTGCAGTGCCCGCACGCGTAGCCGAGCCAGGCGATCGCGACCCTGTCGCCTTTCTTGTGCAGGGTCGCGCCGGTACCGGTGGCGATCACCACGCCGACCCCCTCGTGGCCAGGGATGAACGGCGGCTTCGGCTTGACCGGCCAGTCGCCGTTGGCGGCGTGGATGTCGGTGTGGCACAGGCCGGACGCCTCCATCTTCACCAGGACCTGGCCGGGTCCTGGCTCGGGGATCGGGATCTCGCGAATCTCGAGCTTCGCGCCGAGGTCTGGTACGACTGCTGCCCTCATGGTGGCCATGTCTTCTCCTTGCGGTCTTGCGCGCTGGGGATGCGCACCACCTTCCTTCCTAGCGCGCGGGTACTCGCGCGGGCAGGGAAGCTAGTCCGTCCCGGCTGGGCCGAAGGTCCCGCGCGGGCCGCCGGGCCGGTCGGCTACGGTCGTGGCATGACGCCTGACGTGATGCGCGGCTGGCATGCGGACCGTCCTGGGCCGGTGGGCCCCGCCGGGAGCGGGAACGGCGGTGGCGACCATGCCGCGGCCGGCCGCGCCGATGGCGACCATGCCGCCGCCGGTCACGCCGATGGCGACCAGGATGGCGGCGGCCACGCCGGCCGCCAGCGTCCGCTGGTGCTGCGGGAGACGCCGGTGCCAGAGCCAGCGCCGGGGGAACTGCTGCTCCGCGTTCTCGCCTGCGGCGTCTGCAGAACGGATCTGCACGTGACGGAGGGCGATCTGCCCGTCCACCTGCCTGGCGTGACGCCAGGGCACGAGGTGGTCGGCGTGGTGGCCGCGACCGGGCACGGGAACGTGTCGGGTTTCGCGGTCGGCGATCGAGCGGGGGCGGCCTGGCTGCGCTCGACCGATGGCGACTGCCGGTACTGCGGGCGCGGCGCCGAGAATCTCTGCCCGGCCTCCGCCTACACCGGCTGGGACGCCGACGGCGGCTACGCCGAGTACATGACGGTGCCTGCGGCCTACGCCCACCGGCTGCCGAACGGCTACTCGGACGCCGAACTCGCGCCGCTGCTGTGCGCCGGGATCATCGGCTACCGGGCGCTGCGGCGCGCCGCCCTGCCGCCAGGCGGCAGGCTCGGCATCTACGGCTTCGGCGGCAGCGCCCACCTGGCCGCGCAGGTCGCGCTCGCCACGGGTGCCACGCTGTCCGTGATGACCAGGGGCGCGCGCGCCCAGGAGCTCGCGCGCTCGCTCGGCGCCGCGTTCGTCGGCGGGCCGGCCGATGAGCCGCCCGAGCCGCTGGACGCCGCGATCCTCTTCGCCCCGGTCGGTGACCTCGTGCTGCCCGCGCTCGCCGCCCTCGACCGGGGCGGCACCCTCGCCATCGCCGGCATCTACCTATCCGACATTCCGGAAATGTCGTACGAGCGGTACCTGTTCCAGGAGCGCCAGGTCCGCAGCGTCACCGCCAACACCAGGGAGGACGCCCGCGAGTTCCTCGCCTTCGCCGAGCGGCACCGGCTCTCGGTCACGACACACGAGTACCCGCTCGACGCCGCCGACCGCGCGCTAGCCGACCTCAAGGCGGGCCGCTTCGACGGCGCCGCGGTCCTCATCCCCTGACCGCTCCGCGATTTCCGACCGCTCTTTGAAGCGCTCTTGAGTGATTGCCGCCGCTCAAGGCCGGTTCCGTGTCGGCGATCGTTACTGCGACAGCGTGGTGTTGCTTGCCGAGGCGGTGGCGACGATGCCCTGGCTGGTCACGTTGATGGAATTGATGACGAGGCCGGCCGGCAGCTTGGGGATGCCGAAGGTGTACGACTGCGCTATGGCGGTTCCGCCGAGGAGCGACGCGAGGCCGGCCAGGCCGGTCAGGTTGCCGACGTCCACGGTGATCTGGTTCGAGCCGGCAGTATGCACGATCTTCCCTGTGGCGCCGCCGAGGGAAGAGTTGAGCGCAATCGCGTCAGGGCCGGCCGCCGGGTCGGGGCCGGCCGTGAGGCCCGGGACCGGGACCAGGTTGCTAACCGTGGCGAACGAGACCACCACAGTGCCGTTGATCTGGTTGATCGTCGCGCCGTTGAACGACGAGTTGACGTGCACTCCGGTCGCCCTGGCGGTCAGGCTGCTGATGACGACCTGGTGGACCGTGAAGTTGCTCGCGCTGATGTCGATCGCCTTGATGTCGCGCGTCGCGACCTCGGCGAGGAAGGGAAATCCCTCGATCGTCACCGACGGCTTGGTGCCGATGCCTGAAGACGACTCGATCTTACTGGCGAGCGCGTTCTGCGCCAACGCCTTGCCGCCGAATTCCGCGGCGACGAGCAACACGAGGATCACGACGAGCACGACGCCGAACCCGATCCGCTTGCGCCCGCGCCGCCGCCTGCGCGGTGGCTTGGGCCCGGAGCCTGGCTGCCCGTAGCCGTCCTGCCCGTAGCCGTCCTGCCCGTAGCCGTCCTGGCCGTAGCCCTGCTGGCCGTAGCCCTGCTGCCCGTAGGCTGCTGTCTGCTCGTTGCCGTCCTTGCCGTACGCTCCCTGGCCAGAGCCGGAAGCCGGCGGCTGCTCCGCCCACCCGCCTTGTGCCGGTGGCTGGTTCCGGTAATCGCTCACCCTGGGGCTCCCCTCGGTGGTCCGCCTCATTATCGTTTATACAGGCATACGGCAACTACCGGACCCCGTATCAATGCGGGGAGCCACAGGCTGCACCGATGCGCTCTACTGTGCGGTAATGGCCGGTATTTCCGCTATGGCGTCGTCATGACCGGGGACCGGCGGTCGCTCCCTGACCATCACGGCTTGCTGAACTTGGCGTTGGTCGCCGCCGCCGACAGCGTGAGCCCGGTCGGGTTCAGCGTCAGGCCGGTGATGCGAAGGCTGGGCGGTACCCCGGCGGGGAGCTTGAACGAGAAGGTGCTGAACGAGCCGAGCGTGCTGCCGAGAATACCGCCGAGGCCGCCGCCGTCCAGTACCTGGACGGTGATCTGCTGCGGCCCGGTCTGCTTGATCACCGCCTCCTCCGAGCCGATCGATTGACCGAGCACCGTGGCGGTGACCTTCAGCTTATCGGGCCCGACCTGCGTGGCGACGACCCCGGCGACGGCGCCGAGGCCGCCGGCGGTCGTGAGCGAGCCGAACGATACGAAGGCCGTCGCGGTGATGGAATCAATCGTCGCGCTGTTGAACGATGAGCTCAGGTGCATGCCCTTGAGCGTCGCGTGCAGGCTGGTGATCGTCACGGGCCCGGCCGGGATATTGCCCGCGGAAATGTCGACCAGGCGGAAGTCCCGCATGACAACCTGGGTGAGGAACGGGAACCCCTCGATATTGACCGATGGCTTGACCGGGAACCCGTTGGACGTGAACTGGTCGGCCATGTCGTTCTCCGCGACCAGGTTGCCCACCCGGTCGCCGATCAGCAGCAGGACCGCCACGACGAGGATGATGAACACGGAGATGACCGTCCTGCGCACCGGTCGGCGGCGCCGCGGCCGACGGGGCTGCGGCGAGCCGGTGTCCTGCGGCTCCTCCTGCCGTCCCGGCGGCCTTATCGGCATCGGCTGGGTCGGTTCGAAGCTCATGCTCAGCCCCCAGGTCTGTGCAGTCCAAGTACCTGCTTATTCAAGTATCGACAAATACCGACGAGCAGGTGAAAACGTCCTGCCGTAGTTATAGTTCACCAGATTCCGGATTTCACGCGCGAGCCCTAGACTCATGGGCGAGCCCGGCAGGTGGTTCTGGGAGCTTGGCACGGCGGACGCGGACGTGCTGGGACCAGCATAACTGGACGCTAACAAGTGTGCTACAGAAGCATAAAGTGATGATCGGGGCGTTGTGAGCGGGAGGGAATTCGGCGGTGGGGATTCAAGTGGCGCCTAGTTCGAACAGTGCGCCTCCGCTGATGGTATTCACGGTGCGCAATACTCACCGGCTGAACGCCGGGACGGAGTACCGCATCGGGCGCAACCCAGGCTCGGACTTCGAGCTTGCCGACGCGCGCGTTTCCTGGGACCACGCGGTCCTGTACGCAGAGGGCCCGGTCTGGGTGATCGAGGACCGGTCAAGCAGGAACGGCACGTACCTGGGCGCCGAGCGCGTCTCCCGTCATGAGATCACCGGCCCGTGCGTGGTTCACTTCGGCAACGCGCAAGACGGCCAGGTCCTGCGCTTCGAGCTCCAGGAGTTCGAGCCGCCGCCCAGCACGCCGGGGTCTGCCTGGGGTCAGGACTCGGTGTTCCTGCCCGGCGTGGACCGAGAGCCCACCTCGCGCATCCGGCTGCAGACGCGGGTCGTGAAGATCGGCCGCCGCCCCGACAACGACGTCGTGGTGACGGACCTCGGGGTCTCCAAGCAGCACGCCGAGCTGCGGATGTCGCCGACAGGCACCTACCAGATCATCGACCTGGGCAGCCATAACGGAACGTACGTCAACGGCGTCCGCGTCAACCAGGCCGAGATAACCGAGAGCGACATCGTCTCGATCGGCCGGGCCACCTTCCGGCTGGCCGACGGCGTGCTGATCGAGTACCTCGACGAAGGCAAGATCGAGTTCGAGGCCCACGAGCTCCTCGTCCGGGTGAACGACGGCGGGAAGCAGAAGGTGCTGCTCGAGGGCATCACCTTCACGCTGCCCGAGCGTTCCATGATGGCGGTCATCGGCCCGGCGGGCGCGGGCAAGTCCACCCTGCTCAACGCGCTGACCGGCAAGCGCCAGGCCGACGAGGGCCGGGTGCTCTACGACTACCGCGACCTGTACGAGAGCTACGACGAGCTCAAGCACCGGATCGGCCTTGTGCCGCAGCAGTCCGTCACGCATGACCAGCTCACCGCGAGGACGGCGCTCGGCTACGCAGCCGAGCTGCGGTTCCCCTCCGACGCCGGGGAGGCCGAGCGGAACCAGCGCGTGGATGAGGTGCTCGGCGAGCTCGAGATGACCCAGCACGCGGGCACCCGCATCGACCGTCTCTCCGGCGGCCAGCAGAAGCGCGTCAACATCGGCCTTGAGCTGCTGACCAAGCCAAGCCTCCTCTTCCTCGACGAGCCGACATCGCCGCTCGACCCCCACCTCAAGCGCGAGCTCTTCCAGGCGATGCGCAAGATGGCGGATAAAGCGGCCGAGCAGGGCCAGTCCGTCGTGGTGATCACGCACGACGTCGAGTCGAAGCTGATCGACCAGTGCGACCGGCTGATCGTGCTCGTGCCAGGCGGCAGGATGGCCTTCTTCGGGCCGCCGAAGGAGGGCCTCGCGTACTTCGGCAAGGAGGACTGGGCGGACGCCTTCGCCGAGTTCGCCGCCGACCCGGGGCGCGACTGGGCAGGCGAGTTCAGGTCATCGGCGGCCTGCGCGAAGTACGTGACCACGCCGATGTCCGCCCGGCTCAATCAGCCGGTGCCGCAGCGAAACCCTGAGGACGACAGGGAGCGGCACCAGCGCGGCGGGAGGACCCAGGTCTTCACCATGGCACGCCGCTACCGGCGGGTGATGTCGGCGGACCGTGTCTTCCTGGCCACCACCGTGCTGATGCCGATCCTGCTTGGCGCCCTGGTCCTGGCGATGCCGGCGACCGAGGGGCTGGTCGGCCTGCCGCATACCAACGGGAACGCGCTCCAGCTGCTGATGATCCTCGTGATGTCCGTGTGCCTCTCGGGCACCGCGCTGGCGATCCGCGAGTTCATCAAGGAACGGGAGATCTTCGAGCGAGAACGGATGGCCGGGCTGTCGGTCGCCGCGTACCTCTTCTCGAAGGTGATTGTCCTTGGCGTGATCAGCGTGCTCCAGACGGTGATCATCGTCGCCATCGGCCTGATCACGAAGAAGCTGCCGACCCGCGGCGTCATCATCCCCGGGCCCTCCCTCATTGAGATAACAGTCTGCCTCGCGATGCTCTGCGTCGTGTCGATGCTGCTCGGTCTCGCGATCTCCACGCTGGTGACCAAGGGCGATCAGACGATGCCCGTCCTCGTCGGCGTCGTCATGCTCCAGGTCGCGCTCTCAGGCGGCATGTTCCCGCTGACCGGCGTGATGTCGTTCGCGTCCATGATCGCCCCGGCGCGCTGGGGCCTGGGCGCGCTCGCGTCGACCATCAACCTGAACCTCATCAACCCGATAGGCGGCGGCAACAAGCCCGACGCGCTGTGGACGCACACCTCGGGCCAGTGGCTCAATGACATGGGCGTCCTGCTGGTCATCGGGGTGGTCTGCCTGATCATCGCCCGATTCAGGCTCGGCCTGATGGGACCGCGCCGCCGGAAGTAAGCAGTAATGGAGGGTCCCGGAGCCGGCCCGGTACGTTCCATATAATCCTGTTTTCTGCCTTCGTCGGGAACAATGTCCGTATGCAGCGCTCTTTTACTCATTCGTGAAATTCGCGGCATGGGTGAGGATCGTCGATCAGAAAATCGTCGTCAGCGAGCGGACCGTCGTCAGCACGGTATTCGTGGCGGCGATGTTCTTGAACATCATGGACTCGACCGTGGTCAACGTGGCACTGCCCACGCTCAGCAGGCATTTCGCGGTGCCAGTCGCGTCGGTGAGCGGGGTGGTGACCGCCTACCTCGTGGCCCTCGCGGTAGCGATGCCCGCCTCCGGCTGGGTGGGCGACCGGTTCGGCGCGCGGAACGCGCTGCTCGTCTCGATCGGGCTCTTCACTGCCGCGTCCGCGCTCTGCGGGGTGGCGACGTCGCTCCCCGAACTCGTCGTGTTCCGCGCGCTGCAGGGGATCGGCGGCGGGGCGCTCATCCCCGTCGGGCAGGCGATGATCACCCGGGCGTTCCCGCCGGACGAGCGGATCAGGATGAACAGGATCCTCATCGTGCCCACACTGATGGCGCCCGCGCTCGGCCCGGTGATCGGCGGGCTGCTCGTGGACGGCCTCTCATGGCGGTGGATCTTCTACGTCAACCTGCCGGTCGGCGTTGCCGCGATGGTGGTCGGCGGGCTGTTCCTGCCCGGCGGCTCAGAGCACCCGGCCGGCCGGTTCGACGTGCCGGGCTTCCTGCTCGCCGCGACCGGCTTCCCGCTGTTCATGTACGCGCTCTCCACCGGTGCGACGTCCGGGTGGGGATCGGCGCGGGTGCTCGCGACCGGGCTGGCGGGCCTGGTACTGCTCGCCGCGCTCGCCGCCGTCGAGCTGCGGGCCGGCTCGCCCATGCTCTCCCTGCGGATCCTCGGTGACCGGCTCTTCCGCACCACCACTCTGCAGATCTGTTTCGCGGGCGGCGGATTCATCGGCACGCTGTTCCTCGTTCCGCTGCTGCTGCAGAACGGGCTCGGCTTCTCCGCGATCCACGCCGGCCTGTCCACCTTCACCGAGGCCTTCGGCGGCATGACCGGCGTCCAGGTAACCTCCAGGCTGTACAAGCGGATCGGGCCGCGGCGGCTGATCATCGCCGGGATGTGCGGAACCGTGGCGACGATCGGCTCGATGTCCGCGGCCGGTCCAGGAAACGCCTTCTGGCTGATCCCGCTGCTCATGTTCCTCACCGGCTGCTCATTCGGGTTCGCGCTTGCCCCGTCACAGGCCGCGAACATGGCGACGGTCTCCGCGGCGGACATGGGGCAGGCGGCCACGCTGCTCAACACGGTCCGCCAGGCGGGCGCCGCGGCCGGCGTCGCGCTCCTCGCCACGGTCCTCGGCGCGACGGGCGCCCGCGCGTCCGACCCGGGAGGCTACCGGCTCGCGTTCGTCGCCGCGGCATCGATGATGGCCATCGGCGCGCTGATCGGCTGCCTGATTCACGACGCCGACGCCGCCTCGACAATGGCCGCAACCCCGGACGACGCCGCTCCCACCGCGATCCCGGAAGCCGCCTGATCGGCGCCCAGCAGCCGCCCCGCCCAAACCGGATTTATCACCATAAACACACCAAGATCGAACTAGTGCTGAAACTTTGGCCGGTGGCAGCCGGTCAAATCTTCAGCGCTATCGGCGGGTTAGCGTTGCAGCGTGGTAAATGCTGACGGTGCCGCCCTCTCGCTCTCGCTGACCCGCGCCATGCTCAGCCGCTTCCCGCTGATCGACGGCCACAACGACCTTCCGTGGGAGCTGCGCGAACAGTACGCGGGTGACCTGACCCTGGCCGACATGAAAGCGCGGCTGCCGAAGACGCACACGGACATCCCGCGCCTGGTCGAAGGCGGAGTCGGCGGCCAGTTCTGGTCGGTCTGGGTACCGCCGTCGCTGGCCGGTGACGCCGCGGTCACGACGGTGCTCGAACAGGTCGACCTGGTGCACCGGATGATCGAACGGTACCCGCGCAGGTTCCAGCTCGCGCTGACCGCCGACGACGTTGACGCGGCGTTCAAGGCGGGCAGGATCGCCTCGCTGCTCGGCGCCGAAGGCGGTCACTCCATCGGCGGCTCGCTCGGCGTGCTCCGCGTGCTCTACGCGCTCGGCGTGCGGTACATGACGCTGACCCACAACAACAACGTGGGCTGGGCTGACTCGGCTACCGACGTGCCTGATACCGGCGGCCTTTCCGATTTCGGCCGCGTTGTCGTCGCGGAAATGAACCGGCTCGGCATGCTCGTCGACCTATCGCATGTTGCGGTTTCCACAATGAACCATGCGCTGGACGTGGCCCAGGCGCCGGTGATCTTCTCCCACTCCAGCGCCCGCGCCCTCACCGACAACCCCCGCAACGTTCCCGACGACGTCCTGACCAGGCTTGCCGTCAACGGCGGGGTGTGCATGGTCACGTTCGTGCCGTTCTTCGTCTCCCAGGAGTGCAGCGAATGGCAGCAGGGGCTGCGCGCCGAGGCGATCTCGCGTGGGCATGATCCGGCAGACCTGAGCGCCGTCTTCGCCCTGATCCCCGAGTATGAGAAGGCCTACCCGATGCCAGCCGCGACCCTTACCCAGGTCGCCGACCACATCGACCACGTCCGCGAGGTCGCGGGCCTGGATCACGTCGGCCTCGGCGGCGACTTCGACGGCACCCCAGTGACACCGGCAGGCCTCCATGACGTCTACCGCTACCCGGCCCTCTTCGCCGAGCTCCAGCGCCGCCGTTGGTCAGAGAGCGACCTGAAGTCGCTAGCCGACGCTAAACCGTACGCCGAGAGCCCCGCCGCACCCAGCCCCTCGACCCCGAGCCCGCGGCCGTACGCGGGTGCGCGAGTGGGCAGCTGATCTCGCTACACTCGCTGGCGATGAGTGCGACAGGTGCTTCCGATGTGTCCTCGCCGCGCCGCGGCCAGGTCTTCAGGTACGAGTCTTTTGCCGCCGACGCCGAACGGGGGATGCTGACCTGCCGATACTCGCTTGACGGACGCGAGTTCGCCGAGCGTTTCTCGCTGAGCCCGGGGCCGCGCTGGCAGACACCCGCCGCCCGGGCCGCCGCCAGGCTGGTCTTCCTGCTGGCCGGCGTCTCCTACTACAAGACCGCCGCGCCACGGGTCATCGACCTGGGTACCACCGCGCTCACCGGCGCCGAGCGCGCCTTCCTCCGCGACTTCTACCTGCGCGGCCTTGGCGAGTACGCCTACAAGAACGGCCTCGACCTCTCGGACCTCCGCCTAGAGGCCCCAACCGCCTCCCCATCGCTGTCGGCCACCGCCCCGCAGCCCCCGGCTCTGTCAGCTACGCCATCGACACCGATAGGCGCGGTCGATGGCGTAGCTGACAGATCGGTGCTCGTCCCCTTCGGTGGCGGGATCGACTCGATCGTGACTGTCGAGGGGGTCCGCGAGGTCGCGGCGGACGTGGCGCTGTTCGTGGTCAGCAGGCCGGGGGATAGGTTCGAGGCGATTGAACGGCCGGCTGAGGCAAGCGGGCTGCCCGTCATCCGTGCCGGGCGGGAGATCGACCCGCAGCTGCTGCGGTCGGCGGAGTTCGGGTTCCTGAACGGGCATGTGCCGGTCACCGGGATCATTTCCGCCGTCGCGATCCTCGCCGCGGTGCTCGCCGGCCGGGACCCGGTCGTGATGTCCAACGAGTGGTCGGCCTCGGTTCCAACGCTGGTGTACCGGGGCGAGCCGGTCAATCACCAGTATTCGAAGAGCGCCGCGTTCGAGGCGGCGTTCCGCGACGTGCTCGCCGCCGACCCCGCCGGGCTGCCGCAGTACTTCTCCGCGCTGCGCGACAGGACCGAGCTCTGGGTCGGTGAGAAGTTCGCCGCGCTGGCGGAGTACCACCGGACCTTCCGGAGCTGCAACAGGGCCTTTCACCTGGACGGCAAGCGGCGGCTCGACCACTGGTGCGGACAGTGCGATAAGTGCTGTTTCATCGACTTGATCCTGGCCCCGTTCATGTCGGCCGAGGCGCTGCGCGCGGTGTTCGCGGCCGGCGGAGGCGGCGGCGAGCCGCTTGATAACCCCGAGCTCGCGCCGAAGTTCCGTGCGCTGCTCGGCTCGGGCACCAAGCCGTTCGAGTGCGTCGGAGAGGTCAACGAGTGCCGCGCCGCGGTCGTCCTCGCCGCGAGGCGTCCCGACCGGACAGAGACCGCGCTGCTCAAAGAGCTGGCCGCGGAGGTGAGCGGCCGTCCGGACGCGCCGGCCGAAGCCGAGATCGAGGCTATGCGCCGGCCGGTCGGCGCGAGCTTCGTGCCCGCGGCCCTCGCGGCGCGCTGGTCCTGAGCCCGATGGTCATGAACTCCCGAGATGAGCGGGCCGTGAGCGACGAGCGGCCAAGCCTCGGCTGGTCCGACCTGCGCGGTGCCCGGGTCGGAGTGTGGGGGCTCGGGCGCGAGGGCGGCGCGTCCCTGCGCAGGCTGCGCGCGCTCGGCGTCGAGCCGGTGCTCGTCGATGACAGCCCGCCGGCCGGCCCCGATCGCGTGCTCGCCACCGCCGAGGGCGGTCTCGACGCCCTGGCGCGCTGCGAGATCGTGGTCAAGACCCCGGGGATCAGCCGGTACGGCGCCGAGGCCGACTACCTGCGCGCGGCCGGTGCAATCCTGGTCGGCGGCCTCGGGCTCTGGCTAGCCGAGGCGGGTCTTCCTCGCGTGGTCTGCGTCACTGGCACCAAGGGCAAGTCCACCACCTGCGCCGTCCTCGGCCACCTGCTCACCGGCCTCGGCTATCGGGCCATGGTCGGTGGCAACTTCGGCGCCGCCCCCTACGACCCGGCGCTGGCGGGGGAGTACGACTACTGGGTGATCGAGGTGTCGAGCTACACGGCGACCGACCTGGCTGTGACCCCGCCGGTCACCGCGGTGACCTCGCTCCATCCCGACCACCTGCCCTGGCACGGCGGCGTCGACCGGTACTACCGGGACAAGCTGTCGGCCACCTCCCAGCCCGGTGCCGAGCTCACGGTCGCCAACGGCGACAGCGAACTGCTCCGCGAGCGCGCCGGCCTGCTCGGTCCCAGGGTCGAGTGGGTGTCGGAATCGGACGGGCCCGGCGCGACCTGGATGGACCCGCTAGGGCTGCCCGGCAGGCACAACCGCAGAAACGCGCTGATCGCCCGGCACGTGCTGCTCGCCCTCGGTACCGCGGCCGCGGATGACGCCCTGGTGCGCGACGTAACTGACGACGCCGCGCTCCGCAAGGCCGCCGCAGGCTACGTCGGCCTGCCGAGCCGCCTGGCGACGATCGGCGTGGTGGGCGGCGTCAGCTTCGTCGACGACAGCCTGTCCACCAACGTGCTGCCCACGCTCGCCGCCCTCGACGCCTTCCCCGGCTGCCGGATCGCGCTGATCGTCGGCGGCCAGGACCGCGGCATCGACTATGCGCCCCTTGCAACCGGCGTGGCGGGCAGGCAGGCCCCCACCCTCGTGCTGACCCTTCCCGACAGCGGCCCCAGGATTTCAGCCGCCTTCGCGGCAGGTCCCGGCGCCGGCCCCGCACCGGCCGGCCCCGGCGCGTTCGCCGGCGTGCGGGACTGCCAGGACCTGGACGCCGCCGTCGCCGCTGGCTTCGAATGGGCGCGCCCCGACGGGATCGTCCTGCTCTCCCCTGCCGCCCCGAGCTTCGGCCACTTCCGCGACTACCGTGACCGCGGTGACCAGTTCGCCGCCGCCATGCGCGCCATCGGCCGCTAACGTGCCAAGCGGCCCCACGAGCCGGGCTAAGCGTCGGTGACCGTGATGCCCAGGTGGTGCGCGAGCAGCGGGGCGATGGTCATGAGCTGCACGGTGTCGATGAGGGCGCCCCGCAGGCTGTCGTAGCCGCCCTTGATCCCCGCGACCTCGCCAGAGCCGAGCCGGGCGCCGCGCAGGTCGACGCTCTTGCACGCCGCCCGGTTGAAGTCGGCGCCCGTCAGGGTCGAGCCGCCGAACCGTACCCTGGTCAGCTTAGCGCTGCCGAAGTCCGTGTCGCGCAGCATGCAGTCATCGAACGACACGTCGACCAGCACGCAATCCCGGAAGTTGACCGAGTCAAGCTTGCAGCCGCGGAACACCACCCGCCGCAGTCCCGAGGAGAACGCCTGCACCCCGGCGAAGACGCAGCCGGAGAACCACACGTCGGTCAGCGACGATTCTGCGATGTCGACGGCGACCAGGCGGGTCTGCTCGAACCAGGTGTCGGAGAGCCGCGCCTTGCGCAGCCGTCCGCCGTCGAAGGCGGCGCCGACGAACGCCGATTCGGTGAACCGCGCGCCGGTCGCGATCGCCTCGGCGAACGTATCCCCCTCGAACCTGATCCGTTCGTAGTCGCCATCGATCTCAAGCTCAGCGGCTGAGCCGCCGGACGGGCTCATGGCCGACGCGAAAAGAAGATCATCGAGCCCGCGTGGTGACTTCATGTCGAGTTCCTAAACTAGGGGGCATGACAGAGCCTACTGATTTCAACGGCAAGATCATCGCCGAGTTCCGTGCCAACGGCGGCAAGGTGGGCGGCCCGTTCGCTGGCTCGAACATCCTTCTGCTGCACCATACCGGCGCACGCACAGGGACCGAGCGGGTCACGCCGCTCGCCTATCAGGCGGTAGGGGAGGGCCTCGCGATCTTCGGGTCCAAGGCGGGCGCACCCGACAATCCGGCCTGGTACCACAACGTGGTCGCGCACCCGGACACATCGATCGAGGTCGGCACCGAGACCGTGAGCGTCACGGCGCGCGTCGCCGAGCCGGCCGAACGCGAGGTGATATGGACCAAGCAGAAGGAACTGTTCCCCGGATTCGAGGAGTACGAGGTAACGGCGGCGCCGCGCACGATTCCCGTGGTCGTGCTTGATCCAGCTAAATAACCTAAAGTCGTAAATACAGCTCCTTAACGCTCCATCGACGTAGCGGGAGGTCGCCTCCATGGCGCCAGCCGATCCTGAGGTCTCCACCAGCGCAGGCCGGGTCAGGGGGCACCTCGAGAACGGCATCGCCGTCTTCCGCGGCATCCCGTTCGCTAAGCCCCCGCTCGGCCCGCGCCGGTTCCAGGCCCCGGTTCCGGCTGACCCCTGGGACGGCGTTCGCGACGCACTGGAGTTCGGGCCATCCGCGCCGCAGGCGCCGATGCTCGGCGCGCCGGCTGACGAGGCAGCTCAGCCGGTCGGCGCGCCGCCGCCGCCCGAGGACACCGGCGAGTGGCTCACGGTGAACGTGTGGACCCCAGACGCGGTTCCGTCGGCGGCGACGCTGCCGGTGCTCGTCTGGATCTACGGCGGCGCGTACCTGTTCGGCTCGAGCAGCGAGCCACGCTACGACGGCGGCCGGTTCGCGCGGGCGGGCGCGGTATTCGTCTCCTGCAACTACCGGCTCGGCATGGAGGGGTTCGCGCAGATTCCCGGTGCCCCGGCCAACCGCGGACTTCTCGACGCGGTAGCGGCGCTGCGCTGGGTGCGGGAGAACATCGAGCGGTTCGGCGGCGACCCGGCCAACGTCACGGTCTTCGGCGAGTCGGCCGGGGCCGGCGTGATCGCGTCCATGCTCGCCATGGACTCGGCGAAGGGCCTGTTCAGGCGGGCCATCGCGCAGTCCGTGCCGGGTACCTTCTTCACGCCGGAACTCGCCGCGGACATCACGAAGGCGGTCGCGGACGAGGCAGGGCTGGCTGCCACCTACGGGGCGCTCAGCGAGGCCGACCCGATGCGCCTGGTGGGCGCGCAGATGGCGGTCACCGCCCGGCTGAAGGAATTCACCCGGTGGGGCGGGATCAAGCTCACCGTCACCCCGTTCTCCCCTGTCATCGACGGCGAGGTGCTGCCCAGGTCACCGTGGCGGGCGCTGCTGGCCGGCGCGGCGAGCGACGTCGACCTGCTCACCGGCCACAACAGGGACGAGTACCGGCTGTTCATCGCGATGGCAGGGCAGCTGGGCAACGTGACGGAAGCGGAAGCGGCGGAGGCGCTCGCCAGCTTCGCGCCCGCGCCTGACGGCCCGGCCGGCTACCGGAAGGCATTCCCCGACGCGGACCCGACGGCCATGTACGAGCTGATCTTCTCCGACTGGCTGTTCCGGATGCCGACCCTGCACCTGGCCCAGTCGCACGCGGCGTCCGGCGGCACGACGTACCTGTACGAGCTGCGCGCGCAGGCGCCGAACGGCCCCTTCGGCGCCTGCCACGGGCTCGACGTGCCGCTCGTTTTCGGTGCCATGAACGAGGGCATGGGCGCGATGCTGACCGGCGGCGACCCGCCGGCCGCGTTCGTGGCGCTCGGCGACCTGATGCGCCGCGAATGGCTCACCTTCGCCACCGGCGGCGATCCAGGCTGGTCGGCCTATGGCACGGAGCACCGCACTACCCGGGTCTACGACCTCCAGCCTGACGTGCTCTCCTATCCGGAGGAGGCGTCCATGCACCTGTGGGAGCGCCATCTCTTCGACGCGCTCGGCCCGTCGGCCTGAAAACTGCACAACCAAGAAATTCAACATCCATCATGAGGAACGGGCCCGGCAGACTCCGAACCCTCCATGACTCGATCAGCCGGTCGACAGCCGTCGCAGGGCGGCGCGCACCACCGAGGGGTCGGTCGTCTGCCAGAACGGCGGCAGCGACGACCGCAGGTAATCGCCGTACCGCTTGGTGACGAGCCGGGGATCGAGCACGGCGACCACGCCCCGGTCGTCCATCGACCGCAGCAGCCGGCCCGCGCCCTGGGCGAGCAGCAGCGCCGCGTGCGATGCCGATACCTCCATGAACCCGCTGCCGCCCCTGGAATCCGCCGCCCGCGTCCTGGCGGAGGCCAGCGGGTCGTCTGGCCGGGGGAACGGGATGCGGTCGATGACCACCAGCCGAAGCGAAGGCCCTGGCACGTCGACTCCCTGCCAGAGCGACAGCGTGCCGAACAGGCAGGTCTCCTCGGACTCGGCGAACTCCTTCACGAGCTGCATGGTCGAGTCGTCGCCCTGGCAGAGCAGCGGATACGGCAGCAGCTCCCGCAGGGCGGCGGCGGCCGCCTTGGCGGCGCGCATTGATGAGAACAGCCCGAGGGTGCGCCCGCCTGCGGCCTCGATCAGCTCGCGCAGTTCCTTCAGGTACTCCTCCGGCAGCCCGTAACGCCCGGGCGGCGGCAGGTGCTTGGCCACGTAAAGGATGCCGCTGCGCCCGTGCGCGAACGGCGACCCCACGTCGATCCCGGTCCACTCGTCCCCGATCGCGTCCGCGTCAAGGCCCCACCGCCGCGCTAGCGGCGCGAACGACCCGCCAAGAGTAAGAGTGGCTGACGTCAGAATCACGGTCCGTTCCGCGAAAAGATGTTCTGCGAGCACCTCGCCGACCTCAAGCGGGGCGACATGCAGAGACGGCGGCCGTGCCGTCGCGTCCGCCCAGTCATCCGGGCGCTCCAGCCAGACGACCTCCTCGCGTTCCTCGACCGGCTGGTCGAAGGCGGTCACCAGGCGGTCGGCGGTGGTCCCGATCTCCTCGAGCGCGACGAGCGCGGTCTGCGCGGCGCCGGCCGTCGACGGGTCGGCGTCGGTCGAGTCGGTGTCGGGGTCGGCGTCGGATTTCTTCGCGTTGGCGACCCGCCGCACCTGCACCGCGCACGCCGTGGCCGCGTCGCGAACCACGGTGAGCGAGGCGGCGAGCGCTGGGTCAAGCGTGTCCATCCGGCCAGCTGGCATGGTGACCAGCAGCGGGCCGAGCGCGTTTCCCCCCTCGGAGAGCCGGGCGAGCTCGGCCTCATCGGCCAGCCGCCCGCACCGCCGCACGGCCAGCTCGACGGCGGTGACCGACAGCTCCCCGCTGGCCACGGACGTCACCCGGTCCACGAGCTCGTGGGCCTCGTCGACGATCACCACCCGGTGCTCGGGCAAGATGCCGCCCTCGCCGAGCGCGTCGATGGCGAGCAGCGCGTGGTTCGTGACGACGACGTCCGCCTCCGCGGCGATCCGCCGCGCCCGCTCGGAGAAGCACTGGACACCGAACTGGCAGCGCTGGCTCCCGATGCACTCCATGGCCGTCACGGAGACCTGGCGCCACGCCTGGTCGGGTACCCCGGGGACGAGCTCGTCCCTGTCGCCCGTGTTCGTGGAGTTGGCCCACTGGTGGACCCGCTTGATGTGCGCGCCAAGCTGGCCGGTCGGCTCGAAGAGGGTGTCCTGGCCGTCCTCTGGCGTGCTGCGCAGCTTGTTCAGGCAGACGTAGTTATTGCGGCCCTTGAGTATCGCGAACTCGGGGGTGCGGCCGAGCGGCTCGCGCAGCGCCCCGGCCAGCCGGGGCAGGTCACGGTCGACAAGCTGGCGCTGCAGCGCGATGGTGGCGGTGGAGACCACGACGGGGCCGCGCTTATCGGCGGCGAGCTGGAGCGCGGGCACCAGGTAGGCAAGCGACTTCCCCGTCCCTGTCCCTGCCTGGACGGCCAGGTGGGTGCCCTCCGTCACCGCGTCCCACACGGCCTGGGCCATCACGGACTGCCCGGCGCGTTCGGTGCCTCCGATTGACGAAACGGCCGTCGCGAGAAGCCCTAGCACAGGTGAGCCAGGGGGGAT
>Ga0066797_1000164_pt1 | contig 20081 bp, 16 predicted proteins | sample PersoiDNA2013193_FD_76335 | JGI IMG/M metagenome (GOLD analysis project Ga0066797, IMG submission 76335) | Permafrost soil microbial communities from the Arctic, to analyse light accelerated degradation of dissolved organic matter (DOM) -... | ecosystem: Environmental > Terrestrial > Soil >... | reverse complement strand
GCGCAGGCCTGCGCGTATACCTGGTTCGACACCGGGTCGGCGACGTCGAATGTGCCGCCGCTCACGCTCGGCACGTGGCGCCCGCCGATGAAGTGCTCGATCTTCTCTGGCAGTGACGGCTTCTCCATCTTCATCCCCTATAGCCCGCTACTCCGCGCGGAACCTCACGGCATGGCCCCCGTCTCCTCGCCCGGCCGGTCCCGTGCCGCCTGCCAGGACTCGTAGGCGAGCTGCCAGCGCTTGCCGAGTGGGTAGAGGCCGTCGACGGACTCGCCCTTGGCGACCATCTCGGCGGCGAACTCCTCCTGCCGCTCCTGTTCCGCGGCATCCCTGGCCACCTCCATGGCCAGGTGCGCGGGCACCACGAGGACGCCGTCCCCGTCGCCGACGATGATGTCGCCAGGCGTCACCGTGACGCCGGCACAGGCGATGGTCGCGTTGACCTCCCACGGCACGTGCCGGCGGCCGAGCACGGCGGGATGCGTCGCGCCGTAGTAGTCCGACGGCCCAGGTGCGCCGCGGGCGCCGTAGGCGGCCTCCCGCTGTACGTCGTCGGTGCTTGGCATCGCGCCCGGCGGCGACAGGTCGTAGTCGGCCTCGTCGATCGGGCTGTGCAGGCGTCCCGTTGTCTGCGGTTCGCCTGGCCCGCCCCTGCCGAGATTCCACGCGGGCGCGCTGACCTCGACCTCGACCAGGTCGCCGGGCCTGACGACGGTGGCGCCCGTCGGGGTGCCCGTGAGGATCACGTCACCAGGCTCGAGCGTGGTCAGCCGGGAGATGTCGGCGACGATGTCGGCGAAAGAGAAGAGCAGATCGTCGCCGCTGATCGCGTCCTGGGCCAGCTCACCGTTGACCCAGGTCCGCAGCTGGATCGCCTCGGGATCGACGGTCCGCGCGTCGAGCAGTCCCGGGCCGATGGGGGTGAACCCGTCGATGCCCTTGGACCGCACGTTGGACCCGTTGTCGGCGTACCGCAGGTCGTAGACGCCAAAGTCGTTGGCCGCGGTGACCCACCGCACGTGGCCCCACGCGTCCGCCGCGGTGACCCTGCTCGCCCGGGTGCCGATGACGAGCGCGACCTCGCCCTCGAAGGCGAGCAGCTCGCACCAGGGCGGGCGGCGCACCACGTCGCGGTCGCCGGCCAGCGTGGACGGGGGCTTGAGAAAATAGGATGGCCACAGCGGCAGCCGCCCTCGTTCCATCGCCCGGCTCCGATAGCTCAGGTGCACGGCGATGATTTTCGAGGGCACGGTTCCCGCCAGGGGATGCGCCGCCTTATGCGCTGCCATCGTAAGGATCGTATATGACCAGGCGGCGCCGTGACAGGCCCCGATGCGGCGTCCGTCGTGGTTACGCATGTGTTTCGCGGGAACTAGTGGTAACCGAGAAGAGATCCCTCAGACCGTTTGGGTGAGGTCGCGCGCTATCGTCTGGCACGCTAGACCCTAGCGGGCATCAGACCCCTGGCGGGCATCGGCGGCCCGAGGAGGAGCACGCGTGAAAGTACTGGTGACAGGCGGGGCCGGGTATATCGGCGCCGTGGTGACGCACGCTCTCGTCGAGGCGGGCCACCACGTCGTGGTGCTCGACGACCTGTCGACGGGGTTCGCGGACAGCATTCCGGCCGGCCTGGAGTTCCACCAGCTTCCCGTGCACCAGGTCGCCCGGGTGCTGACACGAGACTCGGGGTTTGACGGGGTTCTGCACTTCGCCGGAAAGATCGAGGTCGCCGAGTCGGTGGCCCGCCCCGACCTCTACTGGGACGTCAACGTCGCAGGCTCGATGGCCCTGCTGAACGCGATCCGGGTGGCCGGCACGCCCCGGATGATCTTCTCGTCGACCGGGTCGATGTACGAGCCGACCGGCGGCAAACTCGACGAGAACGCCGCGGTCAGGCCGAACAACCCCTACGCCGCCACGAAGTACGCGGTCGACCTGATGCTCGCCGGGGAGTGCGGCGCGTTCAGCCTCGGCGCCGCGTCGCTGCGCTACTTCAACGCGTCGGGCGCGGTCGGCAAGCTGGGCGAGCGGCACACGCCGGAGTCCCACCTCATCCCGATCGTGCTCCAGGTGGCGGCCGGCCAGCGCGATGAGCTGATGCTGTACGGCGACGACTACCCCACCCCGGACGGCACCTGCGTCCGCGACTACATCCACGTCGCCGACCTGGCCACCGCGCACCTGCTCGCCCTCGAGTCGCTCCAGCCAGGCAGGCACGAGATCTACAACCTGGGCAACGGGGACGGCTACACCAACAAGCAGGTCGTCGAGGCGGTCCGCGAGGTCACCGGCCGCCCCGTCCCGGTGAAGGTAGCCCCCCGCCGCCCAGGCGACGCGGCCGCCACCGTCGCCTCGAGCGAAAAGGCCCGCCGTGATCTGGGCTGGCGCCCCGCCCGCCCGAGCCTGCACGACATCATCTCCGACGCCTGGTCCTTCCACCAGGCCACCTGGTAGCCGCCCGCGCCAGTTGCGTTACCTTATGCTGGCCGACGTGATCGGAAGCCTGCTACGCGGGCCACACCTGGCGGGCCAGCTTGACGACAAGCTCGAGCTTGGCGCGCTGGACCGCTGGTGTGGCCGGGTTGGCGATCGGGACCGACGCGAAGCCGCACTGGGCGGAGAGAGCGAGTTCGTCCAGGGGCTTGTAGCCAGCCGCCTCGCCGATCCTGGCGAGCAGGTCGGCGTCGTGCTCGACCTTGGCGGACTTGGTGCTAAGCAGTCCGAGCACGACGACAGTGCCGTCGCGGACATCGGCGAGCGGCTCGAACCCGCCGGCCCGCTCCGAGTCGTATTCAAGGAGCAGCCTGTCGACCGCGAGCTTCGGGAACATGCCGGAGGAGATGGCGCCATAGCCGCCCGCCGAGTGCCACGCCCCGGCCGGGCCGTTGCCGCGGCAGACGTGCAGCGCCGTGGTCACCCCGGTCAGGCCGTCGAACAGCGAGTTGTCGAGCGCGACATCGAAGGCCAGTTCCGCTTCCGGGTCGCGGCCCGCCGCGACCATGGCGGCCCGGTTGTCCGGGTCGCAGAGCGACCCGTAGTTCGGCGCGTCAAGCTGGATGTAGTCACAGCCGAGTGCGACCAGCTTGTCGACGGCGTCGCGCAGGTAGTCGCGGATCTCGGTGAGGAATTCCTCGCACGATTCGTAGGCGACGGCCGACTGCCCGGGCGACCAGTAGCGACGGTGATAGCTCGGCGCCGGCATGGTGAACTTGGTCCTTGTCCGCGCGTAGCGGGCGAGGAACTCGTACTCGGCGGTCATGTCGCCGGTCCGCGGCGCGGTCGCCACGCGGCGGACCACCGCGGGATACCCGGCGGAACGTCCGCCCGTGTCAGGAGCGCCGAATCGGCCCTGGCCGGCGCCGCGCCAGTTAAGCGCCGCGCGGTCGGTCGCCGGAGAGAACGCGTTGATGAACCGCGGCGTCTGGGCCCAGGAGACGCGGCGGACCTCGCCGTCGGTGATGACGTCAAGCCCGACCTCCTCCTGCAGCCTGATCGCGTCCCGTACGGCATCGCTGAGCAGCGCGCTGTCCGCGGGACTCGACCGGCGCGCGGCGCGGACCACCGCGTCGTCGCGCAGCAGGCTGCCCACGGTGTCTGCTCGCGGTACCGCGGAGGCCCGGGGGCGTGCGGGGGTGGCAGTGGCGTCGTTGCTCTCGATGGTCAACGGGGCCTCCGGCGGGAAATCAGTGGGTGGTCCCCAGCGCGGGGATCACCCGGACTGGTTTCTCGGTAAAGACCTTCATTGTGTTCCTTAATGCCGGGAAATCGAAGCCCCGCACGCGGCGATCATTGCGGCCATGCACGTCGGGCAGATCAATATCGGCCCAAAAGAGGCGCTGGCCCCGGTCGAGATGGCCGCCGGCTCACGGGTGGCCGATGTCGCCGGGGGTCACCGCCGGCGGGGCACCGAGCAGCGGCAGCAGGTTCTCGTTCCACACCATGATCGTGAATGCCTGGAACCGGTAGGTCCGGGCGGGTGGCCCGGCCAGGCCGAGGATCTCGGCGCGCGGTATGACGTCGGCCGGGCCATCGGTGGTGCCCGTCACCACGAAGTTCGCCTGCGCCGCGGCCGGGTCGTACCAGGACGCCGACGACTGATAGAGCCTCGGCACCGCGCCGCCCGCGGTGTCATGGCACGGGCGCGGGACGAGCGAGGCCGGCACTTGGGCGGACTGCGGGCACAGCGCGGGGGATGACGCGGGACGCCAGGAGACCGTCGCGAGGCGGACGGTGCCGCCGCTGTCCAGGGTGGTGACGTTGTCCTCGTTGAACGTGCCGAGCCCGCTGGTGAGATGGTGAGCCGCGAGCCAGCCGGCCAGGGCAAGCTCGGGATCGGCGGCGGGCGGCCTCGCCACCTCGTAGCCGAGCGCGGCGAACTGGCAGGCGCCGGCCAGGGCGAGCGCGCCGACAGCGACCGGTGACGCGGCGAGCCGCGGGCCGAAGATCCGGCCGGCGAGGACCGCGCCGAACGGCAGCAGCGCCGCCATTTCCCTGGTGTCGAACGCCGTGGCCGGAATGATGCTGGCGACGAATCCGGCCAGGTTGACGACGATCGCGACGGCGAGCACGTCGCCGACGAGATCGTGCCGGCGGGGCACGCGCCAGACCACGGAGGCGAAGGCGGCGACGGCGAGCGCGACACAGGGCGCGTGCAGCCAGGCCATGGCCGGGGCGACCGTGACGTCGGCCCCGAAAAGGGTCAGCGTTCCGTGCAGGGCGAGCGCCAGGTTGGCGGGCAGGCGGCCTGGTGCGATCATTCCGGTCTGCACGGGCAGCATCGCGAACCCGCCGAGCCGGCTGACTCCGGCGATGAGCAGCGCTGCCGTCCCGGCCGCGGCCGCGGCGGCGGCGGCGAGCGACAGTTCGAACCACTGCGAGCGGAGACGGCCGGCCGTGAGCCCGATCCCGTGCGCGGCACGTCCCGCGCGCCGTCCGGCCCCCGGGGTGATCGCCCACGTCGCGTGCAGCACGCCGACGAAGGCAAGCGGCACCACCGCGTCCACGATGGCGATCTTGTCCGCGACGATGGCGGCGGTCAGCAGCGCCCAGGCCGCGGCCACGGTGTACCAGCGGCGCGGCGCGCGGTCGAGCAGCAGGAAGACGCCGAGGACCGGCACCTGGGTACCGACATGATCGGGCTGGGAGAGCAGCACGTGGACGCCGTTGCCGAGTTGCGGCGCGATCATGATGCCCGCCGCTATCAGCGCGCGGGTCCAGCCTTCCCTGCCGCGGGCGCGCCCCCGGGCGAGGACCGCCGCGACAATGATGAGCAGCGTATAGGTGACGGCCGCCGACACGCGGACCACGCCGGGGTTGAGCCCGCGCGCCAGCTCGACGGCCGCGTACTCGGGCAGTTCGGTGGTGTAGAACGACACATCGGTGAGCGTCCAGCCGCGCAGCAGCCAGTTGCCGTGCAGCAGCGCCCAGGCCTCGAGCGCGTTTGACGCCCCGTCCGATCCGACAGGGAACGTCGCCGAGAGCCGGAGGTAGCAGGCGAACAGCCCCCCGGCCGCCCCGCATAGGGTGATCGCCACCGCCAGTACCCGAATGACGCGACGCCGGGCGGATGCGATCGGGGCGGACACTCTCTGACACTAGTCGATGACAATTGGTTAGAGATGCTCCATGCGGAAACCTGTCGCCGGCGCTGACCGGATATGAGAAATTCATTTGCGTCCGCGCCGCGATATCCGATGAACTGGAAGTCGCGGGACCGTCTACATGTCAGGCAACGCGGACGGGGAGATTAGTCGTGGCTAAGGCAAGCGTGATCACCGGCATTCCTGCCGGGCGCAGGACCAAGTGGCTTGTGCTGGTTTTCTGGCTGGTCCTTGTGGCGGTCGCGGGACCGCTTTCCGGGAAGCTCACCGGCGCGGAGAAGAACGACGCCCAGGCGTGGCTGCCGCCAAAGGCGGAGTCCACGCAGGTGCTGAACCTGCGCTCGCATGTCGTGTCGCCCAACGTGTACCCGGCCGTCGTGGTCTATGACCGGTCAAGCGGGCTGACCGCCGCCGACAAGTCGAAGGCCACGGCGGACGCCGCACGCTTCACCGGCGTGGCCGGCGTCGTCCGCGGACAGGTATCGGGCCCGTTCGTCGCGCAGGACGGCAAGGCGGTCGAGACGATCGTGGCCGTCAACCTGGGCAGTAAGGGGTGGAACGCGGCCGGCCCCGCCGTCGACTCGCTGCGGGCCATCGCCCAGTCAGGTCCGGGCGGCCTCACGGTCCATATCGCGGGCCCGCTTGGCACCGCGGCCGACTCGGGCAAGGCGTTCAAGGGCATCGACGGGACGCTCTTGTTCTCCGCGCTCGCGGTCGTCATTATCTTGCTGCTGATCACCTACCGCAGTCCGGTGCTCTGGCTGTTGCCGGTGATCTCCGCCGGCGTGGCCCTGACCAGCGCTGAGGCGGTGATCTACCTGCTGGCAGAGCACGCGGGACTGACCGTGAACGCGCAGAGCGCGGGCATACTTGACGTGCTGGTGTTCGGCGCGGGGACCGACTACGCGCTGCTGCTGACCGCCAGGTACCGGGAGGAACTGCGGCGGCACGAGGACCGTCACGCGGCGATGCTCGTGGCGCTGCACCGGGCCGGCCCGGCGATCATCGCGAGCGGGGGCACCGTGATCTTGAGCCTGCTGACCCTGGCGCTCGCCTCGCTGAACTCGACCAAGGGCCTCGGGCCCGTCCTCGCGATCGGCGTCGCGGTCGCGCTGCTCGCGATGATGACACTGCTGCCTGCCCTGCTGGTGATCACCGGCCGCTGGGTGTTCTGGCCCGCCCGCCCCAGTTACGGCTCGGCGGAGCCGGCCACCAGGGGCATCTGGGCACGCGTCGGCCGTCGGATCGCGGTACGCCCGCGGGCCGTTTGGATCGTCACCGCGCTTGTGCTCGGCGCCATGGCCATCGGTATCGCCGGGCTGAAGGCGAACGGGCTGACGAACGCGGAGTCGTTCCGCGGCCACCCGGACTCGGTGGCCGGGCAGACGGTGCTCGATCAGCACTTCCCCGGCGGGGCGGGCCAGCCTGTCGAGGTGTTCGGCAACCCGGCCGCGGCCGGGCAGCTGGCCTCGGTGCTCCGTACGGTCCCCGGCATCACCGCCGTCACGCAGCCAGTGATCCAGTACGGGCATGCCTACCTGGAAGGCACGCTGACGTCGGCCCCGGACAGCCAGGCCGCGTACGACACGATTGACCGCGTGCGCACCGCCGTGCACGCCGTTTCCGGCGCCGACGCGCTTGTCGGCGGTAATACCGCGGTCAACCTGGATGTGCAGCGAGCCGCCGCGCACGACAGGAACCTGATCATCCCGATCATCTTGGCCGTCGTGTTCGTCATCCTCGCCCTGCTCCTGCGCGCGCTGATCGCGCCGATCATGCTGATCCTGACCGTGGTGCTGTCGTTCGCGGCTGCCCTCGGGGTGAGCGCGCTGTTCTTCACCAACGTGTTCAACTTCGGCGGCGCGGACACCTCATTCCCGCTGTTCGTGTTCGTGTTCCTGGTCGCGCTCGGCATCGACTACAACATCTTCCTGATGACCCGGGTACGAGAGGAAGCCCATCGCACGGGTCCGAAGACGGGCGCGCTGACGGGCCTGGCGGCCACCGGCGGCGTGATTACCTCGGCGGGCGCGGTGCTCGCCGGGACGTTCGCCGTGCTCGGCACCCTGCCGGTCACGTTCTTGACCGAGCTCGGTTTCGCCGTCGCCTTCGGCGTGCTGCTCGATACGCTGGTTGTCCGCTCGGTGCTCGTCACCGCGCTCAACCTCGACCTTGGCCGGTGGGTCTGGTGGCCGAGCAGGCTCGCCCGCGAGCCCGCTCAGGAGACGGAACCGCTCGGCGACCAGCCCGCCACGGTCAGGTAGCCCGCACGGGAAGCCGGTCAAACCGGGTATCGCTTGGGCCCTTGGGCGTAGACGCGGCCGGACGGGGTCTGCCATTGGCGCCAGCCAGGCTTGGGCTGGGTGACGTTCCACCCCTTCGGACTGCTTGCTGGCAAGTACCGATTGGCTGGATCTGCGGACCTTCGTGTCACCGAGAGATCTCGGCGGGTGACACAAGGCCGCAGGTGCGCGATCGGCAGATTTGCGTCTTATGTCCCGCTGGCTGAGGGAACGACATAGGTGCTGGCCGGCAGGGGGGAGCTGGTGCCGGGCGGGAAAGAACCCGGGCCGGACGGTGCGGCGCAGAACCCGGGGGGCCAGGTCCAGGCGGTGCCGTTCCAGTGCAGGATCACGGACTTGCCGGCGGAGGCTGCTCTGCAGGTCGTGGATCCTGCCCGCCATTTCTGGGCTTAGGACCGCCGGACGAGCGTCGCAGCAGCCGGGCATCGCGGCGGCGCCGCCAGCCGCGGCGGATCCGCGAGGCCAGCAGCGCGAACAGAGCGATGCCGGCAGCCAGGACCACGGCTGTGACAATTGCCGCGGCGACCGGGTGGAACACGGCGAGCGACACAAGGCCGGCCACGCCCAGGTCCTCGAGCAGGCTGGCGGCGATGTTGCTGAACGGTTCTGGGCTAGCGTTAACCCCGACCCGGGTGCCGGTCTTGACGACATGGGAGGCAAGCGCCGAACCGCCGCCGAGCGCGGCCGCCGCGATTGCCGCGGCCGGGCCAGCGTGCGCCTGCTGGGCCATGACGACGCCGATCGCCCCGCCGACTACCGGCCGCAGGGCCGTGTGAGCCAAGTCCCACACCGAGTCAAGCAGCGGGATCTTGCCTGCCACGAACTGGCCGATATACAGCACACCCGCAGCCGCCAGAACCGGCGGGCGCTCCAGCACCGCCGGTATCGCGGCGATGTGCCCGAACCTGCCAAGCAGGCCGAGTACGAGCACTGCCGCGTAGCTGTTGACACCGCTGGCAACGCCACTGGTGAAGATCAAGGAGACCGGGAGCATCCGAGTCTGTCCTCCAGGCTTCGCATTTGCGCCCGCGATTAACCCGGGCGGACCAGTGCTCTCAGTCGAGGAAGGACAGCGACAACCCGAACTGGCCGCCCGGATCCGTCCACCATGACCGCATGGCAAGGCCGGCTGCCGCGAGTTCGGCCGCCACTGCGGCCCTGCGGAACTTCGCCGATACCTCGGTGCGCATCTCCTCGCCGGCGGCGAACCGGACCGTCAGGTCAAGGTCCCGCACCAGCGCCTGCTGCCCGGACGTCGACCGCAGCCGCATCTCGATCCACTCGTTCGCCGCGTCCCAGCGCGCGACGTGCTCGAACGAGTCCAGGTCGAAGTCCGCGCCGAGTTCGGCGTTGAGCACGGCGAGCACGTTCTTGTTGAACGCCGCGGTCACCCCGGCGGCGTCGTCATAGGCCGCCACCAGGACCGCCGGGTCCTTGACCAGGTCGGTGCCGAGCAGGAACGAGTCGCCTGGGCGCAGCCGCGACCGCACCCGGCGCAGGAACGCCGCGCGCTCGGCCGGCACCATGTTGCCGATCGTCGACCCGAGGAACGCCACCAGCCGGGGTCCGTCCTCGGCGTCCGCACCCGACGGCAGGCCAAGCTGCTCCTCGAAATCCGACAGGACCGCGTGCACCGCCAGGCCCGGGTACTCGAGTGACAGCGCGTCACCCGCGAGCATCAGCGCGGACTCGCTCACGTCCACCGGCACGTACGCGCGCAGCGTGCCCGCGTCGCGCAGCACGTCAAGAAGCACCCGCGTCTTCTCTGAGGACCCGGAACCGAGCTCTACGAGCACGGCCGCTTCCGACAGTGCCGCGATCTCCGGCGCCACCGCCTGGAGAATCGACCGCTCGGCCCTGGTGGGGTAGTACTCGGGCAGCTCGGTGATCTTCTCGAAGAGCGCACTGCCCTCGGCGTCGTAGAACCACTTGGGCGGCAGCGACTTCGGCGTCGCGGTGAGCCCGGCCAGCGCGTCGGCGCGCAGCGTCCTGGCACGATAGTCAGGCGCGAGCCGGTGTTCAATGGTGGTCATCGCGTGATGGTCCCTTCGATGCGGACGTCTGTGTCTATCAAGGCGGGCGGGGGCGCGGTGATCGGCTGGACATCGACATGCGTCGGCGTGGCGGTCAGCACATGGCGGTCGGCCACCCGCGTCCAGCCTGGTTCGTCGTCGCACGGCTCGGAGGCGACGATGACCCCGCCGTCGCGCCGCCGGTACCAGAGCGTGTCGCCGCAGGCGGTGGCCGCGATCGACCGTCCGTCGGTGAGCAGGAAGTTGAACCGGCCCGACCCGCCGGCCGCCTCGACCGCCTCGATCGTCGAGGCGAGCGCGGCACTCAGCCGATCGCCTGCCCTCAGGCGCGCGAGCACGAGCACCCACAGGTACGCGGAATCCACGAGAGCTTCGAGAGAGAGAATCGAAGATCCGCATCTCGGAACGGTCCCGTGCTCCGCCAGCTCCCGCCATCCTTCGAGCACCCCGTTGTGGCTGAAAAGCCAGGGGCCCGCTCCGAACGGCGCCGCCGCCTCCGCACCGCCTGCGGTGCCGGGAGTGGCCGAGCGCACCGCCGCGAGCACCGCGGCCGACCTGGTGACCCGCGCCAGATCAGGCAGCGACGTATCGCCCCAGATCGGCGCGCCGCGGCGGTACCTGGCCGGCACCGGGTCGCCGTCGGCGTACCAGCCGACGCCGAACCCGTCGGCGTTCACCGTCCCGTGGGCTTGCATCCGGGGTGCCCAGGACTGCCGGTACAGCCCGGACGGCGGGTCGATGAGCACCGACCGCAGCGAAACCGGCGGACCGAGATAAGCCAGGTGCCTGCACATCAGGCAGCCTCGGCCGCACCCGACCGCGCGGTGCGGAAGCCGGCGAAGATCTGCCGCCTGATCGGGTAGTCCCAGTTCCTGAACGTGCCGCGGGAGGCGACGGGCGAGACCCCGAACGCGCCGCCGCGCAGCACCTTGTACTCAGGACCGAAGAACACCTCCGAGTACTCCTTATACGGCCACGGCACGAACCCCGGGTACGGCAGGAAGTCCGAGCTCGTCCACTCCCACACGTCGCCGATGAGCTGCCTGGCCCCCGACGGGGCGGCGCCCTCCGGATAGGCGCCGGCCGGCGCGGGCCGCAGATGCCGCTGGCCGAGGTTCGCGCGCGCCTGGGTCGGCTCCTCATCGCCCCACGGGTACCTGCGGGACCGGCCGCTGGCGGGATCCCAGCGGGCGGCCTTCTCCCACTCCGCCTCGGTGGGCAGCCGCCGCCCGGCCCATCGCGCGTAGGCGTCCGCCTCGTACCAGCACACGTGCAGCACGGGCTCGTTACCGATGATCGGCTTGGCTGCTCCGAACGATGCCCGGACCCATGCACCGTTCCAGCGCCAGAACAGCGGTGCGGTCAGCCCCGCGCGCTGCCGGTGGGCCCAGCCGTCGCTGGTCCACAGCCGCTGGTCGTCATAGCCGCCATCCGCGATGAACTCGGCATACGCCGCGTTCGTGACCGGGGTCGTGTCCAGGTAGAACGAGGGCACGTGGATCTCGTGCGCTGGCCGCTCGTTGTCGAGCGCCCATGGTTCCGTTGAGGTGCCCATGGTGAAGGGACCGCCTGGCACATGGACCTCGGCAGGCAGCGCCGCCGCGTCGGCCGGCGCGGGCGGCGGCGGGGGAGCCGCGAGCACCGGCGGCCCGACCCGGAGCTGGTGCGTGGCGAGCATCGTCTCGTCGTGCTGCGCCTCATGCTGCGCGACCATGCCAAAGGCGAAGGCATTGACGTGGAGCGACTCGCCGAAGGTGGCAGGCTCCTCACCGAACCGTGTCTGGTCAAGCAGGTCAAGGACACGCCCGCGGACGTCACGGCCATAGCGGCGCGCGTCGCGGGCGGGGAGCAGCGGCAGCGTCGGGCGGGTGGCGCGCGGGTGCTCGAACGCGTCGTAGAGCGGGTCGATCTCCGGGTGAATCGGCGTCTCGCCGCCGACCTCGCGCAGCAGCCAGAGCTCCTCCTGGTTGGCGATGTGCGCCAGGTCCCAGACCAGCGGCGACATAAGCGGAGAATGCTGTTTCACCAGGTCCGCCTCATCGACCGCGCTGGTCAGCAGGGTGGTGCGCTCCCGGGCCGCGAGCAGTTCCGCGGCGGCCCGCTCTCGTAGTGCGCGTGCATTGTTCTCGGTCACGTGGCTTCCTCCAGTAGGTCGTCCGCCGGGCAGCGGTCCTTGCTGACGTATCGCTCGATGAAGGCGTCGACGGCCGAGGTGATCTCGGCCGGGACCGCCATCCGGTCAAGTGCGGACCGCGCCGCCGCGAAGCAGTCGCGGCTCGCCCGCGCGATGGCCGGGTCGGCAGGCCCGAGCCGCGCTCCGCGCGACCACGGGTTCTCGCCGCCGCCGCCGCCGCCGCCGCCGGCCCCGGCCCCGGCCGCTGCCGAACGGCCGTCCGGCCACTCGCCGGCCGGGCCGTGGCCCGCCCAGAGCAGCTCAGCGGCGGCCATCGCGGCGGCGCCCGCCTGCTCGTCGCCCAGCAGGGCGCTGGTGAGCGCCAGCGGCACGATCCAGCCGTCGCCTGGCTGCGCGTCGATCATCCGCAGTTCCAGGTGCCCATGCGGCCGCACGGGGGGGAACAGCGTGGACACGTGATACGCGAGGTCCTCGGTCGTCGGCGCGCGCAGCCGTGTAGTGACGGCGCCCAGCTCAACACTCGCGCGGGGTTGTGGCCGGCCGCGCACCCAGTCGCGCAAGGTCAGCCCTGGCGGGGCGGACCAGTCGTCGGAGCCGGGGTCGCGGACGCACATGACCTGCGCGTCGAGCACGTACCTGACCCACGCCTCGCGCGGGTCCCGAGCGAGAGACCGGCCGCCCGATCCGTTCCGTGCCCCGTTGAGCCCGCCGGCCAATTGGCCGTTCCGGTCGCCGTTGAGCCGGGGCGGCCGGGTGCGGCCTGGGTCCATGTGCGCCCACACCTGCTGCCGTGAGGACTGCCAGCCGGTGGGCCGCCCGCCGCGCAACGGCGAGTTCGCGAAGGCGGCTACCAGGACGGGGCCGATCGCGTGCAGCAGGTGCCATCGCCAGCGGTAGCCGGTGTAGCCATCGCCGTCATCGCCGGCGTCGAGGCACACCTGGACGGATGCCGTCCCGCACATCATCTGGCGGCCCCACGGGCCGCCGCGATCGAAGAAACGCTCCATGGCCGCGTACCGCGGCAGGTCAAGAATGCGGCGCGGCGGGCGCACCGGGTCGAGGCCGATCCCGGCCAGCTCAAGGCCGGCGCCGCCGACCGCCGCGCGGAGCGTCGCGAGATCGGCGGCCGTGGCCCGCACGCAGTCCGCCAGCGAGTCCGCGGGCTGCGAGCTGAGCTCAAGTTGCCCGCCCGGCTCGGTGGTCAGCAAGGTTCCTGACGGCAGCACACCGGGGCGGGCATTAGACGGAAGCCCGGAGGCCGGGGCGAATGCGGCGACGGCATCCAGGATCCGCTCCGCCTGCACCGGCAGCGCGGGGTCGCGCGCGTCGCGCACCAGCCACTCCAGCTCAACACCGACCAGGCGCGGCGGCCCCGTCTTCAGGCAGATCCCGTGAATGTGCTCAGCAGCTTGCTCTTCATAGATGACTGTCATTGGGCCACCGTAACCTCGACCACTGACAAAACGGTCCGCGGCGTGCCCGCCAGCGGGCCGCCACCGGCACCGCCTCGGGCAACGCATATCCCGTCAGCCGACTCCCACCAGCCGCCTGATCTGCGTAGATACCCATCCGGGTCATCGAAACACATTTGTTACATGACACTATTTCACACCCCGTGCCAGACCTCGGTACCCACCCCCTGCGCCCGTATAGTCCTGTTTGCCGCTGTGCCGTTACGCGCACACCGCTGGAATCACGGGAGGACCTCGATGCGGCCGGGATCGCCGGCCAGCACGTGGCCGACGACGGCGGCGATGACGCCACGGTCGGTGAGCTCGGCGAGCAGCGCGTCGGGGGACGGCGTGGCGAGCAGCAGGCCGCCTGAGGTCTGCGCGTCCTGGAGCAGTACCGCCGCCGCCTCCGGCACCTCGGGCGAGAGGGCCACCCAGCGACCGAGGTAGGAGATGTTGCTCCTTGTGCCGCCGGATACGTAGCCGGCCGCGGTCAGATCGAGCGCACCGGGCAGCAGCGGCACCGCGGAGGCGTGCACGACGGCGCCGCAGCCGCTGGCCCGCAGCATGCGGTGCAGATGGCCGAGGAGGGAGAAGCCGGTCACGTCCGTGGCGGCCACCACGCCTGCCGCGAGTGCGGCCTCGCTCGCGGCCGCGTTCAGCGTGGTCATCGACGCGACGGCGGCGGCGAGCACCGAATCGGAGGCGGCGCCGCGCTTATGCGCGGTCGCGATCACGCCGGTGCCGATCGCCTTGGTGAGCACCAGCGTGTCGCCCGGGCGCGCGGTGGCGATGGTCAGCAGCCGCCGCGGCGAGGCGAGGCCGACGACCGCCATCCCGTACTTGGGTTCTGGGTCGTCGATGGTGTGCCCGTCGACCACCAGGCAGCCGGCCGCCGCGGCGACCGCCGCGCCGCCGCGCAGCACGTCCGCCAGCATGGACAGCGGCAGAGTCTCACCCGGCCAGGCGGTCAGGTTCAGCGCGATGAGCGGCCGGCCGCCCATCGCGTACACGTCGGAGAGCGCGTTTGCCGCGGCGATCCGGCCCCAGTCACCCGGATCGTCGACGATCGGCGTGAAGAAATCGGTGGTGAGCACCAGGGCACGCTCGTCGTCAAGCCGGAACACGGCGGCGTCGTCGCCCTCGACCGCACCGACGAGAAGGTCCGCCTGCGCCGGTCCTGCCGACGACGCGGCGCCGCCGAAGACGCCGGGACCAAGGGAAATCATGAGCTCGTCGAGAGCCGCAAACGGTAGCTTGCAGGCACAGCCGGCCCCGTGCGACAGGGCAGTGAGCCTGATGGGAGGGGATGCGGGCGAAGAGGCAGTCTCGGCGGTCATCGCTCCACCGTAGGGCAGTGATACGGGGGGAGGCCATGTCGCCGGCCCCAAGATTGCGAGGAAGCCGTAACACGCCGTGTTGACCGTGTTGGCGTGATGTAGTCGCGCGAAGATGCCATGATGAATGGCGATGAGAGTGCCGTCCATGAGATTCGTGCAGTTCAGGCGGGGAAAGGCCGAGGAGCCGCCCGGCATCGTCGGCGTGGCCCGCGTCGATGTGCGGACCAAGGTTCTCGTCAAGCGCCTTGAGCCCGGTGACATCGCGATCATCGATCATGCCGACCTGGACCGCGTGTCAGCCGACGAGCTGATCGCCAGCCGGGTGGCCGCGGTGGTGAACACCGCGAAGTCGATCACCGGCCGGTACCCGAACCTGGGACCGAAGCTGCTGCTCGAGGCCGGCATCCCGCTCGTCGACGACGTTGGCAGGGAGGTGCTCGCCCGCGTTAAGGAAGGCACCACGGTCCGGCTCGACGGTGACGTCCTCTACCGCGGCGATCAGGTCGTCGCCAAGGGCGTGCTGCAGACCGAGGACTCGCTCGGCCAGTCGATGGAAGAGGCGACCGCCGGGGTGCCAAGCCAGATCGACGCGTTCGCCGCGAACACCCTTGAGTTCCTGCGCAGGGAGCGCCACCTGATCACCAACGGCATCGCCGCGCCTGAACTCGCCACCCGGATGGACGGCAGGCACGTGCTCGTCGTGGTCCGCGGCTACCGGTACCGCGAGGACCTGCGCGCACTGCGGCCCTACATCCGCGAGTACCGCCCGGTGCTGCTCGCCGTGGACGGCGGGGCCGACGCGCTGCTCGCGGTGGGCTACCGGCCCGACGTGATCATCGGTGACATGGACTCGGTCTCCGACGAGGCGCTCGGATCTGGGGCCGAGCTCGTCGTGCACGCCTATCCAGACGGGCGCGCTCCCGGCCTGGCGCGGGTGAGGGCGCTCGGCCTGCCAAGCGTCCCGCTTCCGGCCGCGGGCACAAGCGAAGACGTGGCTCTGCTCGTCGCGGACGCCTGCGGCGCCAGCCTCATCGCGGTCGTCGGCACGCACTCGACCGTGGAGGAGTTCCTCGACAAGGGGCGCCCCGGCATGGCCTCGACGTTCCTCACCCATCTGCGGGTCGGCGGTAAACTGGTCAACGCCCGGGGGGTGCACCAGCTTTACCAGAGCAGGATTTCCGGTTGGGCGCTGGTCGCGCTCGCGCTTGCGGCGGCGGTCACCATCGCCGTGGCGATCGCCTACTCACCCGCGGGCCCGATCCTCGGCGATTACTTCATCGCCACCTGGCACACATTCGCCTACTGGTTCACTGGACTGTTCAAGTGATCGATTTCCGCTATCACCTGGTCTCCATCGTCGCCGTGTTCCTCGCGCTCGCGATCGGCATCGTGCTCGGCTCAACGGAACTCCAGGGCCACACCATCGACGTGCTTCAATCGACGTCGAACGGGCTGAAGAACTCGCTCAACGCGGTCAGCGCGCAGCGCGACAGCTACGGGCAGGAGATCAGCGCCGATCAGCAGTTCCTGCAGACGGCGGAGTCGCGCCTGCTCGCCAAGGAGCTCGACGGAGACCGGCTCGTCATCATCACCGAGCCTGGTGCGCCCGGCTCGGTGATCGACGGCATCAAGCAGGCCGCCGGGATCGCGGGCGCCACGGTCACCGGCGTGGTCGCGCTCCAGCCGAAGTTCAACGACCTGTCGGGGGCGACCCAGTCGAACCTGTCCACGATCAACACCACGCTCGCGGGCGGCACGCTGCTCGCCGCGGCGGCCGACCCGCGGACCGCGTACCAGCAGCAGGCGGCGCAGCTCATCGCCGCCGCGATCCTCGACAAGACCGCGACGGCCTCGAGCGGCGGAAGCGGCCTGACCGCCGCAGCGCAGACGCTGCTCGCCGCCTATGAGCAGGCCGGATACCTGACCGTCAGCGACGTGACTGTACCGGCCACGCTCGCCGTGATCGTCACCCCGCAGACCGCCCCGGCCGACGGCCAGAATGACGCGGGCAACCAGGTGCTGCTGGCCGTTGCCCAGCAGTTCGCGAACGCCAGCGCCGCGACCATCGTCGCCGGTTCTGTGGCCGGCTCGTCCCCGGCGGGCAGCGCGATCTCGGTACTGCGGTCGAGCAGCGTCTCCGGCCAGGTCTCAAGCGTGGACAACGCGGATACCACGCTCGGCCAGATCTCGTCGATCTGGGCCCTCGCGAACCAGAACGCGGGCCGAAAGCCGAATAGCTACGGTATTTCGGGCGCGTCCGCGGTAAGCCCGGTACCGTTGCCAGAGCCAAGCGCGTCGGCTACAACCACCCCAACGCCGCACGCGACGGCGAAGGGAAAGGGCACCACGTCCGTGAAGCAGAAGTGAGCCGCGCGGTTGGCGCGGTGGCAGTTGGCGCGGTGGCGGTCGTCACCGCGCGTGCCGCGTATGTCGGCCTGCGCCGCCGCCCGCCGGCCGGCGAGAAGACCTGGACGCGCACCAACCACCGAGGCGAACGTGTCACTCTCCTCGAAGGCCCCGCCGCCGCGGCGGGCGCGATCTCAGCGGAGCTGCTCGCCGCCGCCATGGCCGCGAAGTCGGCGGGCCGCGCCGGGCCGTGCCGTGCCGGGCCGTGCCGTGCCGTGGCAGGCACCGCGCTGGCCGGCGGCGGCGCCCTGGCCTTCGGCCTCATCGACGACCTGGCGGGCTCAGCCAAGCGCCGCGGCCTCCGCGGTCACCTCGGCGCCCTCGCCCACGGCGAGGTCACCACGGGAACGGTCAAGCTGGGCGGCCTGGCCGCGACCGGCCTCGCCGCTGCCCTGCTCGCACCGCGCGCCGCGGCCGGTGCCCCAGGGAAGAACGCCGGTGCCCCAGGGAAGAACGTTGCGGCTTCCGGTACCGCCGCCGACGTGGTGATCAACGCGGGGCTGATCGCGGGCGGTGCGAACCTGCTCAACCTGTTCGACCTCCGCCCGGGCCGCGCCATCAAGGTCGCCGTGCTGTCCGGCGGCCTTATCGCCGCTGGCAGCGCCGTGACGGGGAAGGGACAGGCGGGGCTCGTCGCCGTGCTCCCTTCCGTCGGCGCCGCGCTCGCGCTGCTGCCCGAGGATCTCGGCGAGCGAGCCATGCTCGGCGACGCCGGCGCCAATGCCCTTGGCGCGATGCTAGGCGAGGCGGCCGCGCGGTCCCTGCCGCGCCGGGCCAGGATCGGGCTGCTCGCCGGTATCGTCGCGCTGACAGTCGCCAGCGAGAAGGTCAGCTTCACGGAGGTCATCGAGCGCACGCCGCCGCTGCGCAGGCTCGACATGCTTGGCCGCAGGCCCGTGCTCCTCGCCGCGCCGCCTGTCGCTGGCGCGGAGCCGGACGGCCTGGCGCGAACGCAGCCGCCACGTCAGCGAATGGGACGGCACCGGCGGGCGGGGTCGGGAGTCGGCCGGGTCCGTTCCGTCGCACGATTCTTTCAGTTCTTCGTGAAGACGCCGGCGCAACAGGAGCCGTGATCCGGGAACTGGCCGAGCGCGGGTCCGCTCGGCGGCGGGGGCAGGGCATCGGGCGCGCGGCGGTAATGATCGGCGTCATCACCGTGCTCGCGCGGCTCGTCGGGTTCGGGCGGCAGGTGGTGTTCGCGCACACGGTCGGCACGACATGCCTTGGCACCGCCTACACCACCGCCAACATGGTGCCGAACATCATCTATGACATCGTCCTCGGCGGTGCCCTTTCCTCGGTGGTGGTCCCGGTGCTCGCGGGCCCGGCAGGGGCGGCCGCGCGGTCCGCGGCGGAGACAAGCGCGCAGGCGCGGCGGATCGCCGCCGCACTGCTGACCTGGACGGTGCTATTGCTCGTCCCGGTCAGTGCCGCGGTCGCGGTGGCGGCGCACCCGATCGTCTCCGCGCTGCTTTCCGGCGCGACCGGGTGCCCGCGCGCCGATCTGGCCGGGGTCGGCTCCCGGATGCTGATCGTCTTCGCGCCGCAGGTGCTGCTGTACGGCCTCGCGGTCGTGCTGTACGGGATCTTGCAGTCGCACCGGCGGTTCGGCGCCCCGGCCCTGGCGCCGCTGCTTTCCAGCCTTGTCGTCATCGGCGCGTACGCCGGGTTCGGCGCGGTCGGCGGCGACTACGTCAACCGGCTGCACGCGCTGCCGCCGCTCGCCGAGTACCTGCTGTCCGGCGGGACGACGCTCGGCGTGCTCGCCCTCGTGGCCACCGCTTGTGTCCCCGCGTGGCGGCTGCACGTGGCCACCCGTCCCACGCTGCGGTTCCCGCCGGGCATCGGCTCGCGGGTGCGGCGGCTAGCGATCGCAGGCGTCGTCACCCTGGTCGCTCAGGATGCCTCGGTCGCGGTGGTCATCGTGCTCGCCAACCGGTACGGCACGTCGGGCGCGCTGGTGATCTACGGGTTCGTCTGGGCGGTGTTCGTGGTGCCGTACGCGGTGCTCGCGGTGCCGATCGCGACGAGCGCCTTCCCCGAGTTGTCCGCCGGGTCCGCGGACGGTAACAGCCACGGGTTCGACGCGACCTCGGCCATCTCGACGCGGGCGGTCATGGTCGCCGCCTGGCTCGGCGCCGCGACGCTCATCGGGGCACGGGTGCCGCTTGCGCGCGTCTTCGAGTCGCACGACCCGCCCGCGGCGTCGGTACTCGCGCTGGCGCTCATCGCCTTCGCGCCGGGACTTGTCGGCTACGGCCTGTCGGCCAACCTGTCCCGTGTGCTGTACGCGCGCGGCAGCAACCGGGCGACGGCCACGGCCATCGCGGCAGGCTGGCTCGTCGTCATCGTCGTGGATGTGCTGATCGTTCCGCTCGTGCCGCCCGCTCGCGTGGTGCCGGCTCTCGGGCTCGGCACCACGGCGGGCCTGACGGTCTCGGGGATCGCGCTGCTGATCCTCGTCAGGCGCGAGCGGGGCCCGGTGGCCCTGCTCGGGGTATCGCGGGCGTTCCTCGCCGGGCTCGCCGGATGCGTGGCGGGCGCGGCGGCTGGGTGCGCCGTGGCGGCGGCGCTGCCCGTGGCCGGATTTTTCCTCAACGTCGCGACATCGGTCCTGGTGACCCTCGTGGTCGCCGGGGTCTTCACGGCCGTCGTGCTCCGGTTCGACGGCGGCGACCTGCGGGCCGCACTTGCCCGCCTCCGTGCCCGCCCGAGCTAGGGCCGTGCCTGGCCTGCCCGTGCCTGGCCTGCCCGTGCCTGGCCTGCCCGTGCCTGGCCTGCCCGGGCGGGTCGCGCTCGTGGTGGGGACGACGG
>Ga0066797_1000162_pt1 | contig 20173 bp, 20 predicted proteins | sample PersoiDNA2013193_FD_76335 | JGI IMG/M metagenome (GOLD analysis project Ga0066797, IMG submission 76335) | Permafrost soil microbial communities from the Arctic, to analyse light accelerated degradation of dissolved organic matter (DOM) -... | ecosystem: Environmental > Terrestrial > Soil >... | reverse complement strand
TGCCTGTGGCGTTGAGGTGGTGGAGGGCCTGAGCGTAGGACTCGAGCAGGGAGGTCTCGCAGTACGGCACCTCGCGCTCGGCGCAGAACGCGGAGATCAGCGCCTGCGACCGGCGAAGGCTGGGGCGCGGCATGGACGGGAAGAGGTGGTGCTCGATCTGGTAGTTCAGGCCGCCGAGGGCGAAGTCGGTGAGCCAGCCGCCGTGCACGTTGCGGGAGGTGAGTACCTGGCGGCGCAGGAAGTCGGTCTTGTCGTTCGCGGGAAGGACCGGCATTCCCTTGTGGTTGGGCGCGAATGCGCAGCCCAGGTAGAACCCGAACAGGCCCTGCTGCACGACGATGAAGGCCACCGCCTTGACCGGCGACAGGACGAGAAAGATCCCGGCGAGGTAGGCGATGTCGTGGACGCCGAGCAGCGCCGTCTCCCAGGCCCTGTTCTTGCAGCCCCGCCTGGTCATCGCCCGGATGCTTGAAGCGTGCAGGCTGACACCCTCAAGAAGCAGCAACGGGAAAAGCAGGTAGGCCTGATAGCGGTAGATCAGCCGCAGGATGCCCCGGCTCGCCCGCGCCTGGCTGCCGGAGAACGCCAGCGCGGCGATCATGATGTCCGGATCGGCGTCCTCGGTGTTCGGATGGGCATGGTGACGGTTGTGCTTGCTCGTCCACCAGCCGCAGCTGAGCCCGATCGCCAGATTGCCGCACAGCACGCCGAGGATGTAGTTGGCGCGGTGCGTTTTGAAGACCTGCCGGTGCCCGGCGTCGTGGCCGAGGAAGCCCATCTGGCCGAAGATCACCGCGAGGAACACGGCCGTGCCGAGCTGCCACCACGAGTCCCCGATGAGGGCGAACGCGGTCCAGCCCGCCGCGAGCGCAAGCCCGGTGAGCCCGATCTTCCATGAGTAGTAGCGCAGCCTGCGATCCAGCAGGCCGGCCTGGCGTACGCGCTTGGACAGCATCGCGTACTCGCTGCCCTGCGGCTCAGGCGACTCAGGAAGCTGGTCGGCTCCGGAGTGCAGAGCACGGGGGACTTGCATCATCGGGGCTCCTTAGGGTCGCCAAACACAGTCGGCCTGATCGCAGTGGGTCCCGACGATGGCTGCTCTAAACGTACCCCGTACCCCGCGTCCCGGCGCCGACCAGCGACTGAACAAAATGCGGTGAACTGCCCGGTTCACTTCTCTTTTCAGGAGAACTACTTTCGTGTCAAGATAAGTAGGACTTCGAGCACCTGGAGCTGAGATGACGATCGACCTCCCCGCTAGTCCCTCCGAAGCCGCCCCTCCCACCGGGGAGCTGGGCATCCGCGCCCGCGCCGATGGCGTGCGTTTTCTGCTTGCCCTCTTCGTTGACCTGGCAGGAAAGCCGTGCGCCAAGCTGGTGCCTGTAGAAGCCGCCGACGAACTGCAGTACGACGGTGTTGGCTTCGCCGGCTTCGCCGTCGGCGCGATCGGGCAGCAGCCGAGCGACCCGGACCTGATCGCGATTCCCGACCTGGCCAGCTACACGCTGCTGCCCATGGTCCGCGAGGGCCTCGCGCTCGTGCACTGCGACCCGCATGTGGAAGGCAAGCCCTGGCCGTTCGCGCCACGGGTGATCCTCAAGGCGCAGCTCGCGCGCGCGAAGGCGCGGCAGCTTGAGCTGTTCGCGGGCGCCGAGGTTGAGTACTTCCTCGTGACAAGGGACGCCGACGGCAAGCTGGTCCCGGCCGACCGCAAGGACTCCGCGGTCAGGCCCTGCTATGACGCCCGCGGCCTGACCAGGATGTATGACCACCTCACCGGCGTGTCCACCGCCATGAACGCGCTCGGCTGGGCGAACTACGCCAACGACCACGAGGACGCGAACGGCCAGTTCGAGCAGAACTTCGCCTACGCCGACGCGCTGACCACCGCCGACCGGGTGATCACGGCGCGGTACCTCATCTCGATGCTGGCCGAGCGGGCAGGCATGACCGCGACGTTCATGCCCAAGCCGTTCGCCGACCAGACCGGTTCAGGCATGCACATGCACCTGTCGCTGTGGGACGACGGATCGCCGCTGTTTCCCGGGGGCGACGGTCCTTACGGACTGTCCACGACCGCTTGCCAGTTCCTGGCGGGAATCTTGGACCATGCCCCGGGACTCCAGCTCGTGCTCGGCCCGACGGTCAACTCCTACAAGCGCACCGGCGCGACGTCCACCCGCTCCGGTGCTACCTGGTCGACGCGCCGCGCGACCTACGGCGGGAACGACCGCACTCATCTCATCCGCTGCCCGGACGACAACCGGATCGAGCTGCGCGGCGGTGACGGCGCGGCCAACCCGTACCTGGCGATGGCCGTCGTGCTCGCGGCCGGCCTTGACGGCATCGAGCGGGAGCTTGACCCGGGTGAGCCTGGCGACAAGTCGAAGGGCGCGGATCTGCCGCCGACGCTGCTGCACGCGGTCGAGGCGCTTGGCGCCGACCCCGTGGTGTGCGACGCGCTTGACGCCGTGGGCCCCGGCGTGGCCGAGTACCTCGCCGGGCTCAAGCGGGACGAGTTCTTCGAGTGGCATGCCACGGTCGGCGACTGGGAGCACGACCACTACCTCACCGCCTTCTGAACCGCCTTCCGAACCGCCTTCTGAACCGCATTCTGAGAGGACAACCCCATGTGCGGGATCGTCGGACTCCATCTCAGGGACCCGGACCTGTACCCCCAGCTAGGCACCCTGCTCGAGACGATGCTTTGCCAGGTCATCGAGCGTGGTCCTGACTCCGCTGGTGTCGCCGTCTACGGCGACCGCCGCCGCTGTCCTGCCGGATACGCGGCGGTATCGGTCTTGACCGGCGACGGCGACGGCGACGGCGACGGCAGCGCGCCGAAGGACGCGCTTGCCGAGCTGCTCGGCGATGTCGTGCTGACCGAAGCCGGGGATACCACGGTCATCGCCGCGCCGGTCACGGTCGATGAATTGCTTGCCGCCGTCCGTCACGCGCTGCCAAGGGCGCGCGTGGTGGGCTCGGGCACGGACCTGACCGTCTACAAGGGGACCGGGCACCCGCGCGAGCTGGCCAGGACCTATGACCTCGCGGGCGCGTCGGGCTGGCAGGGCCTGGCGCACACCAGGATGGCCACCGAATCGGCCGTCACGCCGGAGGGCTGCCACCCGTTCTCCGTCGGACCCGACCAGTGCCTGGTGCACAACGGCTCGTTCTCCAATCACGCGTCGATCCGCCGGGACCTCGAGTTCGACGGCGTCGAGTTCGACTCGGAGAACGATTCCGAGGTCGGTGCCCGGTTCCTCGCCGCGCGGCTGGCGAAGGGCGAGGACCTCCAGATGGCCCTGCGCGCGCTCTGCGAGGCGTTCGACGGCTTTTACACGCTCCTCGTCACAAGCAAAGACGGGTTCGCGGTCGTGCGGGACGCGATCGCGTGCAAGCCGGCCATCATCGCGGAGACCAGCCAGTGGGTGGCGATGGCCTCGGAGTTCCGTGCGCTTGCCAGCCTGCCTGGCATCGAGGACGCCAGGCTCTACGAGCCCGAGCCGGAACGGGTCTACGCATGGGCACGCTGACGCGGGAGCTGGCGACGGTTGACCTGTCCGTCACCTCAGTACGGGAGCTCAACGGCGAGCTCCACGCGCCGAAAGCGCAGGCCTACGAGGTGCTGCACCCGCAGGGCGCGCATGCGCTCGCGGCTGGCCTGAAAGACCCGATCTCCGTGGACATCCGCGGTCACGCGGGGTATTACGCCGCCGGGATGAACGATGGCGGCACGGTCACCGTGCACGGCAACGTCGGCACCGGGGTCGCGGAGAACATGATGTCGGGCGCCGTCCGGGTAACGGGGGACGCCTCCCAGTCCGCCGGCGCGACCGCGCATGGCGGGCTGCTGGTGATCGAGGGGTCGGCCTCGATGCGCTGCGGCATCTCGATGAAGGGCGTCGACATCGTGGTCGGCGGCGACATCGGCCCGATGAGTGCCTTCATGGCCCAGGCCGGTCGGCTCGTCATCTGCGGTGACGCCGGAGACGGGCTCGGCGACTCCATCTACGAGGCCCGCCTCTACGTCCGTGGCAAGACCCGGTCACTTGGTGCCGACTGCGTGGCAAAGCCGATGCGCGCCGAACACGAGGAAGAGCTAGCCGGCCTGCTCAGCGCGGCCGGGTTCGACTACGACCCCGCCGAATTCCGCCGCTACGGCTCGGCGCGCACCCTCTACCACTTCGCCGCGCACAACGAGTACTAGGCACAGCGAGTACTAGGCATAGGCAAGAGGAGTCCAATGATCGACCATGCCGCCCACGGCCTACGCGAATCCGCGACCTTCGACCGGCAGACCATCGCCGACATCCAGCGCGCCGCCGCGACCGGCGTCTACGACATCCGCGGCTGGGGCGCCAAGCGCCCGCTGCCGCACTTCGACGACCTCCTCTTCCTCGGCGCGAGCATGTCCCGCTACCCGCTTGAGGGCTACCGGGAACGGTGCGACACCGATGTGGTCCTCGGCGACCGCAACGCGAAGTTCCCGTTGCACATCGACATTCCTGTGACCATCGCGGGGATGAGCTTCGGCGCACTGTCCGCCCAGGCCAAGGAGGCCCTCGGCAGGGGAGCGAGCGAGGTCGGCACCTCCACCACCAGCGGCGACGGCGGCCTGACCCCCGAGGAGCGGACGCACTCCAAGCACCTCGTCTACCAGTACCTGCCGAGCCGTTACGGCATGAACCCGACGGACCTGCGCAAGGCCGACGCGATCGAGATCGTGCTCGGCCAGGGCGCCAAGCCCGGCGGCGGCGGGATGCTCCTCGGGCAGAAGATCAACGCGAGAGTCGCGGACATGCGCACCCTGCCGGCCGGCATCGACCAGCGCTCGGCGTGCCGGCACCCGGACTGGACGGGCCCCGACGACCTGGCGATCAAGATCCTTGAGCTGCGCGAGATCACCGACTGGGAGAAGCCCATCTTCGTCAAGGTCGGCGCCACCCGCACCTACTACGACGTCAAGCTAGCCGTCGCCGCCGGTGCCGATGTCGTGGTCGTCGACGGCATGCAGGGCGGCACGGCCGCGACGCAGGATGTGTTCATCGAGCACGTGGGCATCCCCATCCTGGCCGCGATCCCGCAGGCGGTGCAGGCCCTGGCTGAACTCGGGCTGCACAGGAGAGGGGTGCAGCTGATCGTCTCCGGCGGCATCAGGTCAGGCGCCGATGTCGCCAAGGCGCTGGCGCTTGGCGCGGACGCGGTCTCCATCGGCACCGCGGCGCTCATCGCGCTCGGCGACAACGACCCCCGCTTCGCCGCCGAATACGAGCAGCTCGGCTCCGCCGCCGGCTTTTACGATGACTTCCAGGACGGCAGGGACCCGGCCGGCATCACCACCCAGGACCCGGACCTCGCCGCTCGCCTCGACCCCGTAGCGGGCGGCAGAAGGATCGCGAACTACCTGCGGGTGCTCACCATGGAGGCGCAGACCCTGGCCCGCGCCTGCGGAAAGGCGCACGTGTGCCACCTGGAGCCCGAGGACCTGGTGGCGCTCACCGTCGAGTCGGCGGCCATGGCCCGCGTCCCGCTCGCGGGAACCTCCTGGATTCCAGGGGTTACCCGATGAGCGCGGCCACCGCCGACGTCGTCATCATCGGCGGCGGTCTCGAGGGCACCGCCACCGCCTGGGCGCTGGCCAGGCGCGGCGTCACCAACATCGTCGTGGCCGAGCGGAGCACGGTCGGCGCCGGCGGCACCGGCAAGTCAAGCGGCGTCGTCCGCTGCCACTACGGCGTTTCCTCGCTGGCGAAGATGGCGAGCAAGGCGCTTGAGGTGTTCGAGAACGCCGAAGAGATCCTGGGCACCGACGTCGGCTTCCACCAGACCGGCTACGTCGTGGGCGTCGGCGAGTCCAACGTCGACGCACTCCGCGCGAGCCTAGAAGACCAGCGCAAGGTAGGCGTCGATACGCAGGAGATAAGCCTGGCGGACGTCGCCGAGCTGTGGCCAGTCGCCGACCTCGACGACTTCGCCGCCTTCGCCTGGGAGCCCCGCGGCGGCTACGGCGACGCCTATCAGACCGCCCAGGCGTTCGCCGCCGCCGCCCGCCGCGACGGCGTGCGCATCCTTCAGGGCACCAGGGTGACCGAGATCCTGACGGCGGGGGATCGGGTAACGGGCGTCCGGCTGGCAGACGGCACGACGATCTCCGCCCCGACGGTGATCGTCGCGGCCGGCCCGTGGTCAGTGGCCCTGCTTGAGGCCCGCGGCATCGAGGTCCCGATAACCGTGCACCGCGAGCAGGTAGTCCTGGTCGATCCCGGCACCAAGCTCGGCCCCGTTCCCGTCTTCTCCGACCTGGTCTCGCTGCAGTACGTGCGGCCAGAGGCGTCGGGCGAGATCCTCTTCGGCAACAGCGACCTCGCCACCTTGCATCCCGCCGACCCCGACTCCTACGTCAACCGGGCCGACGCCGATTTCCTCGAGGTCGCGGTCGACAAGATGGCGCACCGGTTCCCCGGCCTGACCCTGGCCTCGATCGCCAGCAGCTACGCGGGCTGTTATGACGTCACGCCGGACTTCAACCCGGTGATCTCAAGGACACCGGTCGCCGGGCTTATCGCCGCGGTCGGGTTCAGCGGACACGGGTTCAAGATTTCCCCGTCGGTCGGTCAGCTCATCGCCGACCTTGTCATCGACGGCAAGAGCAGCGACTCCGACATTCCTGAATCGGGCTTCCGGCTGTCCCGGTTCGCGGAAGGAAAGCTGCTGCGCAGCCCGCACCCTTACGATGGCGCGGGTGAGATGCGCTTATGTCCGGTACGTCTGATGGCTGATAGAGCGGAGCACGGCCCGGCCGAGCGCGAGGTCGATGAGCCGGCGCCGCGGCATGGGCGCCTTGAGCGGGCGATCGCGGAGCAGGTGCGCCGCCTGCGCCATGACCGCGGGCTGACGCTGGCCGAACTGGCCACTCGCACCGGCATCTCAGTGCCGATGCTGTCCAAGATCGAGAACGCATCGATCTCGTGCAGCCTCACCACGCTCGAGCGGCTCGCCGACAGCTTCGACATCCCGGTCACGTCGCTGTTCAGGGGCGCGGATACGCAGCGCGAGGCCGTCTACACCCAGGCCGGAGCCGGCGCCCGCATCGTGGCGCGCGGCACCCGGGTGGGTCACGACTACACGCTGCTCGGCGCGCTGCGGGGTCCGCACAAGCGGATGGAGGCGCACATCGTCACGCTCACCGAGCGCAGCGAGGAGTTCCCGCTCTTCCAGCACCCCGGCACCGAGCTGCTCTACATGCTCGAAGGCGAGATGGTCTACGGCCATGGCGACGCGAGCTACCGGATGACCCCGGGCGACGCCCTCCAGCTTGACGGTGAGGGCACGCACGGCCCGCGCGAGCTCGTCGCCTTGCCCATCAGGTTCCTGTCCGTCGTCGCCTACGGCGAGGTTGGCCCCGACTTCAGCTAAGAGCGGACAAGACGAAACACGCCCGGAACAAGAGTGCTTGTTCCGGGCGGGTTCGTTAAGACCAAGGTTCTACTGGATCGGGCGAACCTGCTCCGCCTGCGGGCCCTTGGCGCCGCGCGCGGGCACGTACTCCACCCGCTGGTTGTCTGAGAGGCTGCGGTATCCGTCAGTCTCGATGGCGGAGTGGTGCACGAAGACGTCGGCAGTGCCGTCGTCGGGGGCGATGAACCCAAAGCCCTTGTCCGCGTTGAACCACTTCACTGTTCCCTGAGCCACTGTGGCTCCTCCTACTGAGACGATCATCAGGATTCACGGTCGTGAATCCTCGGCTGTTGCGACCGCTTGTCATTGGAAGACCGGGCCAGAGTGGCCCCGGCGCCCGCGGTCAGAATTCGCAGGCGCTGTGACACGAGCACGAACTTCGACTACAACCTGTTTCATTTAACCCCATGCCGCGACCCTTCAGTGCCGTTTGCCGATCAACCGCGCCGCCAATGTCGGCTCGGCTTCAGAACAAACCTCACAAAAAACCTCAGAACGGGCCTCGGAACGGACCGGGGTGCCTGCGATCCGTACCGCCTGCTGTTGGCGGCACGGGCGGGCGGTACACTGGAGGCTGCGCATAACGCGCGGTATGGCGTCGCCATGAGGGCGCGCCGGTCGCTGAAGTCGCTCGGTGAGCGAACTGGTTTCCACGGATGTGGCGCCTTCGACAATGCGGCCACCCGAATCGTGGAGTCTTTCACTTGACAGCTGTGCCCAACGAACCTTCTTCAATCCCGTCCACCCCCCAGTCTCGACCGCCCAGGCGGCGGCGACGCCCTTCATCGCAGTCCTCGTCCAGGGAGACGACAGCGCGGACCCCGCGGACCCCACGGGGCCCTGAGCTGGCGCCCGTTCCTGACGACGCCGCCAACGGCTTCGCCGTCGCTGCCTCCAGTGCCATCGCCATCGCCATCCCCATTGACGGCAGCGCGACCTTCGCCAGCCTTGGCGTGCCCGCGCCCCTCGTGGCCGTGCTCGCCGCGTCCGGCATCGAGACCCCGTTCCCGATCCAGGTCGCCACGCTGCCGGACGCCCTGGCGGGCCGTGACATCCTCGGGCGTGCCCAGACCGGTTCAGGCAAGACGCTCGGGTTCTCTCTCCCGCTCGTCGCCAGGCTGGCGGACGGGTACACGATGGCGTGCCGCCCGCGTGGCCTCGTGCTCGTGCCGACCCGCGAGCTTGCCACCCAGGTCCAGGGAGTCCTCGCGCCGCTCGCGCGCGCGGCGGGACTGAGCGTCGCCACCATCTTCGGCGGTACGTCGCAGAATCCGCAGGTGGCTGCCCTGCGCGGCCGCGCGGACATCGTCGTTGCCTGCCCTGGACGCCTTGCCGACCTCATTGAGCAGGGCCACTGCCATCTCGGCGACGTGGAGATCACCGTGCTTGACGAGGCGGACCACATGGCCGACCTCGGCTTCCTCCCTGTCGTGCGGCGACTGCTCGACGCCACCCCGGGTGACGGGCAGCGCATGCTCTTCTCGGCGACCCTCGACGGCGCGGTGGACGTTATCGCGCGGCGCTTCCTCAACAGGCCGGCCAGGCACTCGGTCGACACCGATGCTCCGCCGCCCGACATCACTCACCACCTGCTCACCGTCAAGTCGGCGGACCGGGTGGCCGTCATCGCGACGCTGGCGAGCGGTGAGCCACGGACCTTGATCTTCACGAGGACCAAGCACGGGGCGAGCAGGCTCGCCCGCCAGCTGGCGCAGGCCGGAACCCCGGCCGCGGAACTGCACGGCAACCTGACCCAGGGCGCGCGCACCAGGAACCTGGCGGCGTTCTCGTCCGGCGAGATCCGCGCCCTGGTCGCGACCGACATCGCCGCCCGCGGCATCCATGTGGACGGCATCGACCTGGTGATTCACGCCGATCCGCCAACCGAGCACAAGGCCTACACCCACCGGTCGGGCCGCACCGCCCGAGGCGGCGCGGAAGGCACCGTGGTCACCATCCAGACCCCGGAGCAGGCCTACGAGGTCCGCACGCTGATGCGCAAGGCGGGCGTCAGCCCGCAGGCGACCGCCGCCGGCCCCGGTTCGCCGGTGCTTCGGTCCATCGCCGGCCCCCCGGCCAAGCCCGTGATCCGGGTGGCCAGGCCCGCGAGCACGGCATCGGTATCCGCGGCCAGTCAGCCACCAAGCCGCGGTGCCGCCGCAGCCTCGGCCTCCTTCCGCGGGCGTCGCGGGCGTCGCTGAGCTCGGGTAACCGATATCGTCGATCAGTCGTGCACGACATCAGTCGTGCACGACGTCGGCGTGATGGCAGAAGTGCACCCGGGAGGGCGTCATCGACCGGACCTTACCGATTGAGGCTTCCCAGGACGGCCGGTCGGCGGCCTGGCCGGGCAGGAGTTCCTGGTCAAGCGGTCCCGTGTACTCGCGCGGCGTGTAGGCGGCGTCCCCGATCAGCAGGTCGGGCGAGCCGTCGCCGGTCTGCACCGCGACGCACTGGTGGCCGGCGGTGTGGCCCGGGGTCGCGATCACGAAGCCGTGGACCGGCCACTGCCCCTGCCCGCCGCCTGGCGGGCTCAGCTTGGCCAGGTGCAGCCGCTTGATCTCCAGCGACATCGGCGCGCCTCCCGCGTTCGTGTCAGTTTCCGGCCTGCGGGTTCCGTTTTACCAGGCGCCAGGACGGAGAATCCATACTCCGCACCACACCCGCGCCGTAGCGGCTGAGGATCCCTTGCGCGGTGGCCAGGAGGCGCTCGCGGACCGCTGGCGGTGACAAGACCTCAACCTGCGCGCCGAAGCCAGCGAGGCGGTGCGCGGCGGCCTCCTCATGCTCAAATGAGAGAAGGAGCTCCCGCCAGCCATGCTCATCGGGGGGAAGGGCGGTGTCCACGGCCTCCCTGGCCGCGTCGCCGAAGATTTCGGGGAGCACGGCGAGCGCCTGGGCCGATGCCCGGATCCTGACCGGCAGCCGCGGTCGGCTGTCCTGGAACTCCTGTGACCATCGCTCCCAGAACCCGGGGAGGTCGAAGCCGGACGGTCATATCGCCGCATTCCGGGCAGGATCTCTGGTCGCGGCAAAGATTTTGGTAGAAAAGCGTGCGTATAGAACGCTTATCTGCCACCAGGAAAAAAGTCTCCACGATCTTTTGACGAGCCGGGACGTCGGATGTCATCCCGTGTCACATGAGCACGCCGGGCATCGTGAGCGCCTTGGCTGAGCAGGGTCGGGACTCCGCCTGTCGTCATGAAAGCGACGAAACGGGCGGAGCGGAACCTGGCCCGCGACACGCCGAAGACTCGGGTTATTTCGTTACGCTCCCCATACGACCCGAAGGACCCACGGTCAGGTGGCTGCCCGGTATGCCCGAGTATCGTCGCCGGGGGCCAGGGCGCGCTCCCGTGCCGAGGCGCCTCCGGAATAGGTTAGAACCTGACCCCGCGAGAAAGGAACGTTCACCATGGAGTATCGCCAGCTTGGCCAGAGCGGCCTGAGGATATCGACGCTGACGCTCGGCACCATGACGTTCGGCGGGCGCGGCGGGTTCCGTGCCGTGGGCGCGACCGATGTGGCGGGCGCGCGCCGCCAGGTCGACATGTGCCTGGACGCCGGGGTGAACCTGATCGACACGGCGGACGTCTACTCGGGCGGCCTCGCGGAGGAGATCACCGGAGAGGTGATCACCGGGCGCAGGGACTCGCTGCTGCTGTCCACCAAGGTACGGATGTCGATGGGCGACGGGCCGAACGACGCGGGCCTGTCCAGGCACCACATCATCGCCGGCTGCGATGCGAGCTTGCGCAGGCTCGGCACCGACCACATCGACATCTACCACGTGCACGAGTGGGACGGCCACACCCGGCTCGAGGAGACCATGTCCGCGCTGTCGACGCTGGTGGCCGCGGGGAAGGTGCGCTACCTTGCGGCGTCGAACTACGCGGGCTGGCAGCTCATGAAGGCGCGCGCGATCGCCGACGGCCACGGCTTCGAGCGGTTCTCGGCGCAGCAGATCTACTACTCGCTCGAGGCCAGGGACGCCGAGTACGAGCTAGTACCGCTCTCCGTCGACCAGGGTCTCGGCATCCTGGTCTGGTCGCCGTTGGCCGGCGGGCTGCTCTCGGGCAAGTACCGGCGCGGTTCGTCCCCCTCGGGGCAGACGCGGCAGCTGTCTGGCGAGTGGAGTGAGCCGCCGGTCCGCCACCAGGAGAAGCTATACGACACGATCGAGGTACTCGTGGACGTGGCGGCCGCGCATGACGCCTCGCCTGCCCAGGTCGCGCTCGCCTGGCTGCTCGGCAGGCCAGCGGTGACCTCGCTGATCATCGGGGCACGCAACGATGATCAGCTTCGCGACAACCTGGGTGCGGCCTCGCTCTCACTGGCCGCCGACGAGCGGGCCGCGCTTGACAAGGTCAGCGCGCCCGACCTGGTGTACCCGCACTGGCATCAGCTCGCCACATCCGCGGACCGCCTCGGCGCCGCCGACCTCGCGCTGCTCGGCCAGCACCTGCGGAGCTCCTGACCCGCGTTCCCTACCGTGCCCCCGCGCTGAGCCCGCTGAGCAGGATGTCGAGGCCGCGTTCAAGTTCGGCGGCCCCGTCATAGCGGGCGAGGTCGGCGGCGAGGCCGCGGAGGATGGGAAATTCGCCGATCGGCAGGCGGTACAGCCCGAGGCGGAGCAGGTCGTCGGTCTCATCGGGGTTCTCCACGAGTTCTTGCAGCTCGTTGAGCACGTGGCCGAAAAGGAACCCGAACAGGGCACGGTAGACGTGCAGGGCGTCTGCCCCGCTGAATCCGGCCCGCGTGAGCAGGGCGAGGATGTCCTCGAGGGGGCGCAGGGCGCCGCGGGGGCGGAGCCCGAGCGGGGTGGCTAGCGGCCGGGTGACGAGCAACGGCACCACATGCGGATGCGCCAGCGCGAGCCGGCGGAAGTCGCGGCCGACGGCGCGTAGCTGCCCCGCCCAGTCGGGGTCGGCGGAATCGACGTGGAGCTGGGCGAGCACGACCTCGGTGACGCCGTCGAGCAGGGCCGCCTTGTTGGGCGCGTGCCGGTACAAGATCATCGGATCGCGCCCAAGAGCCTGGGCGAGACGGCGCATGGACAGCGCGTCGGCCCCTTCGCGGTCGATGAGGTCGAGCGCCGCCGCCAGCACCACGTCCCTGGTGATCTTGCCGGTTCCCGCGACAGTGCCGGCGGCGGCGTCGGCGCGTCGATCAGCGGGCGTTGCAGCCATGTGCGCCGCGTCCTTTCCCGGAGTGAAGCGTTAGCGATCTTCGGTATATCACTACGGCGTATCACTACGACGTTGACATTACCCAGTGTTGACATTACCCGGCATAGCCGATTAACTGTAGGTCTACGGTGTAGACAGCGTAGCGACTCAACCGAGAGGAAGCTCAATGCCTACCGTGAAGACCACCATCACCGGCCACGAGGCCGTGCAGATCGAGCGCGCGAACGGGTCGGGGCTGACGCCGGTCGTGTTCGTGCACGGCCTGTGGCTGCTGCCGAGCAGCTGGGATCGCTGGGCGACCATGTTCGAGCAGGTCGGCTACGCCGCGCTAACGCCTGACTGGCCCGATGACCCCGAGACTGTCGCCGAGGCCAACGCCCATCCCGAGGTGTTCGCGCACAAATCCATCGGGCAAATCGCGGAGCACTTCGCGGAAGTGATCGGCGCGCTGACCAAGCAGCCGGTCGTGATCGGCCATTCCTTCGGCGGGCTGCTCGCTCAGATCCTCGCCGGCCGCGGCCTGGCCGCGGCGACGGTGGCGATCGACCCGGCGCCGTTCCGTGGCGTCCTCCCGCTGCCGATCTCGGCGCTGAGGTCGGGCAAGCCGGTGCTCGGCAACCCGGCCAACTGGAACCGCGCCGTTCCGCTGACCTATGACCAGTTCCGCTACGCGTTCGCGAACGCGGTGAGCGAAGACGAGGCGAAGGAGCTGTATGAGACCTTCGCGGTACCTGGCTCGGGCATGCCGCTCTTCCAGGCGGCGGCGGCGAACCTGAACCCGTGGACCGAAGCGAAGGTTGATACGGAGAACCCCCTCCGCGGCCCGCTGCTCGTCATCTCGGGCGAGAGGGATCACACCGTGCCGTGGGCGATCGCTCACGCGTCCTTCCGGCAGCAGCACCACAACAAGGGCGTCACAGAGATCATCCAGCTCCCTAACCGCGGCCACGCGCTCACCATCGACAGCGGCTGGCGCGAGGTGGCGGAGACGGCGCTGGCGTTCGCCAAGCGCTTCACTCCGGCCCAGCCGGCGGCGGCAGTGTTCGACGGCTCGTAAGAAGAGATCGGCGTGCATGTCGCCGCCTCTATCCCCAAGCGGCGGCTGTCAGGCCCGTGGTCACCAGGTGCGGCTTGGCGCCGCCCTGTGACACGCTGCCGCACTCCCCGCGCGCTCCGCAGATCCGCAGCCAGTGCTCATTAAACGGTCAGGAATGACGGCGCCGAGGGCATTTTTCCCGCGATGGACGCCAAGCGTTACGGTCTCGGCAGCGGGAAGCTCCAGGACACCGCGGACCACCTGGTCGTGGCCGGCCGCGGCCGGGTGATAGCGGATACCAGCATGCGCGACCTGATCGCGTCCGTGTCCGGTGACCGGGTCACGGTGCGCACCGCGGCGCCAGAGAAGGCGGCCGTGGCACTGCGGCACGCGGGGGCCGCCGTCGGCGCCGCGACGTCCGATGTCCTCACAATCTCAAATCTTTCGCCTGAACGGACCGTTGCTTCGCTGACCGCCGCCAATGTCCCCTTCAGCGAGGTAAGCGCCCACCGCGCGACCCTCGAAGAGGCCTACCTTGAGCTAACCCGCGACGCCGTGGAATTCAAGGCGCTATGACTGGGTTCGCGCAGCTGCTTCGGTCGGAGTGGGTCAAGTTCAGGACCGTCCGGGGCTGGGTCATCGGCACTTTCAGATGTCCGCGGGCGAGACGTCCCTGAGCAGTGGCGGCAGCCAGGCGACCGGCGTCTTCGACCACCTGGGCCGCCGGGGTGCCTGGCCGGGCGGCGCATGGACCGGCACCCGCGGTCATCGCGCTGACCGTGGCGGTGGGCGGCGCCGTCTCGGCCGCGGTGACCTGCCAGGTCGCGGGGTGCGGACAGGATCAGGCCAAGCTCGCCCTGTCCGGAGTCAATCTCAGCCAGGCGGTCGTGGCCGTCCTGGCGGTGCTCGCGATCAGCGGTGAGTACAGCACCGGCATGATCCGCGTCACGCTGGCCGCGATGCCGCGCAGGACGGCTCAGGAACCTCACAGGTCTCAGTCCGTATGGTGCGCGCATGGTCATGGAACAGACGATGTACCGGACGGGCGAGCGGCCGGGCGGGCCGCTCGCCGTATCGACAACCGGGCCTACTAAGCGCTTTGGCAACCGCACCGTTGTTGACGACGTGGCGCTGGCCATCCCCTCGGGTTCTGTCTGCGGTTTCGTTGGCCCGAACGGAGCAGGCAAGACCACCACGATTCGCATGCTGCTCGGTCTCGTCCGCGCGACGTCGGGCAGCGGGGTCATCCTCGGCGGCAGCCTTGATGAGCCCGCTAGCTACCTGAACAGGTCGGCGCGCTTATCGAGTCGCCCGCCTTCTATCCCCAGTTGAGCGGGCGTTCTTCGCACTGACGGGTACCGCCTCGGCCGACGTGCCGGCCGGCCAGGAAATGGGAGCGATCAAATGATCTGGGCGGCTTTTACCAGCGAGTGGACGAAGCTGCGGCGGCCGACGCTCTTCTTCTCTACCTTCATCGGGCTGGCCGCGGCGGCCTCGCTCTTCGTGGTCCTGATCTTCTCCCAGGCCTCGGCGAACAGCGGGATCGTGACGTTGCACCAGCTCGCCAAGCCGAACGGCCTGGTCATCGGCGTTGCGAGGGCCGCGATGCTGCTCGGCGTCGTGGCGTTCGGCATCGCCGCCTCGCAGGTCGCGAGCGAGTACGCGCTCGGCACGCTCCGCCAGCTCCTTGTTCGCCAGCCGCGCCGCGCCGCGCTGCTGACCGGCAAGATGCTCGGCACGGCCAGCTTCCTCGTACTCGCGGTCTGGTTCGCCGCCGTCGTCGCCCTCGTGGTGGCGGTGGCGGCCGCGCAGGGCCGCGGCGTCTCGTCGCATGCGTGGTTCACAAGTACCGGGCTTGGCGACATGTTCCGCGAGCTCGGCGACCTGACCCTCGCCACGATCGCCTACAGCGTGCTCGGGATGGCGCTCGGTCAGTTCGTCAGGTCGGCCGTGTTCGCGGTCATCGTCGGCTTCGCGTGGCTGATCGCCGTCGAGAACATCATCACCCGCATCGTGCCGGGCACCCAGCAGTGGCTGCCCGGTGCGTCGGTGCTCGCGGTGGCGTCCGGCGGCGCCGGGGGCGTGGGCTACTCCCACGGTCTCATCCTGGGCGCCGTCTACCTCGGCGTCGCGATCGCGGCGGCGATGGCGGTCTTCCTCCGCAGCGACGTGACGGCGTAGCGAGAGGCTGCTGAGCCGAGGGAGTCACCCCGGTCCGTTCAGGAGAATAAAGATTCTTATCCCGAACGGACCGGGGCGGCTCCCATAGAATCGCCCGCTGTGACCGGAACATCCGCGCGACTGGCCGCGACTGTGGAGGCCTATGACTCGATCGCGGTCCGCTACGCCGACCTCGCCAGGAACGAGCTCGATGACCTGCCACTTGACCGGGCGGTGCTCGCCGCGTTCGCCGAGTGCGTGCTGACGGCCGGCGGTGGACCGGTCGCCGAGCTTGGCTGCGGTCCTGGACGGATCGCGGCCCGCCTGCGCGACCTGGGGCTTGACGTCTTCGGCATCGATCTTTCGCCGGTCATGATCGGTCTTGCCCGTGCCGAGCATCCCGGCCTGCGCTTCGAGGTCGGTTCGATGGACGCCCTTGACCTTGCCGCCGGCGCGCTGGCCGGCGTCGTGTCCTGGTATTCGATCATCCACGCGGCTCCGCGGGAGGTGCCGCCCTACGTCGCCGAGTTCGGCCGGGTGCTGGCGCCGGACGGTTATCTCCTGCTCGGCTTCTTCGAGTCGGGCGGCGGTCCGGTAGCGGAGTTCGATCACAAGGTGGCCCCGGCGTACCTGTGGCCCATCGACGACGTAGCCGCCCTGGCCCGCCAGGCCGGGTTCGCCGAAGTCGGCCGGATGCTGCGCGAACCCCGCGAGCACGAGCGGTTCCGCCGCGGGCATCTCCTGCTGCGCAAGCGGTGATCATGGGCCGGGGACTAGGCCCGCCGACGCTCACCCTGTTCACGGTCGCCGACGGCGTGTAAAAACCAGATTACTTATGCCCGAATCATGGCATTAAGTGGTGATTCGTGGGTGTGTTGCGGTCCCGCCGGGCTACTCTCGTCAATGATCATGGCAGTCGGGAAGAGACGGACGTGACAGGACAAGAGTCGTCGGGCTCAGCGGATCCCCTCAAGCCGGCCGAGGCTGATTCCCGTTTCAATATCGGCGTGGCGCATGTGGCACGGGTCTATGACTACTGGCTTGGTGGCTGCTTCCTCTAAACACACACTAACGGCGCGGGCTAGGTCCGTCTAGTCGTCATGCTTTCGTTGACCTGCATGTTGCAGGTCAGTCACTATCCCGCTTTTCCATGAGTGCCCAACGGACACCGATTCTGACTCCAGTATCGGGCGCGCAGCGGCACGGCGGCGGTCGCTCACTCGGGCTGATCCCTCGCTTGTAAAGGTATAACCGTACTGTCGGCTAGTGTCGCTCAAGGGTTGCGCAAGGTTGATGAGTGAGGCTTCTATGGGGCCGGCGCCTGGCTCGCCGGTACCGGCGTCGGCTATCCAATGACTGACGCTGGTTGCTGACTCAGTGGCGGTCACCACCCACAAGGAAGCGCTCGCCTCGGCCACCACCCTCGGGAAACCGTGCCCACTGCGAACAGGCCATCGTCTACCTGGTGACGATGTAGGGGCAATTTGTAGCCAGCCGGCCAGGCCACCGCCGCGAGCGAAGGCTCCTACCGGCAGCTACCTCGAATGACTTACATTCAGCCCGATTGTCGTATCCGTATAAGAAAATTTTATCGAAAATGCTAATGAGCATTTTTATCCTATTGACAGGCTATCAGGCATATGTCACCGTCAAGTGGTGGATAAAGAAAGTAGTACATCGCCGGGCCGGTTTTCGCGGATGCCTACGCGGTTTCACGGCAGTTCGGGTAGGCGGCGACCGCGGAGGGTGGCCGCATGTCTTTGCGTGGCCGTTCTCGGTGCGGTCGGCATGGTCACCACCTGGAAAGCTCCGGCCGCCTTCGCATGTGACGACGGCGCCAACAATCACTGCTACGCAATAGCAAACAACCACTCATTGGAGACGGGGGTCTACGGCCAGCTTTACATAACTTGCATGTATGCTCCGAATAACGTGAATGCCGGCTACTTCGCCACAAACGAAGTATGGAACGGGTCTACCGATGGTCTCTACTTTACCGAAGGCGGAGTTTTCAGCGGTGCAGCGAACGGTAATTACTACAGCAAATCGTGGTTCTGGGCAGATCAGCGCCCGAACGGCGGAGGTTATCACGAGCACCCCGGAGGTGGCACCCCGAACACCGGCACTCGGTACCCAGTCGAAATCGTTTGGGCCGGAAATAACACATGGAACATATACGGGGGAAACTCTGACACCCTGATAGGGCAGTCCACGTCCCAGCCATTGACTGTCACTAACGATATGGACGCAGGAACGGAGTATACCGTTCCCTCGGGTAAGGGCATGCGCAACGTCGGCTCGATAAACGAGCTGCAATATCTAGCCACGTCGGGCACCTGGACCTTCTGGGGCACCAGGGGCGGGGCTGATCCTGAGCTAGGCCCAGGCGCGTACATAACTCCAGGTTACAGTTCCTCCAATAATTTCGTTACCTGGACCGGTCCGTGCTAGCCAGCCCGTCACCTGAGACCAAGGAGAACAGACGTGTCGCATAACGCATCGCGGTGGCTGTCAGGGCACCGCAAAGCCCTTGTGATCATAACGGCGGCCGCTCTCGGGTCGGTTCCCCTGGCGGCCTCCGCCGCCAGCAGGACGCAAAGCCCGGGCATTCCCGCCGCGGCAGTCCGCCAGCTCACCGCCAGCGCACTGAGCGTGGCCACGAGCGGCGGCGACGCAAAGCCCGAATGGGTCAAAGCGGTGACAACGACACGGGAAAAAGCGCTGAGAGTGGCGACACCAGGCGATCTGGTTCCGGGCGCCGCCAGCCAGACCGTATACCTGGTAGTCATGGAGGGCCAGTTCACCCTGAACAGTGCCCCGCGACCGCCGCGCGCCCACGCGCCAACCGGACATTACCTGGCGGTCACATTCAATCCTGTCACGTTTCAGGTAATGGATCTGGGGCTAAGCAACCAAGCCCCTCCGGCTTCCCTCGGCAGCCTCGGGCTGGTGTCCAACCTGACGCAGCGGAAATGAGATCACGTGCCAGGGCCGGCCGGCACCTCGAGCGCGGCGATTATCCGCTGCCCAGTTCCCGGTGACCGCAGCCCGAGCCAGCCCCACTGTACGGTCAGCTGACGGCTGGCCCCGGGCCCCAGCTCAGCCGGCACGACCCAGCGGAAGCTGAACCGGTGCGCGCCGGGACCCAGCGTCGTGTCCTTGCTGCCCGCCAGGACCGGGCTCATGTTAACGGGCTCCTCTCCGCCAGCACTCAGCCAGCCGTCCGTGATGCCCAGCCACAGGACTGTCACCGTTGTGCCTTCCGGGACGGTCACATCGACAGTGATGGACAGCTCCTCGCCCGGGGAAATGACATAGCGGGGCAGCGGCCCGGGCCCGGAATACTCCTGGGCCTGGCCATTCACCGTGATCGTGTACGACAGTCGGGGCCTCCGGGGCCGGGTACCGCCGGGTAGTCGGCTGGTGGCGCTCAGCGCGACCGGGATCGCCACCGCGACGGCGGCTGCCGCCATGACGGCATCTGCGACCGCGGCGACGACCCGGGACCACTGCCGCCCCACCTGGCGGCCCAGCTCCCAGGCGGTGAACCAGGGCACGCCAGCTTTCCCTGCCGCCTGCCCGGGGCATCGGCGCGGCTCCTGCTCGTCAGCGGACATTCATCGCCTGCTCCTCCTGTTATCCGCGGTCGGTGGCGCACGGCCGCGGGTGCTTCGCCCGCCGTGCCGGGCTCGGCGGTGCGCTGTCACGTTGAATCTAAGAATGGCTAAATTCGACAGCATATCGCGCAACAGATAATTTTCTTAACCTATTATATGCTATCGCTAGTGGCTGGAAGCGAAGGCTTGGCGGTGTCGCAGTTGACACGACAAGAGCGCATCACTCTCGGGTGTGTGTGATTACTTGCCGAATGTATGACGACCTGCTGGGCGGATACTTCCTTTAAACACACTATCGCCTCCGGTCCGGACCGTCCAGATCCCGTGCAGTCAGGGTTGCGGACAGGGGCTGATGCCGCACGGTGCGACAGCTTTCGATGGGCAGTACAGACTCAGGGATCTTCAGAAGTCTGCGGCTTGGAATATCATCACGATCCTCCGCGCGACACCGCTCCGCATCAACTGGCCTGCGGTAACGCACGTTAATCAGCATAATTTGACTATAACTCTGGACATCATGCAATTTGTGACCTACTTTCAAATCTGTTGTCTACTCACTACAGTTCCGCTATTACGATGCGTTACTTACATGTAACCCTAAGTGCCCAAGGTTCACTATCGCTTGCCGACTGCTCGGCAGGCCGTCCCGCGTGACGCATTCACGGTCCGTAGCAGCCTTGCCGGCGCAAAAGAGATCCATTTAAATCTAT
>Ga0066797_1000161_pt1 | contig 20455 bp, 16 predicted proteins | sample PersoiDNA2013193_FD_76335 | JGI IMG/M metagenome (GOLD analysis project Ga0066797, IMG submission 76335) | Permafrost soil microbial communities from the Arctic, to analyse light accelerated degradation of dissolved organic matter (DOM) -... | ecosystem: Environmental > Terrestrial > Soil >... | reverse complement strand
GAGCAGCGGGGCGGGGCAGGCCGATGGCGGCGATTCTGGCGTGCCGCTTGCGCCGTTCCTCTTCGATGCGCTGCACCTCGACGGCTCGGACCTCATCGACCAGCCCTACGAGGAGCGGCACGCGGCGCTTGCCCGCTCCGTCCCGCCCGAGATGCTCATGCCGCGCCTGGTGACAAGCGATGCCGACGCGGCGATGGCGTTCTTCAAGAACGCCATCGCCCGCGGCCACGAAGGCGTGGTGATTAAGGCACTCGACGCGCCCTACGCGGCTGGCAGGCGCGGCGCCGGCTGGATCAAGGTCAAGCCGCGGCACACGCTCGACCTCGTGGTGCTCGCCGTCGAGTGGGGGCATGGCCGCAGGAAGGGCTGGCTGTCCAACCTGCACCTGGGCGCCCGCGACCCGGCGGCGGGCGGCTGGGTCATGCTCGGCAAGACGTTCAAGGGCCTCACCGATGAGCTGCTCACCTGGCAGACGGCCCGGCTGCTCGAGCTTGAGGACCACCGCGACGACTGGACCGTCTACGTCAGGCCTGAGCTCGTGGTGGAGGTCGCCTTCGACGGCGTGCAGCGCAGCCCTCGCTACCCTGGCGGCGTGGCCCTGCGGTTCGCCCGCGTCCTGCGCTACCGGGATGACAAGCCGGCCGCCGAGGCGGACACCATCGCCACGGTTCAGGCGCTGTCCACCGTGGAAGCCGACCGGGGCTCGACGGCCGGCTGGTCCCGATGGGCGGACGGCGGGAACCAACGGGACCGTTAATCCTGAGAAAATCTTTTAAGCGCCCGATGACGGTAGCCTTGAAGGGTGTTTGAGACACTCTCCGATCGGCTAACCCAGGTTTTCTCCTCGCTGCGCGGCAAGGGGCGGCTTTCTGCCGCCGATATCGACGCGACCGCCCGCGAGATACGCATCGCCCTGCTGGAGGCGGACGTCGCGCTTCCCGTGGTCCGACAGTTCATCGCGCGGCTGAAAGAGCGAGCCGCCGGGGTGGAGGTGTCGCAGGCGCTGAACCCCGCGCAGCAGGTCATCAAGATCGTGCACGAGGAACTCGTCACGATCCTCGGCGGGCAGACGCGGCGGCTGCGGTTCGCCAAGAACCCGCCGACCGTGATCATGCTGGCCGGCCTGCAGGGCTCAGGTAAGACCACGCTCGCGGGCAAGCTCGCGGTCTGGCTCAAGGAGCAGGGCAACACGCCGCTGCTGGTGGCCTGTGACCTCCAGCGGCCGAACGCGGTGACCCAGCTTCAGGTACTCGGCCAGCGGGCTAGTGTCCCGGTGTTCGCACCGGAGCCAGGCAACGGCGTCGGCGACCCGGTGGCGGTCGCGCGTGCCTCGATCGACGAAGCGCACCGGTCGATGTACAACATCGTGATCGTCGACACCGCGGGCCGCCTCGGCATCGACACGGAGATGATGGCGCAGGCCGCCGCGATCAGGGACGCGACCGACCCTGACGAGGTGCTGTTCGTGGTCGACGCGATGATCGGCCAGGACGCGGTGGCGACCGCGCAGGCGTTCCTCGACGGTGTCGGCTACGACGGCGTGGTGCTGACCAAGCTCGACGGTGACGCCAGAGGCGGCGCGGCGCTGTCGATCGCGGCCCTGACGGGCAAGCCGGTGATGTTCGCCTCCACCGGTGAGAAGCTGGCCGACTTCGACGTGTTCCACCCGGACCGGATGGCGACCCGCATCCTGGACATGGGCGACGTGCTCAGCCTGATCGAGCGGGCCGAGAAGGCGTTCGACGCCGATCAGACCGCCTCGATGGCGAACCGGATGATGTCCGGCGAGGGCTTCACGCTCGAAGACTTCGTCGAGCAGCTCGGGATGCTGCGCAAGCTCGGGCCGATCAAGAACCTGCTCGGCATGATGCCGGGCGCCTCGAAGAACAAGGACCTCCTCGACAAGGTCAACGACAAGGACCTGGACAGGGCCGAGGCGATCGTCCGCTCGATGACCCAGGAGGAGCGGCGCAACCCCAAGGTCCTCAACGGCTCACGGCGGCTGCGCATCGCCAACGGCTCTGGCGTTACCGTTGGCGAGGTCTCGCAGCTCGTGACGAACTTCTTCGAGGGCCAGAAGCAGATGAAGCTGCTGATGGGCGGCGGCATGCCGGGGATGCCGGGGATGCCGGGGATGGGCCCGCGGCGGCCCTCGAAATCCAGGTCCGCGCAGAAGGGCGGCAAGGGCAAGCGCAAGAGCGGCGACCCGCGCAAGGCGGCGCTCGGGCTGGCGGGCGGTTCTGGTTCTGGCGGTGCGGGGGCGCCGGTGAGCGCGCCCGGGGCGGCTGACGCCGCTGCGCAGGCCGCGCCGCAGTCGATGGAGGAGCTTGCCGAGATGCTGCGCGAGGCCCAGGCGGGCGGCGCAGGCGGACCGGCCGGTTTCGGCGGCGCTGAGGGTGGTTTCCCCGGGTTCGGCGGCCCGTCCGGGCTGCCTCAGCTGCCGGGCGCGGGCTCGAACGTTATCCCGGCCGCGTTCGGGAAGCGGAACAGCAAGAAGAAGAAGTAGCCGCTCCCTCCGCGCTCAGCCGACCGCTCACGCGGGGGTGAGCGCGGAGAGCACCATCTTCACCGTGCGCTTGCGCAGGCCGGGATCGGTGAGCAGGCCGCCTGTCGAGTCGGTGACGTAGAAGACGTCGACCGCCTCCGCGCCGAGCGTCTCGACCCGGGCGGCGCGGAGGTTGAGACCGCACTCGCCAAGCGCACGGCCGATCCGCCAGAGCAGGCCCGGCTCGTCGTGGGCGCGGACCTCGACCACGGTGGCGGTACTCGACGCGTCGTCGACCAGCGTGACCTTCGGCGGCGGCGCGGCGCGGCCGGTCGGCCTGACGGCGCGGGCCCTGCGCTCGAGCCGGTCCTGAACATCGAGCCTGCCCTCGAGCATCCGCCGCAGGTCCGCGGCGACAAGGGTGGCGTCGGGCGGGTCACCGTACTCGGGCACCACGCTGAACACCGCGACCGCCGTGTCGCCGACCGCACTCGCGTTGGCGCCGCGGACCGTGAGCCGGTGCGAGGCCAGCACCCCGGCCGCCCGCCAGAGCAGGCCAGGCCGGTCGAGCGCGATCACGGTCACCTCGTTGCCCTCGACGATGGCGGCCGGGCCGCCGTCGGCGACGAGCGCGAGCTTCTCCTCGCTGAGCGGGGTCGGCTCCGGCATGGGTTCGCCGTCGAGCACCGCGCTGACCCGGCCCACCAGGTCGGCGACGAGGCCCGCCTTCCAGTCGTTCCACGCCGCGGGGCCGGTGGCGAGCCCATCGGCAATGGAGAGCGCGTGCAGCAATTCGAGCAGCGTTCTCGTTCCCACGGCCGTGGCGACGTGCTGCACGGTCATCGGGTCGTCCAGGTCCCTGCGGGTCGCGACGACCGGGAGCAGCAGGTGGTGGCGGACCGCCTCGGCGACCAGCTCGACATCGGCCTCGCCGAGCCCGACCCTTCTGCATACATCGCGCGCCACCACCTCGCCAGAGACGCTGTGGTCACCGGGCCAGCCCTTGCCGATGTCATGCAGCAGCGCGGCTAGCAGCAGGAGGTCCGGGCGGGAGACGTCGCGGGCCAGGGCGGCGGCGTTCGCCGCGCACTCCACCAGGTGCCTGTCGACGGTAAATCGGTGCAGCGGATTGCGCTGCGGCCTGTTCCGCACGCGATCCCAGTCGGGTATCAGCCCGGCGAGCAGCCCCTCCTGGTCGAGCGCCTCCCACACGGCGATCGCGCTTGACCCGGCCCCGAGCAGGGCAAGCAATGCGTTGCGGGCATCGTCTGGCCAGGGGATGGGCAGCGGCGGGCACTCGGCGAGCCTGGCCAGGGCGCGAGGCGCGAGCGGCAGCCCGACCTGCGCGGCCGCGGCGGCCGCTCGCAGGACGAGCACGGGATCACTCGCCGGGGTCGCGGCGCGGGCGAGGACCACCTCGCCGTCCTGCTCGACGACGCCGTCCGCGAGCGGGCGGCGGTCCAGCTTGCCCCTGCGCATTCTTACCCCGAGGGCGCGTCTTCCGCCCGCCCTGTCGGCTTGGCGGAAGGCGTGATCGACCGCGTAGGCGACGGTCCGCCCGGCGCCGGCGAGCTGGCGCAGCAGCGCGTCACCGTCGAGCAGGCCGAGCGTGCGGGCGACCTCGTCCTGCTCCTCAAGCACGAGCCGGTCGAGATGACGGCCGGTGACCTCGTGCAGCACGTGCCGCGCGTCGAGAACCTGCTCGTAGGCGGCGCGGACCTTGGGCCCGGGCGCCGGGGCGACCCAGGCCGCGGCGATGGCCTGGATGGCATGCACGTCCCGCTGCCCGCCGCGCGACTCCTTGAGGTCGGGTTCAAGCAGGTAAGCGAGCTCGCCATGGATCCTGGTCCGCTCCTCGTGCAGTTCCTTGAGCTCGGCGAGCCTGGTACGCGCGTTGGACCGCCAGTCCTCGAACGCGCCCTCACGCAGCCGGGTCGTCAGGTCGGGGTCGCCGGCCACATGTCGGGCGTTCAGCAGCCCGAGCGCGACCTTGAGGTCGTTGCGGGCCACGCGCCTTGCCTGCGGCACGGTTCGCACGGCGTGGTCAAGCCGCGCACCGGAATCCCAGACCGGATACCAGATCCGGTCGGCGATCCTCGCGATGCCGTCTCTGCCGTCATGCAGCATGAGAACGTCAAGATCGCTGCCGGGCAGCAGCTCCTTGCGGCCGTAGCCGCCGACCGCCACCAGGGCTACTCCGGGCTCAGCCCCGAGCATCCCGGCCAGCCAGCGATCCGTCTCGGTTGTCCTTCGGTTCCGATCAGCCGCAAAAGAAGTCATCACACTCACCAGGTCCCCCGAAGGATCAGGTGCGCGGCCGAAAAACGGCGCGCTCGTGGTACCGGTCCCCCAATTTGTGTTATGCCGACCTGTCTCGGCCGACGTTTCCAGATCAGATGGCGTCCGGCCCGCGCTCCCCCGTGCGCACCCGGGCGACCGTCTCCACCGGTACTGTCCACACCTTGCCGTCGCCTATCCGGCCGGTCTGGGCTGCCTTGAGGATGACTCCGAACAGATCGTCGACATCCTCGTCATCGCAGATGACTTCGACTCTCACCTTAGGTACGAGGTCTACCTGGTACTCGGCGCCCCGGTACACCTCGGTGTGTCCGCGTTGTCTGCCGTATCCGCTCGCTTCACTGACTGTCATGCCGTGCACGCCGAATGCCTGCAACGCTGCTTTGACATCGTCGAGTTTGAAGGGCTTGATGACAGCCGTAATGAGCTTCATGTGACCACCTTCTCGTTCACCACATTCGAGGATGCCTTACGTGCGTTTCCTACGTCCATTCCGAATGTGTCAGGAACGTGAAACCGAGGGCCTATCTATTTCACTTGCGTTTCACAACCGGCACAAACCGCAGGTCAGCGCCACAGGCGGGCCCTGCCGACTGAGACGAATCAGTCACCGAGAGCAGCCGGCTCGTTCCCGATCATCCGACGCATGCGCGTCATGCGCGTCATCCACCGAGGATCGCGTCCACGAAGGTAGCCGGGTCGAAGGGCGCCAGATCATCGGGGCCCTCGCCGAGGCCGACGAGCTTCACGGGGACCCCGAGCTCGCGCTGCACCGCGATCACGATGCCGCCCTTGGCGGTTCCGTCTAGCTTGGTGAGCACGATGCCGGTGACGTCCACCACCTCGGCGAAGACCCTGGCCTGGCGGAGCCCGTTCTGGCCGGTGGTGGCGTCGAGCACGAGCAGCACCTCGTCCACCGCGGTGCGCTTCTCCACGACCCGTTTCACCTTGCCGAGCTCGTCCATCAGGTCATTCTTCGTGTGCAGGCGGCCGGCGGTGTCGATGAGCACCACGTCCACCTCCTGCTCAATACCGGTGGCCACCGCGTCGAAAGCCACGCTAGCCGGGTCGGCCCCCTCCTTGTCGGAGCGGACCACCTGCGCGCCGACCCGCTCGCCCCAGGTCTGGAGCTGATCGGCGGCCGCAGCGCGGAACGTGTCAGCCGCGCCGAGCAGCACCGTCTCCCCGTCACCGACGAGCGACCTGGCGAGCTTCCCGCAGGTGGTCGTCTTCCCCGTGCCGTTGACGCCGACCACGAGCACGACCGCGGGCCGTCCCTCGTGCCGCTGTGTCCTCAGCTCGCGGCTTGCCTCGGTCGACACCTGAACGAGCAGCTCGGAGCGGAGCATCGCCCGCACGTCGTCCGGCGTCCTCGCGCCCTCGACCTTCATTTTCATCTTCAGGTCAGACACAATTTGCCTGGCCGGCATGACGCCGACATCGGCGGTGATCAGGACCTCTTCGACCTCGTCCCAGGTGTCGTCGTCGAGCCTGTCCCGCGAAAGCAGGCTGAGCAGCGCGGAACCGAAGCCGCTCTGCGATCGGGCGAGCCGCGCCCGCAGCCGCAGCATCCGCCCGGCGGAGGGCGGCGGCTTCTCCAGCGTCGGCCGCGCCTGCGGCTGGGACGGCGCGAACTGCTGAGCGGAAGCGACCTGCTGCGCCGACTCGGATGCCTGGTCAGACGGGGCCGTGGCCGTGTCGCGGTCAACGGTCGCCGAAGGTCCGGAGCTCAGGTCGAGCTGTCCTGCCCGGCCGCGGCGGACCCCGTGCATGCCGCGAGGCCGGAGCAGCATGGTGCCCGCAACGCCGAGAACCAGCACGGCGATCACCACGATCAGGATGATGTACGTCGTCATATCAGCCCACAGTCTCTCTGAACGGCATGTCCCCGACGCGGACCGCCCATTGCCGGCCCGCGTTCAACGCCCCCGAGCACGCTACAACATGTCGGCGCCCAGCCCCCGCACTCACGTCATGCACGCCGCGGCACGGCGAACGCCACGCTCGTCGTCATCTCGTTACCATCTCGCGGAGACGACCGGCTTCGACCGGGTTCCGCCGGGTATGCCATTGGCGGAATGGGCGCAGGCTTTAGGCGGGTTCTGCCTCGCGGACGCGCTGGCTGATCACGGTGGACACGCCGTCGCCGCGCATGGCGACGCCATAGAGGGCGTCCGCCGCCTCCATCGTGCGCCGCTGGTGGGTGATCACGATCAGCTGGGAGCTCTCCTGGAGCTCGCCGAAGACGCCGAGGAGCCGCTGCAGGTTGCTGTCGTCCAGGGCCGCCTCGACCTCATCGAGGACGTAGAACGGCGACGGCCTCGCCTTGAAGATCGCGAACAGATAGGCGATCGCGGTCAGCGAGCGCTCGCCGCCCGACAGCAGGGAGAGCCGCTTGACCTTCTTGCCTGGCGGGCGCGCCTCGATCTCGATGCCGGTGGTCAGCATGTCGTCGGGCTCGGTCAGCATCAGCCGACCTGAGCCGCCGGGGAACAGCGTGGAGAACAGCCCCTCGAACTCGCGGGCGGTGTCGGCGTAGGCGGAGGCGAATACCTCCTGCACACGGTCGTCGACCTCCTTGACCACGATGAGCAGGTCGCGACGGGTCTTGCGCAAATCTTCGAGCTGGGTGGCGAGGAACTGGTGCCGCTCCTGCAGCGCCTCGTACTCCTCAAGAGCCAGCGGGTTAACCTTGCCCAGCCTGGCAAGCTGCCGCTCGGCCTCGGCGGCCCGCGACTCCTGCTCCGCGCGAACGTAGGGCACTCCCACGGTTTCCGCTGGGTCAGGCTCGCCGCCCGCGTCGCGGGCCTTGGCCGCCGGGTGAGGCTCCGGCCGCGCCGGCTCAGCCGCTGCCTCCGCCTCGGCTTCCTCTCGGACGGCGCGCAGCGCGTCCGAGAGGGACAGCGGCGTAACGGAAATTTCCGAAATGTCGGGTGAGGGTTCGGGTGAGGGTGCTGGAGCGGATGAGACCGCAGGCGCGCCCGACATATCGGATTTGTCGCCGTCGTGGTTCGGGTCAGGGGTGGACGTGGGGGGGTCCTGGGAGCTGGTGGCCGTGCTCTGGGGGGTGAGCGTGTCCGGCAGGGAGGTGGCGCGGCTGCCCGAGGCTGCGGCGCTGGAGACGGTGACCGCGGTTCCGTGCTTCCTTGCGGCGATCGCGAGGGGTGAGTCGGCGGGGACCAGGATCAGAACGTCCGGGCCGTACTCGGGCACGAGGATGTCGGGCTCGATGCCGTACTCGTCCGCTGCGTGCGACGCGAGCTGCTCAAGGCGCAGGCGGTGCTCGTTCCGCGAGATCTCCGTCCCGTGCGCGGTGTTCACCACCGCGTCGAGCTCACCGGACGCCGCCGTCACCTGGGCGCGTACCGCCTTGAGCGTGTCTGCCACACTCGCGTTCGCCGCGTCGGCCTGCGCCCTGCGTTCGTGGGCAAGGCCAAGCGACGACTCGGCCGCGGTCACCGCGACGCCGGCTCCCGACGCGACGGCCCGCGCGACCGCGGCCTGCGCGCCGCGCTGCCGGCGGCGCGTGGCGGCGCGCTCCCTGGCGGCCCGCTCGGCGGCGGCCGAGGCGGCCAGGGAGTCGGCCCGCCCGGTGATCGCGCGCAGCCGCTCCTCGACGGTGCGCACCTCAAGGCGCGCCTCCATCTCGGCGTTACGTGCCGCGGCCGCACGCTGGCTCATCTCCTCGCGTTCGTCGTCGGCCTCGGCGTTCAATACCTCGGGGTCGCGTGCGCGTAGCTCCTCGGCCTCCGCGGCGGCGAGGTCACTCGTGAGCTGAACGAGCTTGGCCAGGTCTTTCTCCGCCGAGCGCTGCGCGGCGCCGACGGAGGCGTCGATCCGCTTGGCCTCGTCGGCGGCGGCCCTGGAAGCCCCGGCGAGCCGCCCGAGCCGCCCGGAGATCTCGGCGGTCGCCGCGTCGGCGGCCTGCATCCGGCCGCGGATCTCGTCAAGCACCTGCCTCGCGGCCTCGGTGACCTCGGTCTCCTCCGCGAGGATCTCGGCCGCCGCCACGCTGGCCAGCTCGGCGGCACCGAGCCGCACGGCGGCCTCGTCGGCGGCGGCGCGCACGTCGAGCAGCGACTGCGCCCCCGCGGAGCCGCCATGCGCCCAGTGCGCTCCCACCAGGTCGCCGCCGGTGGTAACGGCGCGAAAAGCAGGATTATCCCGAACGAACCCGGCCGACTCCGCAAGGTCCGCCGTCACCACGACGTCGGCAAGCAGTTCCGTGACCGCGCCCGCCAGCTCGGACGTCACCGTTACCAGGTCAACCGCCCACCGCGCACCAACCGGAAGCGCGGGGCGCGCGAGACTAGAGTGGCCAACCCGCTCCCCCGGCACGGATGGGGCCGATGAGGTGGCTGCGGCGGAGGCGATTACCAGGCCTACGGTGCCGGCGTTGGCGGTGCGGATGGCCGCCAGGACGTCGACGGCTGCGTCGAGGCCGGTCACGGTGATGGCCTCGGCGGCGGCGCCGAGGGCAGCGGCGACGGCCTTCTGGTAGCCGTCGGCGACGGTGAGCTGACCGGCGAAGGAACCAAGGACGCCCGCGAAGCGGTCCGGATCCGCGAGCACGGCGGCGGTCGCGTCTACCCCGCGGCGCAGCGTCTCCTCGAGCGCCTCGGCCCGGGCGCGGAGGGCGGCGACCTCGCTGTTGGCGGCACGTTCGGCCTTGCGAGCGGCCACGGTCCGTTCCGTATGACGGTTGTGATCTTCCTTCGACTTGTCGTGCTCGGCGGCCAGGCCTGAGCGGTCGGAGTCGCCGTCGTCCGCCACGTCCTGAACGGCGCTGTACTCGAGCCTGGCGCGCTCGGCCCTGGCCCTGGCCTGCTCGGCGGCCGCGGTCAGCCGGTCGATCTCCTCGCCCGTGGCGGCGCTGCGGCTCTCGGCGGCGTCGACCATGCCGCGCAGCCTGGCGAGGCGCTCGGCGCGGCCGGCCGCGGCGCGCGCGGCGTCCGCGAGCCTGCGCTCGGCGGCGGCGAGCGCGCCCTCGACGGCGGTGCGCTCGCCGACCGCCTCGGTAAGCGCCTCACGGCCCTCGGCGAGCCGCTCGGCCAGTCCTGCCTCTTCCTCGCGCAGCTCGGCGGCCTGCCTGTCGAGCTCGTCTGGGTCGCGGCCTGGACGCTCTGGCTCCTGGTCGGAGGCGAGCAGCCGGGCACGCTCGGTGGCGAGGCCCGCGACGGAGCGCAGCCGCTCGGTCAGCGAGGAAAGCGCGAACCAGGTCTGCTGTGCGGCGGCAAGCTCGGCGGCTTGTGCCTGCACCGCGGTGTCGAGCTCCGCCTCCTGCTGGCGCGCGGCGGTCAGGCTCGTCTCCAGGGTGGTGCGGCGGGCGCGGATCGCGGCCTCGTCCTGTTCCTCGCGCTGGAGCGTGTCGCGGAGCGCCACGTAGTCGTCGGCGAGCAGCCTCAGCTTCGCGTCGCGCAGGTCCGCCTGGATCGTGGCGGCCCTGCGGGCGACCTCTGCCTGCCTGCCAAGCGGCTTCAGGCGGCGGTTAAGCTCGCCCGTCAGGTCGACGAGCCTGGTCAGGTTGGCCTGCATCGCGTCAAGCTTGCGAAGCGCCTTCTCCTTGCGCTTGCGGTGCTTGAGTACGCCGGCCGCCTCTTCGATGATCGCCCGCCTGGCCTCAGGGCCGGCGTGCAGGATCTGGTCAAGCTGGCCCTGGCCGACGATCACGTGCATCTCGCGGCCGATGCCGCTGTCGGAGAGCAGGTCCTGGACATCGAGGAGCCGACAACTGTCGCCGTTGATCGAGTACTCGCTCTGCCCCGACCGGAACATCAGCCGGCTGATCGTCACCTCGGCGTAGTCGATCGGCAGGGCACCGTCGGTGTTGTCGATGGTGAGCGTGACCTCGGCGCGGCCGAGCGGGGCGCGTGAGGTCGTGCCGGCGAAGACGACGTCCTCCATCTTGCCGCCGCGCAGGCTCTTGGCGCCCTGCTCGCCCATCACCCAGGAGAGAGCGTCGAGGATGTTGGACTTGCCCGAGCCGTTCGGGCCGACGATGCAGGTGATGCCTGGCTCGAGGCGCAGCACGGTGGCGGAGGCGAACGACTTGAAGCCGCGGAGGGTGAGGGACTTCAGGTACACGCGCCCTCTCCTCCCCCGAAGCTACCCCGCCGAACGGCCGTTCTCAGCACATTACCGTCCCAGGCAGCCAACCGCCGGGAACAGCGCAGGAACGGGGCGTCGGTGCCGGCCAGCAGCCCAGCCGCGCGGTGAGACGATGCCGGGGCACCTGGGACCAATGACGCTGCCGGGACCAGAGTTACGCCGCGCGACGGCGTCTGCGGTTGAAGCGCAAAGATCTTGGTGGAAAAGCGTGCGTATAGAACGCTTTTCTACCACCAAGAAAAAAGTCTCCACGATCATGGAACGGATTAGCGAATCGTGGGTATGACGTGCACGGAAAAGGGGGCAGCAGTGATTCCCGGGGATAGCAGAGGCCCCAGGGACAGCGATGACCCCTGGGGATAACGAAGAGGGACGCCGGGTAGGCGCCCCTGGTTCGTTCTGCGGTTGTACCAAGTCGCCGCCCGCGACATCTCGCGGGCTGAGCGGAACTGCCTGATCTAGGTCAGGTCAGCGCCGGCTCGCGCTCCAGAATGAGCATGTCCTCATCGTGGCCGAGCCCCGAGGCAAGCGCATCGTTCTCGTCCTGGAGCCGGGCAAGCTCGGCTTCCAGATCGCGAACGCGCTGCTGGAGACGACGCATCTCTGAGACCATGCGGGGATCGGGACCGCCGACGTGGCCGAATAGAGCCTTAGACATGATGAAAGGTCCTCCACACTGAGTGACCAGAGTGGGCACTATGCAATCCGCACGCCCTTGCGTGCGGGCAACAGCTACAGGGTCTCACCATGGCCTTTGGTGGTCAAGTTGAGAGCACCCTGTCACCCGTTATACGAGTAAGCTTACCAAAGATACGGTCATCAAACAAACGGCGGAATGCACCAAACCCCTACATCTAGGGACCTTCCGCTTGTCGGAAGCTACCAGTGGACCGGTTACCTGGCAGCTAGCTACGGGTGTGCCGCCCGCGGGCGGGGCTGACATCTCGGGCAACTGTAGGCAGATCGGTTCATGAACGCGTCCCTGCGGATCGGGGTGGCGCACCGGCCGCACGGCTCGCCCTCGCGGCCGTAGGCGTTCAGCGACCGGTCAAAGTAACCGCTCTCCCCGTTCACGTTGACGTAGAGCGCGTCGAACGAGGTCCCGCCGGCCTTGAGCGCCTCGGTCAGCACGTCGCGGACCGCATCGAGCAGCCGCGACACCTCACCGGGCCTGAGCGCCTCCGTCGGCCTCGCCCAGTGCAGCTTGGCCCGCCACAACGCCTCGTCGGCGTAGATGTTGCCGATCCCGCTGACCAGCGACTGATCGAGCAGCGCGCGCTTGACCCCGGTGCGGCGCCTGGTCAGCCTGGCCGCGAACGCATCCGCGTCGAACGCCGCTTCCAGCGGGTCCGCCGCGATGTGCGCGATAGGCGCGGGCACCCCGTCAAGCGTGGCGACCATCAGGTGACCGAAGGTGCGCTGGTCGGTGAAGCGCAGGTCGGGGCCGCCATCGGTGAACGTGAAGCGGGCCCGGACGTGCGGCGACAGCGGGCGTTCCTTGTCGCCGACGAGTAGCTGGCCGCTCATCCCCAGGTGAGCCAGGAGAGCTTCGCCGTCATCGAGGGCGAGCCATAGGTACTTGCCGCGCCGCTGCGCGGAGGTGAGCGGGCGCCCCGCCATCATGGCCGCGAAGCCATCGGGTCCGGCGGGGTCACGACGCACCGCCCGGGGATTCAGTACCGTTGCCGTCGCGACGGTGCGCCCCACGACGTGACGTTCAAGCCCCGCGCGGACGGTCTCGACCTCGGGAAGCTCAGGCACGGCCCCACCTTCGAGTTGATGGTGGATCGTTGTCCACATCATGGGGCGGATAACGATCCACCGTCTTCGAGATCACGCGGGCTGCTAGGTCAAGGGGTCGTCGGAGGCTCAGCGGGCGCGTCTGGAGTCGGCCCGGTCCGTTCCTGATGGGCATCCTTGATCTCTGTTGTTTCTGCTTTTTCCGCCGTGATGGAGCGGTAGGCGGCCTCGGCCGCGAGCTGCTCGGCGGCCTTCTTCGACCGGCCTTCGCCGACGCCGAGCTCCCGCGCGCCCACCTTGACGACGGCAAGGAACAGCTTCTGGTGATCGGGACCGCTGTCCTTCACGTGGTACTCGGGCACGCCGAGACCGCGGACGGCGGTCAGCTCCTGGAGCGAAGTCTTCCAGTCGAGCCCCGCGCCGAGCAGCGCGGAGCGCTCGATGACCGGGTCAAAGAGCCGGTGGACGAGCGCGCTTGCCTCGTCGAGCCCGCAGTCGATATAGGTCGCGCCGATCACGGCCTCAAGCGTGTCAGCGAGAATCGACGGCTTGTCCCTGCCGCCGGTCCCCTCTTCGCCACGGCCAAGCCGGACGAACGAGCCGAGCTGCAGCTCACGCGCGACCTCGGCGAGCGTGTTCATCTGGACGACCGCGGCACGGAGCTTCGCGAGCTGGCCCTCGGGCAGGCTCGGATGACCGTTGAACAGCGTGTCCGTCACGACCAGGCCGAGTACCGAGTCGCCGAGGAACTCCAGCCGCTCGTTAGTGGGCAGACCGCCGTTCTCGTACGCGTACGACCTGTGCGTGAGCGAGCGCTCCAAGGTCTCCGCGGTAATCGGGGCGCCGAGCGAGCACAACAGTCTCTCGGGGTCTGCCGCCTCGGCACCATCCCCGTCGTTACGTCGTCCGCTCACCGGCGCTCCCCGTTACATGCAGGCTTTACGCCGGGTTCAGGACCTGACGGCGCCGGTAGGTCCCGCACGTCGGGCAGGCCGCGTGCGGCAGCTTCTGCGCATGGCAGTTCGAGCACTCGACCAGGGTCGGCGCGGAGGTCTTCCACTGCGAGCGGCGCGAGCGCGTGTTGCTGCGCGACATTCGGCGCTTGGGAACAGCCATGTCGGCTCTCCTGTCAGTCTTCTACTCGGTCGTTGAGGTCAAGCTTTGTGAGGAGTTCCCAGCGAGGGTCCACCTTGTCGCCGTGCCCGTGGTCCGGGCCGACGTCGGCGAACTTCGCGCCACAATCGACGCAGAGTCCCCGGCAGTCGTCCTTGCACAGCGGCGACAGCGGCAGCGCAAGCACTACCGCGTCACGGAACGCAGGCTCCAGGTCAAGCAAGTCGCCGTTGAGGAATCGCTCCTCGCCGTCGTCCTTGTCCTCACCCGGGTCCGGCAGGTACCGGTACAGGTCCTGGAAGCTGACCTCTATGGAGGTGGTCAGCGGGTCCAGGCAACGAGCGCACTCGCCTGCAAGCGGGGCGACCGCCGAGCCGGTGACGAGCACCCCCTCGGAAACCGCCTCGAACCGCAGATCGAGAGCCACATCCGCGCCAGCAGGAACCAAGACTAGCCCAGAGCCGACACCGTCCGGCGCACTCGCCGTCAGTTTCTCGTCCTTGAACTCGCCTGGGTTCTTGCCGAGCGCGCGCATGTCGAACACGAAGCTACTGCGCACGACTGGTTTTCCGTTCCTAGTATCTGTTGGGGGCGACCGCCCGATCGCACGCCCAATCGCACAAGTATATCGGGCGTACGGATGGCATACGGATAGCGGGGATCAGCCATCCCTTTTATTGACTTGTAGGCAAATCACTGAGCCGACCCATCAGCGTACATCCTTGGAGCTACTCCTTGGAGCTACTCCTTGGAGCTACTCCTCGGAGCTACTCCTCGGCGAGACGGGCGCGCAGCAGGCCGAGTACCTGCTCCGGGACCAGGCCGCTGACATCACCGCCGTACTTGGCGATCTCCTTGACCAGGCTGGAGCTCAGAAACGAGTACAGCGGATTGGTCGTCATGAACAGCGTCTCTATCTTAGCGAGGCGATAGTTCATCTGCGCCATCTGCATCTCGTACTCGAAGTCGCTGACAGCGCGGAGCCCTTTGACCACTGCCGTGATCCCGTTCGCCGCGCAGAAGTCAACGAGCAGACCGTGGAACCGTTCCACGCGCACGTTGCCGTAGCCCCTGGTGATCTCGCGGAGCATGTCGACCCGCTCGTCCACGGTGAACAGGGACTTCTTCGTGATGTTGACGAGGACGGCGACGACCACCTCGTCGTAGAGGCCAGCCGCCCGGCTGACGATATCCAGATGACCGTTAGTTACCGGGTCGAACGAACCAGGACAAACCACTCGCTGCACGCGGTTTCACTCCTCATGCGCCTTGTCGAGCGCGTCAAGCGCCGACCGCGACACGCTTTCCTGCGGCTCTCCCGCTTCCGCGCCGCTGCCGTACCAGCCGTACCAGAAGGTGGCCTCACCGTACCTGCGCGACTTTCCCGGCAGATAACCGGGGGGCCAGTCAAGCGGACCCGACCTAGTCGCGCGCTCGATCACGACAAGCGCGCCGTCGGCCAGCCAGCCGCCCGCCAGGAGCGTGAGCACGCGGGTCACCGCCGTCTCTGCCATCGCGTACGGCGGGTCGGCGAACGCCACGTTGAAGAGGCCGCCGTCCGCGGGCGGGCGGGCGAGCACCCGCTCCGCCCTGTCGGTGACCACGGTCGCGCCTTTCAGGCCCACGGTGGCAACGTTTGTCTTGATCACTGCCGCGGCACGGGCGTCTGACTCGACGAGCAGCACGTCGCCAGCCCCCCGTGACAGGGCCTCAAGCCCGACGGCGCCCGAGCCCGCGTACAGGTCGAGAACGCGCTTGCCGGCAAGATCACCAAGCTCGGACAGCAGCGAAGCGAACAGGCCTTCCCTGGCGCGGTCGCTTGTCGGCCTGGTCGTCGTGCCAGGCGGAACGGCCAGCCGGCGTCCCCCGGCCTCACCGGCGATGACCCGGGTCATGCCTTGTCGAGGAACTCGGCCCGGCGGTCGCCCAGGAAGTCGTCGATCGCCTCCTTCACCGCGGGATGGGCGGTGAGCTGCGGATCGGCAGCGACCAGCGCCGTCGCCTCCGTCCTCGCGGACGCGATCAGATCCTCGTCGGCGAGCAGCCGGAGCAGCTTCAGGCTGCTGCGGCGCCCCGCCTGCACCGAGCCGAGCACATCGCCCTCGCGCCGCTGCTCCAGGTCGAGACGGGAGAGGCTGAACCCGTCGCCGGTCGCCGCCACCGCGTCGAGCCGCTCCCTCGCCGGGCTGGCGCTAGGCGCCTCGGTCACCAGCAGGCAGACCCCCGCCGCCCGGCCACGGCCGACCCGGCCGCGAAGCTGGTGCAGCTGGGAGACGCCGAACCGCTCGGCGTCCATGATCACCATGGCGGTGGCGTTCGGCACGTCCACGCCCACCTCGATCACCGTGGTCGAGACGAGCACGTCGAGCTCCCCGGCGGTGAACGCGGTCATCACCCGGTCCTTCTCGTCCGCGGGCAGCCGTCCGTGCATGACGCCGATCCGCAGCCCGGCCAGCGGGCCGCCGGCCAGCGCCGGTGCCACGTCAAGCACGGCGAGCGGCGGGCGGCGGGCGTCCTGCCCAGCCTCGTCCTGTCCCCCGGCACCGGCTTGCGCGTCTGCTGCCTCTTCCGCCTCTGCGTGATTGCCTGTCCCGTCCCCGTCGCCTGGATCGTCACCGCCGGACTCGCCAGGCTCGCCGCTGATCCGCGGGCAGACCACGTACGCCTGCCGCCCGGCCGCGACCTCCTCGCGGACCCGCAGCCACGCCCGCTCCAGGTAGTTCGGGCGCTCGATGGCGGGCACGACGTGCGAGGCGATCGGCAAACGGCCCGCGGGCAGCTCGGCGAGCGTCGAGACCTCAAGATCACCGAAGACGGTCATCGCCACCGTCCGCGGGATCGGCGTCGCGGTCATCACGAGCACATGCGGCCGGGACCCGAGCGCCTTGTCGCGGAGCGCGTCACGCTGCTCGACACCGAACCTGTGCTGCTCGTCGATGACGGCGAGTCCTAGGTCGGCGAAGCGCACCTGGTCCTCGAGCAGGGCGTGGGTGCCGATCAGGATGCCCGCGTCGCCGGTGAACACATCGGTCAGCGCGGAGCGGCGCGCCCGCACCCCGGTCGAGCCGGTGAGGAGCGCCACCCGGGTCGCCCGCTCGCCGCCGCCCAGCTGTCCGGCCGCGGCAAGCGGGCCGAGCAGCGCGGTGATCGACCGGTAGTGCTGCTGCGCGAGGACCTCGGTGGGCGCGAGGAGCGCCGCCTGTCCGCCCGCGTCCACCACCTGGAGCATGGCCCGCACCGCGACGACCGTCTTCCCCGAGCCGACCTCCCCTTGGAGCAGCCGGTTCATCGGGTAGGCGCACGCCAGGTCGTGCGCGATCACCTCGCTGACCGACCGCTGCCCCTCGGTGAGGGTGAACGGCAGCCGCCGGTCGAATTCGGCGGCGAGCCCGTCGGTGACGGCCGGTCGAGGAACCGCCGGCATGGCCGCCGCCGCCAGCCGTCGCTGAGCGAGCGCGGCCTGCATGGTGAACGCTTCATCCCACTTGAGCCGCTCGCGCGCCTGCGCGAGTTCCCTGCGGTCCTGCGGGCGGTGGATCGTCCTCAGGGCGAGCTCTCTCGGCCACAGGCCGTACTTCTCCCTGACCTCGGCCGGGAGCGGATCTTCACCCGCTTCGAGCGTGTCGAGGACGACGTCGACCGCCCGGGAGATCTTCCACGAGCTGAGCTTCGCGCTCGCCGGATAGACCGCGATCAGCTCGTTGGCGAACTCCTCGGCGATCTCGGCGGTCATGAGCGGGTTGGTGCTTGAAGCCGGCAGCAGCTCGTACTCGGGGTGCACCAGCTGGCGACGCCCGCGGAAGCTGGACACGGTTCCCGCGAACAGGCCAATCGCGCCATGCTGGAGCTGGCGGGCATGATGCTGCGTGCGGCCGAAGAAGACCAGCTGGAGCTTGCCTGGCCCGTCGGTGACGATGACCTCCAGGCGATCGCTGCCCCACTTCCTTGGCTTGGTTCCGTACTTCTGGTCAGCTGGCGGTCCGAACCGGCTGACGAGCTCCACCATCGCGAGCACGGTGGCATGATCGCCCTCGTGCAGCGAGTCGAGCGGGGTCAGCTCGCCCCTGGTGTAGTACCGGCGCGGGTAGTGCTGGAGCAGGTCACCAGCCGTCCGCAGGGCGAAGACCTTCTCGAACGTGTCGCTGGCCGTCTTGCCGAGCGGCTTGACCAGTGGGTCGCGGAACGTGGTCACGTTGGCAGCATAGAAGCCGGCACCGACATTCGGGCATTCGATGCGGGCTGATGCGGGTCATTCGCGCGTTGCACGCAACTTCCGGTATGCTTCCCAGGCTGCCTCAGTTTCCGCGTCGGTGTTATGCCGCCGCCGGGTGAGGCGCCGTCAGACTCAGAACCAATCCGGAATTTTGGAGGCAGCCGTGGCTTCCGTCTGCGACGTATGCGGCAAGGGGCCGGGCTTCGGCAACAACGTGTCGCACTCGCATGTTCGTACCCGCCGTCGCTGGAACCCGAACGTCCAGACGGTTCGGGCGATCGTGTCGGGCACGCCCAAGCGACTGAACGTCTGCACCTCTTGCATCAAGGCTGGCAAGGTCACCCGCTAGGCCACGCCTTAGCGGACCCGAATCGCTGCGAGCCGGCGCGTCACGACGCGCCGGCTTGTTTGCGTGCCTGCCCGGGATCAGCGGAAGTGCTGCCAGCCGCCGTCGCCCGCGTAGGGTGCGCCGTCTACCGTGACGCCGGTGCCGCTGCCGACCTTCCCGATTACGCGCCACCGTGATGGCAGGACCGCCGACGCGGGGAATGCGGCGACGAGCGAATGGTCCTCGCCGCCCGTCAGCACCCAGGAGAGGGCAAGTGAGGGTGCGGAGTCGGCACGGTCCGTTCCGCCAAGTGAAGTTGTTTCGCCGAGGATCGCCGCGGCCTCGCTGAGCGGCCCGCCCGTGACCAGCGCGGAGCTATCGATCGCGAGCCGGACGCCGCTCGCGGCGGCCACGTGGCCGAGGTCGGCGACCAGGCCGTCGCTCACGTCGATCATGGCGGTCGCGCCGAGCAGCGCCGCCTCGGGACCCGCCGCATAAGGCGGCGCCGGCCGCAGGTGGGCGTGCACGAGGCCGGCGAGCGGGCCGGCCACCGCCGCGTTAACCAGGCCGGACGGCGCGCTGCCGCCTTGGCCTTGGCCGGCCGAGAGCAGCGCGAACCCCGCGGCCGAGTGGCCGAGCGGGCCGGCCACCGCGAGCACGTCGCCTGGCCTGGCGCCGGAACGGAGCACGGGTGAGCGGCCCGCCAGATCACCGAGCGCGGTCACGGAGAGCACCACGGAGTCCGCGCGGGCCGTGTCGCCGCCGACCACGCCTGCGCCCGCACGGGTCGCCTCGTACGCGAGCCCGTCCGCGAGGTCGGTCGCCCAGCGGGCCGGCAGCGAGCCCGGCGCGGCAAGCGCCACGAGCAGCGCCGTGGGCACCGCGCCCATGGCCGCGATGTCCGCCAGGCTCCGCGCGGCCGCCTTCACGCCGACGTCGTAGGCCGACGACCAGTCACGCAGGAAGTGCCTGCCCTCAAGCAGCAGGTCCACCGCCGCGACCACGCTGCCCGACGGCGTGCCCACCACCGCCGCGTCGTCGCCGATGCCAACCGATGTCAGCGGGCCGGCGGGCATCCGCCCGGCGAGCGCCGCGATGATCCCCCACTCGCCCAGGTCCGCGACGGACCCGCTCTCACCAGCGATTAGCCGCCTCCATTAGCCGGGCCACACCCTGCGATCAGTTCTTAGGGTAGCCAGCCCCGACGCACGCCCGTGCAGATGACCGTGCGGATGACCATGCACGGCAGATGACCATGACATTCGAGCAGAAAAGTGCCTACCAGGCTGAAACAGGTCTGGACCATTGCGGTACCGTGACAGTTCAAGGCAATGAGCTTAACCAGGCCCCCCGGCCTAACCAAGGCTCCCGGCCCATCAAGGCCACGGCCCGTCAAGGCCGCCGGCCCCACCGGGCCAGGCCGAAGCTGCCCCCAGGAGGACGCCATGGTGCAGGCATACATCCTCGTCCAGACCGAAGTCGGCAGAGCCGCCGACGTGGCCAGGCGGATCGCGGAGATCGCCGGGGTTACGCAGGCGGAGTATGTCATCGGCCCCTACGACGTCATCGTGCGCGCCAGCGCCGACAACATGGACGAGCTCGGCAAGCTCGTCGCGGCCCAGATCGGGGCCGTCGACGGGATCACCAGGACGCTGACCTGCCCGGTCGCGCGCATCTGAGGCGATGAGCTGTGCACCGCAGGGTGCACAGCTCACGCATCAGTGAATAGCTCCGCGGCGAGCGCGGTGGTCCGGAATCCGGCACCGAGCGCTATCGCCGCGCGCAGGTCATCCGCCGTGTCCACATCACGGCGCAGGCCCGGCACGCCGTCGAGCGCGAGCTCGGCCGCCCCGGCTGCCGCGTGCCGTGCCCGCGATGCCCCGCCGAACGCCGGGCGGAAATCACCGCCTGGCAGCACCGCGTACATCGTCGTCCCCACACCCGCGGCGTCCGGCACGAACGCCGCCCCGCCGGCCTGCGCGGCCTGCGCGGCCTGCCCGGCCTGCCCGGCCTGCCCGGCGGGCCTGGCCGCCGCGTTGAGCGCCGCGCCGAGTTCCGCGGGCCGCAGCGCCGGCAGGTCCGCGGTCAGCGCCGCGAGCCCGGTACCCGGCCACCGGTGCGCCGCCACCGTCGCGCCGTGGACTAGCGCCGCGTTCAGCCCGTCCTGGGG
>Ga0066797_1000159_pt1 | contig 20512 bp, 25 predicted proteins | sample PersoiDNA2013193_FD_76335 | JGI IMG/M metagenome (GOLD analysis project Ga0066797, IMG submission 76335) | Permafrost soil microbial communities from the Arctic, to analyse light accelerated degradation of dissolved organic matter (DOM) -... | ecosystem: Environmental > Terrestrial > Soil >... | reverse complement strand
CTCCACGACCCCCAGCACTCCGCGTCCCAGTACGCACGCGACTACAAGAAAGCCGTCGCCGCGCGGCTCGCCGACACCGCCCGCGAAGCCGGCGCCGCCGACCCTGAACAGCTCGGCGAGCAGCTCGCGCTGCTCATCGACGGCGCCGCGGCCCGCACCCGGGTCCTCAACGCCGACGCCTTCCCCACCGCCGCCGCCATCGCCGCCGTCCTCATCGACAACGCCATCCCCGCCACAGCCAGCGATGACCGGCGACGGGAGGAAGTGTCAAGTTAACTTGGCGCTCCGCGGCCGGGCTGGACGCGCTGCCGGTCGCGCGGCACCTGGCCCGGACCTGCTGGCTTTTACGGAACTGGCCGCCCGCCTGCTGAAGGCCGCAGTAGAAGCCGCCGGGGAGACCGGCGACCCCCGAGGACCCGCCGACGCGGCCGGCCTGGCAGCTGCTGGCCCCGCACGCTGCCGTAGTGCTGAACAGCCTCAGCGCTCTGCCGGACAGCTCAGACGAGACGATCGGGGCGGTAGCAGACGCTGCGTACATGGCTTGCCAGGTACCGGGCAAGCCAGGGATCTTACGCTGCGGCTGCAGCCGAATACGGCGAGGTCTTCACCGCCCGGCTGCGGGGCGTCGCCCCCGACCACCCGTCCACAAAAGGCCAGCACCCGTCAGCGGCCACCGTCATGCGGATGCTCCGCGACCACGATGAGAAGGCACTGGAAGCTTCTGCTTACGGATAGCTACTTTGCCCCTGGCCGTGGCTTTAGGAGTTCGAGGTCCTCCGTGAGTTCAGCCAGACTGAAGGCTCGTCATGTGGAACCCACGGCGTTAGCGATAATAAGTTCTGGAAATCTCGGCGGGTTCGCTACTCTTGCCTATCGCATCTCCGGGCTGCGGGAAGCAGGCGAGCAGAGTGGCCGACATCGACTGGGCCGTGATCAGCAGCGGGCTGGACTTCCTTGAGAGCGCCGTCGATCACCTCGCGAAGGGCGATGAGCGAAACCTCCGTTACGGGGCGCTGCACGTCACCGCCGCCATCGAGGTGCTGCTCAAGGCCCAGCTCGCCCGCGAGCACTGGACTCTCGTCGTCAGTGACGTCAACCGGGCCCGCCGGGCCGAGTACGAGACCGGCGACTTCCACAGCGTCACCATCGCTGTTGCGCTGGAGCGGCTGCGCAACGTTGTCGGGTCGTCCATCACCGACAAGGAGGTCAGCCGGATCACCGCAGTGGAGAAGCTGCGCAACCGGGTCGCGCACTTCGCCCTGCACGGCGAGAATCCCCGCCGTACCGAGGCTGTCGTGGCCGGCGGCCTCGACGTGCTGCTTCACCTCATCGACCGGGAGTTCCTGCCCGAGGCAGACGCCGCAGAGCGTGAGCTGGTTGAGAAGACCCTTGACCTGGTCCGGGTCCGGCTGGGCACGATTAAGGCGCTTATCCGCGAGCGGATGAATTCACTGAAGCCAGAGCTTGACCGCGCGCCGTACCCGGTGCTCACCTGCCCCGGCTGCAGCCAGCCCGCCTACGTTCTCGGCGACGGCGAGCCGGGTCGTTGCGTGTACTGCCTCCACCACCCCTTCGGGGAGGCGGCCGCTGATGAGTACGTCTCCTCGGTGCTCCGCTTGAGCTCGTATGAGGTCGGCAAGGACGGCGGGATCTGGCCCGTGCACGACTGCGTCAACTGCGACGCCGAGGCCTTCGTAGAAGGCGTCCTGCCCGTCGATGGGACCGGCGCCGACGGCACCGTCTATGCCTGCTTCGCCTGCGGCTACTCGTGTACCGACGACGATATCGATCGGTGTCACCGGTGCGGCGTTCTGACCTCCCGTCCGGAGGACGGCCTTGCAGTGTGCGGAGATTGCACCGCGGCGTGGATGGCCGACTGACGCGGCACCAGTCGGCAGTTCACGTCACGGGCACGCGGCATCGTGCGTCGGAAGTTCGCGCATCGGCGGTTCGGTCACCCGGGAGTGCGTGGCGAGAAGAGGCCTTCGCCGTCGCTTTCGCCGAGCAGGAAGGTGAAGCGGGCGAGGTCGTCGCGGAGCGATCCGGCGCAGTAGGCCTCGCAGCCGACGAAGCGGGTGAGGGACTCGTTGACCGCTCCGCAGTCGGTCGCGAGCCAGTCGTCCAGGAACTGTAGGAGCTGGCCGAGTTCCATCGCGTCGTCCGAGCTGAGGTTCACTGGGACTGTCCGGCGGCGTGGCGGATCGCGATGGTGACCAGTTCCAGGCTCTGCCGGTCAAGACCGGGGATGGCGTCGCGGAGGCTGACTGGGTGGCCGGCGGCGAGGCTGGCCGCGATGCGCACGATGCGCTTCTCCCCGCCGGATGCGGGCAGGCGACTGCCGTCGAGCGCGGCGATGACCGCGTCCCAGTCGATCCACGCCATCGGGGTGCCGTCGCTGATGCAGGCGGCGGTCTCGACGTGGCAGAGGAAATCCTCGCGGCGGAGGAAGGTGCCGTGGCTGATGATCAGGCCCGCTGCTGCCTCGTCGGGGTGGATGCCCGCGGCTGCAGCGCGCAGCGCGGTGCTGAGCTGGCTGGTCACTCGTGTTCTCCCGTGGGTTCTGGTCACTCGTGTTCTCCCGTGGGTTGTTGCTCGATCTCGTCGCTGAGGATCTGCTCGGCGACGGTCGTGTAGCGCAGGGCGGTGGCGTGGTCGAGGTTGAAGACCAGTGAAAGGTGCAGCGGGTCGGGCCCGGCGGTAAGCGCCTCGTGCAGGATCCGGTCGGCGTGGATCTGGTCGATGCTGAATCCGTTGTCTCCCAGGGAGAAGCGCACGAACTCGTGGCAGACCGGCCCGGTGCCGAGAGCGGTTCTCCTGCTGATGAGGACGTGCGGGTTCGGGCTGTGGGGCCAGGTAGCGCGCCGGTGGCCGAGCCACGCCCGCATTGCCCGGTAAGTCAGGTCGCCTAGCCGCTGGTCGTGGCCGACCAGGATGATCCGCCGGTTCGGCAGGTCGACGTCGTCAAGTTTCAGCCGCCGGATCGCGCCGGATCGCGCGGCGTGCTCTGCGGCCAAGGCGACGGCCAGCCGTTGCGCCGGGCGGCCGGCAAGATCCTCGATAGCGCGGATCTCGCCGTCCGTCATCGGCCTCATCGAAAGGTCGATCGGCGGGGTCCTGACGCCAGCGACCGGGTCCGTGAATATCAGCTTGTTCCGTTTCGCGAAGCGGAACAGCGACCGCAGTGCGCCGACCGTTTTCCTGCGCGGGTAGCCGGACATCGACTCAAGCGCCGTGTAGATGTCGGTCGGGGTGACTTCCCGGAGGTGGTCGTAGGTGCGTCCCCACTCCTGGAGGACCGGGCGTGCCGCTGCGGAGTAGGCGTAGATCGTGGCCTCCGACCGCGGCTTCGCGCGGGGGCCGCCGTCAAGCAGCACCAGCAGCCACTGGCGGGCCGGGCCAGCGAACCCCGGGGCCAGTTCGCCGGTGACGCGCTCGATCAGGGCCCGGACTGCCGCCGTCGAGTCGTCGTTGAGCAGCCCGAGGCCGCCGAGCACTTCCGCCAGCCGGGGCCTGGACACGTCCCGGTGCGGCCGGCCGCGAACCTCGCTCATCGGCACCCTGGCGCCGGCGGGGAGGTCGCGGAGTACCGTGGCGAGGCCGTCGAGCACGCCGCGGAGCGTCGTCCGGCTCCAGCCCCTGGCCTCGGCGAGCTGCTGGGCGTGCCGGGCCGCCGCAGCCAGGGTCGGGTCTTCTGCGGACAGTGCCTCGTGCCGCCATGGCTGCGGGGCCGGGTCGCCGTTCCGGCCGCGCCAGTACGATGCCCACGCCCGGCAGCTGTTGTTGCAGTACCTGCGGTCACGGCGGCTGGCAGCGGGCAGCGGCGCCTGGCAGTGAAGGCAGTTCATCGCGGTGGCAGCGTCCTCCCGGACTGGCCGCGCGGGACCACCGCCGGCCGGGCGGTGCCGTCCGCGGCCGCCTTGCCTTCTGCTGCCGGCTGGGGCGCTGCGACGGTGCCGGGCTCCGGGATGAGCAGCTCCTCGACTCCGCAGCCGAGGACGGCGCAGATGACGTCCAGGTCCTGAAGCTTGACGACGTTGGGGTTGCCGGACCACAGGCCCGACATCTTGCCCGCGCTGATGACCAGGCCGCGCTCGGCGAGCATGCGCTGCAGCTCGCTGGCCTTCCAGATAACGCGGTTGGCCGCGGCCAAGCGCAGGTTCCACTTCACTGGGCAAGCCCCTTCCATCGGTCGGCGACGCGGCGCTGCCCGATCACCCAGGCGTCCTCCACGTGAGTGGCATGAACGTGGATATACCGGGCAGTCGTGGCCGTCCAGGCATGACCCATCAGCTCCTGGATGGCGAACAGGTTCATCCCTCCCAGGTAGAGCTGGGAGGCACAGAAGTGCCTTAGGACATGGGGAGTCAGCCGGCCTGCCCAGGCGGGCAGGTGCCGGCTGGCGGCGTCGGCCAGCGACCGGCGGAACACGTCGTCGGTCGCCCGGGCGCACGAGCCGTCCCGGTTCTTGCGCTCGGACGGGAACAGCGGGACGCCGGGCCGCTCGTGGTCGTCGCCGAACTGGCCCCACACGTCCTCGATGAACCAGCGCAGGTTGCGGTCGGCGCCGTTGATCAGCGGCACCAGCCGGGGCTTGGGCCCCTTGCGGCGCGATCCCTTGCCGTGGCGGACGTTCAGCTTGCCGAACCGGCCCAGCTCCCAGCGCACGTCGTCCAGGTCCAGCATGCGGACCTCATTGATCCGCAGGCCGACGTCGGCCTCCAGCCGGGCGACCGCGTAGTTCCGGGCAGCCGTGGCGAACTTCCGGCAGGTGGCCAGCTCCTCGCGCCACCCGGCAAACAGCTGCTCGACCTCCCCGGCCGTCGGCGGAATCCGCAGCTGCGGGTCCACCGACATCCGCGGCCGGTTCATCTCATCCAGCGGGCACTCCACTACCCGGCCCGTCAGGTTATGCAGCTCAACCTTGTGCCGCAGCTCCAGGAACTGGAAGAACACCGTCACCGCAGCCGCACGGCCGGCCCGGGTCGACGGCTTCGCGTCCCGCAGCACCTTGCCGAAGTAGGCGTCGGCATCCGCGGGCTGCATCTCCCACAACGGCCGCCCGAACCAGTCCCGGACCAGCTCAAGGTGATTGACGTCGTTACGAATCGTGGAATCGACCAGCCCCGCCGACGCCCGGGCCAGAACGAACCCGGCCAGCACGTCGGTCTCGAAGGCCTCGATCTCCTCCGCGCTCGACGCCTCCCGCAGCTCGCGCAAGTCGCGCACCAGCGCCAGCCCCAACCCGCACCCCCCGTCTTCACCCTGCGCCGCAAGCTATCACTGTGAGCAGCACTCTTTCACGGAGAGTGAAGAAAAATCATCGGAGCGTGTCGGCCGGTCGGGTGGGTCTGGAAGCCGTACGCTAAGCCCGATCGAGGCAGCGAGAACGCTAACAGCCAGCCGGGGAACTCACGCACTGTTGGTTAGCCGTCTCGGGGATAGCGGGCGTGCCACGTGCCGCTGGTCTTCGTCTTGACCTGGAGCGAGATCCCGCGGGTGTCCGCCAGGTCGCTGGCGAGGACGTCGATCCCCGGCATGTTGCCTGCGATTGTCACTGCGTAGCCTCCGTGGCGGTGGATCTCCGCCGCGATGAACATCTCGTCGGCCCGCGCGACCTGACGACCGCTAACGCAGGTCTATGAGGGAGGACGCGGGCGTGCCGCCGCCGCGGAGGGGCCGCTAGAGCACGAGCCAGCGTTCCTGGTCAATCGCGTCGCGCAGCACCGTCTCCGGGATGCCCAGGAGGTTGAGGGCAGCGCCGGTTGCGACGGCGTGCGCGAGACGAGTGAGGGCCGCCAGTTGGGGATCGGAAGGCTGGCGGGGGTCACCGTGGGCGATCCGGTTCCGCACGGTGCCCATGACGGCCCACACGTCCTGCGGGTTCTGGACGATTCCCTCGAGAACGGCTGGGAGCGGGTCGACGCGCTCGGTGACGCGCCGGCGCAGCTCAGGCCCTAGCTCCTTGCCGGCGATCTCGCGCAGCCGGTGGGCCAGCTCATAGCTACCGAGGCCGTTAAGCCAAGTTTTGACGAAGTCAGCGTCTTCCTGGCTGACGCCCTCGGCTTCGGACAGGCGGCCGATCACGGACTTGCGCTGGCTCTTGTACTCGCTGCGGGGCATTGGCCCGTCGTCGTACTTGGCGACGTGAAGGCCTTCCAGCGCGGGCAGCAGCGCCAGGAAACGGGACCGTGCACTCATCGGGCCGCGTAGCGCCACTGTCAGGTAGTCGAAGAACGTGCTGTACGTGGACTGAAGTGTCGCCCAGCCGTCAAGGAGGTCGGGCAGGGCAGCGCCTCCCGGGCCGAGCCTTACTAGGGCACCGTTGCCGTAGCTGATCAGCTCGGTGAACTCCGGCGGCGTGGCGTCGTATGGCTGTTGCGTCATTCCCTCGGCGAATACCTGGACTGGGGGCGGGTTATCGCCGCTGTCCCGCAGGACAACCCAGGACACTGGCTGGGGTCGCTGCGTCGCGAACGTGGTGATCTCGGCAAGGGGGCGCACGTACTGGCGGAGCCAGTCCTCTGCTGTCCGTGGCTCCCCGTAGACGAATATGACGGGCGTGGTGGTGAGCGAGAAGCTGTAGTGCTGCTTCCACTCGAACAGAGGCTTGAACCGCAGCCGGACCGTATCGCCTTTGGAAGTGGCCCATTCCTGCGCGGTCGCGTCACTGTCCCAGACCGCGCCTGCCTCAGGGTCACCGTCCATGCTGGTGGGTACCTTGACTTGCTTGAGGGGCCGGATTCCCGATATCTCGGTCAGGCCGCCGACCTGGAATTCAGCCGAAGCGAACAGCAGGTCCTTCGGAATGCCTTCGCCGACCAGGGCAGTCTCCGCCCTGATGAAGGACCTGCCATCCGGCGAGTGCTCCACGTGAGCGCCGAGCAGTACTGCCTCATCACCGCGCCGGGTCGATCCGCGCAGCAAGGCAAGGTCGTCGCCGTAAGGCTCGAATATCCGCAGGTCCCCGTCCGTAGCCCAGGTACCGGGTGCGTCGAGCACCTCGCCCGCGGGCGGCTTTGATGCCTCCAGCTCAAGCGTCCCGGAGACCACCTGGTCACCGTACTTCCATTGGCACGCTTATCTGCCTGCCGCTACGACTAGGTGCTCAGTCACCTGTCCCCCCAAGGGATGCTCTGTGTTGCGATGAGCTTACTATCTGCAGGCAAAAGCAGCTGGCCGTGGCTCAGGACAGCGAGCGCCGCGAGGGTCAGAGGCCGACTCACGCTGCGAGCGCCCGCAATGAGGTCACTCGTCCCGATCGTTGTCCAGCTAACTGGGCAGCGGCAGAGTGCCGAACCACGCACGGGTCCGACTGCGGAGTGTCGGGAAACGACCGGTTGTGAGACGACGGGAAGAGCGGCGTATCCGGGCCTGTTTCCCGTCTCAAAACCCGTCTGAAAACATGCTCGCCCGCGTCTCCACCGACGCCCAGGACGCCCAGCTCCAGCAGGACGCGCTGACGGCCGCCGAGTGCGGCCGGGTCTACGTCGAGAAGGCCAGCACCCGCAAGGCCGCGCCGAGCGCCCAGGCCTGTCTGCCGCGCTCGGCTACCTGCGCCCCGCTGACACGCTTGTCGTGTGGAAGCTGGACAGGCTCGGCCGGTCGGTCGGTCAAGGAAGTGCTCACCATCGCCGACGACCTCCACGAGCGGGGGATCGGCGTCCGCATCCTCACCGGCAAGCTGTCGGGCACCTACTGTCCGACCGGCGAGGGCAAGTTCTTCTTCACCATGATGGCCGCGTTTGCCGAGCTCGAACGGGACATCATCCACGAGCGGACCATGGTCGGCCTGGCGGCGGCGCGGGCCCGGGGGCGGGCCGGCGGGCGGCCCACCGTGATGGACGCCGACAGGCTCGCCGCCGCCCTGGCCCGCCGTGAGCGCGGTGAGAGCCCCGCGCAGATCGCCCGGGCGCTCGGCGTCAGCCGCGCCTCGGTGTACCGTCACCTGTCGGCCGGTGACGGCAGTGCTGTGCTCCTGCCGGCCGGCCGGCCAGGTTGCCCTCGCCGGCGGGATGCTTGTCTTCCCGCCGGCGCCGGCTGCCTCGGGACTCAACCGCTTCACGCTGAGCGGGCCGTCAGGAACGCGCGTCTACATCGGGGAGAGCCAGCGCATCGCGAAAAGGTTCCAGCATTACCGGACGCCCGGAGGACCGGGAGAACGGCAGACAACCAAGTTCCGGCTGAATCGGCTCATGCTGGACACACTGGTGGGCGGCGGCCGGGTTGCCGTCGATATCGCAGTGCAGGCTGAAACTGGCGGCAGCGACGGCAGGCATTCGGCCCTCGACCTCAGCCAGAGGGTGGTCTGGCTTCGTTCGTGAGTTTTGGGCATCACACGAATAAAACCAGTGGTCCGGAAGCACGCGGAGCGCGCCGCGATCACGGCCGAGCAGGCATCGGGGTCGGTGCTGTTGAACCTGGGGCATTAGCAAGGAAGCCCGGCGTGCCGCCAAATACCGGTGCGCGGCGCTTCGGTAGTGCCGGCCTGTCGAGATGGTGAGCCGCTACGCCGCGGCGCCGCCGGTACCGTCCCGGCAGCCGGGCGGTGCCGACATCCGTCGGTGACCACGGCCAGGTTCAGGCTTTGCCGGTCACGCCTTGACCGCGCCTGTGCCAGAGAGATCCGGCTCAGCAGAAAACGCCGCCGCCATCGAGCGTGTCTTCGGCGACTAGCGAGCCTCTGACCAGCCCACTGCCGCTTTTGGGCTTACTTGGTCTGACCCCGATCCAGGCCCCGTACCCGGCCCTCCACTCGGGTAGCCGTCACCAGCCGCAAAATAGCTCTGGGTGATCTCCTCTCGACCCGGCGGAATCAGTCGGCCGTGTTCGGGGTGAGCGAGCGGTAGAGGGTGGATCGGCCGATCTTGAGGTGCCGGCCGACGGCGGTGATGGATTCGCCGCGGGCTTGGCGGGCGCGGGCGACTGCGAGGGTGTCGTCGTCGACGGCGACGGGGCGATATGCCTCTGCCTGCGATCAGGCAGGAACTGCCGCCGGGAAGTGGATCACTTCCCGGCGGTGGCCTGGCCGGGTCCGGAAAACGGCGAGCGCCAAGGGGACAGGCTCTTTATATGGACCCGGGCCAGTCCTTGCGGATCCGCTGCCATCTGTGAACGGGTGCGGATTTCAGTTGCTCGCTCATGATGCTCCCCCCGTCGCAGACGCCGATGAGTGGTGTCGGTGACGGGAAGGTCCATCCGGCGAACGTGGGGTGATTCGGGCTGGCGGCGATCCAGTCATAGGCCTGGCCCGCCAGCGCGGCATTAACGCTATCGGCGAGTCTTTCGGCCGCATCGCCCTTGACGACGACCTCCGACTCGAGGTGGTCACCTATCCTGCCGAAAACCAGGAGAGAGGACGGCGACAGCGGCATGCCGACCAAGTTCGGCTCGCTCGATCTTGGGAAGCTTGCGCCACACTAGTTTCTGGGTTGAGGAGTTGCACGTGGTGGAGCCTGTGCGTGGATCTGCGAGCTGGACTCGTGACGGGACGCCCGATGACGCACTGAGCGCCCTGGTGGCTTATGCCAGGACCCACAATGGCCGCGCCAAGGTGAACGGCAGCCAAGTGACGCTCCAGTTCGGTTCCCTGCTCGCCTACAGGCTCATGGGGCTTACGACCTGGCGCGTCCCGTATGGCGTTCAGGTCTTTCTGGCGGCGTCGAGTTCGGGCCCGGTGAAGCTGACCGCCGAGGCGTACAGCGACGCGGGCTGGTACGCCTTCCGCGTGGAGAGCGCCACCCTCACCTATGAGCGGCGCATTGCCGAGACCCTGGATGAGCTACAACGCCAGTAGACCGGCCTGAGCGGCAGTGGCGGCAGCGCTAGCGGCCCAGCCACGGCGCTGACCATGCCAGCCGCAGCCGAGATCAGGCAGGCCCCGGCTATGATCCGCCTAGCGGGATGCCGGGGTGCCGGCGGTAAGCGCCCGCTCTTGCCGCCGGCAGTGCTCAGCGGCGTACGGGGACATCGGACAGTCGTTCCACCGCGGCGAGAATGTCTTCGGCGGCCGGGATGACGGTTTCGGTCATCAGCAGCAAATTCGTCCCGTACATCTTGACGGCCAGCCGTTCCCTTGACCGGGGGCGCGGGAGGCCCGCGGCCTGTGCTGGCAGGAAGGCGATGTAGTGGAGCGGCCGCAGCGCGAAGAGCAGACGCGGCTTGACCGTTCCCAGCCGCACCTCGGCAAGGCTTTCCCAGCCGACCGGATCGCGCCGTCTGAACGTCACGCCGTAATCATTCAAGGTGGCCACCACGGGCTCGCGCCGGATCTGCCGGGCACCCGCCAGGCCCGCTGACAGCCCGATGATGCCGAACACGGCGGCGCCTGCCATCGCCATGAGACGCAATCCACCCGAGGCGAAGACAGCGACCGCGGCCTCAGCCAGGAAAAACAGGAAGATGCCCACGATGTTCCGCCGGAAGGATCGCCCGCTCACCCGGATTTCGAACTCGGTGCGCTCCAGCGGCACCTGACCGGAATCTGCCATTTCGAGATCATCGCACACCGGGCTGGGGGGCACCTGGCCGGCACCGGATCAGACCCGTGCTTCCCCCGCCGCCCGCCGCCACGCCCGCTGACCGGGCAGGCAACGTCACGGCGGTCAGCCAAACCGCGAGGTTCCAACCCTTCAAGATCAGCTCATGGCGGGTTTTGCTCTTACCTTGGCCGCACCCCAAGGTGGCCAGGAACCGGCGCCGCTCGCGCGGCAGCATCGACAGGTCCAGGTGATGGGCGTCCATGCCGCGCAGGAACAGCAGCTTCTCGATCGCCGTCTTCACCGCAGCGGATGTCGCCTCCACCGCCGGCGTCGTCAGCCACGTCAGCCGGGTCATCCCGAGCCCGGCATCACGGGCCAGCAGCCGGTCCAGGTCGCCGCGCACCTGCCCCGTCAGAAGGTGGCCGACCCTCTGAGACGTCAGCGCGCCAGCACCCGTCCGGGCGGTCGCGACCATCTCCATCAGCGTCACCACACCGGGCCGCGTCACGTGCACGCCGACTAGGAACTCCGCCGCCTGGTGGAACAGCAGGGACGGGGTGTCGTGCTCCATCGCCCGGTCCTGCAGGAACTGCTCCAGGTCCTTCAGCGGCTCCCCGGCGGTCGGCGCCGGCTTCCAGCCCAGGTACTTCATAACCAGCTTCAGGTGATCGCTAAGGGTCTGCGCCCGCCGCCCGTACTGCTGCAGCACGCCGGGGAACACCTCCAGCTGATTCGCCAGCCGCAGCACCGCGGCCTGCGGTACCGACCAGAGGTCATCGGGGACGAATCCCAGCCACGGCAGCGTGCACAGCTGAACGGCCAGCCCCAGCCGCGCCGCAGGCCCGCGCCCGCCGCCATGCCCCAGGTTGTCGACGAACCCCAGGTCCCTCCGCGTCAGCGTGAAGAACCGGATCAGCTCCTCCCGCCCGATGTCCGGGTACGACCGCAGCCGCTCCAGCTGCTCGTCAGAGAAGAACTGAGTTGCCAACCCCAACAACCTCCACGGAAGCACTGGAACCAGTACGAACCGTAGCGACAGAGATCATCGGCCGTCCCAACAACTCGAATAACGCTAGGTCAGCGGCGGGTTCGTTGGATTTTCCGCGATTGCTACCGGGACCCCAAGGATCTGGCCGTCTCCCGGTACCAGGACCGGCTTGTCCCGCACCAGGCGCAACCGGTCCGGTCAGGCAAAGGGCGGTCTGCGTGCTCGGAGTCATGTCAGCCAAAGATACGCCATTAGATAACAGCAAGAAGCGGCAGCCGCATAACATCCCAAAAAGTCAAAACCCAACAGCAGCCGCTCAGCCAGGCGGTGCCGCCGTGCGGGAGAGCGCGTTGACCGAGACGGAGTTGCGCACGCTGAAGGCCGCCTCGGTGCCGAGGTAGCGGTCGTCGGAGCACCCGACCGGCTGCCCGGAACGGTCGGTGGTGAACCGGCGTTCCCGCAGCAGTGCCGCGCCCGCGCGGACGCCTAGCCAGCGCCCGTCCTCCGCGGAAGCCGGCACCGCGTCGATGACGTGCTCGGCGTCTGCGAACACGATGCCAAGCTCCTCGAGCCGCTCGGTGATCGAATCGCGGGTCAGGTCGAGGCCGGCGACGAGCGCGCCCACCTTCTCCGGGTAGACGGCGCGCTCGAGCATCACCGGTCGTTCCGACAGCAGCCGCACCCGCATGAGGCAGTACACGAAACCGTCGTCAGGGACCGCGAGCCGCACGGCCTCGGACGCCGTCACTGGTCGCCGTTCAAGGGACACGACCCGCCCGCCCGGCTCCTCACCCATGGCCCGCGCCCAGCGGGAAAACGACAGCAGCTCGCCAAAGGACTGCACCCTCGGCCCGCCGAGGACCACCCGCCGCGCGCCGCGGCGGGACGCGATTACCCCGTCGGCGCGCAGTGCGGCGAACGCCTGCCTGATCGTGCCCCGCGACACGCCATACCGCTGCGCGAGTTCGCTCTCCGACGGGAGCTTCGTGCTCGCCGGGTACTCCCCGGCCGCGATCGCGGCCCTGATGTCCTCGGCTACCGTTTGATACAGGGACGACCCGCTCATGCACGTGAGCCTAGTACGGCGACTGTGATCCAAGCGTGACCTATACGGAGAGAACGGACGTCTGTCTTATTAACTGGGCCCGAGCCCGGTGCCGTCGTCGGCACGCAACGCGTCAAGCCCCGCCTCGGCCCGCGCGGCCCGTGCCCGCTCGGCGTCGAGCGCGGTGCGGTGCGCTGCGTCAAGACGGGCGAGTTCGGCCGCGTGCTCGTCGTCGCGGCGGCCGGAATCGTCGCGGAGCCTGTCGATCTCCGCCTGGAGCCGCTGCTCCTGCGCGGCTGCCGCGGCTGCCTGGGCATTCGCGGCCGCGGCGGCGGCCTGCGCCGCCGCAATCCGGTGCTGTGCGTCATCGAGTTCCCGCTTGAGCTCCTGCCGCGTCCGTGCGGCATCCTCGCGCGCGTGCCGCGCCGCCTCGCGCTCGCGCTCGGCATCGGCCCTGGCCGCGGCGGCGTCTCGCCTCGCTTCCGCCACCGCTTCGTCGGCCCGGCGTCGCGCCTGCGCGGTCAGGTCGTCGGCACGGGCCTGCGCGGCGGCGATCTCCTCCCTGGCATGTTCTCGCGCCTCGCCGGCGGTTCGCTCGGCCTCTGTGGCTGCGGTGGCGGAGGCGGCCGCGGCAGCCTCCGCGCCGGCAACGCGGGCAACCAGTGCCTCGCGGTGCCGCTCGAATTCGGCCGTCCGTTCGGTGAGCGCGTGCTCGGCCGCCTCCGCGTCGGCGGCGAGTTGCTCGGCCGCGCCGTCGGCGTGGGCCCGCAGCAGGATGGCGTCGTCGCGTTCCCGCTCGGCCGAGAGCTGGGCGCGGCGTGCACGCGCGGCTTCCTCCGCGGCCTGCGCGACGTCTCGCCCCGCGCGGCTCGCGATGGCGGTGATCTCCAGGTCAAGGGACGCGGGGTCGGTCAGCACCGTGAGCTGCTCGCCGAGGCGCTGGTAAAGCTCGCGCTCCGAGCGCAGGCTTTCCACCGCGGCGGCGTGCTGCCGTTGTGCCTGTTCAAGAAGGGTACTGGCACGTTGTTTCGTCATGGAAAAGAGAAATTGTTCCGGAACGGACGCGGCCGGCTCCGCACCCCCCGTTCCTCCGTCAGCGTGGCCGGCGTCCGCATCGCCGGGAGTCGCCCGCTGGTCGGCACCGCGCAGCGCGGCCCACCTGTTACGGGCGTTATGGACCGGGCCGCCGCCATCCTCGGCAGGGTCGGCCCGCAGGCAGTACTCCTTCTGCCGCCCGGAACCTGCTGCCCGTCCGGGCGCGCGGCGGCGCGTGCAGCCGGGCCAGACGCATCGCTGCTCGATCGGGACCTGTGCTGTGCAGTCCGGCGCCGTGTCGCTCACGATCCTTAATCTATCACTCCATCATCGCATGTGGATGAATAAATAGACGGAAAGAAAAGAATGAAAACTTGCCCTCAACAGATCAGTCCCGATACGTTCAAATATCGTGACTGAGAAACCAGGCCGGGGGGGCCCGACCGCGACAAGGTACGGCACGGCCGAACCGGGGCGCGATGACGCCGCGGTCAGCGCCGTCGGCAGGTACGGTCTTGCCGACTTCGAGGTGCCCGACGCGACCGCGGAGCTGATCAGGGAGGCGGTCCCGGAGAACACGGCGATCGCCTACCGGTCACGCTGGTGGTCGTTCGAGTCGTGGTGCCGCCAGGCCGGCCGCGTCGCGCTCCCGGCGACCACGCAGACCGTCGCGGCCTACCTGACCCACCTGGCCACCGAGCGCGGGCTGAAGGCCACCACCGTTGACGCGCATCTGACGGCCATCAGGGCGGTGCACCGGGGCGCCGGGGCGGCGCCCCCCGACGGCCTGGCGGCGAGGAAGGTCGTAGTCGCCGCGCAGCGCCGGGAGGCCGCGAGGGACGGCAGGTACGGGCCGCTCAAGGCCGTGCCCGTCATGGCGCGGGACCTGGCGGCGATCGCGGCGGCGTGCGACGCGCGGACGGCGGCCGGGCTGCGCGACCGGGCTGTCGTGCTCCTCGGCTTCGCGCTGCTCGCCCGCAGGTCGGAGCTGGCGGCGCTTAACATCAGCGATGTCGAGGCCGTGCCCGGCGAGGGCCTCGCGGTGACGATCCGCTCATCGAAGACCGACCACGCCGCCCGCGGCGTGGTCCGCAGAATTCACTACGCGTCGAACGAGGCGGTCTGCCCGGTGCGCGCGGTACTGGCCTGGACGGCGTTCCTCGCCGGCCGCGGCATCACGGCGGGCCCGCTGTTCACCCGCGTTGACCGCTGGGGGAACGTGAGCCAGCGCGCCGGCGGCCGGTATGCCAGCAGAGACGGCCGGCTGCGCCCGCAGGGCATCGGTGCCATCGTCACCGCCCTGTGCGAGTCCGCCGGGCTTGGCACGCGGGACACGGCACCGGATTCCCCGGCGGGCGGGCGCCGGAGGTACAGCGGCCATAGCCTCCGCCGTGGCGGTGCGACGTCCATGCTGAAGGCGGGCGCGCAGCCGCTGAACGTCAGCCGCCACGGCCGCTGGTCGGACGGATCGCGGTCATTCGCGGGCTACGTGGAGGAAGCCACCGGGTTTGGCGATGACAATCCAACGAAGGGGCTTTTGTAATGCCTGTGGGAAGGTCACGCCTGGAGGCAGCGTTTCGCGGCCCGGGCCAGCCAGCGGCCGTCGTGATACCGCACGTCGATCGGATGCCGGAACGCGGCGGAGACGTGTTCGGTGGTAACGGCGGTCCTGGCGGCCACCACCTGCCCATCCGCGAGCAGCAGGGCGTGGGTGGTGGAGGACGGCAGCTCCTCCAGATGGCGCGGGTTCACGTGGCCGATCATCCGGCGAAGGGCCTGCAGTTCCACCCGCCCGAGCTGTTGGCCGAGCACGTGCACGGTGCCGGAGGTGGGATGCGTGACCGCTCCGCAGAAGCCGAGGATGGTGCTCTTCCCCGCGCCGTTCGGGGGTCCTGGGACTATCCGTCCCGGTATTAGCTCTAAGCACTGAGGCCCGCTCGGATCATCCAGCGGAAATCCAACGATTAGCATCACGGCCAGGTAACGGCGGGCCGGGTGGGGCTGGATTGGCCTGTTTTGCTGCGCGTGAGCCTCCATGTCGGATAGGTGTTCTCCGTCGGGGTTTGATCTTCGGGGGAAGGTACGCCGGTGGCGACCAGGGACGTGTTCTCGGCGGACGAGCTTGCGCAGCTGCGGGGCTTCCCGAGGTCGGCCGCGCCGAGCTGATCAGGTTCTTCATGCTCACGCCTGGCGATGAGGAGTTCGTGCGCAGGTTCCGGGACAAGCGGAACGTTCTGGGTGCGGCGGTGAGGGGTGTGGGCGGGTGGCCGTCTGGGCGATAATGACGAGATGGCTGTGATCAAAGCAACGCCCCGGTCGCTGCAGCGGGTGGCCTTGACGTCCCTTCTGGACGGGGTCAGGCCCTCGGGGACGCTGGAATGGGTGTCCCGTGTCGCCCCCGTTGTTACCCAGGTCGCTGTCGGGGCCGGGCACTGGACCTGCGGGCGCCGGCAGCGCGCCCTGGCCGCGTGGGCAAGCGCTGCCGGCTTCGGGCTGGTGGCGTGGGGCCTTGGCGCCGAAGCGCCGACCCGGGCCGAGGCGGAAAGGAACATCGAGCAGCAAAAGGACCTGTTGCGCAAGCTTGGCACACAGGTGCCGGCTACCGCCGGGACGGAAACATCCATGCCCCGCGGGCGATGGTGGAACGCCCTGGACGCCCTTGGGTCCTCGATAGGGATGGTCTTCGGCGTGCGGTCGGGCCTTCGCCGCCCGCGGCGGCTGACGGTGCTCGCGATCGCGGACGAAACCCCGCTCGCCGTGTTCTACGTCCTGCGGGCGGCCCGGGCCGTGCAGCAGCGCAGGCCGAGGATCGCCGCCGGCTCAGCCCTGGCCGTAGCCGGATCGGTAGCCCGGCTGCGGGCGGCCTCGGCTGAACCCCTCCGGTAACAGCAGGCCCGCAGCGGCCACCGCGTTAAGAAGGAGACCGGGAAACCGCAGAAGGCACGGCCCACCAGGACAGCCGCCCATGCCCAGACACCCAGAACTCACCGCATCTAGCCTGGCACTACTAAAAAATAACCCTTGAGTTCCCAGGGACCTCTGCCACTCGTATAGCCCCAGGACCAGTGTCTTCTCGGTTGTGACAGTACCAGTTCTGTGATTGATGAGATTTCAGTTTCCCTGAAGCTCTATCTCTTCCCTGTTTATGCTGCGGTTCGGGTGAAGACGGAGGGCCTGGGTTGACGCTGGCGGTGGTGCGGGACCTGCGGGACGTGCGTGCCCTGGCGGGCCCGGATGAGCTGGAGGCGTTCGAGACCGACGTGCTGGCCGGGTTCACACTGGCGCGGGCGGCGGCCGGGCTGTCGGACGGGACGGTCAGCTCGGACGTGATCCACCTGGAGCAGGTCCGGGCGTGGTTCGGGCGGCCGCTGTGGGAGATGGAGCCGCCGGATGCGGACGAGTACTTCGGGAAGGCGCTGCGCGCCACGGCCAGGGGGACGCGGCTGTCGCGCGCGCAGGCGCTGAAGACCTATTTCCTGTTCCTCGAGTTGCGGCACAAGGTGGAGATCCACCAGATGACCGGGCGGGTCGTCGAGTGCCCGATCGAGGCCTGCAAGCTCGATCTCGCCGACGTGAAGTGGGACCTGGGCCTGTTCGGCAAGCTCCACGTCCGGCACGGCAAGGGCGCCCGCGGCTCCGGCCACCGCGAGCGGATGGTTCCCCTGATCAACAACGCCGGGGCGACGCTGCGGTGGTTCGTCGAGGATGTGTGGGCGCAGTTCGGCGACGACTACGCCCGCCCCGCCGTCCCCCTGCTGCCGTCGGAGCGCAAGAACGCCGACGGGTCGCCTGCCCGGGTCGGGGACGCGGCGCTGCGCGCCGCGCTGAAGGAGGCCGCCAGGACGCACCTGCCGGACTGGCCCGATGTCGTCACGCCCCACGTGCTGAGGCACTTCTGCGCCTCTGGGCTCTACCTGGCCGGCATGGACCTGATCGCGATCCAGGCCACATTGGGTCATGCCTGGATCGCCACCACGATGAATTACGTCCACGTCCCCGGCACCCACGTCGAGGACGCGTGGATCGCGGGCCAGCAACGCGCCGCCGAGCGGCTGAAAGGACTCCGGAAATGAAGTGGAACCTGCGGCTGGCCGCCGCCAACCGGGGCATCTGGAAGGCCAGCGAGCTGCAGCGGATGCTCGCCGACCGTGACCTGGTGATCAGTGCCGGGAAGATGTCCGGGCTGTGGTCCGGTGACCCGGCCAGCATCAAGCTGTCCGACCTCGACGTGATCTGCGCCGTCCTCGGCTGCGGCGTCGAGGAGCTCCTGATCCCCGAGCCGGAGAAGGTCAGCAGCGCCAAGCAGGAGGAGGGCCGGGCCGCCGTGGCGTCAGCGTCCGCCGGCCCGCCGAAGGTGACCCCGCGCCGGCGCGACGGGCGATCCCTTCCGCCCGCCTGATGCGGGCACGGAAGGCCGCCAGCTGCATCGACTGCCTGGCCTGGGGGCCTCTGGGCTCCAGGCGCTGCATGTCGTGCTGGGTCTGGCGGAACAAGCATCCCGGCGAGTCCGCCTGCACCGGCTGCGGGAGGATCCTGGCCGTCAAGGACGGCTACTGCAGGCTGTGCTGGCAGCAGGCCCGCTACCAGTCCCGGCTCGCGGGAGGGCCTGCCCCGGGGCGCGGTGTCGGTCCTGGCGTGGCAGCGCGGCGAGTCCCGCGGCTGAAGGGAAAGGCCGTCACCCTGGAAAGGCTCCGCGTCGACCGGCAGCTCCAGGAGGCCCTCGCCGTCGGCCCCGACCCGCTGCACCTGGCCTCCGTGTTCGGCCTCGATCCCAAGACCGCGATCCGCTACGCGGAGAACGCCCGGCAGCTGCTCGCCACAGCCGCCGAAGAGCAAGATCCCGCACGCAGCAGAGGAGACGCATGACCAGCTCGCCACTCCAGGCCGCGCTCCGCGCCGGCGCTGACGGCCTCTACGCACTCGAAGCTAGCGTCAGCCTTCTAATCAGCGCTGTCCTCCACGCTGCCGGACGACGCCAGTTCCGCTCGAGGTGCTCGCCCTGGTCCCGGATCCTGGTCATCGCGGTCACGGTCTCGTCTCGACCGTCTTGCACCGGCGAAGTTCGTAGCCGCGCGGCTTCTGTACTGTAATCCTGTGAATCGCACCCTCGCAGGCCATGCCAACTGGGTGGTCGACGTGGCATTCAGCCCGGTCACGCGCTTGCTCGCCACCGCGAGCTACGATCGGACCGCGCGGTTGTGGGACGTGGCCACCGGTGCGCCGGCACGCACGCTGACCGGCCACACCGGCCCGGTGCACGGGGTGGCGTTCAGCCCGGACGGCAGCCTGATCGCCACCGTGAGCGGTGATAGATCTGCACGTGTGTGGGACGTGGCCACCGGCGCACCCGCGCTTACCTTCATCGGCCAGGCCGGCTCGCTGTGGGGTGTGGCGTTCCACCCGGCGGGTACCCAGCTGGCCACCGCAAGCTCGGATAAGACGGTGTGGGTGTGGGACATGGTTACCGCCCGGCCGACGCATGTCGTCACCGGCCATTCTGCTGTTAGGGTCCCGTCAGCCGGCGCATCCGGTCCCGGTCGTACCGGGCGGGGTCAGCGTGATCTCGGCGAAGTTCTTGGTGATGCTGCTGGGCACGCTGACGGGGGAAGGACCCGTGGAAGCCAGCGCGCCGAGGTCGGACGCCGCGACGATCGTCCCCTTGTACCCATGGCCGGTGAAGTCGATCTCAGTGATCGACCCTGAGGCCCCAGGGGCGGTGCCGCCGATATTGCTGGTGATCTGGTAACCCGCCCGGGGCAGCGCCGCGATGTAGAAACTCGATGCCTGAGAGGGAGTGACCGAGCTCAGCACGATGATGACCTGCTTGCCGCAGGGCAGGTTGATCACCACCTGCGCTCCGTGCGGAATCGGAAAAGAGCCGATCGGCGCGTCCACGCGGACCGTATCGGCCGGACTGGCCGATACGGGACTCGTGTGCGAGGCGGCCGCAGCCGGCGAGGACGCGGTACGGCTCGTGGCCGGTGAACGGCTCGCGGTCGTTATTCCGGCGCTGCACGCGGCCAGGGACAGGCCTGCCACACAGGTCGTCACGGCCATGGCCATAAGGCGGCACGCGTTCATCGGATACCTCTCAGTCAGTCTGGTCGCTGCCAGTTCAAGCCTAGACGGTCACCTTGCCGCGGGGATCGCGGCGATGTCGCGGATCTGCGACAGCGGGCGCGGTTCCGGCACGGCCCGGCACGGGAAGCCGGATGCTGACCACCGTGCCCTGGCCGTCCCGGCTGCGAATCGCGACCTGCCCGCCGTGACGGATGACAACGACACGGACTAGGGCGAGCCCGATACCGGTACCGGGAAGGCTGCGCGCGGCACGGCCCCGGGCGAGCTCATGCCAGACCTCCCCGATCTCGCCTTCCGGGATCTCGGTCCCTGTATGCCGATCAAGGTGGCGTCGCGGAACGCGGGCAGCCAGCCCTTGCGGCCGAAGGCCCTGGCCCGGGCGACCTCGTCGTCGCAGTAGGCGAAGAAGGCGTGCAGCTCAGCCTTGGTGAGGGCGCGCTTGCCCGGGTCGGACTCGTTGTCCTGGACGTGGACGGCGGTGTTCCACTCGTGGACGACCTGGACCGGGTGCGTGCCGAACCGCTCCTCGCATGTGTCCGCCCAGCCATAGAGCGGGTCGGTGGCGAACTGGCAGAATGCCCGTACGACCGGATCGTGGTCCGCTTCAGGTCCCGCAGCGACCGCAGGTCGCCCAGCCACTCATCCACCATCGCCGGCGTCCAGGCCCACGGGTAGGCACTCACGTAGCCGGCGAAGGCCTTCACCGTGCCCTCCCGGCCCTCCACGGTCGAGCGGGCCAGGTTCCTCGCCAGCTGCTGGTTCCGCCACCCGTCCAGCATGGCCTGGAACACCTGCTCGTCCGGCCGCAGCAGCGGCACTCCGTCAGCCAGGTGAAGCCGCTGGCGGGGCCATTCTCAACCGCGGTCGCCGTGCGCTACCAACAGG
>Ga0066797_1000157_pt1 | contig 20614 bp, 25 predicted proteins | sample PersoiDNA2013193_FD_76335 | JGI IMG/M metagenome (GOLD analysis project Ga0066797, IMG submission 76335) | Permafrost soil microbial communities from the Arctic, to analyse light accelerated degradation of dissolved organic matter (DOM) -... | ecosystem: Environmental > Terrestrial > Soil >... | reverse complement strand
GCGCCTGATCGAGTACCTGTCACCACCAGCTCAGAAGCGGTTGACCTGAATGTTGCCGTCGCCGACCTGCACCCCCTTGGCACCCTTGATCGTCACGTTGTACTTGCCGGCGCGCGCGCCGGCCTGGTCGACCAGTTCCATCAGGGCCTTGGCGGCGGCCACGAGGTCCGCGTCGTCGGCCGCGCCGACCTGCTTCAGCTTGGCGGTGAGCGGTGCTTCCCAGTTCGCCGGATCGACTTCGTACTCGGCCAGCGCCAGTTCGGCGCTCTGATTACCGGCGACCCGTCTCTTCACGAGACCGCGCAGCTTCGAGTAGGCGGACTTGACAGCGTCCTTCACGTCGTCCTGCAGCGCCGACAGAGCCCCCGCGCTTGCACCCGCCGCAAGCGCGGCCACGATAAGCGAAATCGGATCCATCCGCCCAACCGTCCTTCCCCGTCCCCTGGCTCATCCGCTCCGTCCTCCCGTGAGGCCGATTGTACGGAGGCGTTGCGGGATTGGCTGGAACCAACGGTACGTTCAACATGATTGCCTGGGTTCTAACATTTGAGAGTCACCCCTTGAGGAGAAATGAGTCCGATGTACTCGAGTCCGGCGTATCAGGGGTTTGCCGCGCGGGACCGGACGGCGACGCTGTTCGGTCAGACGATGGGGCTTGTCGCGCTGACGGCGGCGGTCTTCGCGGCGGGAGCGTACGCGGGGCGGCACCTGTCGGAGGGGGCCGCGATCGCCAGTTGGATCGTGGCGTTCGTGGTGCTAATGATCATGAACTTCGCGGCGCGCCGGTCGGCGACGGCTGCGACGGTGCTGCTGGTGATCTTCGGGGTGCTGATGGGGGTCGCCTCGGCGCCGACGCTCGTCTGGTACGCGACGACGAACCCGACGATCTTGTGGCAGGCGGGCGGCGCGACGGCGCTGTTCATCGGGGCGTTCGGCGCGATCGGCTACCTGACGCGGCGGGACCTGTCGATGGTGTACCGGATCTCGTTCTTCGCGCTGCTCGCGCTGCTGATCTTCGGGATCGTGCTGATCTTCGTGCACATCCCGCACGGGTCGCTGATCTACGCGATCCTCGGCCTGGTGATCTTCGCGGGGCTGACGATGGGCGACTTCCAGCGGCTGCGCCGGACGAAGGACATGAACTCGGCGCCGCTGATCGCCGCGTCGATCTTCCTCGACATCCTGAACGTGTTCTGGTTCTTCCTGCGGATCTTCTCAGGCGGGCGTGACTAACACCGAGGTCGCCGGCTACCTGGACTCGCTGACATGACCGCTTAACTCTGTGGCGGGCGGTTTACTACACTTCTGCCGTGACTACCGTGGGCGAGATCGCCGTTGATGATCCCCGCAGGCCGGACATTCGGGCGCTGCTTGAGCGGCACCTGGCGTTCTCGCAGTCGGAGACGCCGCCAGAGCGCAGCTTCGCCCTCGCCGTGGACGGCCTGCTCCACCCGCTGATCACGTTTTTCAGCTGCCGGTCCTCGACCGGGCTGCTCGGCGTCGGGGCGCTCAAGGAACTCGACGCCTCGCACGGGGAGGTCAAGTCGATGCACACGGCCGCCGAGGAGCGCGGCCGCGGCGTCGGGCGAGCCATGCTGAATCACCTGCTCGCCGTGGCCAGGTCCCGCGGGTACCAGCGGGTGTCCCTGGAGACCGGAACCACGCCGGGGTTCGCCGCCGCGCGGGCGATGTACGAGACCAGCGGGTTCCTGCCTGGCGAACCATTCGCCGACTACGTGCGCACGATCGACAACACCTTCTACACGCTCGTCCCTCTGAGGTTAGGGGCGGGCGGCCTGATCGGCGGCCATGGCGAGCAACTCGGCGGCGTGGGCCTGGCCGAACTCGGAGTCCTCTAGGCCTGCCAGCATGCGGGACAGCTCGCGGACCCGGCCCTCGTGGTCGAGGCGGATCACGCCGCTGCTCGTGATGGTGCCGTCAACCGACTTGGCGACGACCAGGTGGTTGTCGGCGAACGCGGCGACCTGCGGCAGGTGGGTCACCACGATGACCTGGGCGAGCTTGGCGAGCTTGGCGAGCCTGCGGCCGATCTCGACGGCGGCCTTGCCGCCGACGCCGGCGTCCACCTCGTCGAAGACGAAGGTCGGCACCGGGTCCGCGCCGGCGAAGACCACCTCGATGGCGAGCATCACCCGGGAGAGCTCGCCGCCCGACGCGCCCTTGTGCAGCGGAAGGGCGGGCGCGCTAGGGTGCGGAGCGAGCCGGATCTCCACGTCGTCGATCCCGTGCGGACCCGGCTCGTCGAGCGTGCTGAGGACCACGAAGATCCGGGCGTACGGCATCGCGAGCGCGGCAAGCTCGGCGGTCACGTCCGCGGCGAATTGCTCCCCCGCCTGGGCGCGAAGCTCGGACAGCCGCGCGGCAAGCTCGATCACCTGGGCGGACAGCTCCGCTTCCGTGCCCGTGAGCGTGGCGATCGTGTCGTCGTCGTTGTCAAGCTCGCCGACCCGGGCGGCGGCGCGGTGCGCCCAGTCGAGCACGGCGGCGATGTCGTCTGGTTCGTCGGCGGCCTGATCGTCTGAGGTCTCCGCGGCAGCGGCCGCTGCTGACTCGGCAGCGGCGTCCGGGGAACCGTTGATGTGCGCGGCCAGGCCGTCAGGGCCGTAGCGGCGGATGAGCCGGTTCAGTGCGGCGCGGCGCTCCTGCACGGTGGCGAGCCTGGCCGGATCGGCGTCGACCGACTGGATGTAGGTGGCCAGCTCAGCGGCCACCTCCGAGATCAGGTAGGCGGCCTCGGAGAGCCGGCCGGCCACGCCGTCGATCTCCGCGTCATGACGGCGAACCGCCTCGAGCGCCCGCCTGGCCTGGCCGAGCAGGGTCACCGCGTCGGCGCTCTCGCTGCCCGCGGAGGGGTCGCCGAGCAGCGCCTCATGTGCGCTCGTCGCGGCCGCATGCAGCGAGTCGGCGTTGGCGAGCCGCTCCTCATCCGCGCGCAGCGCCACGGACTCGCCCGCCACCGGGTTGAGCTTCTCGATCTCGGCGAGCCCGCCGCGCAGCGCCTCGGCCTCGGCAGCCCGGGAGCGGGCCTGCGTCGTCAGTACCGTCAGCTCCTCGTGCACCTTCCGGTGCCTGCTGTAGGCCCGCTGGTAGTCGCCGAGCACCTCAGCGAGCGAGGCGCCCGCGTACTTGTCGAGGGATTCGCGCTGACGTCCGGGCTTGAGCAGCTGCTGCTGGTCGGACTGGCCGTGCACGGCGACCAGGTCATCGGCCAGGTAGGTGAGCAGCGACACGGGCACGGAACGGCCGCCGGCGAACGCGCGTGACCGGCCCTCGCCCGACACCGACCTGGTCAGCACGAGCGTGCCGTCCTCGTCTAGGTCGCCGCCTGCCTCCTCGACCTGCTGCGCGACCTTACCGCGCGGGTCCGTGCGCAGCCGCCCCTCGACCGAGGCGCGCTGCGCGCCCGGCCTGACCCGTGCCGGGTCAGCGCGGCCGCCGAACAGCAGGCCGAGCCCGGTCACGACCATCGTCTTGCCCGCGCCCGTCTCGCCGGTCAGCGCGGTAAAGCCGGGTGAGAGCTCGAGCAGAGCGTCATCGATGACACCGAGCCCGGTAATGCGCACTTCCTCAAGCATGAGCGCCAGCGTCTCCTTCCGACCACTCTGGGTCGCCGACCCCGCCAAGCCGACCCGTAACGCGGCAACTGCGACTCTACCCGGAAGGCAGCGGTTGACGGCAGCCGACAAGCCGCGCCCGCGCTAGGAAACGGAGACGACGTCGGCGAGGCCTGGGTCGGTCCTGGCGGCGGGGGCAGGCGGTCCCCCTCAGCTTGCACTTCGCAGACCGCCTGTCCGCCGTCCACCGCGTCGGCCGGTGCATCGACGTCGTCCCATTTACCTAGGACACGCGGCTCGCGAAAAATGGCCGCCGCGGAGCGGCCATTTTCCTGCCGGGACCGCGTCTTATGTACGTGGAAGAGCTGGAACGGGATTCAACGACGGCCGACGCGGTGGACGGCGGCCTCCGCACCCTCCCCGGGTACCTGCCGCGCCACGCCCGCTAACCGGTAAACGGTGAACAGCTTCGGCAGCACGAGGATGGCGATGACGGCGATCACGATGACCGCCACGACGACCGCCACGACGATGAGCGCGCGACGGCGGGCGGCGGGGTCCTGGCCCTGCCGTTCCGCCTGCTCCTCCACCGGCTGTTGCAGCGATGCGACGGTCACGGATCCTGGCGCGATGGTGGGCGGAGCGGCCGCGCGGGGGCCGGACGGGGATCCGGCGGCGCTAGTGATCGGCTCCGCGTCCAGGATGGGGGCTCGCGATCCGGATATCGACCGTGAGGAGAATCGCGGCGACCGCCGCCACAGAACCCAGCGTGAGCAGCGGACCGCTTCTGCCCATTCCCTGTTACCGCCTCTCACCTTCAGCCTCGACTCACCATAAAAGCAACCGTGATTGGAGACAAATAGCTAAGGCTATTACTATCGCGATCAGGAACGCCACGCGGAAGCGTCACCTAAACGCAACAGAATCCCCCAACCGGCCCCTTCGCACGACGGCCTGGCTTTTCAGCAAGATCGAGTTCGTCATGCTTAGGCGCATCCTACACAATAAGCACAAACAGCGTCACTGGTGTTTTCAGTAACTTTTACCTGATTATCTTTCTTCGAATTAAACAAAAACAATACGAATAGCGCGTACTCTGCCAAAAAGCAATACATAGAAGACCGCCACATTGAAAATTGTCAATGAATAAGCCTGGCGGCCGGACCGGGTCGTTCTTTAGGCCGATGCGGGCATGCCGCGGAACACTGCGGGAACGCCGGGCTACGGCCTCACCGGCATGATGGAACGCGTCCGCCTGCTCGGCGGCAGCTGCGAGGCGGGACCGAGCAGACCCGGCCATGGCTGGGCGGTGAGCGCTGTCTTGCCGCGGAAACAGGCGATGACGTGACGAGCGGTGACGTGACCATCAGGGTGCTCGTCGCGGATGACCAGGAAATCGTCCGCACCGGGCTGCGGATGATCCTCGACGCCCAGCCGGGCATCACCGTGATCGGCGAGGCCGCCGACGGACGGCAGGCCGTTGAACGGGCGGCGGGACATCGCTGGCCACCGCGCCTGGATGATCCGCGGCTACGCGATCGGCCAGGGCGCGGGCACCCAGTTCGTGACCGGCATGTGCTGGGCGGTCGCCACCGGCGGCAGGCCGGAAGAGGGCATGCCCAAGGCGGTGCTGCTCGCCGCGAGCTGGGTGTTCAACATCCTGCTCGCCGAATGGCTGATCCGCCGGCGGCCCGCGACCGCTGGCAAGCGGCTCAGGGCAGCAGCGTCAGCTTCTTAGTGAGTGCTCATCCGATCGCTGAGTTCCGCCGTGGCGTGGCGTCTATCATTTCGGACGGCGTTGCCGACGCATGAGGAGGTACTTGTGGGCGGGTTCTCGAAGTCGCGGCTTGACCGGGTTCGGGACGTGCTCGCGGGGTACGCGCAGCGCAGCGCGGCGAGGTTCCCGGGGTGGTCGCGCTGCTGTCGCATGACGGCGAGACGCACGTGGAGATGGCCGGCGGCCTCCCGGAGGACACGATCTTCCGCATCGCGTCGATGACCAAGCCGGTCACCGCGGTCGCGGCGATGATCTGCGTCGAGGAGTGCCTGCTGCGGCTTGACGACCCGGTTGACGAGTACCTGCCCGAGCTGGCATCGCGGCGGGTACTGACCCGACTTGACGCGCCGCTCGACGACACGGTCCCGGCCGCGCGGGCGATCACGCTGCGAGACCTACTGACGTTCCGGCTCGGACTCGGCTTCGGTGCGGGCATGTGGGGACCGCCGGGTTCCGTGCCGATCATGGACGCGCTCCGTGCCCTCGGCCAGGGGATGCCGGCACCCGCTGGGGTGGCCGCGCCCGCGCCCGCGCCGCAAGCAGATCTACCACTCGGTCGGTACGTACGGCTGGAACGGCGGACTCGGCACCACGCGGGTCAACGACCCGGCCGAGAACTTGACGCTGATCCTGCTGACGCAGCAGGCGTTCACGTCGCACCTGCCGCCTGCCATCTGCCGCGACTTCTGGACCGCGGCATACCAGGCTCTCGCGGATTGATTCCGCTCGCGCGCAGAGGTTATCCGCGACAGCCCGAAGCAGCGGCGCATCGTAGGCATCGATGATGATGCCATCATTTTTGATACAATCAATTTTGGTTGCATTAACTTTGATGACCTCAGGGGGCATCATGGAGGGGTTCATCGGACGAGCACGGGAGCTCGCGCTGCTCGAACGGCTGCTCGCACGGGTCACCGAAGGGGGACGCGCCGGGCGACCAGGGCGGGCCATCCTGATTCGAGGGCGTCGGCGGGTCGGCAAATCGCGGCTCGTGGAGGAGTTTGTCGACCAAGCAGCGGTACCGTACGTATTCTTCACCGCGTCCGGCCAGCCGACCGTCGAGGCGGACTTGCGGCTGTTCGCCGAAGCGGTCAGGGAATCGACACTCCCCGACACCGAATTGTTCCGCGACCAGGCCCCTGGCACCTGGGACGCGGCACTCCGGCTGCTCGCCCAGTGCCTGCCCGACGATCAGCCGAGCGTTGTCGTCATCGACGAGATGCCGTACCTGATCGCCACGGACGCCGGCTTTGAAGGCACACTACAGAAGATCTTCGACCGGGAACTGTCCCGCAAACCGATGCTGCTCGTCTGCGTAGGGTCGGATCTGGCGATGATGGAGGCGCTCAACTCCTACGGACGTCCGTTCCACCAGCGTGCCACGGAACTCGTCATCCCGCCGCTCAGCCCGGCGGACGCGGCCGAGATGCTCGGACTTCCCGCCGCGGACGCACTGGATGCCTACCTCGTCTCCGGCGGCCTGCCGCTGATCCTGGACGAATGGCCGACAGGCGTGACCGCCCTGGACTACGTGGCCGATGCGGTAACCGATCCGCTGTCGGCCCTGCTCGTCAGCGGAGAGCGCGCGCTAGCGGCGGAGTTCCCCGCAGGCTCCCAGGCCCGCCTAGTCCTAGGAGCGATCGGGACCGGCGAACGCTCCTTCACGAAGATCCAGCGTGCTGCAGGCGGCATGGCGCAGGCGTCGCTCGAGCGAGCACTGCGCCTGCTGACCGCGAAGCGCATCGTCCAGGCCGCCACCCCGCTGTCGACCCGCCCGTCCCGGGAAACCAGGTACTCGATCGCCGACCCGCACTTGCGGTTCTGGCTCGCCTTTCCCGGTCGGCACATGCCGGAGATCGAACGCGGCCGGGGCGACCTGCTCATCCGGCGCATCAATGCATCCTGGCCATCCTGGCTCGGAGCAGCCATCGAGCCGGTGATCCGAGAATCGCTCCGCAGAATCAGCGATCAGCTGCCCGGCGACACCCAGGCAGTCGGCGGATACTGGACTCGGTCCAACGACCCGGAGATCGACTTGGTGGGGGCGGACCGGGAGCCGGTCGCGCAACGGATCTCGTTCGTCGGGTCGATCAAATGGCGGGAAAACCGTCCTTTCGATGAGCGGGACCTCGCGGAACTCATCGCGCACCGCGCCAAGATGCCCGGTGCCGACGAAGCTACGCCCCTGCTCGCGGTCGCCCGCAGCGGCGTTTCTGTAGTGAGCCCGACCGCGATTGGTCCGGAGGATCTTCTCGGCGCCTGGCGCCGGTAAGAGTTACCCCGAGTCCGGCGCGGATTACCCCGATGCCGAGCGGGGTGGCGGTCAAGGTTGAGGCCACCACCGATTCCGCCGACGGGATGACGAGCGTCGGGTTGCGGGATTATGACCTCGGCAGCGCCCTGGATTCGGTGGGCGAGATCGGCGCGCTTGTCGTCGGGAAGCTCAAGGCGGCGCGTCCGTCGAAGACCACGGTGGAGCTGAAGCTGGGTTTCGCGGTGGAGGCCGGCAAGCTGACCGCGCTCTGGGTCGGCGGCAAGGGCGAGGCGTCGCTTACCGTGACGCTTGAGTGGTCAGGATCCGCGGGTTCAGAGAGCACAAACTCCGGGGACCCGGACGAATCGGAGGCCGATGACACCGGGGAATCCGATGGCTGAGCGCCTGGAGGACCTGCTGCGGGAATGCGCGGTCCAGGTCATTGGCGAGCGGTCGCAAGGTGCCGGGTTCTTCGTCGCGCCGGGTAAGGTCATGACCTGCGTACACGTGATCGGGGACCGTCCGGGTTTAAGACATGACCCGGACAACGCCTACCTGCACGCGGTACTCGGGCAGGTCTACGCGGCCGAGGACGCCGCCCCGGCCGCGCTCGCGGCCTACGACCAGGCCCTCGCCGCGGATCCGGGCCTGCAGGCGGCCTGGGCAGGCCAGGCCGAGGTCCTCTTCGAGACCGGCGACCGCGAGGGGGCCATCGCCAGCCTGGACCGCGCGCTGGCCATCTCGGAGGACGCCGCGATCCTGTTCAACCGGGCGGTGGCCTTGCAGGGAAGCTAGCACATCGGTGAGCCGGGCTACGCGCGGACGCTCAGCCCGGCCAGGCACGCCGTGAGGATGTCCTCAAGGCCCGCCCCGACGTCGTCGCGGCCGATGCGCTCGGCCGCCCAGCCCCGTCACCTCGCCCCGAGCCAGGACGTGCCGACCGCGGCCAAGGTCAGCTCCGCACGCTGGCCGCAGCCTCGGTGTCGGCGAAGGCGCGGTAGAGAGCGGAGCGGCCAATGCCCGGATGGGTGGCGATGGCGGTGACGGATTCGCCGCGGCGCGGCCGGCCCGGCGAGGCTCGCGCCGGGCTGCACGAGCTGATCGGGCGGCACCTGGGCGAGGACGCGGACACCTGCAACGCCGGCAGACAAGAGGCATAAGGACCAGGCTCTGCCGTTCCAGTGCAGGATCAGCGCGGACCCGACCGCCCAGGCGTCGGTACCCGAGGTTGCGGTCACGCCGGAGAGGCTGGCGTATGTGCCAGGGCCGGGGCTTGGCACCTTGGACCAGGTTCTGCCGTTCCAGTGCAGGATCAGGGTGAGCTCTGCCGTGCTGGTGTCGTAGTACCCGACCGCCCAGGCGCTGGTGCCCGAGGTGGCGGTCACGCCGCTCAGGAAGCTTCCTCCAGTACCGCCGGGGTCGGGGCTGGCGACCTTGGACCAGGTTCTGCCGTTCCAGTGCAGGATCAGCGTGTAATACGTTTCCTGGGCACGGCAGTGCGCGGTGCAGTAATCCCCGACTGCCCAGGCGCTGCTGCCCGAGGTGGCGGTCACGCCGGAGAGGCTGGCGTATGTGCCAGGGCCGGGGCTTGGCACCTTTGACCAGGTTCTGCCGTTCCAGTGCAGGATCAGCGTGTCCAGCATTGGCTGTTGTTTATCAATACACCCCACGGTGCAGTAATCCCCGACCGCCCAGGCACTGGTGCCCGAGGTGGCGGTCACGCCGCTCAGGAAGCTTCCTCCAGTACCGCCGGGGTCGGGGCTGGCGACCTTGGACCACGTCCTGCCGTTCCAGTGCAGGATCAGCGTGTAATACGTTTCCTGGGTCTCGCAGTTCGTGGTGCAGTAATCCCCGACTGCCCAGGCGCTGCTGCCCGAGGTGGCGGTCACGCCGGAGAGGCTGGCGTATATGCCAGCGCTGGGGCTTGGCACCTTGGACCAGGTCCTGCCGTTCCAGTGCAGGATCAGCGTGCTGAACGTTGCCTGTTTACCATCGCAGTTCGCGCTGCAGTACTGCCCGACCGCCCACGCGCTGGCAGCCGAGATGGCCTTCACCGCCTGCAGGCTGGCGGACGGGACCGGGTCGGTGACCCTGGACCAGGTCCTGCCGTTCCAGTGCAGGATCAGCGGGCCCCCGACCGCCCAGGCGCCGGTGCCCGAGGCAGCGCTCACCGCGGTGAGCTGACCTGGGAACGCGGCGGCGGCCGGGGTCCGGGCGGATGCCGGACGCGTCTCTTGCGTCCGCGGGGGCCCGGCCTGCGCAGCCTGAGCCGGGGCCCCGGCCGGCAGGCCGCAAAGGACCGCGCAGGCCAGCGCGGCAACCCCGAAAGCGGAAATCCGGCGCATTCCGTTCCCCTCGCATATATGACGACATGTCATCCGGAGGCCGCCGGATCCGGAATTCGCAGCGAACGCGGGCTTTCTCCTGATTCCCCGGAAACATGCCAGGGCAATTCCAAGATCGAATATCAGGAAGTTATCATGAACTCTATGACCTGTGGAAACGTCTCAGATTCCGCTGGCGGCAGCTCCCTTAACCTTGCGGGAAACACTCAGTGCGGCGCAGCCAGCAGGAGACGGCCGGTGCCTGACGGTGGACGAAATTGTTTCGGCGGGCGGCCCGCCGCGGGTCGGCCGCTAAAGGGGGATCACATGTCCGCTGCCCGGTTCCTGTCCATCTGGCCGCGCCGCGCCGCGGCGGGCGTCGCGTCACCGGCCGCCGTGACGGCGACGGCAGGCGCGAGCCTCGCCGGCCCGGCCGCGCCGGCCGCGCTCGGCCGCCCGGCGGTGCTGGCGGCCGGGCAGGCCGGCACGCGCGCGCAGGTGCCGTGGCCGAAGGTCGGGACCGGGTGGGAACTGGTCCAGTACACGACCAGCCCCCTCTCCCTCCTCCGTTTCCACCCCCGTTCAAGGGCCGGCCGACCGAGCTGTACCTGGTGAACCCGGGCGGCGGCAGGTACCTGCTCGACACCTGGCCCGCGTCGAAGGTGCCGCCGTTCCTGATCGACTGGTCGGGGGACAAGACGCGGGCGCTGTTCTGGGTCGGCCACGGTGGCCAGCTGGCGCAGTTCACGCTGGCCACCGGCAAGATCACTTCGTTCGCCCTCGCGGGGAACGCCGGCGTGCTCGGCTACACCCGCCCGGACGGGCTCAACATCCTTGCCCAGTACCAGGACGGCTTGCGCACCACCTTCGCCCGCTACAGCGTGGCCGGCAAGCTGGCCAAGGTGATCGCCACCGTCCCCGCCAATTCCGGCGAAGCGGTCTACTCCGCCGACGGGACCGAGCTCGCCGTCCGCACCAACCGCGGACTTGACCTGCTCAGCAACGCGGGCGGGGTGATCCGCGAGCTCCCGGTACCCGGCGCTGACCCTTCTGCTGGCTGCATGCCCGCGCGGTGGTGGAAGACCGGCGTGATGGTGGCCTCCTGCTTCGAGACTACGTCCGGCAACCGGCTGTGGCTGGTGCCCGTCACCGGCGGCGACGCCCAGATGAGGGACCCGGCGGGAAATCAGGCCGACGCGGCCGCCGTAGGAACCGCCAGCGAAGGCGCCATCCTCGGCCTCAAGCACAGCGAGACCACGGACGTGCCGGGCATGCCCGGTCAGCCGGCAACCCGGCTGACCGTGGACCTGGACCAGTTCCGCATGCGGGGATCTGGCAGCGAGCGAGAAAGTTTGGTACGAGTGGTCGCGGAGAGGCCGCCGGGATGCCGGGACCGGTCGACGGCCGGCCCGAACGTATCTACCCGGACGGTTGCTGAACAGGTAAAACAGCCGCCGGGCCCGCCGAGGTCGCTGGCATTGCTGCGGGGCTGGGCGGAACCGGCCAGGCCCGGCTGGCGTCCAAGTGGCATGAGAGGATTCACCAGCACTCGCTCGCGCGGCCCTCGCCAGGTCGCGCTCGCATCCGTCGCGCTTGGGGGTGCGGCAGTCCTCGCGCTGGCCGGCTGCGCGGTCGTTCCCGCACCTTCACCAGGGCCGGCGAACCATCCGACCGCGCCCGGCGGCACCCCTTCCAGCACGGCACGAGTCCCTGGCACCTCACCGACCGTGGTGAGCACCGGTCACGGCGGATGCCCGGCGGCCGGGGGAAGCGCGGGAACCCCGCAGCGGCACGACCTCGAAGCGCGGGCCCTGCTCTGCGGCTTCGCGGTGCCGGCGGGCGCTCGACCCAGGCGCGCGGTCCCGTGGTCCCAGGCGTGAAGCAGGGCGGCGGACGGCTGCCCGCCCCGGTGACGATCACCGATCAGGACATGGCCGGCGCTCGCGTTCACGGAGTCGACCGCCGCCCAGATCCTCACGATCGCCGGCCTTCGATGGAAGCTCACCAGCGCTCCCTGACCTGAGACACCCCGGTCCTGCTGGCAGGCCGTGCAGCTGGGCTTCGTGTCGGTGGTGCTGATCATCGCGGCGGTGGTGCTGACCGCCCCGGGGTACACCGCCGCCGCCGCGGCGGTCGGGCTCGTTCCCGGCGCCTCCTCTGGCCGTTAGGGCCGGCACCGTGCGGGCACGGCCCGGTACTGGCGGCGCGGCTGTCCGTCGTGCGGGACGCTCCGCACCCCGTGACGGAGAACGGTCCCAGGCTGGCGATCATCGCCAGCCTGCTCCAGGGTCTGCGGATGCTGGTGGTCTTCGACGATTTCGAGCAGAACCTCACACCGGGCGGCAGGGCATTCCTCGATCCGGCGATCGACGAGGCGCTCGCGCGGCTCGCCGACGCCGCCGACACCGGTGCACTCAGCCACAACAAGCTCGGCGACATGGCCGCCGCCGCGGGCGACCTCACCGCCGCCCGTGCCAGTTACCGGGCCGCACTCGCCATCCGCGAGCGGCTGGCTGCCATTGACCCGGTGAACGTGCAATGGCAGCGCGACCTGGAACACGTGCGGCGGAAGCTCAAGGAACTTCCCGAAGCCGGCTAGGTCCCCGACCCGAACGGAGCCAGGCTGCGGTGCCACTGGAACCAACGGTCCGTTCGATATATGGATGTTGCTTTGCTTGGAAGTTTCCGCTCGTGGCACCGGCAATCGGGGCATGGCGCCGCTTACCCGGGCGACGTGAGATAGCGTGTCGGTCATGGCCAGCGAAAACACCTCAAGGCTCGCGGTGCTGATCGATGCGGACAACGCGCAGCCGTCGATCACCGAGGGGCTGCTGGCCGAGGTCGCCAAGTACGGGACCGCGCACGTGAAGCGCGCCTACGGTGACTGGACGGGGCCGAACCTGAAGGGCTGGAAGGACCACCTGCTCGCGCAGTCCATCCAGCCCATCCAGCAGTTCGCCTACACCAAGGGCAAGAACGCCACCGATGCGGCGATGGTGATCGACGCGATGGACCTGCTGTACTCGGGGCGGTTCGACGGGTTCTGCATCGTGTCGAGCGACAGCGACTTCACCAGGCTCGCCGCGCGGCTGCGCGAGTCCGCGCTGACCGTGTACGGGTTCGGCGAGCGCAAGACCCCCAAGCCGTTCGTCGCCGCGTGCGACAAGTTCATCTACATCGAGAACCTCACCTTCGCCAACAGCGACACCGACGCCGACGCCGTGATCGCCGGCTCTGGCGGTTCCGAGGCCAAGCCGACCAGGCCCGCGTCGGCCTCGGCGGCGCAGCTCAGGAGCGACACTGCCCTTGTGGCGCTGCTGCGCAACGCGGTGGAGGCGGCCTCGGACGACGACGGCTGGGCGACGCTGTCCGCCATCGGGAACATCATCACCAACCAGCGCCCCGACTTCGACTCGCGCAGCTACGGTTACGCCAAGCTCAGCGACCTCATCACCGCGACCACGCTGTTCGAGATGGACCGCCGCAGCCCGGGCGACGGGAAGCAGGCGATCATCTACGTGCGGGTCAAGCGCCGCGCGCAGGCCAGGAGGACCAAGGCCGTCGGCTAGCTGGCCGGCCGGGTGCGGTCGAGGATCTCGGCGCGCAACTCGGGCGCGCGGGCACCGATGGCCGACAGGATCCGTGGCGGCAGGCCCTCGTTCATGGCGAGCAGCGTGAGGGCGATGTGCTCGGCGCCCAACTGGCCGGTATGCGCGGCCTGCGCCTCGTGCAGCGACACCGCCAGGCACTTCTTGGCCCGGCGGGTGACCGGCAGGTGGCCGGAACGGTGCCGGCGGGCTCGGCGCGGCCACCGGCGCGACCCGGGAGCGTCGTCCGTCAGCGCGCCCGGGCCGAACAGCGCCTCGACGCGCTCGCGAACGGCGTCCAGGTCGATACCGATCGCGGAAAGCGCGTCACGGTCGAGAGGATCGGACCCGGCGCCGCGCATGTCCTGGTGATGGCCCGTGCCCGTGCCGACCAGTCCCACGAACTGCGCCTCGTAGCGCTCCGGTGTCACGCCCCGCTCGCGCAGGACCGCACCGACCTGCCCGTCCGCGCAGGCGAGGCCGTAGAGCAGATGCTCGGTGCCGATGAAGCCGTGCCCGAGGCGGCGCGCCTGTTCCTGCGCACGCGCGACCACCTGCCTGCCCTCGCCAGTGAAATCCTCGAACATCAGTGCCTCCCGATCCTGTTGCCGTGCTTGCGGTGCACGGTCTGCTTGGTGACTCCGAGCCGTGCGGCGATCTCCTGCCACGACCAGCCGAGCGTGCGCGCGCGCTCGACCTGGAGGATCTCCAGGCGTTCGGTCAGCGCGCGAAGCGCCGCGACCGCGCGCAGTCCGACATCCGGATCGTTGCTCGCGGCCCCTTCGGCCAGTTCGAGTGTGCTTTCCATAAGCGTCAGCATATGCTGACGATTTGCCAGGTGTCAACATGTGCTGACGCCGGTCATGCCGCGGTGCGGGCCAGGTGAGACCGCTCTAGCTTGCTCGCTGCGCGCGGTACAGGTCGCGGAGCAGCGCGATCTCGGCGCCGTGGTGCAGGATTTCCTGGTTCACCCACCAGACGATGTCGATGAAAATCTCCCCGGCGTCGCTGCCGTACGGGTAGGCGCTCAGGCCCACCGTGTCGAGCGCGGAATCGTCGCAGCTCAGCAGCGTCCCCCGCCAGGCGTCCGACGCCACGACGAAGGCGGTGATCGCACTGGTCGCCTCGCCGGTCGCCGGGTAGGCGTCGCTTGTCAGCACGTGGCTGCCCGTCGTGTAGTCGGCACGGAGCATCAGCATCTCGCCGATGTGGCTGAGCCGCCAGGCGATGGTGGTGAACGGCGGCGGGTCGGGGTGGCCGGGCTCGGCGGAGTCGCGGCCCCACTCCCCCGCTCCCCTCAGCAGCGTCGCGCGCGGCCCGGGGCCGTCCTTGCGCGGCCGGACGGACCAGCAGCCGGGCACCGGTTCCCACAGGTACTCGTCGCTGGTCATCGGCGTCACCGCGACTGGGGCACCGTTGCCGCTGTCGACCTCGGGTCCGAGCATCCGGTTGATCAGGCGCATGCAGCCCCAGTCGAACTGCTCAAGCAGCGGGGCAAGGCGGGCGGGCGGAGTCACCGCGCCATGCCATTCGACCAGTCCGGAATCGGCAGCTCCGCCGGCACATCCGAGTCGTTGGGGTGGGACAGCGCCACATCGTCGACCGCCCGCTCGATGTAGGCACGGACCGCGGCGCGGAACAGCGGGTCGTCCGGCCAGCCGGCATCGTCGGCGGCGGCCATGAAGCAGTCGACGAACCGCCGGCCCAGGTCGCTCATGTCCCCGTTGCCCGAGTGCATCAGCACCAGGCCCGCCTGGTCGCCGCCGTATTCGCCCGAGTACCGCGGCGGGCCGCCCATGGTCTGCGCCAGGTAGGCGGCGAGCCGCTCGATATGCTGCGGATTCTGGCCCGGGTGCGAGAACGGATGGTTCAGTTCAGGGTCCGCCAGGCAGCGCGCGTGCAGCGCGGCGGCGAAGGGCACAAACGCCTTCTCCCCGCCCGCGAACTCGTACAGCGTCGGTCGCATGGACCGAGCATCGCACGGCCGGCTCGGCTCTCGTTGCCTGGGTAGTTCAAATTCATCCATCGGAGGAACGGACCCGGCCGACTCTCCTCGCATCATTTTCTCCGGCCTGATCGGCGGCCGACCACCTGAGCAGCCCGATATCGGCCACCATGTTCACGTGACGGCGCATCGCCCGGCGAGCACCAGGGGCGTCACCGCGCCTGATCGCCTCAAGGATCAGCCGGTGGGCCCGCAGCGAGCGGGGCGGGCGTCCCGGTTCCGCGAGCGAGCTGTGCCTGGTCTCGCCGATCGCCGCCGCCAGGCCCGTCATGAAGTCGGCGAGCAGCGGGCTGTACGCCGCGCGGGTGACGGCCTCATGGAACAGGCGGTCGCCTTCCTCGCCGAGGCCGGAGCCCGCGATGTCGGCGGCCATGACATCGAGGGCCCGTTCCATCGCCGCGATGTCCGTCTCGGTCCTGCGCGTCGCGGCCAGCGCGGCGAGCTGCGTCTCAAGCGCCTCCCTGGCCTCAAGGATCGCCGGCAGCCTGTGCCGCTTGGTCGTCAGCTCCATGAGGCGACCCGAGTCGTGCGGCAGGGACATGAGGTAGATGCCGTCGCCGTGCCTGACCTCAAGCGTGCCCTGCACCTCGAGCGCGACCGTCGCCTGGCGGACCGAGGCCCTGCTCACCTGCAATGCCTGCGCGAGATCTCGCTCGGACGGCAGTCGGTCACCCACCTTAAGACCGGTGACCTCCACGTAGTCGAGCAGCCTGTCCGCGAGCCGTTCGTAAAGCCGTCGCCGGTCGGGGGCGCGGAGGACCTCGGTGCTCGGTGGGCTGGCGCGCCGGTTGGCTGGCATGACCTCGTGTCGCCTCACTTTTCCAACTGCCCCATTGACAGCATAGATGGCCAAGTTTATCTTCGGGCTACTGGCTCAGCCACTCACTGTCTTGTCCCGTTTTCGTCCAGCGGCGCCGAAGGGATGACATGACGACCTTCCTGGTGAGTGTCGGCATCGGACTAGCCACCGCGGCGATCCTGTCGCTGTCGGCGGTGGCGTTCACGCTCGAATACGCGGTCAGCAGGATCGCGAATTTCGCGCATGGCGAGTTCCTGACCATCGGGGCCTACGCCGCGTACAGCGGTCAGCGGTTCTTCCACCAGAGCGTCGTGGCCGCCGCGCTGATCGCCGCGGTCGCAGGGATGCTCGCCGGGCTTGCCCTCAACGCGTGCCTGATCGAGCAGTTCCGTGGCCGCAGCGCCATCACGGTGTTCATCGCGACGCTCGGAGCGGCGCTCATCGTGCAGAACGTGCTCGTCATCGCGTACGGAGCGGCGAACCTCTCCTACTCGTTCACCCAGGGCGGCCTGCACCATGTCGGGCCGTTCCTGTGGACCACCTCCGACCTCGAAGTGATCTTCTCCGCGCTGACCGTGGCCGCCCTGATCTTCCTGCTGCTCCAGCGCACCCGCTTCGGCAAGGCGATCAGGGCGGTCTCGCAGGACCGGGCACTTGCCCAGGTGAGCGGGATCCCCGCGCGCCGGATCGTCATGCAGACCTGGGCGCTGTCCGGCGCGATCTCCGGGTTCGCCGGCTTCGTGCTCGCCGATACGATCGGCACCTTCGGGCCGCAGCTCGGCTTCAGCTTCCTGCTGCTCACCATCACGGCCACCGTCACCGGAGGCATCGGCCGACCCTACGCCACCCTCGGCGGCGCTCTCATCGTCGGGCTGGTGATCCAGATCGCCGGCGCGTATACCAGTTCGGCCTATCAGCTGGTATACGCCTTCCTGCTCCTCGTGATCCTCATGCTGCTGCGGCCGAACGGTGTCTTCGTCCGGCGGACCGCGATGGAGGTGCGTGCCTGATGTACTGGGTCAGCGTTATCACCGAGGCCGGCATCTTCGCCATCCTCGCCCTCGGACTCGACGTGGTCTGGGGCTGGAGCGGCGACTTCGACCTGGCGTTCTACGGGTACCTTGCCCTCGGCAGCTACCTGACCTTCGTGCTGTCGATCGGCAAGCCGACCCCGCCGGTCGAGTACATCATCGGCTGGCACCTTCCGGTGCTGCTTGCGATACCGCTGGCCGTCGTCGTGGTCGTCGGCCTGGCGGCCGTCATCGGGGCCGTCGCCCTGCGGAACCTGCGGGAGATCTACTTCGCCGTGACCACGCTGGCCGCGGTCAGCGCGGTGTACCTGCTCGTGGAGAACTACACACCGCTGTTCGACGGGTACAACGGCGTGTACGGGCTGATCAACCCCGGGCAGACGGCACTGAACCTGACCTACAACGGCTACCGCATCTTTCTGCTGTTCGTGGTCCTGTTCCTGCTCTTCCTCGCCTACCTGCTCGTGCAGCGGCTGTCGCGGAGCCCGTTCGGCCGACTGCTCCGCGCCATCCGCGAGGATGAGCGCGCCGCCGCCGCCTACGGGCGCAGGGTGTTCTTCACCAAGTACCGCGCCTACCTGCTCGGGGCGGCGCTCGCGGGCCTGACCGGGGGCCTGTTCGCCATCTTCATCAGCGCGTTCAACCCCTCCGCGTGGACGCCGCAGGAACTCCTGGTGATCTACGCGGCGATCCTGGTGGGCGGCCGCGGCAACCCCCGCGGGGTAATCGCCGGCGTGTTCGTCGTCTACATCGGCTTCATCGAACTCACCAGGTTCCTGCCGTCACCCGCGTCGCGGCCCGATTTCGGCCCGGCGATGCGACAGATCCTGATTGGCCTCTTGATCATCTTGATGCTCAGGTTCCGGCCGCAGGGGATCTTCAGGGAACGGCCAGGGGTGGATCGCGGGCCGCGGCCGGCCGCGGCCGAGCCGGCGCCGGCGCCGGAACCCGGGGAGGCCGTGCGGTGAGCGGCGCGCTGCTTGAGATCGATGACCTGACGAAATCCTTCGGCGGGGTCAGTGCCGTGCGGCACTGTACCTTCTCGGTTGACGAGGGCCAGGTAGTCGGCCTGATCGGGCCGAACGGGGCGGGCAAGAGCACGGTGGTCGACCTCGTGTCGGGCTTCGGCGAGCCGGACTCGGGCAGCGTTACGTTCGCCGGCGTGCCGCTGACAGGAAAGCGTCCCGACGCCATCTCCCGGCTCGGGCTGATCCGGACGTTCCAGACGCCCAGGGAGTGGCGCAACCTGACCGTCATGGACAATGTCCTGCTCGGCAGGCGCAAGTTCGCCCGCGAGTCACTGTGGCGGTCGTTGACGGCGGCCCGCCGCATCCGCCGCGATGAGGAACTCGACCGCGCGGTGGTCAGGGACATCCTGGAGCGCTTCGGCCTCACGGAACTGAAGAACGAGCTCGCGGTGCGGCTGAGCGGCGGCCAGAAGCGGCTGCTCGAGTTCGCCAGGATCGCCGCGGCCGAACCCCGCCTGATCATCGTGGACGAGCCGATGGGCGGCGTTAACCCCGTACTCGGTTCGCGGATCGGCGAGGCCGTCAGGCAGTTCGCCACGGACGGCCTGACCGTGATCGTGGTCGAGCACAATCTCCCGTTCATCGAGAAGACCTGCGACAAGGTGGTGGTCATGGACCTCGGCGAGGTCATCGCGCAGGGCCCGTTCTCCGGTCTTCGCGATAACCCCCGGGTGGTCGAGGCCTATCTCGGGATGGATCAGAGCCATGGGTGAGCCAGCGCCTGAGGTCGTGCTCCGCGCCGACGGGGTAACGGCCGGATACGGCGGATCGCCGATCATCTCCGACGTGCGCCTGACCGTCCTCGCCGGCAAGATCACCGCGATCGTCGGGCCGAACGGTGCAGGGAAATCCACGCTGCTCAAGGCGCTGAGCGGGGTGCTGAGGGTGTCGCGCGGCGAGGTCTACCTCTGCGGCGGCAAGACGACGAACGTCCCGCCTGAGAAGCTCGTCAGGCGCGGGCTCGGCTACGTTCCCCAGGTCTCCAACGTCTTCCCCGACCTCACCGTCAGGGAAAATCTCGAGATGGGCGGATACACCCGGCGTCGCGGGGTGCCTGCCAGGATCGACGAGCTGTGCGAGTTGTTCCCTGATCTCGCCACGTCGCTCCGGCGGCGGGCGGGGATGCTCAGCGGCGGTCAGCGGAGCATGCTCGCGATGGCCAGGGCACTCATGCTCGAGCCGGCCGTACTGCTGCTTGACGAGCCGAGCGCCGGCCTCGCACCGCTGATCCAGAACGCGCTCTGGGAACAGATAGAGAAAATCGCCTCCACTGGCGTCGGAATCTGCGTGGTCGAGCAGAACACCCGGCGCACACTTCGCCATGCGCACTGGGGCTACATCCTCGTGCTCGGGCGCAACAGGCTCGACGGTCCCGCCAGGGAACTGCTCAATGACGACAACGTCATTGAGCTGTACGTCGGCCGCATGAGCTGACCTCGGATAGAGGAGTACCAGCGTGAACCATGCCACGATCATCAGATCAGCGGGCGCCTGCGCGGCGGCCGTCCTGCTGGCCGCCTGCGCGTCCTCGAGCGGCAGCGGATCGGGCGGCAGGCCGTCCGGTCCCGTCAACTACGGGGTTCTGTCCTGCTTCACTGGCCGGCTCGCCAGCCTGGGTGAGGCGATGCTCCAGGGCGCCAAGGTAGCCCAGAGCGAGATCAACACGGCCGGGGGCGTCCTCGGCCAGAAGGTACAGCTGGTGACCGGAGACACCAGCTGTGACGTCGCGGACGGGGTCACCGCGACGAACCAGATGCTGACCAAGAACATCAGCGGCGTGATCGGCCCGGAGACCCAGGAGATCAACGGCGTGGAGCCGATCCTTGACGCTAACCATGTCGTGGACGAGTTCCAGGGCGGCGACACGGCCCGCGACCACCAGACCGACCCGTACTTCTTCCGCGATAGCCCGTCGGACTCTCAGCTCGGCGTGGCCATGGCGCTGTACGCGCACACCAAGGGCTACACCAAGGCGGTCATGCTGTTCTACTCCGACCCGGCTGCCCAGACGTTCCTCAAGCCGGTCTCCCAGACCTTCACCAAGCTGGGCGGGACGATACTGCAGACCATCATCGTGACACCCGACCAGACCTCCTACCTGAGCCAGGTGCGCGCGGCGATCGCCGCGCATCCGCAGGTGATCTTCACGCAGGAGGACCCGCCGACCGCGGCCGTGCTGTTCAGGGAGTTCACGCAGCTTGGCGGGCAGCACATCCCGTGGATCGGCACCGACG
>Ga0066797_1000151_pt1 | contig 20979 bp, 20 predicted proteins | sample PersoiDNA2013193_FD_76335 | JGI IMG/M metagenome (GOLD analysis project Ga0066797, IMG submission 76335) | Permafrost soil microbial communities from the Arctic, to analyse light accelerated degradation of dissolved organic matter (DOM) -... | ecosystem: Environmental > Terrestrial > Soil >... | reverse complement strand
GTACGTCTCCGGCGACGGCACCGTGAAGACCTGGGCGGCGGGCGACCGTGGGAAGCCGGTCGAGCTGGCCGGGACCGACTTCGGCGGCGGCTCGGTGGACGTGGCCGCGCAGCGCGGCGACGTCGTCCTCGTCAACACCTGGTACGCGGCCTGTCCGCCGTGTCGCGCAGAAGCCCCGGACCTGGTCCGGCTTGCGAACGACTACGCCGCCAAGGGCTTGACGGTGATCGGGCTCAACGGCACCGACGACGCCGGCGCCGCACGGGCGTTCGAGCGCACCTTCCACGTGCCGTACCCGTCGATCGACGACCGCGACGGGCGTGCCGTCGCCGCCCTGCAGGGCGTCGTCCCGGTCCAGGCGGTCCCCACGACGGTCCTCCTCGACCGGGACGGACGGGTCGCCGCGCGCATCCTGGGCCGAGCCGATGCCTCGACACTGCGAAGCCTCGTCGACGACCTCGTGGCCGCCCAACCGACGGGGGCTTGATGTCCGGCTCGCCCGCGCAGGTCGTCATGGACGGTGCGCTGCTCCTCGCGATCCCGGTTGCGCTGCTGGCCGGACTGGTGTCCTTCGCCTCGCCCTGCGTGCTGCCGCTGGTCCCTGGCTACCTCGGTTACGTGACCGGCATGACCGGCGCGGAGCTCGGCGAGCACGGCGCCCGGCGGCGCAGCCGGATGCTCCTGGGCGTCGCCCTCTTCGTGCTCGGGTTCACAGTCGTCTTCGTCGCACTCGGGGTGGTATTCGGCGCTGTCGGCCTCGCGCTGAGGCCGTGGCAGGACGTGATCACCCGGGTGCTCGGCGTGGTCGTCGTGCTGATGGGGCTGGCGTTCGTCGGGTTCGTACCGTTCCTCGAGCGGGAGCGCCGGATGCAGGTCCGCCCCGGGGCCGGACTCCTCGGCGCTCCACTGCTCGGCATCGTCTTCGGGCTCGGCTGGGCGCCGTGCATCGGCCCGACCCTCGCCGCGGTGCTCTCGCTCTCGCTCGATGGCGGCGACCCGGTCCGCGGCGCCGTGCTGGCGGTGGCCTACTGCCTGGGCCTCGGGATCCCGTTCCTCGTCCTCGCGGTCGCGTTCCAGCGGTCCAGCCGGGCTCTCGCTGTGCTGCGGCGCCACCGGTTGCTCATCATGCGTCTGGGCGGTGCGCTCCTGGTCCTCGTCGGCCTTGCCCTCGTCAGTGGGCTCTGGGGCACCTGGGTGCACTCGCTTCAGGGCCTCATCAGCAGATTCGAGCCGGTGCTGTGAGCGCGCCCGCGGAACCGGTCGCCGTCCCTCAGCTCGGCCTGCGCGGCTGGCTGCGGTGGGTCTGGCGACAGCTCACCAGCATGCGCACCGCCCTGCTGCTGCTGATGCTCCTCGCGGTCGCCGCCGTTCCCGGTTCGGTCCTGCCGCAACGCGCGCAGAGTCCGGAACGGGTCGCTCAGTATCTTCGCGAGAACCCGGCGACCGGGCGCTGGCTCGACCGGTTCAGCTTCTTCGACGTCTACGCGGCGCCTTGGTTCGCGGCGATCTATCTGCTGTTGTTCATCTCGCTGGTCGGCTGCATCATCCCGCGCATCGGCGTGCACGCGAGGGCCGTACGTGCGGCCCCGCCCAGGGTCCCGCGCCGATTCGATCGCTTCCCGGTGCACGAGGAGCTCACCGTCGACGCCGACCCGGAGGAGGTCGTCGCGGCTGCGGCACGGGCGCTCCGGGGCCCCTGGAGTGTGCTGCCACGCTTCCGGGTCGCGATCGCGACGGGCGCGGACAGCACGCGTACCGTCGCGGCGGAGCGCGGTTACCTCCGGGAGACCGGCAACCTGCTCTTCCACGTCGCGCTCGTCGGCCTGCTGATCTCGGTCGCCGCCGGCCAGTTCTTCAGCTACCGCGGCCAGGCAATCGTGGTGGAGGGCCGCGGATTCGCCAACGCCGTCGTCGACTACGACACGTTCCAGCCGGGAACCGCGTTCCAGCCCGCGAGCCTCGTGCCGTTCTCGCTCACCCTGGATTCCTTCGCCGCCCGGTTCACCGCCGCCGGCCAGCCCCGCGATTTCCAGGCCGATGTCACGGTTCGCGAGCCCGGTCGGGCGGAGCGCGCGGGGACGATCCGGGTGAACGAGCCGCTCCTCGTCGGCGGCGCCAAGGTGTACCTCCAGGGCAACGGGTACGCACCGAACGTCGAGGTGCGCGACGCCGCCGGTCAGCTCGCATTCTCCGGACCGGTCCCGTTCCTGCCGCAGGACAGCGTCTACACCTCCCGGGGCGTCATCAAGGTGCCGGACGTCTCGACCGGGCCGCAGGTCGGCTTCGTCGGCTTCCTGCTGCCGACCGCCGTGGTCGACGCGTCGGGCGCGCGCTCGGTGTTCCCGCAGCCGCTCAGCCCGCTGCTCGTGCTCACCGTCTTCACCGGCGACCTCGGCCTCGACTCCGGTGTCCCGCAGAACGTCTACCAGCTGGACTCCAGCCGGATGACTCAGCTCACCGCCGCGGACGGCAGGCCGGTGGCCCTGTTCATCGAGCCGGGTCAGACCGTGCAGCTGCCGGACGGCAAGGGTTCCGTCACCTTCACCACGCTTCCCCGGTACGTCGCCCTCGACCTGCGGCGCGACCCGGCGCTGCCGTGGATCTTGGCTTTCGCGCTCTCGGCGCTCGCCGGGGTGACCGTGTCACTGTTCACACCGCGGCGGCGCCTGTGGGTGCGGGCGCAGCGGGCCGACGGCCGTACAGTTGTCGCCGCTGCCGCGCTTGCGCGCGGCGACGACTTCGGCCTCGGGGCCGAGGTCGAGCGGGTGCTCGCGGCGATCCGTGGGATCGGGTCTGAGGAATCGAGCGCCAGCACACCGACCGCGACGGCCTGAGGGGGAGACGCGTGGAGATCGGCAACCTGAGCACCATGCTCGTGTGGGCTGCCGCCAGCTCGTACACGATCGCACTGGTGGCGTTCTCGATCGACCTGGCGAAGCTCGCCGACGACCGCACCAGGTCGCGTGGCGGCAAGGCAGTCGGGATCGCGATGTCGACGACCATGCTGGGCGTCCTGCTCCACGCGGCGAGCATTGTGCTGCGCGGTATCGCGGCCGGTCGCGTCCCGTGGGCGAACATGTATGAGTTCACCCTGGTCGGGTCGTTCGTCGCGGTCGCCGTCTTCCTGCTGACCCAGCTGCGCCGCGAGGTCCGCTTCCTCGGCGCGATCGTCACGGGGATCGCGGTGCTCGCGCTCGGCCTCGGCCTGAACGTCTTCTACATTGCCGCCGACGGCGTGCAGCCGGCCCTGCAGAGCTACTGGCTGCTGATCCACGTCTCGGTTGCGACGATCGCCGCGGGGGTCCTCACGGTGGCCTTCGCCGCGAGCGTGCTCCAACTGCTCAAGGACTCGCGCGACACCGGCTCGCCCGCTCTGCAGTCGCGGTTCTTCCGCTTCCTCGACGCCCTCCCGACGCCTCGCGAGCTCGAGGCCCTCGCGTTCCGGCTGAACGCGATCGGCTTCGTGCTGTGGACGTTCACGCTCATCGCGGGGGCGATCTGGGCCGAGCACGCCTGGGGCCGGTACTGGGGCTGGGACCCCAAGGAGGTCTGGACCTTCGTCATCTGGGTCATCTACGCGGCGTACCTGCACGCTCGGACGACTCGCGGCTGGACCGGTCGGCGGGCTGCCTACTTCGTCCTGGTCGGCTATGCGTGCGTGATCTTCAACTTCACCGGGGTCAACCTGCTCTTCACCGGCAAGCACGCCTACAGCGGTCTGCCGAGCTAGCTCGCGCCGTCGCCCTGATCGGGAACCTCCGGTTGCGGCCGGTCGGAACCGGGGCTGGCCGGCCCGTCCGCGGCTGGACCCGTCGGGCGCGATTCGCGCGGCGGCGTCGTCCCGGCCGAACCGGTGGCCGCGCGGCGTCGATTGCTCTCCAGGCGCCACAGGAATTCTGGGTCGTCGTCGGGGGCCGTCGGCGCGGGCGGCATGGCCGGACCCCAGCCGGACCTCGGCCGGCGCGCGGTCCGGTGCGACCGGCTCACCACCAGCCAGGCGATCGACCCGGCGAGCGGGAAGATGACGATGAGGACGATCCAGATGCCCTTGTGCAGACCGGCCCGCTCCTCGTCGTCGCTCTGGACGCACTCAGCAAGCGCAAAGACCATCAGGCCAAGAGAGAGCAACAGCGGTAGATACCTCACCCCTGAAGACTAGTCCGCGGGCCTAGCCTGGACCGGTGCGAGTACTCACCTACACCCTGACGCGACTCGGCATCTTCGGTGTCTGCGTCCTCCTGCTCTGGTGGTTCGGCATGGGCGGCTGGCTGCTCGTTGCCGTCGCGGCGGTTGCCGCGTGGGCGTTGTCGTACCTGTTGCTGCCGCGGCAGCGGGCCGCGGCCGTACACGAGATTGCGGAGCGCGCCGAGCGGCGCCGGGCCGAGGGCCGGCGGTTCACGGCGGGGATCGACGCCGACGCCGCAACCGAGGACGCCGCAGCCGAGGACGCGGCGGCCGAGGGGCTCGCCGCCGGGGACGGGACGATCGCCGAATCCGCCGCGGATGACTCCGGGTGGCACGGCTCCACCGACCGGGCCTAGACCGAGAGCCCGATCGTCAGCAGAACCGCGAAGGCCAGCTCGAGCTGAGCCGTCGTCGACAGAATGGGGACCAGCGCTCGCCCGCGTGCGCCAAGGAGCACCGCGCCGGTCGCGATCCCGGCTGGCAGTGCCACGAGCAGGACGAGCAGGGACCACGGCTTCCCGAACGCGCACAGCGCGCCGAGCACGATCGGCACCCCGAGGAAGACCGCGTAGCACCAGCGAGCGTTTCGGTCGCCGATCCGGACCGCGAGCGTGCGCTTGCCGGTGAGCGCGTCGGTCGGGATGTCCCGCAGATTGTTGACCATCAGCAAGGCACTGGCGAGCATCCCGATCGCGACAGCGCCGAGGGCTGCGATCCAGGAGACCCGGTCCGCCTGGGTATAGGTCGTACCGAGCACCGCGACTAGGCCGAAGAACACGAAGACGCCGACCTCGCCCAGGCCGAGGTAGCCGTACGGCCGGGTCCCACCGGTGTAGAACCACGCCGCAGCGATCGCGAGGGCGCCGACGACGAGCAGCCATGGGTGGCCGCTGAGGATCACCAGCCAGAGGCCCGACGCGGCGCCGAGCGCGAGGAACCCCATCGCGGCGGCGCGGACCTGGCCCGGAGCGGCGGCACCGGATGCGGTCAGCCGGATCGGACCGACCCGGTTGAGGTCGATACCCCGGACCCCGTCCGAGTAATCGTTCGCGTAGTTGACCCCGACCTGGAGAGCGAGCGCGACCCCGAGGGCCAGCAGGGCGCGTGCAATCGACGCCGACCCGAGGGCTGCTGATGCGCCGGTGCCGACGAGGACCGGGGCGGCGGCGGCCGGCAGCGTCCTCGGGCGTGCTCCGGCGATCCACTCACGCGTGCTGGCCATGCTGCTCCGCCCATTCCCTGGTGCGCCGGCGGTCCCGGCGTCATCCCCCCGTGCGCGTCAGTGCGTCGGGTCGAGCCGCTCGGCGGCGACGGTCGCCGTCGCCTGCCGGTCTACCTTGCCAGGTCCACGGGTCGGAAGTGCGTCGAGAACGACGACCTCGCTCGGCGCGTGCGCGGCCCCGAGGTGTTCCGTCACGTGCCGCCGGAGGTCGTCCAGGCCCGGGATGGCGGCACCGGGCTGCGGGACGAGAACTGCGACGACGCGCTCGCCCCACAACGGGTCGGCGATCCCGACCACGCAGGCCTCCCGGATGCCCGCCACCTCGGCCAGGATCGACTCGATCGGCTCCGGTGCCACCTTCACGCCTCCGGTCACGATCACGTCATCCGCCCGGCCCGACACGACGAGCCGGCCGTCGCGGTCCAGCGAGCCGAGGTCCGGGCCGCGCAACCATCGCACGCCTGCGCGGGACTCGAATGCCGTGCCGTCGTCGCCAGGGATCGCGTCGCGGAGCTCCCCGCGCGCGAGCGCGTCGTCATCGATCAGGTAACCCGAAGCCAGGGTCGGGCCGGTCAGCCGGATCCTGCCCGAGTCGTCGACCTCGACCCGGGTCCCGTCGAGCGGCACCCCGTCGTACACGCAGCCACCGGCAGTCTCGGTCATTCCGTAGGTGGTCACGACGCGGATCCCCGAGGCGCGTGCCCGCTCGAGCAGGCTCGGCGGGCACGAGGCACCGCCGACGAGGACGGCGTCGAAGGCACGAAGGGCATCGGTGCCGAGCGCCTCGCCGGTCAGCAACCGGTGCAGCTGCGTCGGCACGAGCGATGTGTAGCAGCGCGTCGCGCGGAGTGTCGCGGCGGCGTCGGCGAAGGCCGCGGCTGTGAACGGTTCCGCCCTGGGCAGCACGGCGGGAGAGGTGCCGGCGAGGATCGAACGGACCAGAACCTGGATGCCGGCGATGTGCCGAAGGGGCAGAGCGAGCAGCCATCCGCCGTGACCGCCGAGCCGTTGCGCCGAGGTGGCCGCGGACGCGCGGAGAGCCTCGGTGCTGAGCGCGACCTCGCGGGGGCGCCCGGTGGACCCCGAGGTCGCGACGGTCAGCGCAAGGCCATCGACGCACAAAGCGCGCTCGAGCGCACGCCGAAGGTCGTCCAGTGGCGGGGGCTCTGTCCCCAGCCGAACCAGCTGCGTTGGCACCTCCCTAGGGTAAGAGGCATCTACAGTGGTCCGTACCCGTGCGACCCGCTGCAAGGAGAGACCGCGCCATGACCAAGAAGCTGACCATCGTGGCGACCGCGCCGACGTCCGGTGCGCGAGCGCGCCGGACGTCGGCGAGCGTGTGCCGTCGATCGACCGCGATAAGCCTGGTCGCGGTGGCTGGCCTGCTGCTCGCCGCGTGCAGCCAGGGCTCGCCGAAGACCTCGCCACCGGTCACCGCCGCGCCGACCTTCGCGTCGTCCAAGACGACGCCGCCCAAGCCGGATGTGCCGGTCACCTGGCCGCTGACCGGAGTTGTGACCGCGAAGCTGGTCGAGCGCCCCGCACTCGCGATCAAGATCGAGAACCCGCGTGAGGGTCGGCCGCAGACCGGGCTCGAGGCCGCGGACATGGTCTGGGAAGAAGTCGTCGAGGGCGGGGTCACGCGGTACGTGGCCGTCTTCCACTCGACCATCCCGGGCGAGGTCGGTCCGCTCCGCTCGGTCCGCCCGATGGACCCCGCGATAACGGCGCCGCTCAAGTGCCTCGTGGTGTTCTCCGGCGGCGAAGCGCCGTTCGTCAACGCCGTGCGCGCCGCCGGTCTGCAGGTGCTGAGCCAGGACACCGGCAGCGCCGGCTTCTTCCGGACCAACAGCCGACCCGCGCCGCACAACCTGAACGGCACCCCGTCGACCTTCCTCAACCAGGCGGACGCGAGCCACAAGGCGTCGCCGCGCCCGCAGTTCACCTTCGCGCGGTCGGCGGCCCTTGCCACGGCGGCCGTGCTCGGCACGCCTGCCCACGCCTTGAGCATCACGATGTCCGGCTACAGCCATCCCTCGTGGACCTGGAGTGCGGCCGACTCGGCGTGGCTTCGCTCCGAAGCTTCCGCACCTGCTATGTCCGCCGCAGGCGCGCGGCTCTCCGCGCAGAACGTCCTGATCATGCGGGTCAATGTGGTCAACACCCAGTACATCGACCCGGCCGGCACCCACGTGCCCCAGACGGTGATGATCGGCTCCGGCGAGGGCCTGCTTGCGACCGGCGGTAAGACGATCAAGGTCACCTGGTCGAAGGCTTCGGACGATGCGCCGGTGAAGCTCAAGGCATCCGGCGTTGATGCCGTCCTGCTCGCGCCAGGGAAGACGTGGGTACAGCTGGTCCCGATTGGCACCGGCTCCTTCACCGTCTCCTGACGGCGGGCCGGGCACACCGGGCTCAGAAGTAGTAGGGGAAGCCCGACCAGTCGGGCGCGCGCTGCTCGAGGAACGCGTCTCGCCCCTCGGCAGCCTCGTCGGTCATGTACGCGAGTCGGGTCGCCTCCCCGGCGAAGACCTGCTGGCCGGCGAGGCCGTCGTCGGCCAGGTTGAAGGCGAACTTCAGCATCCGGATCGCCTGAGGCGACTTCGTCGCGATGATCCGGGCGTACTCCAGGGCCAGGTTCTCGACGTCGGCGTGCTCGGTGACCTCGTTCACCGCACCCCACCGCTCGGCGTCGTCCGCGGAGTACTCGCTGGCCAGGAAGAAGATCTCCCGGGCGCGCTTCTGCCCCACCTGGCGGGCCAGCAGGGCGGAGCCGTACCCGGCGTCGAACGAGCCGACGTTCGCGTCCGTCTGCACGAAACGGGCGTGTTCGCGGCAGGCGATCGAGAGGTCGGCGACCACGTGCAGGCTGTGCCCGCCGCCCGCGGCCCAGCCGTCGACGGCGGCGATGACCACCTTGGGCATGGTGCGCATCAGTCGCTGGACCTCGAGGATGTGCAGCCGGCCCGCGCGTGCCGGCGGGTCGGTGTACCCGGCGCTGGGCGGCCCGGCCGCCCCGGCCGCGACTTCGCCGGGCCCACCGTCGTCGACATAGTGGTACCCGTCCCGGCCGCGGACCCGCTGGTCGCCGCCCGAGCTGAACGCCCAGCCGCCGTCCCGCGGGCTCGGACCGTTCCCGGTGAGGATTACCGCCGCGACGTCCGGGCTCATCCGCGCGTGGTCGAGGGCGCGGTAGAGCTCATCGACGGTGTGCGGCCGGAAGGCGTTGCGCACCTCGGGGCGATCGAAGGCCACCCGCACGACCGGGAGGTCGCGCTCACCGTCTGCCGTTCGCTCCACCCCGCGGTGGTAGGTGACATCCGTGAGGCCGCCAAAGCCGTCCACCGCCCGCCAGCGGGTCGGGTCGAAGGTCGCGGAGACCGAGGCGGGTGCTGCGCTCATGCGGCTCACTGTAGGGCGCGCCCGGTCGCGTCGGTGATCCGGTCGCGCCCCGTCGCGGCCCCGTGCGCCGGTTGCGTCGGGCGCCCACACTGCGCCGCGTGGCACCGCAGGAACGGGGCCGCGCCAAACTACGGTGGAGGGGTGACCACCTCGACGGTGTTCTCGGTGCCGTTGCGCAACCGGTTTCGTGGGCTGACGGTACGCGAGGGCGTGCTGCTGCAGGGCGAGGCGGGGTGGGGGGAGTTCTCGCCGTTCTGGGACTACGACGACGCCGAGTCGCTCGCCTGGTGGCGTGCCGCCCGCGAGGCCGCGGAGACCGGCTGGCCCGGTGCGGTGCGGTCGAGCATCCCGGTGAACGTGACCGTTCCGGCCGTCGGTCCCGAGCTGGCTGAGCGGATCGTGACCGAGAGCGGCTGCCGGACCGCGAAGGTCAAGGTGGCCGAGCCCGGTCAGTCGCCCTCCGACGACCTCGAGCGGGTAGCCGCGGTCCGCCGCGCGCTCGGCTCGCGCGGTCTGATCCGGATCGATGCGAACGGGGCTTGGGACGTGCCGACGGCGATCGACCGGATCCGCCGTCTCGAGCGCGCCGCGCGCGGTCTCGAGTACGTCGAGCAACCGTGCCTGACCGTGGCGGAGCTGGCTGCGGTGCGTCGCGCGGTAGACGTGCCGATCGCCGCAGACGAGTCGATCCGGCGCTCCGAGGACCCACTCGCGGTGGTCCGGGCGGAGGCCGCCGACATCGTCGTTCTCAAGGTCCAGCCGCTCGGGGGAGTGCGTGCCGCGCTCGAGCTGGCGGAGCGCCTCGCCCTCCCGGTCGTGGTCTCCTCGGCGCTGGAGAGCTCCATCGGCCTCGCGGCGGGACTTGCGCTCGCCGCCGCCCTTCCCGAGCTGCGGTACGCCTGCGGTCTGGCGACGGCAGCATTGCTCGAGCGCGACCTCGTCTCCGAGCCGCTGCTACCGATCGGCGGCGAGATCGCCGTGCGTCGTCTCGCACCCGAGCCGCGGCTCCTCGCCGCCGCGCTTCCCGACGAGGGCGTCGTGGCGGCCTGGCGGCAACGGGTCAGCGCTGTGTCCGCACTGGAGGAGTCGAGATGAAGGCGAATCCCTCGGTCAGCGCAGCCCGGGTGATCGTCCAGGCGCTTGCCGCACTCGGCGTGCGCGACGCCGTGCTCGCGCCGGGGTCGCGCAGCGCTCCACTGGCGTATGCGCTCGCCGATGCCGCCGACAACAGCCGTGGTGCGGACGACGCAGCGTGGTCGAGCACGAGCCCGCAGATCCCGGCGATCAGCCTGCAGGTGCGGATCGACGAGCGCTCGGCCGGCTTCCTCGCGCTCGGCATCGCTCGGGGTCTCGCGGCCCGCGGCGAGATCCGCCCGGTGGTCGTCGTCACCACCTCGGGGACGGCCGTGGCGAACCTGCACCCGGCGGTGCTCGAGGCGCACCACAGCGGCATCCCCCTCATCGTGATCTCGGCTGACCGGCCGCACGAGATGCGCGGCGTCGGCGCGAACCAGACCACCACCCAGCCGGGGATCTTCGCTTCCGCGGTCCGGCTCGCCGCGGACGTCCCGGCCGCGACCGGCCGGGACGGTGAGGACCTCGACCTGCGCAGCCTGCTCTCGCGCGCCGTCTCGGCTGCCGTCGGCGCGCACGGCGACCCACCCGGACCGGTGCACCTCAACGTCGCGTTCCGCGACCCGCTCACCCCGGGGGACAGCGCCTGGCCGATGGCGTCCGAGGCCGGGCTCACGGCGGTCGAGCGCGAGACGGCGGAGGTCGAGGACCTCGTGCTCACCGCGGAACCGCACACGGTGGTGGTCGCGGGCGATGGCGCGGGGCCGGCGGCCCGCGAGCTCGCCGAGGCGCACGGTTGGCCCTTGCTGGCCGAGCCGAGCTCGGGTGCCCGGACCGGCCGACTCGCGATCGGGCCCTACCGGGTATTGCTCGGCCGGCTCGAGCTCGGCGGTGAGATCCGCCGCGCGATCGTCGTCGGCCGCCCGACGCTCTCCCGCCCGGTCCAGCAGTTGCTCGCGCGCGGAGACGTCGAAGTCATCGCGATCGGGCATGGTGCGTTGTGGGCCGAGGCCCCGCGCGGTGCGGCGCACGTCCTGCGGACCATCCCGCGCGCCTGGCTGATGCCGACGCCGTCGGCGGGATCCGGCTGGCTCACTCGCTGGATCGCGGCGGCCGTGCGGGCCGAGACCGCGATCGACGAGGCCTTGCGCGCGGAGGCCGCTGACGGGGCCGAGCGGCGGGCCGGGGAGGCGGTCGTCGCGGGTCCGGCCCTGGCGCGCGTGGTCGCGGCGTCGTTGGAGGCGGCCGACGTCCTGGTGGTCGGTTCGAGCAACCCGATCCGCGACCTCGATCTTGCCGGGCGCCCGTGGTCGGTCGCACGATCCCCGCTCGTCGTCGCGAATCGCGGGCTTGCCGGCATCGACGGGACGATCTCCACAGCGGCGGGCGTGGCGATCGCACTGCCCGAGCGGCGGGTTCGCGCGCTGCTCGGAGACCTGACGTTCTTGCACGACATCGGTGGTTTGCTCCGGGGCACCCACGAGCAACGGTTCGACCTCCAGGTCATCGTCGCGAACGACGATGGCGGGTCGATCTTCGCGACGCTCGAACATGGCGAGGCCGCCCCGCCGGTCTTCGAGCGGGTCTTCGCGACCCCGCACGGCGCGCGCTTGGCGCAGCTGTGCGCCGGTTTCGGCGTGGCGCACGCCTTCGTGACCGACCTCGAGGACCTACGCGCGCATCTGGCTCGTCCGCCGCGCGACCTGAGTGTGCTCGAGGTCGCGGTGGACCGCTCGCAACGCCAGGCGATGCACGAGCGCATCGCGGCCGCGGTCGCAGCAGCGCTCGACACGTGACGGAGGACTCTCAGCACACTCACAGGCAACGCCAAGGGGTTCCCCAGCCCGGGCGCGTTTCATGGTGTCCATCGCCGATGGGAGTAAACCGTGAATACCGCACCGATAGTGCCAAGTCAGGATCCGGTCCCTGAGGTGACCTTCTCGGCCGGGGCGTGGCACGCGCCATCCCCCGCAGTGCCCGCCCCGACCGAGATGACCGGCCCCGACGCTCTGCCATTCCCGACCGCGCCACCGGCGCCACCCTTGCCGCCTGCGCCATCGGAAGGCGGCGTGGCTGCGGCGCCGCGCCCGCGCGCCATCTGGAAGCCGGTTGTCGCGGCCGCGGCAGGGGCGGCGATCCTCGCCAGTGCCGGCACCGCCGGACTCGTCAGCGCTCTCGACCTGGGCAGCACCCGCACGGTGACCAGTGCCGCGAGCCGAGAGAACACCGCGCCGGTGGTCAACGGCCCCGTGACGAGCTCAAGCGCGACCAACCCGGACTGGGAGAAGGTCGCCGCGGCGGTGCGAGCCTCCGTCGTCGCGATCGACGTCACCACCGGCATGGGCGAGGCGCAAGGCTCGGGCTTCGTGCTCGACACTGCCGGCCACGTACTGACGAACAACCACGTGGTCTCTGACGCGAGTGGCGGCACCGTGCAGATCAGCCTCTCGGACGGTCGGCTCTACGACGCCACGGTGGTCGGTCAGGACACCTCGACCGACCTGGCGGTGCTCGCGCTGAAGAACCCGCCCGCTGACCTCCGCCCGGCGGTGCTCGGCGACAGCGGAACCGTCGCCGTCGGCGCACCGGTCATGGCGGTCGGCAACCCGCTCGGCCTGGACAACACCGTGACCGTTGGCATCGTCTCGGCGATCGATCGACCTGTGTCCTCGACGTCTCAGGTGACCGGTGCGAGCGTGGTCACGAACGCGATCCAGATCGACGCCGCGATCAACCCGGGCAACAGTGGCGGGCCGCTCTTCGACGCGCAGGGCCGAGTCATCGGTATCACCTCGTCGATCGCCACCCTGACCGGCTCCTCGCAGTCCGGGTCGATCGGACTCGGCTTTGCGATCCCGATCAACCTTGCGCACGAGATCGCAACGCAGCTGACCGCCAGCGGGCATGCCCAGCACGCGTATCTTGGCGTATCGCTCTCGGACGGCACGGCGACGTCTGACGGCACCACGCGCCGCGGCGCCGTCGTCCACACCTTGACGTCTGGCTCGCCGGCGGCAACGGCCGGTCTCCAGGTCTCCGACGTGATCGTGGCCATCGACGGCGCACCGGTCTCCGGCGCGGAATCGCTCACGGCGGCCATCCGCGAGCGGACGGCGAACCAGACTGCCAGACTAACGGTGGTCCGCGGCGGCACGACCCGTGACATCACGGTGACGCTCGCCGCGCGGGCAGACAGCCTCTGAGTTCCCTCGACTTGAACCCCGCGGCAACCGCCGCGTCGACGAAGGCACGAAATGGAGCTGGACATGAGTGAGCAGCGCAGCACGCCGGACGTCCCCGCCAAGGGTGTCGCGGCCGCGCCGGACGCCGACGGCACCGCGGCGGCGGCAGCGGTCAGCGAGCCGGTGGCGGCGGCGGTCACGCAGCCGGTGGCACGAGTGAGCGCCGCAGCACCGCCCGCGCAGCCGATCCCAGGCGCGGCGCCGGGTGCTCCCGGGGGCGGCGGCTGGCAGCCGCCGCCGCCCGTGGCGCTCCCCGCCGCGCCCGGCGTGCGCCACGGCGGTCTGCGCCCGAGCTGGCCGCTCGTCGCCGGCGCGGCGGCGCTCGCGGCCATCCTGGCCGTGCTGCTGACCGCGGTGGCGGCCGGGGTGTTCTTCCACGAACGTGCGTACTTCGCCGGTCGGGACGGGCGCGGCAGCGTGTCCGCTCCGGCCGGACGCAACTGGCAGAACGGCGGCGGAATGCCGAACCCGATGAGGCAGTGGATGCGCGGCGGCACGAACCAGGCGCCGCAGGGCACGCCGGGGCCTGGCACCGGCACGGTGTCGCGCGGTTACCTCGGCGCCTCGGTCGGCGACACCGCCCGGGGCGCGAACCCGGCCGGCGCCGAGGTGCGCGCGATCCAGCCGGGTTCACCCGCGGAGAAGGCCGGACTCGCCGTCGGCGACGTCATCACGGCCGTGGACGGGACCAAGGTCGCGGACGTGTCGGGCCTGATGCAGGTGCTCGCCAACACGCAACCGGGTACGACGCTCAACCTGAAGGTTTCGCGCGACGGTCAGTCGAAGCGGATCCCGGTCACCACGGTCAGCGCGGACTCGCTCTGAGCGTCTCCGGCTGAGCGACGCGTGCCGAGTCAGTTGATGGCCAGGGCGTTCCGCATCGGTTCGAGCTTGGCCTCGGACTCCGCCAGCTCGTCTGCCGGGTCCGAGGCCGCGACGATGCCGCAACCCGCGAAGAGCCGGAGCCGACGCGGGTCGCCTGGGTCGAGCTCCGCCGACCGCAACGCGATGCCCCACTCGCCGTCGCCGTCCGCCCCGATCCAGCCGACCGGGCCCGCGTAGCGACCCCGGTCCATCCCCTCGATCCGGGAGATGAGGGCGCGCGCCGCGACGGTCGGGGTGCCGCACACGGCCGCCGTCGGGTGCAGCGCTGCGGCGAGTCCGAGGCTCGACGGCACCGGGCTGTGCTCCGGGCCGCCCACCAGCACCCCGGTCACGTCGCTCGCGAGGTGCAGGACGTTGGGCAGATGGAGCACGAAGGGGACGTCCGGGACGTTCGTCGAGGAACAGAACGGCTCGAGCGAGTGGGCCACCGAGGCGACCGCGTACTCGTGCTCCTCGAGGTCCTTCGAGGAGTGCGCGAGCGTGGCCGCCCGCGCGAGGTCGGCGTCGTCGTCACCGGTGCGGCGGATCGTGCCGGCCAGCACGCGGGAGGTGACCAGGCCCTTGTCGCTCCGGATCAGCAGCTCGGGCGTCGCACCGACGATCCCGTCGACGCTGAACGTCCAGCAGGACTCGTAGTCCGCCGCGAGCCGGCTGAGCACCCAACGTGGGTCGATCTCCCGGTCGGCCGTCGCGTTGACGTCGCGGGCCAGCACCACCTTGTCCACCTCGCCGGCGCGGATCGCCGCGACACCCTGCGCGACGACGTCGCGCCAGCCCGCCGCAGTCAGCGCACCGTCGGTGAACGAGACAGCACCCGGCGAGAGCACCGGCTCGGGCGGGTCGAGGACCGAGGCGAGCGTCGGCGCCGGGCCGATCCGGGCTGCCGTGCCGATGGTGGTGAGCCACGCGGTCGAGCCGCGACGGCCGACCACCACGCGCGGCACGACGAGGACACCCGCTCCGTTGTCGGCGAAGCCGAAGGACCCGAAGGCGACCGGCCCGCTGCCGGGAAGCCCGACCTCGTCCCGGACCACGGCGTGCTGCAGCGCGTCCTGCCAGTCGCGCTCGGCCTCGGCGAAGCGCGCCGCGCCGCGGGTGCGGATCTCCACGGCACGGCCCCAGCCGACCAGTCCGTCGCCCCGCCGGACCCAGGCGAGCGCCTCGTGCCGTGGCACGAGGTCGAGAAGCGCGCCGGGGTCGTCGATGGCGACCGTGCGCACGACCAGAGGGTGCAGCGCGGTCCGCGACGTCGCAGTCATCTCGGCAGTCATCGGGATCAGGGTAGGTCCCGCGGGGCACCAGGCCGCATTCGGTGCGAGCGCGTACCACCTGACACGATGGGCCGGTGAGCCGCGCCAGCCTGGACAAGAAGCCGCACGAGGTCGCCGCGATGTTCGACGGCATCGCGAGGCGCTACGACCTCGCGAACGACGTCATCTCGCTCGGCCAGGCGCGACGGTGGCGGACCGCCACGTTCCGCGCCGTCGGGGCCGAGCCGGGCGAGCGGGTGCTCGACCTCGCGGCCGGCACCGGCACCTCGAGCGAGGTCTTCGCCGACGCCGGTATCGACGTCGTCCCGTGCGACTTCTCGATCGGCATGCTCGAGGTCGGCAAGGCTCGGCGTCCGGACCTCGGCTTCACCGCCGGGGACGCGACGCGGCTCCCGTTCGCCGACGGCTCGTTCGATGCGGTGACGATCTCGTTCGGGCTGCGCAACGTCGTCGACACCGCCGGGGCGCTCGGCGAGATGCGCCGGGTGACGCGACCCGGTGGCCGCCTGGTCGTCTGCGAGTTCTCCCGGCCCACCTGGGCGCCGTTCCGCACTCTCTACACCGAGTACCTGATGCGCGCCCTGCCGCAGGTGGCTCGAGTCGTGACGAGGGAACCGGAGCCGTATGTCTACCTCGCGGAGTCGATCCGCGCCTGGCCGGATCAGCAGGCCCTTGGCGTCTTGATCCGGGCCGCGGGCTGGACCGAGGTCCGGTTCCGGAACGTCACCGGCGGCATCGTCGCGCTGCACCGCGCGAGGGCGGCGGATTAGGACCGCCGATGCCCGCCGACTAGGGTCGAGCGCACTGAGGTACGCCGTCGCAGACAGCCGTCTGGGGCCCGGTTACACTCGGCCGAGATCAAGCGAGCAGACGCCTTGGGCAAGTGAGGAAGTTTCGTGGGCACCGTGAGGAACGATGACGCCGATGTCGTCGTCGTCGGTGCCGGTCCTGCGGGTTCCACCGCCGCGTACTACCTCGCCGCCGCAGGTCTGCGCGTGCTCGTGCTGGAGAAGACGGCGTTCCCCCGGGACAAGGTCTGCGGCGATGGTCTGACGCCGCGAGCGGTGCGTGAGCTGGCGGCGATGGGCGTGCCGATGCGCGCCGAGGACGGCTGGCTCCGCAACAAGGGTCTGCGGGTCTACGGAGGCGGTCACCGACTCGAGCTGCCGTGGCCCGAGCTCGCTTCGTTCCCCAACTACGGCCTCACCCGCACCAGGCGCGACTTCGACGCTCTGCTGGTCGAGCACGCCCGGAAGGCCGGCGCCCAGGTTCGCGAGCGGATGAACGTGACCGAGGCACTGCGCGATGAGCGCACCGGTCGAGTGATAGGCGTGGTCGCCCGGCCGGTGGACGACGACGGCCGCCGCGCGGGCGAGCCGGTGGAGTTCCGGGCCCGCACCGTGATCGCCGCCGACGGCGTCTCGTCCCGTCTCGCGACCGAGGTCGGCATCGCGAAGCGCACCGACCGGCCGATGGGCGTCGCGGTCCGCACCTACTTCCGCACCCCGCGGCACGACGACGAGTGGATGGAGAGCTGGCTCGAGCTCTGGGACGGCGTGCCCGGCAGGTCGAACCTGCTGCCCGGCTACGGCTGGGTCTTCGGCCTCGGCGACGGCACCTCGAACGTCGGCCTCGGCAGCGTCAGCTCCTCGGCCAGGTCGGCGCGGATCGACTACAAGGACCTGCTGACCCGCTGGGTCGCGAACACACCGCCGGAGTGGGGGTTCACCCCGGAGAACCAGGTCGGCCCGGTGCGCGGCGCCGCCCTGCCGATGGGCTTCAACCGGACGCCGCACTACCTGCCGGGCATGCTGCTCGTCGGCGACGCGGGCGGGATGGTCAACCCGTTCAACGGCGAGGGCATCGCCTACGCGATGCAGGCCGCACGGCGCGCCGCCGAGGTGATCGTGCAGGCCCAGTCAAGAAACAGTGATCTGAGTCGCGAAAGAGTGCTGCGCAGCTACCCCCGGATCATGAAGGATGAGCTCGGCGGCTATTTCACCCTCGGCCGGTATTTCGTGAAGCTCGTCGAGCACCCCGAGGTGATGCGGGTCTGCACCCGCTACGGGCTGCCGCGACCGCTCTTGATGAGGTTCACAATGAAGTTGTTGTCCGATATTTACGAGCCGCGCGGTGGCGACCTGGTCGACCGCACGATCGCGACGCTGACCCGATTGGCGCCGGCCGCATGACCCGCACGCTGACCGCAGCACGTACCCCGCGCACGGAGAGGGGCCCTCGATGAAGAACCCGTATGTGCCGATCCTCATCATGATGGCCGTCGCCGGTGTCCTGGCGCTCGGTGGTGTCGGGGCGAGCGCGCTGATCGGACCCAAGCGGTACAACCGCGCCAAGCTGGATGCGTACGAGTGCGGCATCGAGCCGACGCCGCACGCCGTCGGCGGCGGGCGCTTCCCGATCAAGTACTACCTCGTCGCGATGACCTTCATCATCTTCGACATCGAGGTCGTCTTCCTCTTCCCGTGGGCGGTCGCCTTCCACGAGCTGGCCGTGTTCGGCCTGGTCGCGATGCTGACCTTCCTCGCCCTGATCACGGTGCCGTTCGTGTACGAGTGGCGTCGTGGCGGGTTCGAGTGGGACTGAAGGGGGCGAGATGGGAATCGAGGAGAAGGCAGCGTCAGGATTCCTGCTGACGACGGTCGAGGGGCTGGCGGGCTATTTCCGCAAGGCCTCGCTCTGGCCGGTCACGTTCGGGCTGGCCTGTTGCGCGATCGAGATGATGGCGACCGGTGGCCCGCGCTACGACATCTCGCGGTTCGGCATGGAGGTCTTCCGCGCCTCGCCGCGGCAGGCTGACCTGATGATCGTCGCGGGCCGGGTGAGCCAGAAGATGGCGCCCGTGGTCCGCCAGGTGTACGACCAGATGCCGGAGCCCAAGTGGGTGCTGTCGATGGGCGTGTGCGCCTCGTCCGGCGGGATGTTCAACAACTACGCGATCGTGCAGGGCGTCGACCACATCGTGCCGGTCGACATCTACCTGCCCGGCTGCCCGCCGCGCCCGGAGATGCTGCTGAACGCGATCCTCGCGCTGCACGACCAGATCCAGGCCTCGCCGCTCGGCGTGAACCGTACGGATGCCGCTAAGGCCGCGGAGGCCGCGGCGCTCGACGCCACCCCGACCTCGCGGATGACGGGCCTTTTGCAATGACGGGTCCCGAAGCGACCGGCGCCGAGCTGACCGGTCCCGAGCAGGGCGGCCGTCCGTCGATCGACGTCGTCGGTGTCCGCACCGGGATGTTCGGCGCGGGCGACACCGGGGACACCTCGGGCTACGGCGGGCTGGTGCGAGCCGTGGTGATGCCCGGTCCGAGCGACCGACCGTACGGCGGCTGGTTCGACGAGGCCGCCGACGTGCTCGCCGAGGTGCTCGAGGAGGCCGGGAGCTCGTGGGACGCGGCGATCGAGAACGTCGTCGTGGACCGCGGCGAGCTCACCCTGCACGTCCGGCGGGAGCACCTGGTCGAGGTCTGCCAGGCGCTGCGCGACGATCAGGACCTGCGCTTCGAGCTCAGCCTCGGCGTCTCGGGCGTGCACTACCCCGATGAGGCCGGCCGCGAGCTGCACGCCGCGTACCACCTCGTCTCGGTGACGCACGGCCGGCGGCTGCGGCTCGAGGTCGCGGTGCCCGCCGCCGACCCGCACCTCCCGTCGACCGTCGCCGTGTACCCGGCGAACGACTGGCACGAGCGCGAGACCTGGGACTTCTTCGGCATCGTCTTCGACGGGCACCCCGCGCTCGCCCGGATCGAGATGCCGGACGACTGGCCGGGCCACCCCCAGCGCAAGGACTACCCCCTCGGCGGCATCCCGGTGGAGTACAAGGGCGCCACCGTGCCGCCGCCCGACGAGCGGAGGTCGTACCACTGATGGCCACCACGCCGGGCGCCGCGAGCAGGCCCAGAGCAACGCAGAGCATCGTCGACGATGCCGACGTCCGCACCTTCGACGCGACCGGCGGCGACTGGTCGGACATCGCCGAGGAGGCCGCGCGGCTCGGCGAGGAGCGGATTGTCGTCAACATGGGTCCGCAGCACCCGTCCACCCACGGCGTGCTCCGCCTGATGCTGGAGATCGACGGCGAGACGGTGACCGAGGCGCGCGTCGGCATCGGCTACCTGCACACCGGCATCGAGAAGAACATGGAGTACCGGAACTGGACGCAGGGCGTCACGTACTGCACCCGGATGGACTACCTCGCGCCGCTGTTCCAGGAGACCGCGTACTGCCTCGCGATCGAGAAGCTGCTCGGCATCACGGACCAGATCCCGGAACGGGCCACGGTGATCCGGGTCATGATGATGGAGCTCAACCGGATCGCGTCTCACCTGATCGCCATCGGCACCGGCGGTAACGAGCTCGGTGCGACGACGATCATGACGATCTCGTTCCAGGCCCGCGAGCAGGTGCTCAAGATCTTCGAGATGGTGACCGGCCTGCGGATGAACCACGCGTACGTGCGCCCGGGTGGTGTGTCGCAGGACATCCCGCCCGGCACCCTCGAGGCGGTCCGTGAGGCCGACGGCACGATCCGGAAGGCGCTCCGCCAGCTCGAGGACCTGATGCTGGCGAACCCGATCTTCAAGGGACGCCTGGTCGGCGTCGGGCACCTCAACCTGAGTGCCTGCATGGCGCTCGGGATGACCGGGCCGGTGCTCCGCTCCGCGGGCCTGCCGTACGACGTGCGCAAGGCGAACCCGTACTGCGGCTACGAGACCTACGAGTTCGACGTGCCGACCTCGACCGACTCCGACGCGTACGCGCGCGTCGTGCTGCGCCTCGAGGAGTGCTACCAGTCGCTCCGGATCGTCGCGCAGTGCGTCGAGCGGCTGCACGCGATGGGCCCGAGCCCGGTCATGGTGGCGGACAAGAAGATCGCCTGGCCGGCGCAGCTCGCGATCGGCTCGGACGGCATGGGCAACAGCCTGGACTACATCCGGGAGATCATGGCCACGTCGATGGAGTCGCTCATCCACCACTTCAAGCTGGTGACCGAAGGCTTCCGGGTGCCGCCTGGCCAGGTCTTCCAGACCGTCGAGCACCCTCGCGGCGAGCTGGGTGTGCATCTCGTCTCGGACGGCGGAACCATGCCGTACCGGGCGCACTTCCGTGACCCGTCGTTCAACAACCTGCAGGCCACGTCCGTGCTGTGCGAGGGCGGCCAGGTGGCCGACGTCGTCGTCGCCGTGGCCTCGCTCGACCCCGTCCTGGGCGGGGTGGACCGCTGATGTCCTTCGACGCCGCGACGCGTGCGTCGCTGACCGCCGATGCCCAGGCGATCATCGCGCGCTACCCGCGACGGCGGTCCGCGCTGATCCCGATGCTGCACCTGGTGCAGAGCGTCGACGGGTACGTCAGCCCCGACGGCATCGCGTTCTGCGCCGAGACCTTGGACCTCGCGACCGCGGAGGTCTCGGCCGTCGCCACGTTCTACACCCAGTTCAAGCGGCACCCGAACGGCACGTACACGGTCGGGGTCTGCACCAACACGCTGTGCGCGATCATGGGCGGCGACGAGGTCTTCGACTCCCTGGCCGACCACCTCGACGTCGGGCCGGACGAGACCACCGAGGACGGCGCGATCACTCTCGAGCGGATCGAGTGCAACGCGGCCTGCGACTACGCGCCGGTGATGATGGTGAACTGGGAGTTCTTCGACAACCAGACGCCCGAGTCGGCC
>Ga0066797_1000150_pt1 | contig 21086 bp, 18 predicted proteins | sample PersoiDNA2013193_FD_76335 | JGI IMG/M metagenome (GOLD analysis project Ga0066797, IMG submission 76335) | Permafrost soil microbial communities from the Arctic, to analyse light accelerated degradation of dissolved organic matter (DOM) -... | ecosystem: Environmental > Terrestrial > Soil >... | reverse complement strand
GTTGCAGGCGCTGGCCGCGTCGCGGGCCAGCGCGGCCAGCGTGATCATGTCAGCGGATGCGACGACATCCGGGCCGAGCAGGCGGGTCAGCGCGGCGTCGGCAGCGGCGAAGCGGGCGCCGATCACGGCATCCGGGCTGGCTAGTTCCCAGGCCGCTGGAATGGCCCTGGCCACCAGGCCCGGGCTGAAGTTATAGAAGGTCGCGGTGACCACGCCGCCGCCAACCGCCCCCATCGGGGCCGCGCGGCCCGCGAAGTAGCACATCCGCCCCGCCTTGAGCCCGACGGCGGTGAGCTGCTGCTCGGTCTCCGGGACGAAGTAGATCAGCGAGTGCAGGGAATTGGTGGCGTTGTGCGCGCTCCGGGCGAGAGAGAAAGCCATGCCTGCACCATAACGGCACGATCCCGCACGTCATAGCCCTCTGGGGGCGACAAGCTTCGTCAGCAGCGGACCAGGTCCGCGACCCGCGGCAGGTGGCTGATGTCGCAGCTGACGGAGAAGCTGGTGAGCACGGTCTGCTTCCAGCGCTGGATCTCATCGGCGATCTTGGCCCAGGGGCCGATGAGGGCGACGTCCTCCACCATCGCCGTGGGAACCGCGGCGATCGCGCCCTTCTTGTCGCCTGCCAGGTAGGCGTCCTGGATCGCCCTGGCCTGCGCCTCGTAGCCCATCCGGGCGAAGACCTCGTAGTGGAAGTTGAGGCCGCGGGCGCCCATGCCGCCGATGTAGAGGGCGAGCGCGGGCTTGAGCCGGTCGGCCGCGCGCTCGAGGTCATCGTCGGGGATGATGCCGAGCGGACCGCCCACCACGTCGAAGGTCTCGGGTGAGTGCCTGGCACCGGTGCGGGCGAAGCCCTCGGCAAGCGCCTCGGCGTAGAAACCGTTCATCGCCGGCGAGAAGAACATGGCGTTCCACCCGTCGGCGATCTCGGCGGCCAGCGCCACGTTCCGCGGCCCCTCCGCGCCCAGGTAAATGGGGATCTCGGGCCGGTACGGATGCAGGATGGAGCGCAGCGGCTTGCCCAGGCGGGTCCCCCCCTGCAGGGGGACCTGATAGTGCTTGCCGTCGTAACTGAGCGGTTCCTCGCGGGCGATGACCTTGCGGAGGATGTCGACGTACTCCCTGGTGCGCTCAAGCGGCCGCGGGTACGGCTGGCCGTACCACCCCTCCACCACCTGCGGGTTGCTTGTGCCGATGCCGAGCAGGACGCGTCCGCCGGTCAGGTGATCCATCGTCATCGCCGTCATCGCCAGGGTCGCCGGCGGCCGTGCCGACAGCTGCGAGACCGCCGTGCCCAGGCGGACGCGCGACGTCCGCGAACCCCACCAGGCCAGCGGTGTCCACGCGTCGCTGCCGTAGGCTTCCGCCGTCCAGATCTGGTCGAGTTCGAGGCGCTCGGCGGCGTCGAACAGGTCCGCCGCGCCCGGCGGCGGCCCTGCACCCCAGTAGCCGACCGTGACGGCAATCCTCATCTGGCCTCGCGCAGCCGGTCAAGGGCCTCGTTGGTCTCGCGCACCAGCGTCGCCACCACGTCGGCTACCGGCCGGATTTCGCTGATCCGGCCCACGATCTGCCCCGCGGGCATCGGCACCACGTCCGGCTGACCCGAGTGCATGAGCCGCTGGTGCGCCTGCGCGACGAGCAGGTTCTGCAGCGGCATCCGCAGCGGCTCGGGGGCACCCGGCTGTTCCCAGGCCGCCGTCCACCGGTTCTTGAGCAGCCGGGCGGGCTTCCCGCTGTAGATCCGCGAGCGGACGGTATCCGACGACGTGGCCGCGAGCAGCGCCTGCTGCACCGCGGGCGCGGTGGTCGCCAGCGCGTACTCCTGCGTGAGCAGCCACGCCGAGCCCATCCAGACCCCGGCGGCACCGAGCGCGAGCGCGGCGGCGATCTGGCGCCCGCAGCCGATCCCGCCCGCGGCGAGCACCGGCACCCGGTCGCCGACCGCGTCGACGATCTCAGGGATGAGCACCATGCTCCCGATCTCACCGGTGTGGCCGCCGGCCTCGGACCCTTGGGCGACCACGATGTCCACGCCGCTCGCTATCTGGTTCCGAGCGTGCGCCGCCTTCCCGGCCAGCGCCGCTACCAGCATGCCGCGCTCGTGCGCGCTTGAGATGACGTCAGGCGGCGGCGGCCCGAGCGCGTTGGCGATCAGCCGCGCGGGGTGGGCGAGCGCCACCTCGACATGCTTGCGCGCGATCGAATGCAGCCAGCCGAGCACGCCCTCGCCGCCCGGCGAGCCGTCAGGCAACGGCGGCACGCCAAGATCGCGCAGCGTCTGCTCCACGAAGTCCTTGTGCGCGTGCGGGATCAGCTCCGACAGGTCCCTGGCCGCGCCTTCCGCGGGCACCGTGGCCGGCATGACCACGTCCACGCCGTATGGCCGCCCGTCGGTGTTGGCGTCCATCCAGTCAAGGACCGCGTCCAGCTCGGCGGGGTCGTTGAAGCGCACGCAGCCGAGCACCCCCATGCCGCCGGCCCGGCTGATCGCGGCGGCGACATGCTCGGACGGAGTGAATCCGACGATCGGGTGCTCGATGCCAAGGAGGTCGCACACAGGCGTCCGCACGGTCACGGTGCCCTCTCTGCTTGAGCCGGCGTGGCGGGGGGATGTTCGGCGACGTACCGGCGCGCCCAGCCGTAGTCGGCCTTGCCCGACACGGTGCGGCCGACCGAATCGACGAACCAGACGGTGCGCGGCACCTTGTAACCGGCCAGTTCGCCGCGCAGATGGGCCTGCAGCGCGGCCAGGTCGGCGGCGGCACCGGGGCGGAGCTGGACAAGCGCGGCCACTCGGTGGCCGAGCCGGTCGTCGGGGACGCCGATGACCAGCGAGTCGAACACGTCGGGATGCGACTTAAGCGCGCCTTCGACCTCTTCCGGGTAGACCTTCTCGCCGCCGGTGTTCACGCACGTGTTGCCGCGGCCGAGCATGGTGATCGTGCCGTCTTCCTCCACCCGCGCCCAGTCGCCAGGCACCGCGTAGCGCTTGCCGCCCACCTCGGCGAACATCTCGGCGGTCTTGACCGGGTCCTTGTAGTAGCCGAGCGGTATGTGCCCGCCGCGCGCCAGCTTGCCGATCTCGCCGGGACCGCACACGCCGCCGGCCTCGTCGATCACGATGACGTCCGGTCCGGCCGTGACCGTGGGACCGCCCCGGTGCTCGTCATCCGCGCTGACGAACGCGATGCCGGCGAAACCGGTCTCCGTCGAGCCGATCGCCTCGCTGAGGAACACGTTGGGCAGCGCCTTCGTGCAGGCGTCCTTGACCGCGGGCGAGAAAAGCGCGGCCGTGGAATTGACGGAGACCAGCGAGGACGTGTCGTAGGTCCCGGCGGCCAGCGCCTCCATCAGCGGCCTCGCCATCGCGTCGCCGATGATCGACAGCACGTTGACCCGGTGCCGCTGCACCGCCTCCCAGAGCGCGTCCGGATCGAACTTCAGCAAGATCACCGCGGTATCCCCGACGAACAGGCAGGCCAGCGTGGCGACCATGGCGGCGCCGTGGATGAGCGGGGCGGGAGCCATCCGGACCATGCCGTCGCTCTCGGCGCCCCTGCGGGACTGCGCCCACTCGTCCTCGAGCCGCTCGCCGGTGATGAAGTCGATGCCGCCGCCGAGCGTGCGCCAGATGTCCTCGTGACGCCACATGACGCCCTTCGGCTGCCCGGTGGTGCCCCCGGTGTAAATGATGTAGATGTCGTCGGGGCTGCGCGGGCCGAAGTCACGCGCTCCCGACGCGGCCGACAGCGCCTCGTCGTAGCTCCCGCCGATGGACAACCGCGGCAGTTCCGCCGGCACCACCGCATCCACGACCGGAGCGAGGTCCTGATCGTAGACGAGCGCGGACAGGTCGGCGTCCCGCAGGTGATACGCCAGTTCGTTCCGCAGGTAGCGGTAGTTGATGTTGATCGCGACGGCGCGGAGCTTGATGGCGGCGAGCAGCGTTTCCACGGCCTCGACCGAGTTGCGCGCGTAGAGGCCGACATGACTTCCTGGACCGGCTCCCCTGGCGGCCAGGTGGTGGGCCAGCCGATTGGCCTCGTCTTCGAGCTCGCGGTACGTGACCTTGCGGTCGCCGTAGATCAGCGCGACCCGCTCAGGAAAGGCGTCGGCGGCATGCTCGAAGAAGTCGGCCATATTCAGTGCCATGGGTAGAAACTAGAACGTGTTACTGTTTAGGGCAAGAGGAAACCCAAACCCGGCCAGCGGAAAGTACTCTATGAGCGAGCAGCCCCATGCGCTGATTGAGCAGCGCGGACACGTCCTCATCGTCACGATGAACCGGCCGGAGGCGCGCAACGCGCTCAGCGGGCCGATGATGGCGCTGATGCGCCGGGCCTGGGATCAGGTCGATGCCGACCAGGGCATCCGGGTGTGCGTGCTGACCGGCGCGGGCGGCGCGTTCTGCGCGGGCGCCGACCTCAAGGCGATGACCAGCGACCATCCAGGTTCGCGGCTCGGCGACTTCGACCTGTCGGTGATAGAGCCGCTGCTCAAGGGGCGCCGCCTCACCAAGCCGCTGATCGCCGCCGTGGAGGGGCCGGCGATCGCCGGCGGTACCGAGATCCTCCAGGCGTGCGACATTCGGGTGGCCGGCGAGAGCGCGCGGTTCGGCGTCTCCGAGGCGCGCTGGGGCCTGTTCCCGCTCGGCGGTTCGGCCGTGCGGCTGCCGCGGCAGATCCCCTACACGCTGGCGGCGGACCTGCTGCTGACCGGGCGGCACATCCGCGCGGCTGAAGCGCTGTCGATGGGGCTCATCGGCCACGTCGTGCCGGACGGGCAGGCGCTGGCCAAGGCGCTCGAGATCGCCGACGCGATCACCGCGAACGGCCCGGTCGCCGTGCGCGCGATCCTGGCCGCGATGCGGGAGACCGAGGGCATGGCCGAGAACGACGCGTTCGCGATCGACGCCAAGCTGGGCGCCGCGGTGTTCGCAAGTGACGACGCGCGGGAGGGCCCGCGCGCGTTCACCGAGAAGCGCCGCCCGCAATTCCGCGACGCCTGATCAGGAGTCGATCAGCTGGAGCTGATGGTCGTCCGTGCCCGCCACGAATACCCGGCCGGTGGCCTCGTCCACGGCCACGTCGTCAGGCTGGCGGACGGCCGGCCAGATCCGGTCGGGCAGCAGGGCGTCACCGGAGATCCGGAAGGATTCCACCAGGTTGGTCGCCGTGAGCGTCACGTAGACGAGGCCGCGCTTGCCGTCGATCGCGATGCCGTAGGGGGTGCAGCAGCGGGTCCGCACCGAGCCGACCCGCTGCGGACCGTGCGCGGTGACCCGGAAGAAGATCAGCGCGTCGCCTTCGGTGTCCGCGACGTAGAACAGCCCGTTCGGTGCCGCGCGCACGTGCGTCGGGCCGACGCCGACCGAGGCCGTGCCGAGGATGCGGCCATCAGGCGCGTACGCCTCGATCTGGCGGCCCCGTACCCCCACCACCACGACGGCCGAGCCGTCGCGGGCGGCCGCGACGCCGCCCGGCTGCAGCGGCGCGGGCTCGACGGCGATCTGCTTGCCGCCGCGCACCAGGGACACCGTGTTCGAGTACTCGTTGCCCACGAAGACCGCCTGGCCGGCCGCGGCCGCGTCATGCGGCTGATGGCCGACGCGGGTGTCGGCGATGACCTTGCCGCTCGGCAACGCGATCTGGAAGAGCTGGCCGACCTTCTCCGCGGGGACGAGGACCGGGCCGGCGGGGCCGGCGAGCTGCAGGTGCCGCGGTCCGCTCGGCAGCCGCACGACCATGCGGACCCGCCCGGTCGCGACGTTCACCAGCGCCACCCCGTCGGGCCCGTGCAGGCCGACCGCGATGATGGCGTCCGCGTCGTCCACCGCCAGCCCCTCGGGGGAACCTGGCATCGCCACCACCGTGCCGGCGGGCGCCCGCGTCAGCGCTGGTGCCCTCGCCGGTTCCGGCACGTCGGTCCGGACCGGAGAGCCCGCCGAGCCGGAGACGCCGGCGGCACCGCACCCGGCCGCGGCAGCCGCGACGACCGCGGCAGCCGCGATCGGGACCGCCAGCCGGAGTATGCGCACACCGGCGATCGTAGGCAACGCGGGCGGGCCCGGCCGCCGGCTCGGGAGGACGTAAGGAACCGGCTATAAATATTCTTCAGATCGCACGGTCACGGGCGGCCCAGTACGGATCGCGGAGCCGCCGCTTGTACAGCTTTCCGTTGGGATCGCGCGGCAGTTCCGTGACATAGTCGATGGTTCTCGGCAGCTTGAACTTGGCGATCCGGCCGCCGAGGAAGCCGAGCAGCTCCGCGGTCAGCTCGGGGCTCGGCGCGATCCCGTCCACGGGCTGCACCACGGCCTTGATCTCCTCGCCCCACTCCTCGTGCGGGATGCCGAAGACGGCGACGTCGCCGACCGCCGGGTGGCAGGACAGCTCCGCCTCGATCTCCGCCGGGTAGATGTTGACCCCGCCCGAGATGATCATGTCGCTCTTGCGATCGCAGAGGTAGAGGTAGCCATCCGCGTCGAGGTAGCCGATGTCGCCGACGGTGAACATGCCCCTGGCGCGCGAGGCGAGCGTCTTGTCCCTGTCCTTGTGGTAGTCGAAGGTGGAGGTGCCCATCCGCAGGTAGACGAGCCCGGGTTCCCCCGTCGGCAGGTCGGCGCCGTTGTCGTCGAGAATCCGGACCTCGGAACCAGGCCATGGCGTGCCGACCGATCCCGGCCTGGCGAGCCACTCCTGCGCGGTGATGGCGGTCCCGCCGCCCTCGGTCGCCGCGTAGTACTCGATCACCACTGGACCCCACCAGTCGAGCATCCGCCGCTTGACTTCCGGCGGGCACGGTGCGGCGGCGTGAATCATGGCGCGCAGCGAGCTGACGTCATGCCGGGACCGTACCGGCTCGGGCAGCGCGAGCAGCCGCCGGAACTGCGTCGGCACCATGTGGCTGTGGGTCACCCGGTGCCGCTCGATCAGGGTGAGCACCTCCTGCGGATCGAAGCGGTCCATCAGCACGACCGGGTGACCGAGCTGGATGGAGATCGTCGCGAAGTTCAGCACCGCCGTGTGGTAAAGCGGCGAGCAGCACAGGTGCACGTGGCCGTCGAACGGCTTGACGCCGAAGACGCCGAACAGCCACGTGGCGGTCGCCGGCACGTTGTCGGGATCCTCACCGGTCAGCGCCCGCCGCACGCCCTTGGGACGGCCCGACGTGCCCGACGTGTAGAGCATGGGAGCGCCCGCCGTGCGCTGCTGCGGGCGGCCAGTCCCGCCGCCGGCGCCGAGCTCGGCCAGCGGCGCGAACCCGCCGACCGCGCCGACGGCGAACCTGGCGCCCTGGCCGATCCCGGCCTGGTCCGCCGCGGCGGCCGCGACGTCGGCGAACCGTTCGTGCGCCACGAACGCGCCTGCCTCGCTGTCGCCGAGGATGTAGGCGACCTCGGCGGCGGCCAGGTGCCAGTTCACCGGCACGATGTAGAGCCCGGTCTGCATCGCGGCGAAGAACAGCGCGAGCGCTTCTGAGCCGTTCGGCAGCATCGCGGCCACGGTCGAGCCCGGGGCGAGCCCGAGTTCCTGCAGGCCCCGTCCGAACTGGTCGGCCATCGCGGCGAGCGCGGCGTAGCTGACGACGCTGCCGTCTGGCTCGATCACCGCCACGCGGTCCGGGGTCTGCGTCGCGATGGTCCACAAGCCGATGTCGCTCACGGGTTCAATCTAGAACGCGTTCCAAGATTGAACAAGCAATTACTAGAACACGTTCTACAATGGGCCCGTGAGTGAGACTCCGCTGCGGGCATCGATGGAGATCGCGTTTGACTACACACGGTCGCTCGGGCCGGTACTCGGCCAGTTCATGACCGCGCTCAGGGACCGCCGCATACTCGGGGCGCGCGGCGCGGACGGCCGCGTCCACGCGCCGCCGTTCGAGTACGACCCGGTGACCGCCCGCCCGCCGGCCGAGCTCGCCGAGGTCGGTCCCGCGGGCACCGTGGTGAGCTGGTCGTGGCTGCCCGAGCCGCTGGCGGGCCAGCCGCTCGACCGCCCGTTCGCGTGGGCGCTGATCCGGCTGGACGGCGCGGATACCGCGCTGCTGCACGCGGTGGACGCCGGTTCCGCCGCCTCGATGCGGACGGGCCTGCGCGTCAGGCCGCGCTGGGCGGCCGACCGGGTGGGCAGCATCCGCGACATCGCCTGTTTCGAGCCTGGCGACGGCGCCGGGCCTGATGATGCCGGACCGGGCGGCACACGGCCGGACGCCGATCCCGTCACCATGACGATCGCCCCCGTGCGGCTGCGCTACGAGCACACCGCCTCCGCCGCGGAAAGCGCCTACCTGCGCGGCCTGGCCGAAGGACGGCTGATCGGGCAGCGGTGCCCCGCGTGCGGGAAGGTCTACATCCCGTCAAGGGAGGTCTGCCCGGCCGACGGAGTGCCCGTCGACAGCGAGGTCGAGCTCGGCGATACCGGAACCATCACCACGTTCTCCATCGTGAACGTGGGGTACCCGGGCCAGCGCGTCACGCCGCCGTACGTGGCGGCCGCGGTGCTGCTCGACGGGGCGGACATCGCGTTCCAGCATCTGATCCTCGGCTGCGAGCCCGGCGAGGTGCGGATGGGCATGCGGGTGCGGGCGGTCTGGCGGGCCCGCGAGGAATGGGACACCACGGCCGAGAACATCAGCCATTTCGCGCCGTCCGGCGAGCCGGACGCCCCGTACGAGACCTATGCGAGGTTCCTGTGACCGAGGTGGCCGTTGTCGGTTTCGCGCAGTCGCCCTGCCGGGTCCGCGAGGACGCGACGACCGGCGGGGTGGAGATGCTCGTGCCGATCTTCGCGGAGGTGTTCGGAGCAACAGGGCTGACCAAAACCGACATCGGCTTCTGGTGCTCGGGGTCCTCTGACTACCTGGCAGGGCGGGCGTTCTCCTTCGTACAGGCGGTGGACGCGATCGGCGCGGTCCCGCCGATTATGGAGTCGCACGTGGAGATGGACGGCGCGTGGGCACTCTACGAGGCGTGGGTGAAGATCGCCTGCGGCGACGCGGAGATCGCCCTGGCGTACGGATTCGGCAAGTCCTCCGGGGCTGAGCTGCGGCGCGTGCTGGCGCTGCAGCTCGACCCTTACCTGATGGCACCGCTGTGGCCCGACTCGGTGTCGGTCGCGGCCCTGCAGGCCAGGCTCGGTATCGAGGCCGGCCTGTGGACCGAGAAGGACATGGCGGAGGTCGCGGCGCGCTGCCGGGCGGCGGCGGTCTCGAACCCGCGGGCGCAGGTGTCGGGCGACGTCGCCATCGGGGAACTGCTCGGCAGGCCCTACGTCGCGGAACCGCTGCGCGCGCACGACTGCGCTCCGGTCGGCGACGGGGCCGCGGTCGTGATCCTGGCCTCCGGCGAGCGAGCCCGCGAGCTGTGCGAGCGGCCGGCCTGGATCACCTGGTTCGGGCACAGGATCGAGTCTGGCTCCCTCGGGGCGCGGGACCTGCTGGCGCTCTCACCGCTCGGGCCTGTCGCGGAACAGCCCGTCGACGTCGCGGAACTGCACGCGCCATTCACCCATCAGGAGATCCTGCTCCGCCGGGCGTTCAACCTCGGCGACAAGGTCGACGTCAACCCGTCGGGCGGCGCGCTCTGCGCCAATCCCATGTTCGCCGCGGGGCTCGCCAGGATCGGCTACGCGGCGCAGGCGATCATGTCCGGCCGCGCGGAACGCGCGCTCGGGCACGCGACGAGCGGGCCCTTGCTGCAGCAGAACCTGGTCTGCGTCATGGACATCCTGGAGGGGAAATGATGAGGGCTGCCGTTCTCGGCGTCGGCCAGACCAGGCACCGGTCCAAGCGCACCGACGTGTCGATGGCGGGACTGTGCCGGGAGGCGGCGGACCGCGCGCTCGCCGACGCCGGGCTTACCTTCGCCGACATCGACGCGATCGTCGTCGGGAAGGCCCCCGACCTGTTCGAGGGCGTGATGATGCCCGAGCTTTACCTGGCCGACGCGCTCGGCGCGGTCGGCAAGCCGCTGCTGCGGGTGCACACCGCGGGCTCGGTCGGGGGCGCCACCGGCATCGTCACGGCCAACCTCGTGCAGGCGGGCATTCACCGGCGGGTGCTCGCGGTCGCGTTCGAGAAGCAGTCGGAGTCCAACGCCATGTGGGCGCTGTCGATCGCGCCGCCGTTCAGCATCCAGGTCGTGGCTGGCGCCGGCGGGTACTTCGCGCCGCACATCCGCGCCTACATCCGCCGCAGCGGCGCGCCGTCGCACATCGGCGCCATGGTCGCGGTCAAGGACCGGCGCAACGGCGCGCTGAACCCGTACGCCCACCTGCAGCAGGCGGACATCACGCTGGAATCGGTGCAGGCCTCCCCGATGCTCTGGGATCCTGTCCGGTACGACGAGACCTGCCCGTCGTCGGACGGCGCGTGCGCGGTGGTGATCGGCGACGAGGCCGCGGCCCTGGCCAGCGCGGGCCCGGTGGCCTGGATACGGGCGACCGCGATGCGGACCGAGCCGACGATGTTCGCCGGCAAGGACCCGGTGAACCCGCGGGCCGGCGTCGAGGCCGCGGCGGCGCTGTGGCGAAATGCCGGCATCACGTCCCCGATTGACGAGATCGACGTGGCCGAGATCTACGTGCCGTTCTCCTGGTACGAGCCGATGTGGCTGGAGAACCTCGGCTTCGCCGCGGCCGGGGAGGGCTGGCGGCTGACCGAGTCGGGCGAGACCGAGATCGGCGGCAAGCTCCCGGTCAACCCGTCGGGCGGCGTGCTGTCCTCCAACCCGATCGGCGCGTCGGGCCTGCTGCGGTTCGCCGAGGCGGCGCTGCAGGTGATGGGCAAGGCGGGCGCGCACCAGGTGCCTGGTGCGCGCACCGCGCTCGGCCACGCCTACGGCGGCGGTGCCCAGTACTTCTCGATGTGGGTGGTCTCGAGCACGCCGCGCTAGCGGTAGGTGACCGGGAGGCGCTTGATGCCGTTGAGCCAGCCGGAACGGAGCCTCTCGGGCTCGCCCGCCTGGCGGATGTCCGGCATCGCGTCGGCGATGGCGTTGAAGATCAGCCCGATCTCCAGCTTGGCGAGGCTGGCGCCCAGGCAGTAGTGCGCGCCGAGGCCGCCGAGGCCGAGGTGCGGGTTGGGGTGACGGAGGATGTCGAACCGCTCCGGATGGTCGAAGACGTCCTCGTCGAAGTTGCCTGAACGGTAGAACAGCCCGACCCGCTGGCCCTTCCTGATCTGCTTGCCGCCGAGTTCGGTGTCGGCGATCGCGGTGCGCTGGAACACCGTCACCGGCGTCCCCCACCTGATGATCTCGTCCGCCGCGCTATCGGGCCGCTCCGACTTGAACAGCTCCCACTGGTCAGGGTGCTCGAAGAACGCCTGCATCCCGTGCGAGATCGCGTTGCGGGTGGTCTCGTTGCCCGCGACCGCGAGCATGAGCACGAAGTAGCCGAACTCGTCCGACGATAGCTGCTCACCGTCGATCTCGGCGTTGACCAGCTTGGTGACGATGTCGTCGCGCGGTTCGACCTTCCGGTTCTCCGCAAGCTCCATGGCGTAGGTCAGCAGCTCCATCGCCGCGATGGTCCCGGCGTCGGCGAATTCCGGGTCGTCGTAGCCGATCATCGCGTTCGACCACTCGAAGATCTGCTTCCTGTCCTCCTGCGGCACGCCGATCAGCTCCGCGATCGCCTGGAGCGGCAGCTCGCACGCGACATCGGTGACGAAGTCACCGGTGCCCTCGGCGAGGGCGGTGGCCACGATGCGCTTGGCGCGCTCCTGCAGGTTCTCCCGAAGGCCGCCGATCGCCCGTGGCGTGAACCCGCGGGACACGATGCCGCGCACCTTGGTCTGCTGCGGCGGGTCCATGTTGAGCAAGATCACCCGCTGCATCTCGATCGAGTCCCTGTCGATGCCCGCGTCGAAGCGGATCAGGGCGGTGTTCTCCCAGCTGGAGTAGACATCGCTGCGCCGCGAGACCTCCATGATGTCCGCGTGCTTGGTCACCGCCCAGTAACCCTCGTCATCGAAGCCCGCCGAGCCGCGGGGCTGGGCGTTCCACCAGACGGGCGCCGTCCTGCGCAGCTCGGCGAACTCCTGCGAAGGGACCCGGCTCGCGTACAGATCAGGATCGGTGAAGTCGAATCCCGGCGGGATATCCGGCTCGGCCACGACTGCCTCCGGTATGCCTAGAAATGGAACGTGTTCTAATTTGATTACAGCACACGGCCGTGCCGATGGAAACAGGTCAGCGGCGCGGCCGACAGAACACGTTCTACTAACGTGATCGGAGAGTGATCCTAGTGGGAACCGCGGTGATCGTCGAGGCCGTTCGCACTCCGATAGGCAGGCGCGGCGGCACGCTGTCAGGACTGCACGCGGCCGAGATCCTCGGCGCCGCGCAGGCGGCGCTGCCCGACCGGGCGGGCCTCGACCCGGCCGTCATCGAGCAGGTCGCGGGCGGCTGCGTGACGCAGGCAGGCGAACAGTCGAACAACATCACCAGGACCGCCTGGCTGCACGCGGGACTGCCCTATCAGGCGGGCTGCCTGACCCTCGACGCTCAGTGCGGTTCCGCGCAGCACGCCGCCCACCTGATCGCCGGCCTCATCGCGGCCGACGCGATCAGCGTCGGCGTCGCCTGCGGGGTGGAGGCCATGTCGCGGGTCCCGCTGCGCTCCAACGTCGGCACCGGGGTCGGCTCACCGCGGCCGGACACCTGGGACATCGACCTGCCGAACCAGTTCGTCGCCGCGGAACGGATCGCCAGCCATCGCGGCCTCTCCCGCGCGCAGATCGACGCGTTCGGCCTCCGCTCACAGGAACGGGCCAGCGCCGCGTGGGCGGAGGGACGCTTTGACCGGGAGATAGTCCCGGTCAAGGCGGCCGACGGGATGGTTGACAGGGACGGAGGCCTGCGCGACACCAGCCTGGACGCGCTGGCCAGGCTCAAGCCGGTGCTCGACGACGGCCTGCACACGGCGGGCACGTCCGCCCAGATCTCCGACGGCGCGGCCGCCGTGCTGCTGGCCGACGCCCGCCGTGCGCGGTCGCTTGGCCTGCGGCCCCGGGCGCGGATCGTCGCGCAGTGCCTCATCGGCGCGGAGCCCTACTTCCACCTGGACGGCCCGATAGCCGCGACGCGGCGGGTGCTCGCGGCCAGCGGCATGACGATCGCGGACATCGACCTGTTCGAGGTCAACGAGGCGTTCGCCGCCGTGGTGCTGTCCTGGCTGCGGGTGCTTGAGCCGCCGGAGGACCGGGTCAACGTCAACGGCGGGGCGATCGCCCTCGGTCACCCCGTCGGCGCCACCGGCGCCCGGCTGATCACCACCGCACTGCACGAGCTTGAACGGCGCGACGCGAGCACCGCCCTGATCACCATGTGCACCGGCGGCGCCATGGCCACCGCCACCATCATCGAGCGCCTCTGAGAGCGCGCCAATTTGAGCCAAACTGGTTTGTATATACGCCATAACGGTGCCATAGCGGTGCCATGGAGCTCACCCCCTACGTCGAGAACCTCCGCCGCGAACTGACGATCGCGGACGAAGTCGGCGGTGACGACGCCCGCGCACTCGCCGATCGGCTACTCAGTCCGCTCGACGCGGCCGTGCGCCTCACCCTCCTCGAGGCGCTCGCCGCCGCCGCGGAGGAGATCAGCCTGGAACTCGCTCCGGGCTCGGTCGACGTCCGCCTGCGCGGCGGCGCCGCCGGCTTTATCGTCACGCCTCCGCCGGACACCGCGCCGGAGCCGGTGGACGAGCCCGCCCCGAGCCTGGCCGATGTCCGGCTGCCCGTCGCGGCCGACGCCACGATGGTGCGGATCAACCTCCGGCTGCCGGCCGGCATCAAGGCCAGGATCGAGGACGCGGCGGCCGGCGGCGGACTGTCTGTCAACGCATGGATCGTCCGGGCCGCGGCCGCCGGGCTCGAAGCAGAGGATCGCCACCGCGATCTGCGCGGCCGACGCGCCGCTGCCAACCCAGGCGTGGTCGGCGAGCGCCACACAGGCTGGGCCCGCTGACCGCAATTCGAACCGAAGGAAATCATGTCCTCCTCAAGCTTTGACACTCACCGTCCGATCGCCCTCGTCCTCGACCTCTACGTCGCAGATGTCCAGATCTTCGCCTCGGACCGCAGCGACAGGAGTGTCGAGGTCCGCCCGAGCGACCCGAACAAGCCCTCTGACGTCAAGGCCGCCGAGGCGACCCTCGTTGAGTTCGACGACAGCACCCCAACCCTCAGCATCAGTCCCAGAAAGCCCCTCAACCGGTTCGTCTCGTTCAGTAGCAAGCGCCCGCAGCCGCGAACCTGAATTCCTCCCTTGGCGGGATCGTCCTCGGCGGCGGTCATCACCCAGGCCGCGACCGCAACCCGAGGGTAAGCAGGCACGCGCAACGAGGCTCACCCGAAATTTCGTCCCCTGCCAGAGCTGCTGGTTGCCGCCCCGGCAGCGGGCTGGGCGGGCGGTGCCACGATCCGGCTGCGAAAGCTGTGCTGGCCCTCGCGGCGGTGTACCCGGTGCCGGACGCGCGCACCGGCGAGGCGAGGGATTCCCGGACGCGCCGGACGCTTGCCGGCAGCTCCGGCAGAATCTCCATCACCTTCTGCGCCGAGTTCGCGACGGTGAACATCAACAGCCACCCATGGATTGGCGACTAGCTGTACTAGGACTTGTCGAAGACGAGGAGGAACTCGAGCTGGCCGTAGTCCTGCGTGGTGACGAAGCCGGCGAAGCTCGGGTCCTGGATGTTCCAGTTCGAGAAGAGAACCCGGATGTGGCCGACCGCGTCGATCTGCGCGCCCTTGCGCTCGGTGGTCAGCGTGAACGTGACCGGGCGGGTGGTGCCGTGCAGCGTCAGTGTGCCGTGCGCGGTGTAATCCTTGGTCACGCCGTTTGCGGGCAGCGGTGCCAGGCTGATCGGGGAGGTCAGCGTGAAGGTCCCCGTGGGGTACTTGGCCACGTCCATGATCCGGCCGTCGAACTGGGCGTCACGCTGGCTCTTGTCGCTGTGGATGGTGGCCATCGGCACGCTGAAGGTCGCGGCGGTGACCGTGGTGCCGTTGATCACCATGTGCCCGGAGACAGAGGTGGTGCGGCCGACGGCTGTGGCGTTCTGCCCGAGCAGGTTCTCGTTGACCCGGTAGCCGACGGTGGAGCCGGAGCCGATGGTCCAGGTGCCGCCTGCCGATCCACTGGCCGCCACGGTGCCGGTGGTCGGGGTGCTGCTCCCGGACGCGGTGGCGGCGGCCGTCGGCAGCGACAGCGCGGCGGGCGTGCTGCCGTTGAAGAAGTGAATGTAGACGAACGGCCCGGCCGCCGCCAAGACGACGAGAACGGCAACGGACCCGATGAGCCAGCGCAGCCAGTGGCGCGGTCTCCTGAAAGGCATGGCAGTTCCTCCGCGAAGGTGAGGACCCCGGGCAGGGCCGGGTTAGGTGCAGGCCCGGACGGACGACGGGGCCGTTTGCTGCAGGCCAGAGAACTAGCTGCGAGAAAAAGTATGCGTGCGCAACTTCTGCCGCGCCTCTCAGCTGCCTGAGGCTCCGCAGCAAATAATTCGAGCATTAACCCAGGAGCGAGCAGACGAGTTCCGTGCCGTTCTCGGCGAAGCGGCGTCACGGATGCTGGCTGCTGACCGAGATCACCTCGCCAGTCAGATAAGAGGCGTAGTCGCTGGCGAGGAAGACCATGACATTAGCCACCTCCCAGGGCTCGGCGGAGCGGCCGAACGCCTCGCGGCCGACCAGTTCGGCGAGCACGTCCTCGCTTGTCACCTTGGCGAGGAAGGGGTGCATCGCCAGGCTCGGCGCGACGGCGTTGACCCGGATGCCGTGCGCGGCGACGTCGAGCGCGGCGCACCGGGTGAACGCCATCACGCCGGCCTTCGCGGCCGCATAGTGCGCCTGGCCTGGCTGCGCGCGCCAGCCGAGCACCGAGGCGTTGTTCACCACCGCTCCCCCGTGCCCCTGGGCGACCATCTGGCGCAGCGCCGCCCTGGTGCACCGGAAGGTGCCGTTGAGCGTGATGTCGAGCACCCGCAGCCACTGGTCGTCGGTCATGTCGAGGACCGAGCTCGTGCCGCCGAGCCCCGCGTTGTTGATGAGCACGTCGATCCGCCCGAACCGGCGGGCGGCGCCTTCGATCAGCGCCGCGACGGCGCTCTCGTCCGTAACGTCGCAGGGCAGCGACCAGACCCGGTCGCCGTGCGCTCGCGCGAGCTCATCGCGGGTCTCGCCGAGCCGCCTGGCGTGCTGATCGCTGATCACCACCTCGGCGCCTTCCTCCAGGCAGCGAAGGGCGGCGGCGGAGCCGATGCCGGTGCCGGCCGCCGCGGTGATCACGACGACCTTGCCATCGAGCAGCGCGTGCCCGGCGGGGGGCTTCATGAGCGAACCTGCCTGGGCAGCCCGAGCGCGCGCGTCGCGATGATATTCCGCTGGATCTCATCGGAGCCGCCGTAGATGGTCTCCGCCCGGCCGAACAGGAAGAGCCGCTGCCACTCGTCCAGGTCCTCCTGCATTCCCACCATCGATGCCGCACCGCGCACGTCCATCGCCAGTTCGCCGAGCGCCTGGTGCCAGCGGGACCACAGCACCTTCAGCACCGAGGCCTCGGCGCCGGTGCCCGGCGGCTCCCCCAGGGTGTCAAGCGCGTACGCCCGCATGACCTCAAGGCCGATCCAGGCCCTGGCGAGCCGATCGCGAAGCAGCGGGTCCGTTCCTCCCGCTGATCTTCGTGCGATTTCAACGAGCTCGCCGAGCTCCCTGCGGTACCCGACCTGCTGCCCGAGCATCCCGACGCCGCGCTCGAATTCGAGCGTCGCCTTGGCGATCCGCCAGCCGTCGCCCGGCTCACCCACCACATTGCCGATCGCCGTGCGCGCGCCGTCGAAAAACACCTCGTTGAACTCGGACGTGCCGGTGAGCTGCCTGATCGGCCGGACCGTGATCTCCGGCTGGTGCATGGGCACGAGCAGGTAGGACAGGCCGGAGGACCGGCGCGAGCCCGGCTCGGTCCGCGCCAGGACGAAGCACCAGTCGGCCACGTGCGCGAGCGACGTCCACACCTTCTGGCCGGTGATCACCCAGTGGTCGCCGTCGGCTACCGCGGCGGTTGACACGGCCGCCAGGTCAGAGCCTGCTCCCGGTTCCGAGTAGCCCTGGCACCACAGCTCCTCGACGGCCGCGATCGGCGGCAGGAACCGCCGCTTCTGCTCCGGCGTGCCGAAGGCGATCAGGGTCGGCCCGAGCAGTTCCTCCCCCAGGACAGCGACCCGGGCGGGCGCGCCGCTGCGCGCGTACTCCTCGTGGAAGATGACCTGCCGGGTGAGCGACGCGTCGTGCCCGCCGTACGCCGCCGGCCAGCCGAGGCAGGTCAGGCCCGCGGCGGCGAGCCGCCGGTTCCAGGCGAGCCGCTCGGCGAACGCCTCGTGCTCGCGACCGGGTCCCCCGGCGCCCCGCAGCCCGGCGGGCACGTTCGCGGCGAGCCATTCGGCGGCGCGGCCGCGGAATTCGTCGTCTTCTTGACTGAACCGCATGCGGCTACCCTACCAAGCACTTGCTTGGTAGGGTCAGATGGTGGAGTTGACGATCCCGGCCGCGGTCGCGAGCGCGGCGCGGGAATTCGGCGACGCGGAGGCCCTGGCGGAGCCCGATGGCGTCAGGCTCAGCTACCGCGAGCTGCACGAGCGGGTCGGCGAGGTCGCCCGCGCGCTCATCTGCGACGGCATCGGCCCAGGCGACCGGGTTGCCGTCTGGTGCCCGAACACGGCTGCCTGGGTACTCGCCGCGCTCGGCGCGCTGAGCGCGGGGGCCACGCTCGTCCCGGTCAGCACCCGGTTCACCGGCCACGAGGCCCTAGATGTGATCAGCCGCAGCGGCGCGCGCGCCCTGGTCGTCGACGACGCTTTCCTCGCCACCGACCGGCTGGCAGCGCTGCGCGCCGCCGCCGCGGCACCAGACGCAGGCGGGAGCCTGGCCGGGCTCGCCCTCGTGGTGCGGGTCGGCGGTGGTGATGACTGGACACGGTTGATCGAACGGTCCGTGGCGACTCCCGCACCGGCAGCCGCCGCTCGCGCGGGCCTGGTCCGCGGGGAAGACGTCAGCGACATCCTGTTCACCTCGGGCACCACCGGGCGCAGCAAGGGCGCGATGAGCAATCACCGCAGCTCGCTGTCGGTCGCCCGGGCGTGGGCCTGCCACGGCGGGCTGACCGCCGCCGACCGCTATCTGGTGGTGAACCCGTTCTTCCACAGCTTCGGCTTCAAGGCGGGCATCCTCGCCTGCCTGGTCAGCGGCGCCACCATGGTGCCGCTGCCGGTCTTCGACGCCGCGGCGGCCATGCGGGTGATCGAGACCGAGCGGATCACCGTCCTGCCCGGCGCGCCGACGATCTACCAGACGATCCTCGACCATCCAGGACGGCGGCGCTTCGACCTGTCAAGCCTGCGGCTCGCGGTCACCGGTGCGGCGAACGTGCCGGCCGTCCTGGTGGAGCGGATGCGCCGCGAGCTTGGCTTCGATGTGGTGCTCACCGCCTACGGTCTTACCGAGGCGGTGGTGGCGACCATGTGCGGGACCGGTGACGCCCTGGAGACCGTGGCCCGCAGCTGCGGGCGGGCGACCGCGGGGTTCGAGGTGCGCATCGCCGAGACCGGCGAGATCCTGCTCCGCGGACCGAACATGATGCTCGGCTACCTCGACGATCCCGCGGCGACCCGCGAGGCCGTCGACCCGAACGGCTGGCTGCACACCGGCGACGTGGGCACGCTCGACACAGCCGGGTACCTGACGATCACCGACCGGCTGAAGGACATGTACATCTGCGGCGGCTTCAACGTCTATCCCGCCGAGGTGGAGCAGGTGCTCGCCCGGCTCGACGGCGTCGCCGAGGCCGCGGTCGTCGGGGTGCCCGACGACCGGCTCGGCGAGGTGGGCAAGGCGTACATCGTCACCCGCGCCGGACGGGCCCTCGACGAGACCACGGTGCTCGGCTTCTGCCGAGACAGGCTCGCCAACTACAAGGTGCCCAGGCAGGTGGAGTTCTGCGACGCGCTGCCGCGCAACCCGTCGGGCAAGGTCCTCAAGCGTGTACTAAGAAATGAGCCCTGATGGCAGACGAGGTCCGGTACGACGCGCGAGGCGCCGTCGCCCTGATCACCATGAACCGGCCCAGGTACCGGAACGCGCAGAACTCCGCGATGACCTACGCGCTCGACGCGGCCTTCGCACGGGCGGTGGACGACGACTCGGTCGCGGTGATCGTGCTGGCAGGCGCGGGCGACCACTTCAGCGCCGGGCACGACATCGGCACACCGGAACGTGACGCGGACAAGTCCTTCCCCCGCCAGGCGGTGCTGTGGTGGGACCACGTGGACAAGGCGGGGGCGGACGCCAGGTACGCCCGCGAGATGGAGGTCTACCTGGGCATGTGCCGCCGCTGGCGGGAGATACCCAAGCCGGTCATCGCCATGGTGCAGGGCGCGTGCATCGCGGGCGGCCTCATGCTCGCCTGGGTATGCGACCTGATCGTGGCGTCTCAGGACGCGTTCTTCGCCGACCCGGTGGTGCGGATGGGGATACCTGGCGTGGAGTACTTCGCGCATCCCTGGATGCTCGGGCCGCGCCTCGCCAAGGAGGTGCTGTTCACCGGCGGCCGGTTCACCGCCGAGCGCGCTTTCCAGGCCGGCATGGTGAACCGGGTGGTGCCGCGCGCGGAGCTCGAATCCGCGACGTTCGCGCTCGCGGAGGAGATCACCGCGATGCCGTCGTTCGGCCTGGCCCTGGCCAAGCGCGCGGTGAACCAGTGCGAGGACCTGATGGGCATGCGCCCGGGGATGGATTCGGTCTTCGGCCTGCATCACCTCGCGCACGCGCACAACGCCGAGGTGCGCGGCGACTCGCTGGCCGGCCTCGACGCCCGCGGCATGAAGAAGGCTGGGCAGTGACTTCGAACACCGGCGAGTTCCGGGCGGATGCGTTCCGGGCGGAGGTGCGGGGCTGGCTCGCCGCGCACGTGCCGGCCGGGCCGCTGCCGTCGGTCGACACCGCCGAGGGGTTCGAGCGGCACCGGGAGTGGGAGCGCGCGCTCGCGGCGGCCGGGCTTTCCGTGGTGTCCTGGCCCGCGGAGTATGGCGGGCGGGACGCCTCGCTGCTCGACTGGCTGGCGTTCGAGGAGGAGTACTACGCCGCCGACGCGCCGGTCCGGGTGGGCCAGAACGGCCTGTTCCTGCTCGCCCCCACCCTGTTCGCGCACGGGACCAAGGCGCAGCGCGACCGGCTGCTGCCGCCGATGGCCAGGGCGGACGAGATCTGGGCGCAGGCCTGGTCAGAGCCGGAGGCGGGCAGCGACCTGGCCGCGATCAGGGCCCGCGCCACGGCGACGGACGGCGGCTGGCTGCTGTCGGGCACGAAGACGTGGAGCTCGCGCGCGGCCTTCGCCGACCGCGCGTTCGGGCTGTTCCGCACCGATAGCGCTGCTGGCCAGCATAAGGGCCTGACGTACCTGCTGTTCGGCCTGCGCGACCCAGGGGTGACCGTCCGCCCGATCCGCCAGCTCGGCGGCGAGACCGGGTTCGCCGAGATCTTCCTCGACGACGTGTTCGTGCCCGACGCGAACGTCGTCGGGACACCTGGCGACGGCTGGCGGATCGCGATGAGCACGGCGAGCCACGAACGCGGTCTTTCGCTGCGCAGCCCAGGACGGTTTCTCGCGGCCGCCGGCCGGCTGGTCGAGCTGTGGCGGCGGACCGGCGACCAAGCCGGTAACGCCATCAGTCACCGGGTCGCCGACGCGTGGATCGGCGCGCGCGCGTATCAGCTGCACACGCAGGCCACCGCCGTCAGGCTCGCCGAGGGCGGAACGCTCGGTGCCGAGTCGAGCATGGGCAAGGTGTTCTGGTCCGAGCTCGACATCGCGCTGCACGAGACGGCACTTGACCTGCTCGGGCCGCGCGCCGAGCTCCGCGGGGAGCGCTGGCTCGATGGCTACCTGTTCGCCCTGGCGGGCCCGATCTACGCGGGCACGAACGAGATACAGCGCACGGTGATCGCCGAGCGGCTGCTCGGGCTGCCTCGCCCCGGGGGGAGCGATCCCCCCCAGACCCCCCCTGCTCATGGGGGGGCTACCC
>Ga0066797_1000149_pt1 | contig 21188 bp, 23 predicted proteins | sample PersoiDNA2013193_FD_76335 | JGI IMG/M metagenome (GOLD analysis project Ga0066797, IMG submission 76335) | Permafrost soil microbial communities from the Arctic, to analyse light accelerated degradation of dissolved organic matter (DOM) -... | ecosystem: Environmental > Terrestrial > Soil >... | reverse complement strand
CGGCGCACGCGCCGGGCGGGTGCCTGACCAGGACGCCTGGGTTGCGCCCCGGTTCGGGGTCGATGCCGATGATCAGCTGGCCATCGAGGTACTTGGCGAGGTTGGCGACCAGGCCGTCCTGGCCGACGGCGACCACGATGTCCTCCGGGCCGAACAGGAACCGGGGCAGGTCGGCTCGCTCGACCATGCCCCGCCGCCAGCCGGCGGGTATCCCGGAGGACACCTCGACCATCGCGGCCGTCTGCTCGGAGTGCCTGGCCTCCAGGTCCTCGATGCGGCGGCCCCTGGTGCGCAGGTAGAACGCGGCCTGCCCGCGTGTCCCGTGCCGGGCAAGCAGCTCCTCCAGTTCGGTGTGGCGGTGCACGAGCACCACCCGGGGCGCGAGGGTCACCGCTTCTCCCCGGTGCCGCTGGTGGCCGCCGGGCCGCCGGAAGCCAGCCGGGACATCAACGACGCGAGCAGGTCGGGCGCGAGCACCAGCGTCCCGATCTGCGGCAGGCCGCCGGCCAGGTCCTTGGCCGCCAGCGCGAGCAGGGTGGACTGCGGCAGGTCACGGTAGGCGGCGACGCTGGCCGCCTCGCCCGCCGCCTTGGCCTCGCCGAGCGCCCGGGTCCCGTTGGCGCGCGCCAGCGCGAGCCGCTCCTCCTTGTCGGCTTGCGCCTCCGCCGCGATCCGGGTCGCCGCCGCGGTGTCCTGCGCCTCCCGGCGGGCGTTAGCGCCGCGCTGGGTGACGAGCTGCTCCTCGCGGCGGGCCAGCTCAATCTGGCTCTGCAGCTCGTTCTCGGCGATCGCGCGCTCCCGTTCCACCGCCACCGCGCGCCGTTCGTAGGTAGACCGGTCGGCCTCCTGCTGTATCTGCTCGCGTGCCGGGGTGCGCAGCGCCTTCTCCACCTCAGGCTCCGGGCGCAGCGCGACCACCCGGGCGCCGATGACGGCGATCCCGGTCTCGGCCAGCCGCGCGTCGGCGGTGAGACCGTGCAGGATCCGGTCCCGGATCTGCGCCACCCCGTCCGCCAGCACGCTGGCCAGCGGGCTGCTCGCGACCAGGCCGAGCACCTGCTGCTGCGCGGTCTCGGTCAGCAGGCCGCCCACCTGCTCAAGCGGCGTCCCGCGCCACCGGCCGCTGTCCGGGTCGACGGAGAAATCAATCCGGGTGCCGGCGATGGCCGGGTCGGTCACCCGGAACGTCACGCTCGCCTGGACCGCGAGGTCCTGGAAATCCGCGGTCCGCGCATGGAACATCAGCGGCAGCTCCCGGTCGTCGACCGGCACCTCCGACAGCACCGCGGACAACGGCCGGAAGAAGAACGACAATCCCGTCCCCTCATGCGCCGCCTTCCCCCGGCGCAGGTGCCGTATATGCATGGTCGGGTTGCCCCGCAGGTGCCGGGTCAGCGGATAGCGCTCGATGTCGGCCATCGTCACTCACGCTCCTTATTTATCGTCATTTAGACGATAAACTACGACGATGATTCTCGTCAAGTTGACGATTAATGAGATACGGTGAGGGCATGTGCGCATACGACCCGCGGCGCTACCCGCCAGTGGCCGTCACCGTTGACCTCGTCGTGCTCACCATCCGGGACGACGGCCTGGAGGTCCTGCTGGTGAGGCGGGGCGAGGACCCGTTCGCCGGCGTGCTCGCGCTGCCCGGCGGCTTCGTCCGCCCTGATGAGGGGCTGAGCCGGGCCGCCGCGCGCGAGCTGGCCGAGGAGACCCGCCTGACAGTAGGCGCCGCTCACCTGGAGCAGCTGGCCAGCTACGGCGATCCCGGGCGGGACCCGCGGATGCGGGTGGTGACCGTGGCCTATCTCGCCCTCGCACCGGAAATGCCGCTGCCGCGGGCTGGAACCGACGCCGCCGAGGCCCGCTGGGTGGCGGTCGGAGACGTCCTGGACGGCGGCGTCCTGGCGTTCGACCATCAGCGGATACTGGCCGACGGCGTGGAACGGGCCCGGGCGAAGCTGGAGTACACGCCGCTGGCCGCCGCGTTCTGCCCGCCCGAGTTCACCATCGCGCAGCTGCGGCGCGTCTACGAGATCGTCTGGGACACCAGCCTTGACCCGCGTAACTTCCACCGTAAGGTGACCGGGACCCCCGGGTTCGTCATTCCCGCGGGCACGGCAACCGCCGGCGACCGGGGCCGGCCGGCCCAGCTGTACCGGACGGGCCCCGCCGGGCAGCTCCACCCGCCGCTGCTGCGACCCTGAGCGCCCGCGGGCTCGGGTCACCCCGGTCGCTCGCCCCATCGCCATTGCCGAAATCGACCACCGCCGCTACTTCCACCCGATCCGCGCCGGCCTGATTCGCCGCACCGGCGCGGTGCTTCCTCCAGGGCTACCGTCGAGGACCTGCCGGTGTAATGTCGCCCGCAGAGGCGCCAGCGGTAGTCACGAAGACCGGGAGATCAAGATGTCGAAATTTATGATTCTTTACCGCGCGACCGTGTCCGCGCGCGAGCAGATGGTCAATGCCACTCCCGAGCAGATGCAGGCCGGCCTGGAGGCCTGGCGGACCTGGGCGAGCAAGGTCGGCTACGCCATCGTCGACCTCGGCTCACCGCTCGCGCACACGACCCACGTCGGCCCCGGCGCGACGAGCGTCGATGGCGTGGCCGGCTACTCCATCCTGGAGGCAGGCTCGGCCGAGGAGATCGAGACCATCCTCGACGGCCACCCGCACCTGAGCATGCCCGGCGGCTCTATCGAGGTCCTCGAACTGATTCCCATGGGTGACATCTAGCCTGGCCGCATCCTGGGCTCTTGAATACATCTAGATCTTCATTAGGCTCTGCAGGAAAGGCCGGGCGATGGCGCCCGCGCGGCGGACCGCTAGGAGGTCGTCGTAAATGCTTGCGACGAGGCATCCCGGTTTAAGCGGGCGGGACTCACGCGACATTGCGCCCGGCGTGGACATGGCCGCCTGGAGAGCGGTCGTCCCATGACCGGCGAGAACGAGATCCTGCAGAAATCAAGCCGGGACCCCGAACGGACCCGCGCCGACCTGACGGCGTGGCTGGCCAGGAAACTGCCGGCCGGGTCGGCGCCCGAGGTAACGGAGCTGACCGCTCCGCCTACCGGGCAGTCAAGCGAGACCCTGTTCTTCACCGCCGCCTGGCGCGAGGGCGGCGTCCGCCAGGCCCGGCGGCTTGTCGCGCGGGTCGCGCCGCGGCAGGTGGACATCCCGGTTTTCCCCAGCTACCAGATGGAGCGCGAGTTCCAGGTCATCCGGCTGGTGGGGGAGCTGACCGACGTCCCGGTGCCCGAGGCGGTCTGGGCGGAGCCCGACCCGGCGGCGCTGGGGACGCCGTTCTACATCATGAGCCGCGTCGACGGAGACGTTCCGAACGACATCACCTACAACAGCGACGGCTGGCTGTTCGAGGTCGGCCTCGAACAGCAGCGGCTGGTGCAGGAGTCGACCGTCAGCGCGCTGGCCGCGCTGCACGCCGCGCCCGACCCGGAGCGGAATTTCGCCTTCCTTCAGTACCCGCAGGCCGGCGACACGGCGCTGCGCCGGCACGTCGCGCACGCGCAGGCGTGGTACGACTATGCGGTATCGCTCGCGGGCCGCTGCCCGCTCATCGAACGGGGATTTCGCTGGCTGGCGGAGAACTGGCCGGCCGACTCCGGCGGTGAGATGGTGCTGAGCTGGGGCGATGCCAGGGTCAACAACGTGATCTTCCAGGATCTCCGTCCGGTCGCCCTCCTCGACTGGGAGATGGCGGGGCTTGGTCCCCGCGAGATCGACATCGCCTGGCTGGTGGGCGGGCACCATGTCTTCCAGGACATCGCGGGCCTGTTCGGCTCGCCAGGGATGCCGCACTTCATGCGTCTTGAGGACGTCGCGACCCAGTACGAGGCGGCGACCGGCCACGCCGTCAGGGACATCGACTTCTACCTCACGTACACGGCGATCCAGTGGGCGATCGTGTTCGTCATCGCTGGCCTGCGCCGCGTGCACTTCGGGGAGCAGGCGATGCCGGACGACGTCCAGGGCCTGATCCTCAACCGAGGCCCGCTCGAGCGGATGCTCGCCGCCGGCCCTGGCGGCTGAGCCACGACGCCTGAGTACGACGCATGAAGGACGCATGAAGGAGGCAGTCGGCCGTGCCCGTGCCGATGGATGAGTACCCGGTCCACCAGCTCCCGCTGTCGCTTGAGTACGTGGGAACCGGCGACCGCAACTTCTACGACCGCTGCTACTTCGCCGCCCATGACCGCACGGGCGACATCCTGCTGATCACCGGTCTCGGCGTCTATCCCAATCTGGGCGTCACCGATGCTTTCGCGACCGTGCGGCGCGGGGACAGGCAGTGGGCGGTGCGGTTCTCCGATGCGCTCGGCGACGACCGGCTCCACCAGCGGGTCGGCCCGTACCGGATTGAGGTGGTCGAGCCGCTGCGGCGGATCCGGCTGGCCTGCGACGGCGACGAGCACGGGATCGGCTTCGACCTGACGTGGGATGGCTCGTTCCCGGCCGTTCATGAGGCGCAGCACGTCATGAGGAACGGGCCGCGGCTTTCCCTTGACGCGTCACGCTTCGCGCAGCTCGGAACCTGGGCCGGAGTCCTGCGCGTCGGCGGCGATGAGATCACCGTCGACCCCGCTCGCTGGGTCGGGGCGCGTGACCGATCCTGGGGCCTGCGCCCCGTGGGGGAGCCGGAGCCGCCGGGCCGGCCCCAGGAACCGGGCTTCCAGGGATTCTGGTGGGTGTACAGCCAGCTGCGATTCGATGACTACGCCATCGTCTTGCTTGCACAGGAAGAGCCGGACGGCTACCGCGTCCACAACGACGCCATGCGGATCTGGGGCGACGGCCGCAGGGAGCAGCTGGGCTGGCCGGAGATCGACATCAGGTACCGCCGCGGCACCCGCCATCCCGAGCGCGCCACCATCGCGCTGAAGACGCGGGGCGGCAAGCCGGTCATGATCGAGATTGACACGCTGACCTCGATCGCCCTGCACGTCGGCGCCGGCTACAGCGGTGACCCGGAGTGGAGCCACGGCCAGTGGAAGGGACGGGACTGGGCGTCGGGGAGCGTATACGACCTGACGGATCCCGCCATCGCGGGCCGCGTCCCGTATGGCGTGATCGACCATGTCTGCCGCGCCACCTGTGACGGCGTCGAGGGGTGGGGGATCTTCGAGCACGCCACGATCGGCCGCCACGATCCGAGCGGCTTCGCCGGCTTCCCGTCGGCCGCGCCCTGAGCCACCGGCTCGAATGCGTCGGGCACCCGTCGGGCCTACGATAGAGCTACTGATCAGTAGCTCTATCGCGGTCACTAAGAGCCGCCACTCAGGTGAGGACAGCCAATGCGTCGTACCGTGTTCAACGAGGACCACGAGGCCTTCAGGGAGATTCTGCGGGACTTCATCCAGGCCGAGGTCGTGCCGGACTACCAGGACTGGTTCGACGCCGGGATCGTCCCGCGCGAGTTCTACTACAAGCTGGGCGCGCTCGGGCTGTTCGGCATCGAGGTGCCCGAGGAGTACGGCGGCGCGGGGATCAAGTCCTTCAAGTATTCCGCGATTGAGTCCGAGGAGACCGCACGGGCCGCCGTGAGCCTCGGCGCCTCCGGCGCGCACGTCGCCCTGTGCCTGCCCTACCTGCTCAAGCTGGGCACCGAGGAGCAGAAGAAGCGCTGGATGCCCGGGTTCATCTCCGGCGAGACGATGTTCGCCATCGCGATGACCGAACCCGGGACCGGCTCGGACCTGGCCGGCATGCGCACGACGGCGAAGCTGTCGCAGGACGGTTCCCATTACCTGCTCAACGGCGCCAAGACCTTCATCACCGGCGGCGTGCACGCCGACCGGGTGATCGTCTGCGCTCGCACCGCGCCGCAGAAGGACGACGACCGGCGATACGGCATCTCCTTGTTCGTCGTCGACACCAAGCTGCCGGGCTACACGGTCGGCCGCAAGCTCGACAAGCTGGGGCTGCGTACCTCCGACACCGCCGAGCTGTCCTTCTCCGACGTTTCCGTGCCCGCCACGGAGCTGCTTGGCGAGGAGAACAAGGGTTTCTCCTACCTGGGCCAGAACCTCCCGCAGGAGCGCCTCGCCATCGCCTACGGTGCCTACGCCCAGGCTGCCGCCGCGGTCGAGTTCGCCAAGAAGTACACCAAGGACCGGCAGATCTTCGGCAAGCCGGTGGCCTCGTTCCAGAACACCAAGTTCGAGCTGGCCGCCTGCAAGGCCGAGGTCGATGCCGCCCAGGCCGTCGTCGACCGCGCCTTGGAGGCCCACGACGTCGGCGAGCTGACCGCCGCCGAGGCGGCGTCGGCCAAGCTGTTCTGCACCGAGGTCGCTAGCCGGGTCATCGACCGCTGCCTGCAGATGCACGGCGGCTACGGCTATATCAACGAGTACCCGATCGCCCGCCTCTACGCCGACACCCGGGTCAACCGGATCTACGGCGGCACGTCCGAGGTGATGAAGACGATCATCGCCAAGGACATGGGGCTGTAATTTCTCGGTCCGACCGTGGTTCAGCTGGTTAGGCGGACTGCGCAGCCTGGGCGGTGCCTGGCTCGCTGGCCTGCGCGGGAACCCGCGTCGCCGACCAGCAGCGGACGATATCGCGCATCGACAGCAGGCCTACAACGTCTTGCCCCTCGACGACCACGAGGTGCCGGAAGCCGCCCCGCACCATAGCCGCTGCGGCGCTCTCCAGGGTCCAGTTGCGCGCCGCGAAGACGACGTCCTGCGTGCAGTGCTCGCCGGCGGCCTCGGTGTCCGGGCTCTCGCCAGCGGCAACTGACATGAGGATGTCTCGCTCCGTGAGGATGCCGACCCCGTCGCGGTCCGGGTTTACCACGACCGCGGCGCCTACCTGGCGGGCGGCCATCATCCGGGCCGCCTCACGCAGCGTGTGGGCCGGTCCGATGATGAGGACCTGTACCGACATTCCGTCTTCGACCTTCATGGCGCTTCACCCCCGGGGCAGGGTTCAGGCATCGGCTGGAGCCTGTGATCCGAAGATATACCCGTTCTTGCGCGGCGAAACACTCCCGTAACACTCAGAGGGGGTCGCGACGAACACGCGGCAAGAAGCTCAAGATCATTCGGAGGAACGGTCCCGGCGGGCTCCCTACCCTCCGCTTCACCATCGACCGTGAGCAGACCGCGGTGGCCGGTTACCGGTACACGACGGGCGCGGGCTTGAACGCCCGGACCTCATCGACGCTGATCCGCTGGCCGAAGAATTCCCCCAGGCCAGTGTTGTCGAGGCAGTTCCAGCAACAGTAACGGCCAAGTCTACACAGAATCATGCAACTACTCCCACGCCGCCTACACAAATCCGGGTAACGGCGGGACCTACCAAAGCTGCCAGGCAGGCAGCTCCGTCAGCTGCGCCTCAGAGGACACAGACACAGACACAGCGTGGTGCTGTGGGCCCGTATGTTGTTTTCGGTATGCGACGATATAAACCGGCTCGTAGCATTAACAGCATGCGTGTGCTGGTCGTCGAGGATGAGCCCTACATGGCAGAGGCCATCCGCGATGGGCTGCGCCTGGAAGCGATCGCGGCCGACATCGCCGGTGACGGCGACACGGCGCTGAAGCTGCTGAGCATCAACGCCTACGACATCGCCGTCCTCGACCGCGACATTCCCGGGCCCTCCGGTGACGAGATCGCCGAAAGCATCGTCGCTTCCGGTAGCGGCATGCCGATCCTGATGCTCACCGCTGCGGACCGGCTTGACGACAAGGCCTCCGGGTTCGAGCTCGGAGCCGACGACTACCTCACGAAGCCGTTCGAGCTCCGAGAGCTCGTGCTCCGTCTCAGAGCGCTCGACCGCAGGCGCGCCCACAACAGGCCGCCCGTGCGGGAGATCGCCGGTCTGCGCCTGGATCCGTTCCGCCGCGAGGTCTACCGGGACGGCCGCTACGTCGCGTTCACCCGGAAACAGTTCGCCGTCCTAGAAGTTCTCGTCGCTGCCGAAGGCGGTGTCGTCAGCGCCGAAGAGCTCCTGGAACGGGCGTGGGATGAGAACGCCGACCCGTTCACCAACGCCGTGCGCATCACGGTCTCGGCCCTGCGCAAGCGACTCGGCGAACCCTGGGTCATCGCCACCGTGGCCGGCGTCGGGTACCGCATCAGCACTCAACCAGACACCGGGCGTGAAGGAGGAGACCGTGGATAGAGCCCCTGGTTTGAGTGTTCGACTCAAACTCACCCTCAGCTACGTCGGCTTCCTCATGCTCGCAGGTGCCTTGCTGCTCGCCGCCGTGTGGCTGTTCCTCCTGCGCGCCTTGCCCGACAAAGCGGTTAGCCCCGGTGGACTCGTGCCCATCCGCTCCCTCGTTATGCACGACTACGCCCCGGTGACAGCCGCGGTGCTGGCGTTCCTGCTGGTGTTCGGTCTGCTGGGAGGGTGGATCCTCGCCGGCCGCATGCTCGCGCCCCTGACTCACATCACAGACGCCACACGCAAGGCCGCGAACGGATCGCTCTCCCACCGAATCCGGCTACCGGGCCGCAGAGATGAGTTCCGCAAACTCGCCGACGCCTTCGACACCATGCTCGCACGGCTCGAAGCGCACGTCGCCGAACAGCATAGGTTCGCGGCCAACGCCTCCCACGAACTGCGCACCCCGCTGGCGATCACGCAGACACTTCTCGATGCGGCCCGCAACGACCTGAATCGCGACACCGGCGAACTCGTCGACCGCCTCCACATCGTCAACGCCCGCGCGATCGACCTCACTGAAGCACTGCTCCTGCTCAGCCGCGCCGACCAGCGGACCTTCACCCGAGAACACGTCGACCTGTCCCTCATAGCGGAAGAAGCCACTGAAACGCTCCTCTCCCTCGCCGAAAAACGCGGCGTCACCATCGAGACCTCCGCCGACATGACCTCCACCATCGGCTCACACGCGCTCCTGCTGCAGATGACGACGAACCTCGTGCACAACGCGATCGTCCACAACCTGCCTGAACAGGGCAGCGTGTGGGTCACGACCAGCACCCACCCCAAGAGTGTGGTGCTCACTGTCGAGAACACCGGCGAGAAGCTCACCCCACAGTTGGTTTCCACCCTTGTCGAGCCGTTTCGTCGCGGCACCGAACGCATACGCACCGACCACGCGGGTGTCGGCCTCGGCCTGGCCATCGTCAAAAGCATCACCCAAGCACACGACGGAACCCTTACCCTCGCCCCGCGGGCCGCTGGGGGGTTCCGCGTCACGGTGCAACTACCCCGCCGCGTACCAGCGCCGCGCCGGGAGCCGCCCAGTCCTCCGGGCGGGATCAGGGTGGTCTCGATCCAGGCTATTTGATGGGAAAATCAAAGTAGGTGTCTGGATAGGGTTCGTCTTTCAGTGTGTAATGCCACCACTCGCAATCGTATGAGCTAAAACCGCAGGCCTCCATGATAGAACAGAGATATTGACGGTTCCTCGCTTCGACTTGCGTGATTTCTTTTGCTCCATGATGTGAGATCGGATCCATCAGGTCATGGTCGCCGCCCATGGGAGCAAGCTCACCGGTAGCCAAATGGTAAAGCGTCAAGTCAACGGCGCTGCCCCGGCTGTGGCCCGACTTAGTGGCCACATATCCTTTTTCAAACATCTCGGGTCTGTCAATATTCGGATAGTGCCGTAGCTTCGTCCGGCCATCCTCCGGCTGCTTTGACCAGCACAGAAAGCGATCTACGGCGCGTTGAGGGCGATAACCGTCCCAAAGAAGCAAGCCGAAGCCAAGGGATTCGGCCTTTTCCCGCGCTCTTTCAAGGGCTGCGCACAAAGCCCTCGTACCGACAATCCGGTTTGCCGCATATCCGTCCACCGGTTTGCCGGTAAAGTTATCCCATGTGGCGTATTTGGCATCCCATCGTATTCCTGATATGAGCTCGTCTACAAAGACAAAGTCATATTTCATCGGCTTTTATCGTCAATGCCAACGACACCATCCGGTCGATCACTTCTGCAAGCGGCAACCCCGCGGCTGCCATCATTCTCGGATAACGGCTGTATGAGGTCAGGCCAGGTAGGGTATTAACCTCGTTAAGTACTACTGTTCCATCTTCCTTGAGGAACATGTCCACCCGCGCTAGTCCCCTGCATCCCAGGGCGCGATATATGGCCCTTGCTGTCTTCTGGACGAGCGAGCGCGACTCGGCCGAAATATCAGCGGGAACGATGAATGTTGAGTTTTCGGAACCGCTTTCAGGCGCATCCTCCTGATGGATTCTGAAAAAGCCATGAGATAGAGCAATTCGATCTGGCTCGCCTGCAATCAAATCCAGATCGTTTCCCAATATGGCACAGCCGACCTCGCTACCGACGACAGCCTCTTCAATCAACACCTTCGAGTCATACTGTCTTGCGGCTTCCATAGCGCTCGGCAGTTCTTCTGCTCGAGTTACCTTACTAACGCCGAAAGATGACCCCGAACGGGCCGGCTTTACAAAGACGGGATAGGTAAGCTGGTCGGCATCAATCTTCTCGTTCGCCGTGACAATCCAGAAATTCGGCGTAGCAATTCCCGCGCTTCTAACGACCGTGTAAGCAAGGGATTTGTCCATACACAGAGCAGAACTTTGGACGTCGCAGCCTACGTAGGGGATGCCGGAGAGCTCCAACAAACCCTGCATCGCGCCATCTTCGCCGAGCTTGCCGTGCAGAACGGGCAACACTACGTCCAGACTGATCGTTTCGTATTGCCCCTTCTCCAGGACAAGCAATCCGTGTACGCTTGGGTCGGGTGACACCACGGCCAGGCGGCAACTGCCGTTCTCCCAGTCTCCGACAGGGCCGTCACAAAGCTTCCAGGCACCGCTCTTTGTAATCCCGATCCAGAACGGTTCATATTTTTCTGTATCGAGGTTCTTTGCGACCTCTTGCGCAGACTTAACGGAGATGGGATGTTCTTCGGAAGAGCCCCCGAATATGATTCCGACCTTCAGTCTATCCATGCTGATTTCTCCTTTCAAATTCCAGGCAGTTGGTAATAGAATTTTCAACAGTGTCGCTCAGGGCGTGGTCTGTGTAATAGGCGGTATGCGGACTGATAACCACATTCGGCAGCTGTTGTAGCCGCAACAGCGGTTTGCTTCCGATGGGCTTGTTTCTGCAGTCGGCGTAGAATATTCCTTCCTCTCCTTCGAGGACATCCAACGCCGCACCGCCCAATCTGCCGCTCTCCAATGCTGGAATAAGGGCCTCGGTATCAAGAAGTGAACCGCGTCCAGTATTGATAATGAACGCGCCGTACTTCATCTGCTCGATACGTCGACTATTTAGGAGATGGTGTGTATCCGCGTTAAGCGGTGTATGGAGCGTTACAATGTCGCTCAGCTGTATCAATTCATCGAGAGGAACGTAATCGGCATCGGTCTTGGGGAGACTGTCATAAGCCAATATTCGGCAGCCAAAGCCCCGCAGCCTATCCACGACTGCTGCGCCAATGCGTCCTGTTCCAATTATCCCAATGGTCAGATCGCGTAGTTCTTTCCCGCGTATATCATTCAATCTGTAATCATGAATATCTGCGTGGCGGATAATGGATTTTGCATTTCGCACCACCATCAGCATCAGCATCAGTGTGTAGTCGGCCACGCTATCGGGCGAATAGGCTACATTTTCGACGGAAATGCCGACGCTCTCCGCGTATTTCACATTGATATGGTTATATCCAATGCTTCTCGTGGAGATATACATGACACCGGATTGGCTAAGCGCAAGAAGAGTGGGATCTGTGATCCGAGTTTTATGGCCGACGCTGATGCATCGGTTTCCGAATGCCGGTTCAATATTAGCTTCAGATACCGATGCCTCTGTGATGGTTAGCATGACGCCAAGGCGAGGCGCTATCTCTCGGAACAAAACGGCCTCGTCCTGCTCGCATCCATAAATTGTGATCCCCATTGTTGGGACGACCGAGGAGGGCGAGGAGACCAGCGATCGGGTGCGGCGGCCGACTGTTCGTGCCGGATCGCTGTAGGTCATCCCTCCAGTCAAGGCAGTGCGGTGTTGCCGGCACGTATGCGGTTTTCGATACGCCGACGATATGCTACCGGCCGGTAGCATAGAGAGTAAGCGTGTGGTGATCGTCAGAGGGCGAGCCCTCCTAGACTGGAGGGATGACCTACAGGGAACCAGCCTCCGTCGCCCGCTGCCTCGTCAGCCTGCTCCCGCTCGCCGGCCCCCGCGCCGCCTGGGCATGATCGCGCTCAGCCTCGGCGAGATCGCCGCGGTCGTCGGCGGGACGGTCGAGGGCGACGGCGCCGTGACGGTGACCGCGCCAGCCGTACTGGACGGCCGGCAGGTCGAGCCGGGCGGCCTCTTCGTCGCCTTCGCCGGCGAGCACGTCGACGGCCACGACTACGCCGGCCAGGCCGGCCAGGCCGGCGCGGTGGCCGTGCTCGGCTCCCGGCCCACGCCACTGCCCACCGTCGTCGTGGAGGACGCCCAGGCCGCGCTGCAGGCGCTCGCCGCCCACGTCGTGGCCCGGCTGCGCGACGGGCTGACCGTTGTCGGGCTGACCGGCTCCCAGGGCAAGACCAGCACCAAGGACCTGCTGGCGGCCGTGCTTTCGAGCGTCGCGCCGACGATCGCCACGATCGGCTCGCTCAACAACGAGCTCGGCGTGCCGCTCACCATGCTGCGCGCCGACGCGGCCACCCGGTTCCTCGTCCTTGAGATGGGAGCCCGCCGCATCGGCGACATCGCCAAGCTCACCGGCCTGGTCGCGCCCGACATCGCCATCGTCCTCAACGTCGGCCAGGCCCACCTCGGCGAGTTCGGGTCGCGCGAGGCCATCGCCGAGGCCAAGGGCGAGCTGGTGCAGGGGCTGGCGCCAGGCGGCACCGCCGTCCTCAACGCCGACGATCCCCGGGTGGTCGCGATGCGCTCGCTCACCGACGGTCCGGTGCTGACCTTCGGCCGGGCGGAGCACGCCGACGTGCGAGTGCTCGACCTGGCGCTTGACCGGCTCGGCCGGCCGTCTTTCACGCTGCGAACCGCCGACGCCTCGGCTTCCGTCGCGCTGCCGCTCGTGGGCGCCCACCAGGCGCTCAACGCGTCGGCTGCCGCGGCGGCGGGGCTGGCGGCCGGCGTACACCTCGACGTGACCGCGGCGGCGCTGGCCACCGCCACGCTGTCGAAGTGGCGCATGGAGCTGCGCGACCTCGCCGGCGGCGCGACGCTGCTCAACGACTCCTTCAACGCCAACCCCGACTCGACCCGCGCCGCCCTGGACGCGCTGGCGGCGATCGAGGGCGGGCGCCGCATCGCCGTCCTCGGCGAGATGCTCGAGCTTGGCGACGACAGCGAGGCCGAGCACCGCGCCATCGGGGAGTACGCCGCCTCCCGGGCCGACGTGGTGGCGGCGGTCGGCGAGGCCGCCCGGCCGATCGCCGACGGCGCGGGAGAGCGGGCGGTGGCGCTGGCCGACAACGACGCGGCCGTCGACTGGCTGCGCGGCCACCTCGCCGGCGGCGAGGTGGTGCTCGTCAAGGCCTCCCGCGAGGCGCACCTCGACGAGGTCGCCGCCGCGCTCGCGTAGCGCACGCTACCTTTGGAGGCCGCTGACAGCCGACGAGGCTGGGCACCGAGCGCAGGAAGGTTCTCGGCGGCCTGATCAACGAATATGCCCAGGTTCATAAGGTGACACGGTTTTTCGGCACCCACAGGTGAGCGGGTCTTGGTTATCGTTGGCTGGTGGACGGTGTAATTCCCGCTCGGATGGTTCACCGGAAGGCTCTGGCCGCGCTGGGGCCTGGCTTTGCCGCTCAGGGCTTTGAGCGCCGGGCATCGGCCGCTGCCGTCTGGCAGCGGCCGGCCGGCCGGGAGTTCGTCGTTGCCTGGGTGCAGCCGACGCGCAGTCCTGATGCATCTGGCTGGTACGGGTCCAGGTTCATCATTGAGTTCCGGCGCGGTGCCCAGCCCAGGGCCGGCGTGCTCGGGCCGGGTTTCCGGTTTTGCCAGCTCCTGGAAGATGAGGGGCGGGAGCAGGTACGGGCCGTCCAGAATGCGGTCATCAGGAGGCTGCCGCCCGCGCCCGCGCGGGTGCTCCGCAGGCTCGACGATCGCGCGCGGGACTGGTACCTGGCGCAGGGAAAGCAGGTAACGGCGGCTTACAGCGCTGATCACGACATCTGGTTCCGCTACCGTGATGAGCGCGACCTCGATGCCTGGTTCCAGTTGCTTCCCGTCCTGCTGCCCGGCGTCCTCGACGCGGTCCTGATAAGGCTCGCGTGAGTATCACGAACCTGCCTCCCTGGCCGTGGGTACGGAAATGGCTGACCAGCAGCCGGGTGAGGTCACGAGTCTTGACCGGTGGCTCATGAAAGGGAGGCGGGATATCCGGGTGGTTCATACCCGCGTCGGCGGACTGAAAGGCGTCGGCTCATGGCCGAGTAAGAAGACATCTCGAAGATCGGGAGGCTCGCCGAGGCGGCCTCTGAGTACCGGCCTTCGCCCTCCGCGGGCTAGGTTCTAAAATGGGTGACGCCCTGTTGAAAGGGCGGCCTACGGAATCGGTGCGGATGCACCGATTCCCCTGAGATTCCCCAGGTCCGCTCGGTTGTTGATTACGTCGCGCCGCCTGGCCATTGACTGGCTGCCCTTTACCGAACGGGCCGCTCTCGGAGTATTTGCCATCTGCGAGCTGGTCGGGCAGGCCCGTTGTGCGTGCCACGGCCTGTCCGGGCTGTGCGCACCGCGCGCCTGCCGGCATCCCTCGTCTTCGGTGCCCTCCGGTAGCGATGGGCGGTTGCTCCGGGATCTGACGGCGTCGGCGGGCGCGGCCGGTTAAGTGCGATTCAGGACGCGGGTGGAAGGCCGGAACTGCGGAGCGCTCAGGCTCCCGCTGCTGCCTGGTACTTGGCCACGACCTCCGCGGGCACGCGGCCGCGGTCCTTGATGTCGAAGCCGTTTCCCTTGGCCCACTCGCGGACCTGGGCGGTGTTGATGACGTCTCCGCCTGCTCGGCGGCCACGGGGAACGCGGCGGGCCGTGCCGCCGACCTTGCGGGCGTGGCTGATATACGTCGCCAGGGCCTTGCGCAGCTCGTCGCTGTGCGCGGCGCTGAGGTCGATCTCGAAATCGGTGCCGTCCAGGGCGAACCGGACAGTGCCTTCGGCTGCGCCGCCGTCGATGTCATCGATGAAGAGGGTCTGGATTTTCTGGGCCATTGCGAATACTCCACACGTTGCGTCGGTGATTACAAACAGCGTAGCCGGTCGTGGACGCAGGCCGGTGCATTGAGCGCCGCTGTTTCTGGTTTTTTAACCGAAAGGCCTGCCCTGCAAACACGTTCCCGTGGTCCCCTGACTGCGCAACGCTATGCAACCCCGAAAACGTCGGTAGCGGTTCGTCCTGTTCACGCGCGCAACGCAGGGTCCCGGAGGCAGCGGCAAGTTCGAGGCAATCCCCGGCCGGCCGACGATGCGGCAGACCGTATATATAAGGCCGCCTGGGAAAGCTGTGCCCGCGCAGTGAGTATGACGGAAATTGGCTCTGAAAGCGGGATGCTTACAGGAATTGACCTCCGAGTTGCCGCAGTGCCGGCTGCTCCCGCCGTGACGACTGCGCGCCGACCGTAACCGGGCGATCTGCGTGCGCTGCTGCCGCCACGAGCGCCGTCCGCAACACGGCTCCGGCCTGGCCCGGTCGCCGCGCACGTTCCGCGAGACGTTCTTTCGCCTGTCCCGCCCGGTCCCGCAGCTGGCGTTCCGCGACCAGGCTGGCCGTAACCACATGACCGGGACAGGCGGCCTCGAAGCGAACTACGACAACGTGGAAGATCTCCTGAGGTCACTGCTCGATCCGAAGGAAACGGTCGTCGGTCCATAGCTTGTGGCTCTTGTCGTCGCGCGCCGAGATCGCGCGCCACACGGCATCGAGTTCGTCCGGCTCGTCCGCCCACAGGACGCGCTCGTCCGCCCGGAGCTGGTCGAAGGTCCGCCAAGCCTGGCTGCGGTCGATCACGTCGTCGCCCATGATGGCGGGGTTGGACAGCAGCCGGAGCAGGCTCATCTGGGTGACCCGGCAGAAGACCAGGTCATCGGTCTGCCTGCCGAACCAGTCCGCCGCCGCCGAATGGTGCGCGTGACGCCCCCAGATCGCGGCGAGCCAGACGCCGACGTCCAGCAGAATCATCGCGCCCCGCCTTCGCCCTTGGCGCGGACGGAAGGCCGAGCTCATGCGCTACCGCCCGGTTGACCAGATCCTTCAGGCTCTCGCCTCGCTCGGCGGCCCTGGCCTTGGCCGCCCGGATCATCTGGAACGGTCAAGGTAGTGGCTGATGATCTCGATCTGGTGGGCCGGAACCTGGTGTTCGGCGCTCGGTCCATCGCGGATGCTAAGCATGGCCGGGCCGGCTGCGGGACAGCCGCGCATCGCCGATCAGCCTGACCGCCGCTGGGGCGGTGACTGGCTGCACCGGACCTACCTGAAGTTGCGGGCGGGCGCCCATTGACGGTAAGCCGCGCCGTCGTCCTCGGGGCAGGCGTTCCCCTACGCTTGGCGCTGTACCGGAAGGAGCGGTCGTGGCGGACACGATGAGCGCGGCGCGGGCGATGTGGACGATGTTCGAGCCAGTCCACGATGTGACGTACTTTGCGCCCGAAGCGCTGCGCGCGTTCACCGACGCCGGCTTGCGCGGCTACTGGCGTGGTTACTTCGCCGGGCGGGCCGCGCCGCTTGGCGGCGCGCGGGCGGCCGTGGTTACCGCGTCGTTCTACAACTTCGCACCGGCCTTCGTGGCCCGTGCGATCCCCGGAGTGTGGGACCTGATCACGCCGCAGGAGGCCATCGCGGTGCGCGAGGCGGGCGCGGCGGCCTCGTTGCGGCGGCTGCTGGGCGGCCGGGAGGCTGAGGCGGCGAAGGCGGCCGGCCTGCTGTGGCGCGCAGCGGAGGACCTGGACTTCGCCGGACGTGTGCTCTCTGCGGCGAACTCCGAGCTGCCGGTCTCCGGCGACCCCCTGACCCGGCTGTGGCAGGCTGCGACGCTGCTGCGCGAGCACCGCGGCGATGGTCACTTCGCCGCTCTGGCTGCCGCCGGCATCGACGGCTGCGAGGCGGTCGTGCTGCGGTGCGCGAAGGACATCTCCCGCGATCTCATGCAGCCCGTCCGCGGCTGGACCGACGAGCAGTGGGGCGCCGCGGCTGCCCGGTTGACCGAGCGCGGCTGGATCGGCGAGGACGCGACGCTGACCGCGGCCGGCCGGGCCGTGCACGACGCGGTGGAGGCCGCCACCGACCAGGCCGCTGAGCGGACCTGGAACCGGATGGGCGCCGCCGGCCTGGCCGAGGTCGCAGATGTGCTCTTGCCGCTCGCCCAGGCCTGTGCCGCCGCGCTCCCTGAGGTAATACCTGTCGGCCGTCTGCAGCCCACCCGGCCCTGACCGCATCGGCGCACACCAGGGTCAGCTTCATGACTTACAGGGGAACCCGGCCGGGCAGCCGGCCGGGGGCCCAAGGCTCAGGCTGCGGCCGCACGGTCCGGCTCCCGCGAGCGCACGGCCGCGGTGCGGGAGAATGGGCCCGAGACCACGATTGTGCGGAGGAACTGACTCATGACGGAACGAGCGCACCCGGGGTGGGACGCCAGCTACACGGCCGGCACGCCGGCCCCGTGGGACATCGGCAGGCCGCAGCCGGCTTTTGTCCGGCTCGCTGACCAGGGCCGCCTGACCGGGCGCCTCCTCGACGCTGGCTGCGGCACCGGCGAGAACGCGCTCCTCGCAGCCACTCACGGCGCCGACGTCACCGGCATCGACGTTGCGCCGGCCGCGATCGCGCGGGCGCGGGCGAAAGCGTCCGGGCGCGGGCTGACCGCGCGGTTCGAAGTCGCAGACGCACTCGACCTCGGCCGCCTTAGCCTCACTGTCGACACCGTAATCGATAGCGGGGTGTTCCACGTCTTCGGCGACGACGACCGGGCCCGGTACGTCGCCAGCCTCGCGGCTGCGCTGAGGCCAGCCGGCGCTTGCTACCTCATGTGCTTCAGCGACCGGCAGCCAGGGACCTGGGGCCCGCGCCGCGTCCGCGCGGACGAGTTGCGCGCGGCGTTCAGCGACGGCTGGGCTGTCGAGTCGATTGCCGCCGACACCTTCCAGATCAACCCGGTGGACGGCACGACGCAGGTCAAGGCCTGGCTGGCCGCGATCAGGCGTAACTAGCCAGCCGCACTCCACTTCCCCGATCATTGACCCCATTGCCCAGGCCAGGCACTTTGCGTCGCACGCAGTGACGGCCGCCGCCCAGGCGCCGAGCCGGCGCTCGGAACTCCAAGCCGCGGACGTCTCTCGCTACATCGCGTGATCGAAGCTCGTCTCGAGGGACGCGCACACTCCCGCCGATCTGTATGACTGCCCTGGAATCCCGCTGTCGCTGAAAGCGCACGTGAATGGTCATTATGGCTTCCGCCGTGAGCTTCCCACGGGCCCGCTTGCCGTCCGCTCGTCGCCGACCGTGATCCGCTCGTATCCGCGCCTGGCCTTGCCTTCGGCAGGGGTGACGCTTGCGTCATCCGCGCCCGGCCGATCACCGCGAGGAAGCGGAGCGGCCTGCACGACGCGACGGTGACCTAGCCGCTCAGGGTGGTCACTTCACCCCTGAGCCGATGAGGAGTTCGCACGGGCCGACGAACCCGCCGGATGTCTCGAACCCGGCTAGCTCACGCTCGACGTCGGCCCACACCTGGTCCCGCTCTTGCCTGGGGACGGCGGCGAGCATCTGATGCAGGGCGCCGAAGGATTCCCGCTCAAAACGGACGCACTCGGCGGCCGAGGGAAGCCTCAGCGGGGCCGGCAGGGTCTGGACGCTGACCTCGCGGAACCCTGCGGCCTCGAGGGCGGCCTCCAGGACCCCGGGCGCGCTGAGGCTGAACGGGCCGGGCTGTCCGGGCTCGGGCGGCGCCAACTGTGCCCGGTCACGGATGATCGATACCGGGATCGAGAAGAACTCGTTGCGGTCGGCCGTGGAGAAGGCCATCGCGGCCAGCCGGCCGCCCTCCCGCAGCACCCGGCTCATGCCAGTGAGGGCCAGGTGCCGGTCGGGGAAGTAGATGAGCCCGAGCCGGGAGATCACCGCGTCGAATGCGCCCTCAGCCAGGGTGCCGAGGGCCTCGCCGTCGGCCTCCAGCGTTTCCACGTTAGTCAGCCCGGCCCGCGCGGCGCCCCTGGCCGCGAAGGAGAGGATGGCCGGCGAGATGTCGGTCGCCACCACCCGGCCGGCGGCCCCGACCCGGCGGGCCGCGGCCAGGGTCTGCCCGCCGGCGCCAGCGGCGACGTCGAGTACCTCGGCGCCTGCGCGCACCCCGGCCACCTCGAGCATCCGGTCGGTAGCCTCGCCCAGCCACGCCTCCAGAGTCGGTCCCCACCGATCCCACGCCTCGGCACCGTCCTCCCATTGCTGGCGGGTCGTCGTCTTGTACTGGGTCGGATCGAAACCCATCGTCGCGCCTCCTCGTGTTGGGATCTGGCAGAGCCCAGCCGAGTGGTGGGCTTTGAGGCCGGCTTCGCCGGTGCCTACTCGCCGCTGTTGATAGCGGCGATGGTCCCACTATCGCTGGTGGCGTTGGTAGACCGTACCGAATTGGTATTCCGCGCGACTCGGCCACCTCAAACTGCCCTCCGATCGCAAGCGCATACTCGGCAGCGTGGCTCGCGATGTCACCGAGTATCACTCGCTGTGACGTTGACGGGCTGGTGTCGCCATCGGCCCGGGCCCGGCCCGGCCCGATCTGAAAATCTGGCTTCGCCTGGCGTGACACGCTGATCATCGGCTGGACGGGGACCACGGCCACGACGCCATCAGCGGCGGCGGTCTTCCTCAGCCCGGCGGCCACCAGTGGCACAGTCAGCGGGGACGAGTCCGGGCGAATAGCGTTGCGCTGGCGCGTATGTGCACTGGCATCAGAAGACCGGTGCTGGCTGAGGCGACGCCGGGGGTCACCTTGGCGACGCCAGTTCGCGGACGGGTCCGGTCCGCAAGTTCGGCGCCCGCGCTTGAAGGAGATCCCGGCCGCAGTACGAGCGCCCGTCGGCCTTACGTGTGCAATGCGAATGCATTACAATGGTTCTCATGTTCAAGGCTGTCCGGGACAGCGACTGATCCGCCCGCCATATCGCGGCCCACGACGTCACCCTGGACGAGGTACGGGAAGCCATCCTTGAACGCCCCTACTGGACCGTTCCCGGACGGAACGGCACGACACTGATCTACGGCCAGACTTACGCGGGCCGCTATCTCCTGGTGGCGGCAGTCGACGAGGGAGGCCAGGCATTCATCGTGACGGCCCGCAACGTGACCGATGCCGAGAAAAAGACCTTCCGCAGGAAGGCACGATAATCATGAGTGAACGCGATGAGCAGCTTCCCCGGCCCGCCGCCGAGCTTGAGCAGCTGGCCGGCTACTACGAGTCCCACGACACCAGCGCGGAGATGGAGCACGGCACGTGGGTCGAGCCGCAGCCCATGGCCACCACCTCACTGCGCCTGCCCGCTGAGGTGATCAGCCAGCTCAAGAGCCAGGCCCAGGCCAGGCACGTCCGCTACACCACCTACGTCCGCTCCATCCTGGAACGCGCCGCCAACGGCACCCTGCCGCCGGACATATCCGACATCACTGAACGCCTGGAACGGATCGAGCAAGCAGTAACCAGAGGCCACGGCACGGGCAATCAGAAGATGGCCTGAACTCAAGGCAGCGAAGACGCATACGTGACCGCCGGACATGACCGCCGATCCGCCCGGGGTTCACAACCCGCCCAGCCCGGAACGGCGACCACGCCCGAGCGGATACCAGGACGAAGCACACCGGAACCGCCGTTAGGCATTCGACTCGTGTGCTTCCTGCGCGCCTGCCGCAGCGCGCATAGCCGGCGGCTCTGCGCTGCGAGTGGTGAGTGCTGGAGACCCTGACTTTCCTGACGTGACGGTTCGCGCCGTGGGGCCACGATACGGCTGTCAGGAAGGCTGCGCCGGGGGTCGCGGCTGCCCGCTGCCGGGTGTCCAGTTGTTACGGATTTCGTCCCAGTCCAGGTTTTGCGGGTGGCCGTGATCCTGGTGGCTTATTTGGTCAGGCCCGCGCGTGGCGCTGCCCGGCCCCCCAAAGGGGCCGTTCCCATCGGCGGACAAAACGAATAAAACAGGCACTGATGGCTGCGGGGTGAAGATAGTGGATCGCTGCCCACCCTCCAGTGTGGGCAGCGATCCACTATCACGG
>Ga0066797_1000146_pt1 | contig 21430 bp, 18 predicted proteins | sample PersoiDNA2013193_FD_76335 | JGI IMG/M metagenome (GOLD analysis project Ga0066797, IMG submission 76335) | Permafrost soil microbial communities from the Arctic, to analyse light accelerated degradation of dissolved organic matter (DOM) -... | ecosystem: Environmental > Terrestrial > Soil >... | reverse complement strand
GTGTAGGGGTCATGGGGACTGGAGAGCACCTGATCCGTGGGACCGGATTCCACGATGCGGCCCTCGTGCATCACCGACACCTGGCGCGAGACCTGCCGCACCACGGCCAGGTCGTGGCTGATGAACAGGCAGCCGAAGCCGAAATCCCGCTGCAGCTGCGCAAGCAGCCGCAGGATCGTCGCCTGGACGAGGACGTCGAGGGAGCTTGTCGGCTCGTCGGCGATGACGAGCCGGGGGCTGAGGATCAGCGCGCGGGCGATCGCCACGCGCTGGCGCTGCCCGCCGGACAGCTCGTGCGGGAACCTGCCGGCGGCGTCCGCGGGCAGATCCACCCGGCCGAGCAGTTCCGCGACCCGCCGCTCGCGTTCCGCGCGGGGCAGCGCGGTGTGCACCCGCAGCGGCTCGGCGACGATGGCGCCGACGCGGGCGCGCGGGTTCAGCGAGTCGGCCGGATTCTGGAAGACGAAGCCGATCTCCGCCCGCGCGGCCCGCAGCTCCCGGCCGCTCAGCGTGCGCAGGTCACGGCCGGCCACGGTGATGCGGCCGCGCGCGGCGGGCACCAGCCGCGCGATCGCCTTCCCCAGGGTCGTCTTGCCCGAGCCGGACTCCCCCACCAGGCCTACCGTCTGTCCGGCGGGCACGCTCAGGCTGACCCCGTCGACCGCGATCAGGCGGTGGCGGCCGGCGCCGTAGGCGATGACGACATCGCTGACCTCGGCCGCGGGCGGCGCCGACGGTGCGGCCTCCGGCTCATCCGGCACGGCCGGCGGCGTACCCGGCGCGGGCTCGCCGGGCTCCGGTCCGACCGGCGCAGCATCGATCCGCGGCACCGCGCTGAGCAGCTCTTTCGTGTAGGCGGAGCGCGGGGCGGCGAAGACGTCGCCGATGATTCCGGCCTCCATGACCTGCCCGTGGCGCAGCACCACGATGTCGTCGGCGAGGTCGGCCGCTACTCCCATGTCGTGGGTGATGAGCAGGATCGCCATCCCCGTCTCCCGGCGCAGTTCGCGCAGCAGGTCCAGGATGCCCGCCTGCACCGTGACGTCGAGCGCCGTGGTCGGCTCGTCGGCGATGAGCAACTCGGGGCCCCCGGAGATGGCCATCGCGATCATGGCGCGTTGCAGCTGCCCGCCGGACAGCTCGTGCGGGTACGACCGGGCGATCCGCCTTGCGTCTGGCAGTCCGGCCCGCTTAAGCAGGGCCGGCACCCGCGCGGCGGCTTCCCTGGCGCCGGCGCCGCCGTGCGCCGCGACCGCCTCGGACAGCTGCGTCCCGATCCGCATGACCGGGTTGAACGCGGTGAACGGGTCCTGGAAGATCGCCCCGATCCGGCGGCCGCGCACCGACCGCAGCGTGCCGGGAGGCGCGCCCACCAACTCCGTGCCGCCCGCGAGGACGGCGCTGCCGCTGACCCGCGCCGTGGCCGGCAGCAGTCCGAGCAGCGACAGCGCCGTCACCGACTTGCCCGAACCAGACTCGCCGACGAGCGCGAGTACCTGGCCGGATGACACCGTCAGCGAGATCCCGCCGACGGCGGTGCGCAGCCCGGCATCGGTGACGAAGCCGATGCCCAGCTGGCGCACCGCCAGCAGCGGAGTTCCCGGGGACGCGGCCGGGTCCGCCACTACTGCCCCAGGGTCACGGCCGTGTAGACCGGGTAGGCGGGGAACTCGCCGATGTAGAAGTTCTGCACGTTGGACCCGCGCAGGAACGAGTTCTTGTTGTAGACGAGCGGTACCACCGCGGCGTCCGCCAGGATCGCCTTGTCCGCCTGGGCCCAGATGGCCCCGGCGGCCGTCGCGTCGATGGTGCCTTCGGCCTTAGTGATCAGCGCGTCCACCGTGGGATCGGCCAGCCGGGAGATGTTGTAGTTCCCGTTGCCGATCATGGCGGAGGAGAACAGGGGCTCGATGTTGTCCATCGCGGAGGGGAAGTCCGGCTGCCAGGAGCTGACGGCAAGGTCGTAGCCCCCGGCGCTGTTCCCGGTGACCAGCGGGGTGTAGGCGCTGCTGCTGAGCGACTTGATCACCACGTTGATCCCGGCCGTCTTGTAGGCCTCCTGCACCGCCTGGGCGATGGCCGTGGAGATCGGGTCGTTTCCCGTCGCGAGCGTGAGCGTGAGGCCCTGCACGCCGGCCTGCGCCAGCAAGCTCTTCGCCTTCGCCGGATCCCCGGTCAAGCCGACCGGGTACAGGTCGTAGGCCACCCGGCCGGCGATACCGGGCGTGATCAGCGTCGTCGCGGGCTCGGCCGCGACCGTGCCGCCGGAGGCGATGATGACCGCCTCCCGGTTGACCGCGTATTCGAGCGCCTCGCGCACCTTTAGGTTCTTGAGCCTAGGGCTCTGCACGTTGACCGCCAGGTACTCGAGCGGGCTGGCGGGTGACGTGACCAGCCGGGACCTGGCCGACTGGTCGTTTTCCACCTGGGCCAGCTGCGCGGGCGGAACGAAGTCGGCGCCGAAGGCATCCTGGGCGTTCGGGCCGTTGGCGATGAGCGTCTGCGCCTCGACCGTCGGGTCCTGGTTCAGCTCGATGACGATCTTGTCCGGTCCGGCGGTCCGGTTCGGGTCGCTCGCGGCGGTCCAGTACTTGTTGCGCACCAGCACGGCCGACACGCCGGGGGTGTACGACTGGACGGTGTACGGGCCGCTGGTGATCGGATGCTGGCCGAACGTCGCGGCGGGCGCCTTGCCCGCGGGAACCGGTGCCAGCGAGGTGGTGGAGACCACCCACGGCCAGTCGCCGTAGGGCTGGTTGAGGTGGAAGACGATCGTCGTGGCGTTGGGCGTCTGGATCGAGCTGAGCTGCTTGCCGCTGAACGGCCCGGTATAGCCGGCCGTGCCGGCGATCAGCGGCTTCTGGTAGTTGAGACCGCCCGACAGCGCGGTCGCGTAGGTGCGCTCGATGCCGTACTTGACGTCGTAGGAGGTGATCGGCTCGCCGTCGCTGAAGTCGATACCGCTCTTAAGGTGGTACGTCCAGACCCGGCCGCCCTCCGACGGCGTGCCGCCGGAGGTGGCGAGGTCGGGGACCACCTCCGGCGTGCCGGTCGGGCCGATCTTCCACGTCGTCAGGCGCCGCCAGGTCAGGCCGGAGGTGGTGATGGCCAGTGACCAGCTCTGCGCCGGGTCAAGGGTCAGGCTCGTGTCCGAGTCGAGGATCGTCAGCGTGCCGCCGTCACTGGCCGCGGTTGTCCCGCTGACCGTCGCCGCCGATGAGCCGGTCGAGTTGGCCCCTGAGCAGGCGGCCAGGGCTCCGGTCAGGACGAGGACAGCCGACGTGCCGAGCAGGGCCAGGCGCCTTCTGTGTCTTCTCACTGATTCAGCTGCTTTCTGTCGTCGAGCCATTGATGCGGTTACTGAATGCGGTCCGGCGGTCATACGCGGGGGTCGAGCAGCTTGTAGACCAGGTCCACCAGGAAGTTCGCGACGATGACGAACACCGCCGCGAGGAGGGTCACGCCGGCGATCGTGGAGATGTCGGTCGTGGCGACGGCGCCGATCAGCAGGGCGCCGAGCCCGTACATGGAGAAGACCTTCTCCGTGATCACGGCCCCGCCGAGCAGGGCGCCAAGGTCGAGACCGAACAGTGTGATGACCGGGATCAGCACGTTCCGCAGCGCATGGCGGCCGATCACGCGGCTCTCCCGCAGGCCCTTGGCCCGGGCGGTGCGCACGTAGTCCTCGCCGAGGGCCTCGATCATCTGGCTGCGGGTGAGCCTGGCGTAGATGGCGGCGGAGATGAAGGCCAGCGCGCACCAGGGCAGCATCAGGTGAAACGCCCATTGCGCGGGATCCTGGGTCAGCGGCACGTAGCCGCTGACCGGCAGGATGTTGAGCTTGAAGCCGAACACCAGGATCCCAAGCAGCCCGACCAGGTAGGCCGGCACCGAGATCCCCACGATCGCCGTCGCCATGACGGCGCGGTCGAGCGCCCGGCCCCGGCGCAGTGCGCTGACCACGCCCGCCGCGACCCCGGTCACGAGCCAGAGCACGGCCGCGCCAAGGGCGATCGAGGCGGTGACCGGCGCCGTCTGCCCGATCAGCGACAGGACGGTCTGGTGCTGCTGGAACGAGTAGCCGAGGCACGGCGCCGGGCAGGCGATCGCACCCGCGCCGCTGCCGTAGCTGCGCCCGGCGAAGATCGCGCCCAGGAAGTCCAGGTACTGCCGCCAGACGGGTTCGTTCAGCCCCATGAACGCGCGCACCTGCACCAGCTCCGCAGGCGTGCAGACCCGGCCGCACTCGGTGCGCGCCGGATCGGCGGGCGTCAGGTAGAAGATCAGGTACACCGCCAGGCTGACAAGCAGCAGCACGGCGATCATGCCGGCGATCTTGACCAGCAGGAACCGGGTGATCTTCACCTGCGGCTCACCTGCCCTTGCCGGTCAGCCGCGGGTCGAAGGCGTCGCGCAGGCCGTCGCCGAAGGCGTTCAGCGCGAGCGTCACCAGGAAAAGCGCAAGGCCCGGGGCGGCGAGGTACCAGGGATCCACCGCCACCCAGGCGATCGCCGACGAGATCTCGCGGCCCCAGGACGGCGTCGGCGGCGGCACGCCGATGCCGAGGAAGGACAGCGCCGCCTCGGTGCCTATCGCGCCCGGGACCATCATGGTCGCGATGACCGTGATCGTGGAGGCCAGGTTGGGCAGGATCTCGGTGCACAGAATATGCCGGGGACCCGCACCCACCACGCGGGCGGCGACCACGAAGGAGCGGTTGCGCAGCGCCATCGTCTGACCGCGCACGACCCGGGCCACGGACGGCCAGCCGAAGACGCCGATTGCCGCGATCATGAAGAACTGCCGGGGGAAGCTTGCCGGGACGAGCGCGCCCAGCGCGATCATGAAGATGAGCTGCGGGAAGGCGATCGTCAGGTCGGTGAAGCGGGACAGCAGCGTGTCGACAAGACCGCCGCTGTAGCCGGCCAGCACGCCGAGCGCCGTGCCGATCAGCGTCGCCAGCAGGGTCGACCCTATCCCGACGAGCAGCGAGATCCGCGCGCCGTAGGCGACGATGGCGAACAGGTCGCGGCCGGTCTGCGGCTCGACGCCGAGCCAGTGGGTCGCGCTGACCCCGCCGAAGGCTCCCCGCGGTAGCCCCGAGCCGGTCAGCGCGCCCAGATCGTAGGTGTACGGATCGCTGCCGGTGATGCGGCAGACGAGCGGCGCGAAGACGGCGAGGAGCACGAACGCCGCGGCCACCCCCGCGCCCGCCATCGCCCAGTGGTCCGCGAGCAGGCGCGCGAACGCGCCGGAGGGTTTGACCGCGGCGACGGGCGGCACCACGGTGCTGGTGGAGCTCGCGGGCTGGCTGCTCATATTCCTAGTTATATTGTCGGATTTGTTGGAATTGAGCAAGAGGTGATCTTGCCGTCCAACAGAAACCCTCTTCTCCGGCCTAGCGCGTGGTAGTGGCGGACAAGCTCCGGCTCCGGCCAGGTATTCGCGGTGCCGCTAGGGGCGGCGGCTGAGGTGAGAGGTGAAACACGCGTCCGTTCGGGCTGATGGGTTGGACTTTCTTACCTTCTCCTGCTCGGGTCGGCAAGCAGGAGAAGGCCGCGCAGGCAGGCATCCAGGATCAGCCCCACGATGGCGATCGCGATGATGCCAGAGAACACCAGGGCGGTGTTCAGGTAGTCACCCGCCTGCGAGATCAGGTATCCGAGCCCGGACGTCGCCGCGATCAGCTCGGCGGCGACGATGCTGGTCCACGAGCCTGCCATCGCGAGCCGCATGCCGGTGATGATGCCGGGCAGGGCGGCACGGATCTGCACGCGCAGCATGGTGTGCCGGGCGGACGCGCCAAGGGTCCGCGCGCACAGGCGCAGGTCGTCGGGGACCTCGTCCAGAACGGCGACGGTGGTGACCGCCATGATGGGGACCACGCCGATCAGGATGAGGACCTCCTTGGGCGTCTCGCCGATCCCGAACCAGATGATGAACAGCGGGATGAACGCGAGCGGCGGCAGGGGCCTGAGCACCTCGATGACGGGGTCGACGAGGTGCCTGGCGACCGTGCTCGCGGTCATGGCCGCGCCGAGCGTCACGCCGATCAGGGTGCCTGCCGCGAAGCCGATCAGGGTGCCTGCCGCGAAGCCGATCAGGATCCGCCGCAGGCTGGTGAGCGTGTCGAGCCACAAGGGCGTGCCCTGAGCGGGGTAGGGACGACCGAGGTAGTGGGCGAAGGTCGAGACGGTTTGCGTCACCGACGGCAGGTAGACCGGATCGTTGATGATCACCGCGACGACCTGCCAGATCACCGCGAGGGCGGCAAGCCCGAGCACGCCGGTGCCGAGCCGGCGGGTCCTGGCCCGGCGGCGGGCCCGCCGGTAGGCGGCCAGGGAGGCGCGCTCGCCCGCGTCCGCGAGTTCGTCGACGGAGCTCTCGCCATCCGCCACCGCGGTCTGCGCGACCGCGATCTCTTCCTTGGAGGACAGGGTGCCCCAAGGGTACATCGTTGCCGGGTTAAGCTGGGCAGCCACCGGCCAGCGCCTTCTTGATGAACGTGATGTCGACGTGCGCGGCGATCTGGGCCGCGGTCGGCGCCGTGGTCAGCCGGCCCTGCGCGACGAGGAACTTGCCGGTCTGCAGGTAGGCCGCGACGATCCGGCTGCTTGGGTCGTGCAATGTGGACCCAAGCCAGTACAGCTGCTGGCCGGGTGGGATGAACGGGTAGCCCTTGGTGGCCGCGACGATCTCGTTGCCCGGAACGCCCTGCACCTTCGAGCTGGCGTCCAGGTAAGTGGCGGCGTTCGGCCCGGTCATGTCGCGGCTGCCCTGGAGCTCGGCGCACACGTAGTCCTGCACCAGCGTCGGGTTGCTTGTGATCAGGCCGGACGCGACCGCGATCACGTTAAGGCCTGGGACGCCAAGCTTGGCGATCTGCTCGGCGTTGACCAGCGAGTGGTAGCCCTTGCCGATGAGCGTGGCGGCCGGGACGCCGTAGACGTAGGCGGCATCGATCGCGCCGGACTCCGCCGCCGCGCCCGCGGAGGTCTCGTCGGAGAACGGGACCACCTTGACCTTGCCGGTCAGGTGCTCAAGCGCCAGGTAGCCGAGCAGCTCGTAGTCCTCGGAGGATCCGACGAGCACGCCAACCGACTTGCCTGCCAGCTGCGCGGGCGAGGTAACCGACGCCGGCACGAGCAGCTGGTCGTCGTCGAAGCCCCAGCCCATGACCACCGTCACGCCGGTGCCGTCGCCGATGGCCTCCGTGGCGGGCGGGTTGCCGACGCCGCTGATGGCCTGCACCGAACCGCTCTTCATCTCGGCGATCGCGGTGACCCCGGCCTCGAATGGCACGTAGTGCAGCTGCGCGGGGATGAGCTTCGCCAGCGTGGGCTGGCTCTCGATGATGCTGTCCGGGCTCGCCACTGACCCCTGGCTGACCGAGATGGTGAAGCCGGGCAGCGGACCGGAGCCGTTGCCGCTGACGGCCCAGGCGACCACGCCGATGACCGCGGCGAGTACCAGGGCGACTAGTCCGTACAGCTGCCTGCGGCGCCTGCGCTTGTAGAGGGGGAGGCCTCGTTTCGGCGTGGTGCTTGTCTCTGCTGAACTGCTCATTTTCTGTTTCCCCTTGGGGGTGGGGTGGACTGGACGCCTTGTGGGTCGCGACGCCGGCGTAGTAGGCGGCGGCGTCGCCCTTGACCGCGACGCTCGCCCGCCCGTCCACGCCGACCGGTACAGGCCCGGCAACAGTGACGCGCTCGCCGCGGCGGTGCGCCGTCCCGTAGTCCGCGATCGCGTAGTGCTGGGTGGCTCGGTTGTCCCAGATCGCCAGGCCGCCCTCGTGCCAGCGCCAGCGGACCGTGTGCTCGGGCCGGGTGATGTACTCCTGGAAGACCCTGATCAGGTCGCGTGACGCCTGCGGGGTGAGCCCGACGACGCTTTTGGCGAAGCCCCCGAGCACCAGCGACCGCTCGGCGGTCTCCGGGTGCACCCGCACCAGCGGGTGCTCGCTCTCGTAGACGGTGGAGACGAACTCCTGATACGCGGCAAGGAGCGCGGGGTCGACCTGCTCCCCCGCGGTGAACGGGCGGGCGTAGTCGAACTCGTTCGTGTGCACGATCCGCAGCCGGTCCGCGAGCTCGCGCAGGCTGTCCGGCATGCTCTGGTAAGCGGAGACGGTGTTGGCCCAGAGCGTGTCGCCGCCGACCGGCGGTATCGCCTTGGCGTGCAGCAGCGTGAACGCCGGTGTCCACGCCGGTGATCTCCGCGCCGATGTTCCCGGCCAGCTGGGTGACCTCGACACGCGTGGTCGCACTGAGTGTTTCTGGCATGGCGAAAGCGCCTTTCGGCTTGGCTGACGTGAAGCTGGAGAGGGGACAGCGCTCATCGAGCGCCGGATGTTCTGAGGTGCGGTTGCTCAGCGCGGCATGCGACAGGCCGAGCTGCTGACCGTCAGGTAATCAACGTGGCGGCACCGGACGCCGATGTAGCTGACCATGCCCTGAGCATGGCTCCGCACCAAACTAAAGTCAAGTTTTCCCATCATAAAGATGGACATTTATCCGCTAGCGGACGAAGACAAGCTCACCGCGTGGACCTCGTTCCACCTGACGTACGAGCGGGACTGTGACCAGGTGGCGGCCGGGCACTCGCGGATCCTGCTGGCCGGCGGCAGCGACCGGGTGGCGGCGATCCTCACTCACCCTGAGCTGCGCGGCGCTGGCTTCGGCCTTGACGAGCCCGCCTGCGTGATCCTCTGCTGCGCTGAGCCGCCGGATCACGGTTCCCCGCACCGGCGGCGCTGCCGGGTAACCTGTCCTGGTGTCTTCACCGGAGAGCCCCGCGGCCGCCGCGGGCACCTGGCAGCTCGGCGACCTGACCGTTAACCGCCTCGGCTTCGGCGCGATGCGGCTGACCGGCAGCCTGCCGTTCGAAAAGGGCAGGCCGAGCGATCGGGGCCAGTCCATCGCGGTGCTGCGCCGCGCGGTCGAGCTTGGCGTCAACCACATCGACACCGCGGCGTTCTACTTCTCGCCGCTGCGCTCGGCCAACGAGCTGATCAACACGGCGCTCGCGCCCTACGGGGACGGTCTGGTGATCATCACCAAGGTCGGGCCAGGCCGCGATTCCTGGGGCGAGTGGCACTGGGCGCGGCCCGATCAGCTGCGCGGCCAGGTCGAGGAGAACCTCCGCCAGCTCGGGCGCGACCACTTGGACGTGGTCAACCTGCGTCGCGGGCCTCGTCAGGAGTCGATCGCCGAGCATTTCGGCGCGCTCGCCGAACTCCGCGACGCCGGGCTGGTCAGGCACCTGGGCGTCTCGGACGTCACCGTCGGCCAGCTGGCCGAGGCCCTGGCGATCGCGCCCGTTGTGTGCGTGCAGAACAGGTACGGCCTCGACCTCCGTGAGCACGACGGGGTGCTGCGCACCTGCGCCGAGCGGTCCATCGCGTTCGTGCCCTTCTTCGCGATCGCCGGCCAGAGCCGCCAGAGCGGCAGGCGGCCCGCCGAGCCCGCGGAGCTGCTTACGGTGGCAGGCCGCCACGCGGCGACACCCGCCCAGGTCCGCCTGGCATGGACCCTCCACCAGGCACCGAACGTCCTGGCCATCCCCGGCACCGGCAGCGTGAGCCACCTGGAGGAAAACGTCGCCGCCGCCGCGCTCCGCCTCACCGCCGAGGACCTGGCCCTGCTCGATGCCGCGACCGCTCGCCAGCAATAGGCGGACGCATACAGCTCCTCACCCGCCCACAGTGCACGGTCGCCGCGCGGTTCGAAGAAGGGCGCTTACCGCCTGACGATGGATGACGGCGGCACGGCGCTGGTCTACGCCTGGGACGATTCCGAGGACTACTGGCAGGGCGTGCTTCCCGAGGGCGCCGACGATCCGGCCGATCCGTTCTCGCACGCGTCCGGGCTCGCCCTCTTTGAGGCCGCGGCGCGCCGCCAGGCGTTCGCTGTCCTGAGCTTCTGTTCACGGACTGGTCCAGAGCACTGTATCCAGCGGACATCGCGGTGGTCGAGGATGTGGCGGGTGGCAGCCTTGAAGCCCTGCAGGGCGACCAGTTTCTGGTCGCGGGGGGGGTCTATCCCCGTAGAGCGAATATCCGCGCGGTGCGCCGCACCGCGGAGCCAGGGAGGCTGCGATGGACATCAGCAGGACAGGGACGGAAAAGGCGGCCGCGCTTCGTGCGCTGCACAGGCCGGGGCACCCGGTCGTGCTGCCCAATGCCTGGGACGCGGCCTCGGCCCGGCTGGTCGCGGAGGCTGGTTTCCCGGCCGTCGCGACAAGCAGTGCGGCGGTCGCCGCGGTCCTCGGCTGGGGTGACGGCGAAGCCGCGCCGGTGGAAGACATGCTAGCGGCGGCCGGCCGGATCGCACGCTCGGTCAGCGCGCCGGTCACAGTCGACTTCGAGCGCGGCTACGGGCTCAAGCCAGCCGAACTCATCGAGCGGTTCGCCGGAACCGGAGCCGCCGGCCTCAACCTGGAGGACTCAGACCCGGCGACGGGTGCCATGGTCGACGTCACGGAGCAGGCCGACTTCCTGGCCGCGGTGCGCGCCGCAGCGGAATCGGCCGGGATCGACCTGGTCATTAACGCCCGGACGGACTCGTTCCTGCGACGAGCGGGAACGCCGGAGGAACAGCTCGCCGCCTCGATCGACCGGGGGTCGCGCTACCTCGCGGCCGGCGCCGATTGCATATATCCGCTTGGCGCGGGGGAACCCGAGGTGATTCGCGCCCTGGTCGAGGCGCTCCCCGGTCCGGTCAACGTGGCGCGCGGACCGCAGGCCACGCTCACGCTCGACGACCTCGCCGGCCTCGGGGTCGCCCGGGTGACCTTCGGGCCGAGCCTGCAGCGGCAAGCGTACGGCTGGTTCGCGTCCTCCATCCTGCAAGCCCTGGCCAACGAGCGACCGCCGGCGGCCTACCGTTTACCTTCTACGGGACCTAGCCACGCCGATAGCGCTGACCGCGAGCGCGAGCAGGGCGAAGACGACCGCGAGCACGACGGCGAAGACGGCGACCCGGCCGTACCCGCCGGACTGCCTGGGGTCGATGAACGGATAGGGGTACCAGTCCACGGCCGCGCCGCGGATCAGCGAGTAGGCGAAATAGGCCAGCGGGAACGCCAGCCAGCCGAGCGCCTTGCTATACGCGGCGCGTGGCCACGGCGGGAAGAAGATCCAGTCGGCGAGCAGCACGGCCGGGGTGACCTGATGCATCGCGGAGTCGACCCAGGGGGCGGTGAGGCCGACCTCCACGTTGGCAAGCAGCGCGGCGTACACGATGCCCGTGATCACCATGTAGAGGGTGGCGGCGCCGCGCACCCACGCCCAGCGCGCGCCCCGCGGGTTCACCGCGCCGCCGATCAGCAGCACGACGATCGCCAGCAGGTTGCTCTCGATCGTGAAGAAGCTGAAGAAGTGCACCAGGTGCCTGGAGTCCGCGATCGCGACGCACATGGCCGCGATATCGAACCCGGCGAACAGAAGCCGTCCGGCCCGCGCGACCGCCGGTACCCACCGGGCAGGGATCGCTCCGCTCCGTGATTGATTGCTCACGAATTGAAGCATCTCATCTAGGCTGGCCGGCTTGCTCCGCTGGTGGCGTTCGAAGTCGTGGGGCCGCTCACCAGCCGCTACGCCAACGCGTTAGCTGAGGGAGTCACCCCGGTACGTTCCGGATCATGGGGTTGGCTTGTGACCGGATTCGGGGCGCAGGCCCCGTCCTTCAGGGCGGGGTGAGCCCGGGGCCGGCCGTTAGGCCGGGCGCTGCTGCTGCTCGATGTACTGCCTGATGATCGACAGCGGCGCACCGCCGCACGACGCCGCGAAGTAGGACGGGGACCAGAAGTGGCCGTTCATCCTGGCCCGGTTCACCCTCCCCGTGTATTCCGAGCGGAGCCGGCGCGCGGACACGCCCTTGAGGGAGTTCACGAGCGCAGACACGGGCACCTTCGGCGGGTAGATGACGAGGAGGTGCACGTGGTCGGCTTCCCCGTTGAACTCCCGCAGGTCGGCCTCGAAGTCGCCGCAGACCTTCCGCGTCACTTCCTCGCAGAACCTGAGCATGCCGTCGTCGAAGACGCCGCGCCGGTACCTCGTCACGAAGACCAAGTGAACGTGAAGCACGGAAACCACACGCTGGCCGCGCCCGCCACTGCGGCCGAATGTCGTAGCCGGGTGCCATGATGCGGGTCGTGCGGCAAGTTCGGTTCACTTACCGGGTTCGCGTATCGGCGACAGCCGGGCGCGCGCTCCTGGCTGAGTGGGGCCGCTGCCGCTGGGTCTGGAACATGTGCGTGGCCGAGTCACGGCAGGCGTGGAAGGACAAGCGCGAGTGCGGCCCGGCAGGGCTGGACAAGATGCTCACCGGCTGGCGTGCGGAGCACGAATGGCTCCGCACGGGGTCATCGGTCGCACAGAAGCAGGCGATCCGGGACTTCGGCAAGAGCCGCGCCAAGGCCCTCGAGGACCGCAAGCAGAAGGTTCCCGCCCGCCAGCGGGCAGGGCTGCCGCAGTTCCGCAAGCGGGACCGCTCGACACCGACGATGAACTACACGAAGCAGGGATTCACGCTCCGCGACGGGCACCTCACCCTCGCAGGGGGCATCGTGCTCCGCGTCGTCTGGTCGCGTGCGCTGCCGTGTGCCCCGAGTTCCGTGCGCGTCTGCCAGGACGCGCTAGGCCGCTGGTACGTGTCGTTCGTCGTGCAGGCCGAAGCCGAGTCGTACCCGGAAACAGGGGAGGTCATCGGGATCGACTGGGGCGTGAAGGACATCGCCGTCACGACCAGCGCCGCCCACGACCTGCCGCACCCGCAGTTCGGGAAGAAGGCCGCTGAGGAGCTGGGCCGGTACCAGCGGCAGATGGCGCGGCGCAAGCCCGAGCGCGGCAAGCCAGCGTCAGCCGGGTACAAGCGCGCCAGGCGCAAGGCCGCGAAGGCCCATGCGAAGGTCGCCGCGCAGCGGCAGGACACCGCCCGGAAATGGGCCAAGTCCGTGGTCCGCGACCACGACGCCATCGCGGTCGAGGACTTCAGGCCGAAGTTCCTCGCCAAGTCCACGATGGCCCGCAAGGCGGCTGACGCCGCGATCGGGGCCGCTAAGCGGTCCCTGCTGGAGATGGCCGCGAAGCACGGCCGGGTGATTCACCTCGTGGACCCGGCTTACACCACGATGGATTGCAGCGAGTGCGGGGCGAGAGCCAAGTCCCGCCTGCTGCTTTCCGAGAGAACCTACACATGCGAGGCGTGCGGGCTGGTCCTCCCTCGGGACAAGAACAGCGCCGCCGTGATGCTCAACAGGGCTGGTCTCAACCCTGCCGGCGTTGATCGGGTAAGACCCCGTGCGGCGTAGCCGTCCAGGGCACCGTGAGCCGGGAATCCCCGCCTTCAGGGCGGGGAGGATGTCAACTTCAGTACTTGTTCGCGACGAACAGGTCCTGCGCGGGGAACTTGGTGAGGATCTCGGTGCCGTAGTCGGTGACCACGACCTCCTCCTCGATGCGCGCCGCGGAGATGCCGTCGGCGGCCGGGCAGTACGTCTCCATCGCGAAGACCATGCCGGGCCGCAGTTCGACCGGGTGCTCGAGCGAGTTGAGCCGGGAGATGATCGGCCGCTCGTGCAGGCCGAGGCCGAGGCCGTGCGCGAACTGCAGGCCGAACGCCGCCAGTTCGTTCTCGAAGCCGAAGTCCTGCGCGGCCGGCAGCGTCAGCGCGACGGTATCGGAGGACACGCCTGGCTTGATCGCGTTGAGCGCCCCGTCCATCCACTCGCGGGCCTGCTTGTAGGCGTCGTGCTGTGCCTGAGTCGCCGACCCCACGCCGAAGGTGCGGTAGTAGCAGGTGCGGTAGCCGTTGAACGAGTGGATGATGTCGAAGAACGCCTGGTCGCCGGGGCGGATGAGGCGGTCGGTGAAGTTGTGCGGGTGCGGGTTGCACCGTTCGCCGGAGATCGCGTTGACGGCCTCGACCTGGTCCGAGCCCATCTCGTACAGGCGCTTGTTCGCGAGGGCCACGATCTCGTTCTCGCGCCGGCCGGGCTTGAGCACGTCGACGATGTCCTGGTAGACGCCGTCGACCATCGCCGCCGCCTGGTTGAGCAGCATGATCTCGTCGGGCGACTTGATCACCCGGGCGTCGAGCATCGGCTGCTGCGCGTCGGCCACGGTGATGCCCTGCCGCTGGAGCTCGAACAGGAACGGCGGCTCGACGATGTCGATGCCGAGCGGCGCGTCGAGAACGCCGGCCTCGGCCAGGAGCGACTTGATCTCGGTGATCGCGTCGCGCATCAGCCCGGCCTCGGGGGCGACCGCGCCGCGGAAGCCGAGGAAACCGGGCCGCCAGTTCTCCTCGGGGAGCCATGTGGAGTACAGCTTGTGGTGCCGGACCGCGGAGCCGAAGTCCCACAGGATCGGCGGGCGGTCGCGGAACAGCAGCGCGTAGCGGATCATCTTGTCGCCGAGCGCGCCGCCGATCCAGGTCTGCGTCGTGTAGCGGATGTTGTAGAAGTCGAAGAGCAGGAACGCGCCGCACTCGGTGCTGCGCAGTGCCTCCTGCGCACGGCCGATGCGGTACTCGCGCAGCCGCGCGAAGTCGACGCGCTCCTCGTAGTCGACGCCCATGTGGCCGGGCGCGCCGATAGGGCGCACGCCAACGGGGCGCTCGGGTGGCGGTGTCGCAGGCGCTGACATCAGCCTGACGCCTCCTCTGGTGCGAGCCCGTCGTCCACCGGGACGTTCTCCGACTCGATGGCGTAACCGGAGCGGCGGGCCTGCTCAAGCACGAGCGTAGCGAAGTCGTCACCGGTATACCCGGCGCCGATGGCCTGCGCGATCAGCATGTCGGTGGCCGCCGCGAGCGGCATCGGCACGCCGAGGTCCTTCCCCGCCGCCAGGCCAAGCTGGAGGTCCTTGCGGAGCAGCACGTTGGTGAAGGTCGGGTGGAAGTCAAGGTTGACGAGCGCCGGCGACTTGTAGCGGCTGAACGGCGAGCCCATCACGGAGTCGTTAAGGAACTGCAGGAACGCGGCGCGCGACACGCCGCCGCGCTCGGCGAGGACGGTGATCTCGGCGAGGGACTGGATGACGACGCCGAGGAAGACGTTGTGCGCGATCTTGACCAGGCGGGCGTCCTCGCCCTCGCCGACGTAGGTGACGCCGCAGCCGAACGTCTTCAGCAGGGGCTCCGCGGTGTCGAAGGCGGCACGCGGCCCTGAGGCGGCAACCGTGAGCATGCCGGCCGCGATGACCTTGGGGTTGCCGCTGACCGGTGCGGCGAGGAACTCGACGCCGCGTGCCTCGATGAGCTCGCGGATGCGCGAGGAGGCCTCGGTGGAGACGGTGGAGGAGTCAACGATGATCTTCGGCGCCTGCTCGCCCGTCAGGAGGCCGCCGTCGCCGCTGATGACCGCGGCGAGGTCCTTGTCCGCCGAGACCATGATGAAGACGATGTCGCGGTCGGCGAGGTCCGCCGGCTGGTCAACGATTTTCGCCCCGTGCTCCGCGAGCGGCTCGCACTTGGCCCTCGTCCTGTTGTAGGCGGCCACGTCGTAGCCGGCATTCAGCAGGCGCAGGGCTAGCTGGTAGCCCATTCGCCCGGTACCGATCCACCCAACGGTGGGCGCGGCGGCGGCCATGCTTCCTCCTGGAATTTCGCAAGTTGCAATTGTTGGGTTCTACCGCAAATTGCAATCGTTTGCAACTCTGCCACATGTAGCCGCCATGTCAAATCGCGTCAAATCGCGAAGACCTCCGGGTGCTTCTGCAGCTCAAGCCGGGTGCGCCTGATGTGCGTGACGAGCACCCGCTCGGCGTCGTCGGCGTCGCCGCGTTCGATGCAATCGAGCAGGAGGCGGTGCTCCAGGTGCGTGGCGCGCATTCCGTCGTGCGCGGCGAGCTTGGTGTACGCGCGCCGGTAATGCTGGGTGGTGTTCCACATCCTGCCGATGATCTGCCCGGTCTGCCCTGTCGGCGCGCCAGCGTACGTGGACAGGTGGAACTCCCTGTCGGCGCGCAGGAACGCGTCGGTCCCCGTGCCCGGCTCCTCCATCGCCGCGACCAGCTCGGCGAGTCGGCTGAGCGTGGCCTCGTCGAGGCTGGGCAGCGAGAAGCGCAGCAGCAGCGGTTCGAGCCGCTCCCTGATCATGTACGTCTCGACGCACTCGTCCATGGTCAGGCTGGCGACCCAGGCGCCCGTGTTGGCGACGAGCGTGACCAGGCCCTCGCTGTGCAGCATCCGCAGCGCCTCGCGCACCGGGATGCGGCTGGCGCCCGACCGCGCCGCGACCTCCTCCTGCCTGATCCGCTCGCCAGGCAGGTAGCGGCCGTCAAGGATCGCGGCCCGCAGGGTGTCCGCGATCCGGTGGCTTGCGACGTTGTCCTGCGGCACCTCGGTGCCCGCCAGCCGGCTCATTCCGTTCATTCCGCCTATTCTGCCGGGTGCGCGGGGTGCCAGAGCCTCTGCCCCGTGTCTGCCTCGTAGGCTTTGCCGCCCGGATAGCTGACCAGCTCGAACTGCATGCCCCACGGAGAAATGAAGTACTGCCACCGCTGCCCGGCCGAGGCGTTCTTGCTGGCGACCGGGCCGTCGAGAAGCCGTACGCCCTTTGCCTTCAGGAAGTCGACGGCCGCGTCCATGTCGTCGACGTACAGCGCGACGTGGTGGCCGCCCAGGTCGCTGTTGCGCGGCATCTCGCGCTGGCCCTCGTGCTTCGCGTACTCGAACACCTCGAAGTTGAGCCCGAACCCGCACCGGTAGAACCGGATCTCGTTCACCACCCGCCGCGGATCGACGTTCAGGTGCGTGCGCATCCAGTCGTCGTCGTGCCGCATCTGCGGCAGCCCGTACACGAAGTCCGCGCCGAGCACCCCCACGAGGAATTCGTGTGCCCCGGCCATGTCGGGGACGGTGATGCCGATGTGATCGCCGCCGCGCATCCCTGGGATGCCGCCACGCTCAGGCTGGCTTGCCCCGGCCCCCCGCCTAGTGTCCATGGATCCTCCTTGCACCATATGTATCCAATCTCCCACAAGCCAAAGCTTAATTTGGCGGAACGGACCGGTGTTCCTGTTGAAATGGATGCATTTAGCCGGTACGGTGGCGGGCGTCGGCCGACGTTACGCTCATCGAGGGAGATGCGGATGCCACGCGTCAAGCGCCTAGCGCCGGGCTCGGAATGGTCTGAGCTGTCCACCACGGCAGCAGACTGGAAGGCGGCGGACCCCGCGCTGCTCGCCACCATGCTCGGCCAGCTGCACCTCATCCGTGCCTTCGAGGAGACCGTCCTCGAGCTCGCGGGCGAGGGCCTCGTGCACGGTCCCGCGCACTCGTCCATCGGCCAGGAGGGCGGCGCGGTCGGCTCGATCGTGGCGCTCCGCTCCGCCGACGGGGTCAACGGCTCGCACCGCGGTCACCACCAGTTCCTCGCCAAGGCGCTCACCCACGTGACCAAGGGCACACTCGACCTGGGGCAGCTCGTCACGGCGGAGGTCGCCGAGGTGCTGCAGCGAACCCTGGCGGAGATTCTCGGGCTCGCCCAGGGGTACTGCGCGGGACGCGGCGGCTCCATGCACCTGCAGTGGCTCGAGGCCGGTGCCCTCGGCACCAACGCGATCGTCGGCGGCGGCGTCCCGATGGCCGCGGGCAACGCGTGGGCGCAGCGTCACTCGGGCACCACCGACCTGACGGTGACCTACTTCGGCGACGGCGCGGCCAACATCGGCTCGGTGCTTGAGTCGCTGAACCTCGCGTCCGCCTGGAAGCTGCCCGTCTGCTTCTTCATCGAGAACAACGGCTACGCGGTCTCGACGACGGTCGCCGAGGCGACCGGGGAGCCCCGGCTTTCCGCCCGCGCCATCGGCTTCGGCATCCCCGCCTGGCAGGTGGACGGCATGGACCCCCTCGCGGTGCACCTGGTCATGGAGCGGGCCGTTGCCCGGATGCGGGCCGGCGAGGGACCGGTCGTCATCGAGGCCCTGGTCTACAGGTTCTTCCATCAGAACGGTTCCTACCCTGGCTCCGCGTTCGGGTACCGGACGAAGGAGGAGGAGGCGTCCTGGCGCGACCGGGACCCCGTGGAGCGGGTCGCCGCCGAGATGATCAAGCTGGGCCTGATCGACGCCGCCGGCGTGGCGGCCGTCCGGGCGCAGGCCGTTGAGGCGATGAAGACCGCGGCCGCCGCGCTCGTCGAGCCCGACACGGCACCTGGCGCCAAGCCCGGGCCGGGGGCCGGGGCTAGGCGCCGTATCAGGCCGTCGCTGTGGCCCGATCCCGCGTTCGTCGACGTCGGCATCCGCGGCGACCTGTCGGAGATCGCCGGCGCCCGGACGGCCGAGCAGTCCGAGTTCACCGGGTCGCTCAAGCGCGGCAAGCTCATCGACGCGGTCGCCCGCGTCATGGACAGGCGGATGGACGCCGACAGGCGGATCATCGTCCTCGGCGAGGACGTGCACAAGCTCAACGGCGGCACCAACGGCGCGACCAAGGGGCTGCCCAAGAAGTATCCCGGCCGCATCCTCGGCACCCCGATCAGCGAGAACGCCTTCGCGGGCCTGGGCGGCGGCCTCGCGCTCGACGGCCGGTTCCGGCCGGTCGTCGAATTCATGTACCCGGACTTCCTGTGGGTCGCCGCCGACCAGGTGTTCAACCAGATCGGCAAGGCGCGGCACATGTTCGGCGGACGCAACCCGGTACCCCTCGTGCTGCGGACGAAGGTCGCGATGGGTTCTGGGTACGGCTCGCAGCACCTCATGGACCCGGCCGGCATCTTCGCCACGTCGCCGGGGTGGCGCATCATGGCCGCCTCCACGCCGTACGACTACGTGGGCATGATGAACGCCGCGCTGGCGATCGACGATCCGGTGCTGATGCTCGAGCACGTGGACCTGTACGGGACCGAGGGCGAGATCCCGGTCGACGACCTGGATTACCAGATACCGTTCGGCCGCGCGGCGGTCAGGCGGGCGGGCTCCGACGTCACGGTGCTCACGTACCTGTCCATGGTGGGGCACGCGGCGGAGGCGATCGAGCAGACCGGGATCGACGCCGAGCTGATCGACCTGCGGTTCCTCGACCGGGCGTCACTCGACTGGGCCACGGTCGGCGATTCCATCAAGAAGACCAACGCGGTGCTGATCGTCGAGCAGGGCGCGCAGGGGACGTCCTACGGCGGCTGGCTTGCCGACGAGGTACAGCGCCGGTTCTTCGACTGGCTCGACCAGCCGGTACAGCGCGTGACCGGGTCCGAGGCAAGCCCGTCGATCTCGCGCGTGCTCGAACGGGCGGCCATCGCCCGAACCGAAGAGGTCGTCGCCGGCCTGGAGCGCGTGCGCGCCGGTTTCGGTGCGGGTTCAGGAAAGGCGCAGGGCTGATGGCGACCGTCGTGCGGATGCCATCCGTTCTCGCCGGTGCGACGGAGGCAGCCATCGCGAGCTGGCTCGTCGCGCCCGGTGACACCGTCGCGATCGGCACCCCGATCGCGGAGATCGAGACCGAGAAGGCCCTGGTCGAATACGCCGCGGAGGAGGCGGGCCAGGTCGGCCGCCTGGTACTCGCGGCCGGCGACTCGGGCGAGATCGGCGACCCGATCGCGGTCCTGGTCGCCGCGGGCGAGACCGACACGGACATCGACGCGGCCCTCGGCGCAGCGCCGTCCCCGGCGCCCGTCTCACCGCCCTCATCCATAGGCTCTTCGCAGGCCAACGGACACCATGCGGCAACGGCTGGGACGGGAACCCGCGTCTTCGCCAGCCCGCTGGTCCGTAAGATCGCGGGTCAGCAAGGGATCGAGCTTGCCGCTCTCACGGGAACCGGGCCGAACGGCCGCATCGTTCGCCGCGACCTCGAGCAGTTCCTCGCCACGCGCCCGGCGCAGTCCGCCCCAGTCAGCCCACCGGCACCCGTAACACCTGCGGCACCGCCCGCCACGACAACCCCGGGCACGCGGCTGATCCCGCACACGCCCATGCGCCGCGCCATCGCCCGGCGGCTCACCGAGTCCAAGGTGAGCACGCCGCACTTCTACATGACCGCCGAGTGCGTGGTCGATGAGCTCCTCGCGCTCCGCAAGCAGGTGAATGAGGCGGCTACGGTCAAGGTCTCGGTCAACGACTTCGTGATCATGGCGGCCGCCGCCGCTTTCCGCGACGTGCCTGAAGCCAATGTCACCTGGTCGGAAGAGGGCCTCATCGCCCACGACACTGTCGACATATCGATAGCCGTCGCGACCGAGGGCGGCCTGGTCACCCCCGTGCTGCGCGCCGTCGACGGCAAGCGCCTGTCGGGGATCGCCCGCGAGGCGCAGGATCTCGCGGCCCGCGCCCGCGACAAGAGGCTGCACGTCCACGAGCTCGAGGGCGGCACGTTCTCGATCTCGAACCTTGGAATGTACGGCACGCTGGAGTTCTCCGCGATCATCAACCCGCCGCAGTCCGGCATCCTGGCCGTCGGCGCCGCGAAGCAGCAGCCGGTCGTCGTCGACGGCGCCCTCGCCGTGGCGACCGTCATGCGGTGCACGCTGTCGGTCGACCACCGCGCGATCGACGGCGCCCTCGCCGCCCGCTGGCTGGCCGCGTTCACCGCGCGCCTTCACAACCCCCTGACCACGATCGTCTGAGCCGCTTGGATGGTGAATAGCTTGTATAGGGACCGCGAGATCATCGTGTGGCCGGATGGAACCGCGATCAATTCCGGGCTGCGCGACATGCTGTACGGCGGCATTCAGCCCGGCTTCGAGATTCAGCACGGGGAGTTCAAGTGGAATGCCGACAACACGCTCACGATGACGTTCAGGCTCGCCGTGATGCGCGGCCGGAGCCCGCGGAACTGGGAGATCAAGTTCTCCTGCGCCGCCGAGGCGGCCGCGGCGATCCGGCAGGAATCCACCTACGCCGAGCGTGAGTGGTTCACCATGATGGTCAGGACCCGCATCGCGGAATGGCTGGGCGGCAGCCCTTCCATCATTGAGTCGGCGCGCCTGGTGAAATAGGGGCTAGCCGACCGAGATCTCGGCGCGGCTTGGGTAAAAGGCGACGTGACCCGCGATCTCGGCGACTGCCGGGTACGGGTGCTCGTAGGACCAGATGACGTCGGTCTCGACCGTCCCGTCCGGGGTCTTGACGGTGTAGTAGCTGGCATCGCCCTTGTACGGGCAGTACGTCTGGGTGGTCGTGCGGTCCAGCAGGGACTGGTCAACGTCCTCGAGCGGTATGTACTGCGCGACCGGGTAGGTCGATTCCGCGAGCGACAGCGCCCGGTCGGTCTCGGCCACCGTGACGCCGCCGACGCGCACGGTCACGCGGGACCCGGTCGGCCGGATCGTGATCGGGTGAGCGGCATCCGGGATCTTGATCGTGTGCGCCATGAGGGCTCCATTCGGGTCGGCCGTAGTGGGAACCGTAACCCGCCTGCTCCCATTCCGCCGAACGGAACCGGCGGCCCGCCGGGATCGCTTGCATTAGACAGACCTGTCTGTTTT
>Ga0066797_1000145_pt1 | contig 21504 bp, 19 predicted proteins | sample PersoiDNA2013193_FD_76335 | JGI IMG/M metagenome (GOLD analysis project Ga0066797, IMG submission 76335) | Permafrost soil microbial communities from the Arctic, to analyse light accelerated degradation of dissolved organic matter (DOM) -... | ecosystem: Environmental > Terrestrial > Soil >... | reverse complement strand
TCAGCCGCCGGGCGGATGAGTTCGTCGGCTACCAGCCGCCGAGCTGAACCGCGGCCGTTGACGCACCAGGGGATACGTCGTAATGTCTGGAACTAGAGTGTCATATATGACACTCTAGTTCCATAAATCCTCTGAGCGGGGAAACCGAGCATCTGGAGACCCACCATGGCCGAAGAATTCATCGTTTCCGGCGACAGTCACGTCGTCGAGCCAGTCGACCTGTACAAGACGCGTCTGCCCAAGAACATGCGCGACCAGGCGCTATGGGAAGAAGACACGATTCTCGACGAGCCGCTAGTACCAGGCGGCCACACGGAGTTCCGCACCGTGCACACGCCCGGGTACGAGGGATGGACCGTGTCCCGCTACCGCCAGTTCCCCGGCCCGACGCCGGACGGGCTGCCGGATAGCATCCTGCGTGACCTGGACCGCGACGGCGTCGACGCGACGATGCTGTTCCCCAACCTGTCGTTCTTCGCCCTGTACACCGACGTCCACGAGCGCTCGATCGCGCACGCCCGCGTCTACAACGACTGGCTGGCCGAGACCTACCTCCCCTATTCCAACCGGCTCCGGCCTGCCGCGGCCATCCCGACCACCAACGTGGCCGACGGGGTCAAAGAGATCGAACGCGCCGTCCGGCTCGGCCTGACGGCGCTCATCTTGCCCGAGATCCCGCAGCCGCTGCCGTACTGGGCACCGGAGTACGAGCCGCTGTGGGCTGCCGCCGAGGCGAACGGCCTGCCGGTCTTCTTCCACGTGGCCTCCGGCGGCGTCGACTCCAAGGCCGGCACCTCGGCCACCGGCAGCCAGGTCAAGGGCATCCTGACCGCGATGACCATGGGAAAGCAGGAACTCGACGGCGCGCTGCTGGCCGGGCGCACCATGGGCGGCGGCAACACCGCCGCCGCCAGTCCGATGCGGATCATCGCCGACCTGGTCAGCTCGGGCGCGTGCGAGCGGCATCCCAGCCTGATGTTCAACGTGATCGAGTTCAACGCGGGCTGGCTGGCGAACTACATGGGCTCGATGGACAAGGCCTGGCGCACAGGAACCGGGCAGGACCCGCACTGGTGGCTCGGCTTCTGGGACGACGGAGTAGACCCGCATGACCAGAAGCTGATGGGTCAGATGTTCAAAATCAACAACCGGTGGCCGCTGCCGCTCAAGCCGAGCGAGTACGTCAAGCGCAACATCCGGGTGCAGTTCGCCGACGACCAGGTCGCCGTGCTGTCCCGGCACATCACCGGTGCCGACACCATCTACTGGGGCAGCGACTACCCGCACGCTGAGGGCACCTTCCTCGGCAGCCAGGCGGTCATCGAGGAGCAGTTCGCGGGCGTCTCCGGCGAGGACCGGGCCAAGATACTCGGCGGCAACATCGCCAAGATCGTCGGCTTCGACGACTCGAAGAAGCTGGCCCCGGTGAACCCTACTGGCCGCTGAGAGCGCCGAAGCCCTCCCTGAGCAGGTCTACCAGGTCGACCGCGCCGTCGGCGGCGGCCCAGTACGAGACGGCCAGGCCCATGCACTCAAGCGCGGCGGCGACCTTGACCGCAAGGCCGATCGGCACCGGCTCGCAGACACCGTGCCGTTCGGCCAGCGCGCGAGTCAGCGGCGTGCGCCAGTCCTGACGCTCGAGCTGGGCACCGGAGAGCGCCTGCGTGAACATGGCGAGTCGGCTGAAGGCCTGCGCTCCGGTCGGGTTCCGCACGTAGATCGGCACCACGAAGGCCTCGATCGCGCTGCGCAGCGCCGACCAGTCGTCCTCGTCGCGGGGCCGCGCCCGCAACGTGTCTGCCATCCGCGCGACGTGCGCTTCAAGTGCGACCAGAATCGCCTGGTCCTTGGTGCCGAAGTAACGCAGGAACGTGCTGCGGGACACCCCGCCGGCGGTGGCCATGTCGTCGAGAGTGACGTTCCCGTATCCCTTCTCGACGACAAGCTCATAGGCGGCCAGGCTCAGCTCGGCCTGGACGGCCGCGCGGGCGATCGCCCGTGACCCGGGACGCACCGCCGGGGCTTCGGATGACGACATGCCCCAATCCTAAGGTTGACGACGGATGCCACCGGCCGAGGTGGCGTCGTGATCCGGGAACGCGCGCGCCGCCTTGAGCCGAGGCAGCCCCGGCAGCTGCTTAACGGCTGGAACCATGCGTTCGGCGGCGGCAAGATCGCCGGCACGACCCGGTGGTTCGCCTCGATCGGCCGGGCAAGCCGGCCGAGGCGGCGCTAGGTCGCCGTGAGCACCGCGGCGTAGCGATCGAGGATGGCGAGGATATCGCCGTCGACGGCCTGGAGATCGAGCACTACCTGGTCAACTCCCAGCGCCTGGAAACGCTCGAAGCTCCGACGCAGGGTGTCGTACCTTCACGCTGCACTCTCGCCCTTATGTATGGACCGGTCAGAACGAATGTAGTCGACGATGATCCGCCATCGCCCCCAGCCCCAGGCGGACGCGGCCACAGAGGCCGCTTTAGCCTGGACGTGTACCCGCTATCAACTGACCCGTCGGAACACACTACGCTGTGTATAAGTGGCTGACGGCCGTGACAACGGCGGCCCCGGCCACCGGCGGATCATTGGCGCCCCGCCTGTAGAGCGAGCAAGGTCGGCTGTGGGCCGGAGAACCCCGGGCCAGGCCGACGACGGACTCTCCGAGCGGACGGGCTGGGTTATGCCGCAAACGAAGCTGACAGACAAGAACGGAAAGAGCGCCAAGTGGCAGCGGCGCCGCAGTGAGATCGTGGACGCGTCGGCGAAGGTATTCGCCGACCGCGGCTATCACGCCACAAGCACGACCGAGCTGTGCGAGGCGAATGGCATCGGCAAGGGCGCCCTCTACTACTACATCGGCTCCAAAGAGGAGCTGCTCGCGGCTATCCACGACCGGGTGATGGACGAGGTCATGCTGGGCGCGGCCCGGGCTGACCTGGCGGGCGGGGCGCCGCCGGAGCGGCTGGCGATGCTGGGCGAGGAACTGCTCGACGTAATCTTCCGCTTCCCTGACCACGTCTGGGTGTTCCTGCACGATTTCCCCGCGCTGACCGGTAAGAACGCCGAGATGTTCCGGCAGCGGCGGCGTGCCTACGAGCGGCGGGTAGAGGCGGTATTCCGCCATGGCATCGAATCCGGCGAGTTCCGGCCGCTCGACACCCGGCTCGCGGTCAGCGCCTGGCTCGGCATGCACAACTACACCTACCTCGGGCTGCGGGCAGGCGAGCAGTTCTCGGTGCGGGACGCGGCCAGGTCGTTCGCCGACATCTTCGTCTCCGGCATTGCCACCCGCGGGCTGATCCTGCAGGCAGACCAGCTGCTGGGGTCCGGCGTCCGTTACCCGGTCACAGCTTGAACCGGCGCACCTTGCCCACGCTGGTCCTGGGCAGAGCCTCGATCAGGTGCCAGTCGCGCGGGCGGGCGGCCGCCGCCAGGTTGCGCTCCGACCATGCCGCGAGGTCGCTGACGGCGGGTGGATGCGCCAGGTCACGCGGGACGACGTAGGCGACAGGCACCATGTCGCGGACCGGATCGGGTCGTCCGAGAACGGCGCATTCAAGGACTCCGGGAGCCTGGGCGAGGGTGGCCTCGACCTCGGTCAGGCTCACGTTCTCGCCGGACACCTTGATCACGTCGTCGCGCCGGCCCACGAACCTGAGTGCCCCGTTATCGGCACTGCTATCGGCACTGCGGGCGACCATATCTCCCGTGTGGAACCAGGTAGTGCCGTCGCGCCTGACCAGCGACCGGCCCGTCGCGGCCGGATCGTCTAGATACTCGAGAAAGATGTCCTCACCGGGGACACCGGCGAGAATGAGCTCGGCCGGTTCCCCTGGCGGCGCGTCCGCCCCGGTCTCGGGATTCCTGAGCAGGACCTGGCGGCCCGCGATCGGGGGGCCGATCGTGTCGTTGCGGTACGGGTCACAGACGTCGGCGCAGACGATCGCGACGGTCTCGGTCATGCCGTAGAGCTGCCGCGGGCGGCAGCCGGCCAGCGCCGCGAACTCGTCGTAGTGCTGCGCGCCGAGGTTCTGCGCGAACCAGACGTGCTCGAGCCGCCCGGCCGGCGCGTCGGCCGGGCGGCGCGCCAGGATCATCCGGATCGGCGCGGCGAACAGGCTGGCGTGCGTGGCGGACAGGTCACGGGCCTGCCGCAGCCACTGGGAGGCGGAAAACGTCGAGGTCAGGGCGACGCTGGCGCCGACCGCGATCGCGGGCGCGATGCAGTAGTACTGCGCGTTGGCGTGGAACAACGGCAAGGTGACCAGCCAGCGGTGCTCCGGCCGCAGCCCCACGATGGCGGACATCGTGTCGGCGACCTGCGCGTAGTTGTGCTGCGTGAGGACGACGCCTTTCGGCTCGGAGGTCGTTCCCGAGGTGAACATGACCGCCAGCCGGTCCGTCGGCGCGACGACGGGACCGGGTGCGGCCGCGGTGCGGCCGCCCGCGCTCGCGGCGGACGCAACGTCGGCGGCCGTCTCCGTCAGCTCGATCACGGCCAGGCGGCCGGCGGCGGACTCCTGCACCCCGGCCGCGTAGACCTCGGCGCGGCTCGCCGCGCAGATCCCGGCCGCCGGGCGGACCCGGTCGAGCTGCCGGCTGATGTCGCGGGCGGTGGACGTCGGGTCGACCGGCACCAGCCACGCGCCCGACCGCGCGCAGGCGAGCCAGATCGCGATGAACGCTGGGCAGTTGCGCAGCACCACGTGCACCGACGACCCCGGCGTCACCCCCGCCGCCGCCAGGGTCGCGCCCATGCGCGTGACAACCTCGTCGAACTCCCGGTAGGTCCACTGCGAGACAGACCGATCAGAACCCTCGAAGATGAGGAACGGACGGTCGCCGCTGTTATCCGCCGCCGCGTCCCAGCGCTGGGCGAACGTCATCGGTGAGCCGGTCACCTGGCGAAGACGGACCCGGCCGTCCGCTCCAGCCGGCGCAGCAGGGCCGGCCATTCGATTCCCGAGTCGAGCTGGCTCTCCCACTGGCGCGCGGTCAGTTCGATGGTTTCGGTCGGCGGAATGATCAGCGGCCGCCCGGTGGCCTGGGCAAGGAGCTGGCTGCGGGCCGCCTTTTCCAGGTAGAACATCTCGACGAAGGCCTGCGCGACGCCTGAGCCGACGGTCAGGCTGCCGTGATTGCGCAAGATCATCGCCGCGCTGTCGCCGAGGTCCGCGATGAGCCGTACCCGCTCACCGCTGGACAGCGCGATGCCCTCGTAGTCGTGGTAGCCGATCCGGCCGTACAGCCGCATCGCGTGCTGCGTCAGCGGGAGCAGGCCTTCAGGCAGCGTCGACAGGGCCATCTGCGCCTCGGTGTGCAGGTGCATGACGCAGCCGGCGTTCTTCCTGGTCGAGTGGATCGCGCCATGGATGACGAAGCCGGCCGCGTTCGGCTCGTATCCGCCGCTGTCGCCGATGACGTTCCCGTCCAGGTCGATCTTGATGAGGCTGGACGCGGTGATCTCGTCGAATCCGAGGCCGAGGGGGTTGACCAGGAAGTGGTGGTCCGGCCCGGGAACCCGCGCGGAGATGTGGGTGTACACGAGGTCGTCCCAGCCGAACAGCGCGCACAGCTGGTAGGCGGCGGCGAGGTCGCGCCGCACCGCGACCTCGGCCGGGCCGCGCTCCCCGGTCTCGGCCAGCTGGTTGGCGTGCAGCCGGAAATCCGTGTAGACGGTGGTCTCGCTCATACGGCGCTCCTGCGTTGCTGACTGGGTGGGGTCGCTTACACCAGGGACACTCCGCCGTCGATCTGGAGAGTGTGCCCGGTGACGAACGCCGCCTGGTCGGACGCGAGGTAGACCGCGGCGGCGCCGATCTCGGGCGGCCGCGCATGCTGGCGGGCCAGGGCGGTGGTGCGCCCGATCGAACCCATGCGCTCCGGGTTCTCCGCCCGGGCCCGCGCGAATACGCCGGTCTCCGGGTGCAGCCTGCTGCCGCTGCTCATGTCGCTGTACGGGTCGTCCGACCTGGTCCCGTACGGGGCGATGGCGTTGACCGTGATCCCGCTTGCGCCAAGTTCGAGCGCGAGCACCCGGGTGAACGCGTGCACCCCGCCCTTCGCCGCCGAGTAAACGGCCAGGAACCGGTCCCCGATGACCCCCGCGGTTGAGCCGATGTTGATGATCCGCCCGCTGCCGCGCTCAAGCATGGAGGGCAGGACCTGGTGGGTGCAGCGGAACGTGGTCATCAGGTTGAGCTCGAGGTCGGCCCGCCACTGCTCGGGGGTCGACGACGCGAACGGGGTGACCGCCGCGTTCCCGCCGACGTTGTTGACCAGCACGTCGATCTGGCCGAAGGCGGCCAGGGTGTCGGCGACCATCCCGGCTACGTCGCCCTCGACGGTCATGTCGGCCGGGCGCCAGAGCGCATCGGCGGCTCCCTGCTCGCGGGCCAGCTTGGCGACCAGTTCGCCCGCGACGGCGTCGCGGCCGACGATCACCACCCGGGCGCCTTCGGCGGCGAACGCCAGCGCGATCCCCCGGCCGATATTCGCGGTCGCGGCGGTGACGATGACGACCTTGCCCGCCAGCCCCGTCTGCACGGCCTCTCCTCGCTGAGCGTCGGCCCGCTATCCTGCCTAGGACCATATCAGTAGGATGAACAACTGAAACTACCCAATGTCACGGAAGGTTCCGTGAGGGCGACCATGGACCGACTCGCGATCGAGCCACTCAGCGTTTTCGGGCTTCCGCCCAAATGAACTGGTGCATCTAGCCGCGGATTCGGCTGCCAGCACACCGCATGGTCCTGTCCCTAAAATAGCAATCAATCAGTATTATGATACAACTGAAGACACTAAAACAATGGCTACGAACGCCGGCGGCTGAGCGCGATTCCTCCCCCAGGATCGAGAACGGGCAGGCAACTCATGTCAACGCTCCTCGATGAGGACGAACAGGCACTGCGCGACGCGGTGCGGTCCTTCCTCGACAAGAAGGTGGCGCCGCAGGTAGCGGGGCACGAGCGCGCGCGGACGTTCCCGTGGGAGCTCCTGCCGCAGCTGTACGAGTTCGGCTATGTCCGGGGCGGCGTGCCGGAGGCCAAGGGCGGAGACGCCCTGCCGATGATGATGCAGGCGATCCTCATGGAGGAGGCGGGCCGCTGCTGGGGGTCGCTACGGACCACCCTCAACGTGCAGGGGATGGTCGCCCGCGTGCTGGCCGCGGCCGCCGACGACGGCCAGTCAGAACGGTTCCTGCAGCCGCTGCTTGCGGGACGCAGGTTTGGCTGGTTCGGGCTGACCGAGCCGGACGCGGGCTCGGACGCCGGCGCACTGCGCACCACCGCGCGGCACACCAAGGACGGCCTGGTGGTCAACGGCAGCAAGCTCTACATCACCAATGCGCTCGGCTGCGACTTCGGGATCCTGTTCGCCCGCCTGACCGATGAGGCCGGCACAGACCACGGGGTGACCGCGCTGCTCATCGACGCGGCGGAGTCGAAGTTCGGCGTGCATGACATCCCGCACATGCCGCTGCGCTCGACCACGAGTTGCGAGCTGACGTTCGACGACACCCTCGTTCCGGCGGGCAACGTGCTCGGCAAGCTCGGCGGCGGCCTGTCGCTCGGCATGGCGGCCGTCAACGCCGGCCGCCTCAACATGGCGATGGGCGCGGTGGGGCTGTCCCAGGCGTGCCTGGAAGAGTCGATCAGGTTCTGCCGCCAGCGCGAGCAGTTCGGCAAGCCCATCGCCGGGTTCCAGCTGGTCCAGCAGATGGTGGTGGAGATCGCGACCTTGACCGAGACGGCCCGGCTGCTCGGCTACCACGCCGCCAAGACCATGGACGCGGGCGAACCGGGGCGCTACGAGTGCTCGATGGCGAAGTACTACTGCGGCGAGTCGGCCGGCCGCGCGGCGACCCTGGCGCTGCAGTTGCACGGGGGAGCGGGGCTCATGGAGGAATCGCCGGTCGAGCGGTACTTCCGTGACGCCCGCGAGGCCACCATCCCCGAGGGGACCAGCCAGATCCAGATCCTGCACCTCGGCAAGGCGCTGCTCGGCCACTCGGCGCTGCGGTGAGCGCGCTTGCTAGCACCCCATCGGCTGGGCCAGAAGACGTCCTGGTCCGCCGCGAAAACGGCGTCCTGATCGTCACCATCAACAGGCCGCGGCAGCGCAACGCCGTGAACGGCGCGGTGTCGGCCGGCATCGCCCGCGCGCTTGACCTGCTTGACAGCTCGGCCGACCTGCGGGTCGGCGTGCTGCATGGCGCCGGCTCCGCCTTCTGCGCCGGCATGGACCTGACCGCGTTCGCGGCCGGCGAGCAAGTCAGGGACCCCTCGCGCGGCTTCGCCGGCATCGTCGAGCGGCCGCCCGCCAAGCCGCTGATCGCCGCGGTCGAGGGCTGGGCGCTCGGCGGCGGTTTCGAGATCGTGCTCGCCTGCGACCTGGTCACCGCGGGCAAGGGCGCCCGGTTCGGACTGCCGGAGGTGCGCCGCGGGCTGGCCGCGCGCGGCGGCGGCGTCTTCCGGCTGCCGCGCCGTCTCCCGCATGCGCTCGCCATGGAGCTCATCGTCACAGGAGCACCGCTCGACGCGCCACGCGCGGAGCGCTTCGGCCTGGTCAACCGCCTGGTCGATGACGGGCAGGCGCTCACCGCCGCGCTGGAGCTGGCCGCGCAGGTCGCCGCGAACGCGCCGATGTCGGTGCGTGCCTCCAAGGCGGTCGCGATCGAGTCGGCCGACTGGCCGCTGGCCGAGGGCTTCCAGCGGCAGCGGGCCTACCTGGAGCCGGTGTTCGCGTCGCAGGACGCGGCCGAGGGCGTCGCCGCCTTCCACGAGCGCCGCGACCCGGTGTGGCGGGACCGGTGACCGGGTACCCGGCAGCCAGGGAGACGCGATGACCGAAGAGATACATCAGGGCAAGGTGGCGGTGATCACCGGCGGCGGCCGCGGCTTCGGCAAGGCCTTCGGGACGGCGCTCGCGGCCCGGGGCGCCCACGTGGTGCTTGCCGACGTCGACGGCGCCGCCGCCGAGGCGGCCGCGGCGGAGATCGCCGGCAAGGGCGGGAGCGCGTCCGGTGCGGCCTGCGACGTCGCCGATGAGGCGGTCGTCGCGGCGGTGATCGGCGAGGTGGCGGAGCAGCACGGCGGCATCGACATCCTCGTCAACAACGCGGGACTGCACTCGGCCGCGTACAACAAGCCCTCGGCCGAGCTCGGCATCGCCGGCCTGCGGCGGCTGTTCGACGTCAACGTCATGGGGGTCTACATCTGCTCGCTCGCCGCCCGGCCGGCGATGAGCGGCCGGGGCGGCGCCGCCATCGTCAACATCTCGTCGTCCGCCGCCTACGCCAACCGGGCCGCCTACGGGGTATCCAAGCTCGCCGTCCGCGGCGTGACGGTCCAGCTGGCGCGCGAGTTCGCCGCCGACGGCATCCGGGTGAACGCGATCGCCCCCGGCCTGATCTTCACCGACACCATCAGGGCCGAGCTGCCAAGGGACGAGGCAGCGCGGGTCATGGGGCAGCAGATCCTGCCGCGCGAGGGCGAGGAACGGGACATCGTCGACGCACTGCTGTTCCTCGTCTCACCCGGGGCGTCGTTCGTGACCGGGGAGACGCTCCGCGTCACCGGCGGCTTCGCGCTCTCTGTTTGACTTGAGGCCTGTCTGACAAGAATCGCTCACCGGAAGGAACAGCTCGTGCGAGATGCCGTAATCGTAGACGCGGTGCGTGCGCCCATCGGCCGCCGCAAGGGGACGCTCAGGCAAGTGCACCCGGTCGACCTGTCGGCGTCCGTGCTGACGGCCCTAGTCGCCAGGAACCAGCTCGACCCGGAGCTGATCGAGGACGTCATCTGGGGCTGCGTCACGCAGATCGCGGAACAATCCACCAACGTGGGCCGCCTGGCAGTCCTCGCGGCGGGCTGGCCGGAGACGATCCCCGGCGTCACCCTGGACCGTGCTTGCGGGTCGAGCCAGCAGTCGGTGCACTTCGCCGCCGCCAGCGTCATCGCGGGCCACTACGACATGGTCGTCGCCGGCGGGGTCGAGTCGATGAGCAGAGTCCCGCTCGGATCGGCACGGGCCATCGGCGAGCCATTCGGCCCGCTGGTAAAGGAGCGCTACAAGCGCGACAGCTTCAGCCAGGGCCTCGGGGCCGAGGAGATCGCGCGGCGCTGGGGCTTTTCCCGTATCCAGCTGGATGAGTTCGCGCTGGAATCGCACCGCAAGGCGGCCGCCGCGATCGACGGCGGTGCCTTTGCCGGCCAACTGGTCCCGGTGACCGGTCCGGACGGCGAACTGAAGGCGGACGAATGCGTCCGGCGGGACACGTCCCTGGAGAAGCTCTCGGCCCTGAAGGCCGCCTTCCTCGACGACGGCGTCATCCACGCGGGCAACAGCTCGCAGATCTCCGACGGCTGCGCGGCCCTGCTGATCACCACCAGCGAGCGGGCGGCCGAGCTCGGCCTGCGGCCGCTGGCGAGGTTCCACTCCGGCGCGGTGACCGGAGACGACCCGGTGACGATGCTGACCGCGCCGATCCCCGCCACCGCGAAGGTGCTCAAGCGGGCGGGACTGACGATCGACGACATCGGCGTCTTCGAGGTCAACGAGGCGTTCGCGAGCGTCCCCCTGGCCTGGGAGGCGGAAACCGGAGCCGATCACGCGCGGCTCAACCCGCTCGGCGGCGCGATCGCCGTCGGGCACCCCCTCGGCGCGTCCGGTGCCATCTTGATGACGCGGATGGTGCACCACATGCGCGCCAACGGGATCCGTTACGGCCTCCAGACGATGTGCGAGGCAGGCGGCATGGCCAACGCCAGCGTCATCGAACTGCTGACCGACTGACAGAACCAGGAGACACCATGCAACTCGATTCCATCTCCGCCCTGGTCACCGGCGGTTCGTCCGGGCTTGGCCTGGCGACCGTCCGCCGCCTGCTCGCGGCCGGCGCCCGAGTCGGCATCGCCGACCTCAACCCGCCGTCCGACGAGGACCTCGCCGGGCTTGGCGCGGGCGTGGCCTATGCCAAGACCGACATCACCGACGAGGCCGCGGTGACCGACGCGCTTGACGCCTTCGAGGCCGCGCACGGCCCGCTGCGCGCGGCGGTGCACTGCGCGGGCCGGGGCGGTGACCGGGTCCGGATCCTGGACCGGGACGGCAACCCCGGCTCGCTCGACACCTTCGCCGAGGTGATCCGGGTGAACCTGGTCGGCACCTACAACATCCTGCGGCTGGCCGCCGCGCGGATCGCCCGGACGGAGCCGGTCGACGGCGAGCGCGGCGCGATCGTGCTCACCGCCTCGGTGGCGGCCTTCGACGGCCAGATCGGCCAGACGTCCTACACCGCCGCGAAGGCGGCCGTGCACGGCATCACCCTGGTGGCGGCGCGCGACCTCGCCAGCAAGCAGATCCGGGTCAACACCATCGCCCCCGGCGTCTTCGACACCCCGATGCTCGCGCGGCTGCGCCCCGACATCCGCGAGGCGCTCGAGCGCAGTGTGCCGCATCCCAGCCGGCTCGGATCGCCAGACGATTACGCCCGCATGGCGATCAGCCTGCTGGAGAACTCCTACGTCAACGGCGAGACGATCCGCCTCGACGGCGCGATCCGGATGCCGCCGCGCTAGCCGGGTTTCCCAGCCGCCGGATGTGGCCGCGGTATCGCGGCCGGGGAGGATCAGCGTGCGCATCGAGCCGGGACGGATCGCCGTCGTGACGGGCGGCGCGAGCGGGATCGGTTTCGCGCTGGCCGCGGCCGCGGCCGGGCACGGAATGCACGTCCTGCTGGCCGACGTCCGCGCCGATGCCCTGGAAGCCGCCGCCGCCCGGCTTCGCGGGACAGGAGCCTCGCTGACCGCCGTCGTCGCTGACGTCTCTCGGGTGAGCGACATCGAGCGCATCGCGCGGACAGCGTTCGAGCTTGGCTGCGTTCAGCTGGTCTGTTCCAACGCGGGCATCGTCCGGCACGGCCGCGCCTGGGAGGTGTCCGCGGCTGACTGGGAACGGGTGATCGGCGTGAACTTCATGGCCACGGTGCATCTGGTCCGCGCCTTCGTGCCCCGGCTGCTCGAGACCGGCGAGCCGGCCCAGCTGCTCGTCACCGGATCGATGGCCTCAGTGACCGCCCGGCCTGGCATCAGCCCGTATGTCGCGGCCAAGCACGCGCTCCTGGGGTTGTGCGAGTCGCTCAGTCAAGAGCTGGCCGCCGTCAATGCCGCGGTCGGGGTGACCCTGCTGATGCCAGGCAAGGTAGCCACGGGGATGAGCAGCTCCGAGTATCCGGAAGCGATCACGCCGGACGAGGCGGCACGGATCGCGTTCGACGCGGTCGCTCGGCGCCGGCCGCTCGCGTTCACTCACGCCGACCGGATTCCCGAGGTCGAGCAGCGGTTTGCCGCGATCGTCGCCGGCGGGCGGCTCAGCTGACCGGCGCGGGCTGGGAGGGGGCCGACATCATCGCCCTCGATATCTGCGGTCCCATCGAATCAGTTTCATCGACATCATCAGTGACGCGGTGGTCTTCCTGGCCTCGGAGGAATCGCGCTGGATCACCGGCATGCAGCTGAAGGTGGAAGCCGGCGGCCTGCTGGCGTCCACCACGAGCGGAGTTCCCTCGTGAAGGAGTTAACCGATGAACGACGTAGGAATCGAGTACCAGACCGTGCTGGGGTGCCCGCCGGTGGAATTCGTGCACTTGGCGGCGGACCTGGGCTGTCACGCCATCTCGATGAAGGCCCGCACCGGGCCGTACAACGCCGCTAATCCGTACGGGTACGGCGGCTTCTCCTTCCTCGAGGACGCGGGCTCGCGACGGCAGATGGCCGCCGTGCTGAAGGAACGGGCCGTGGCTATCACGCTGGCCGAAGGATTCGTCGTGGTGCCCGGGGCGGACCTGACCGACGACCCGGCCAGTCTTGACGTGATGTGGGAGCTCGGGGCGCGGCGGGCCAACGTGGTCACCATGGACGCCGATCTCGGCCGCAGCTTCGATCAGTTCGCGGTGTTCGCCGAAGTCGCGGCCGATCGCGGCATGCAGACCACGCTGGAGTTCGCGAAGTCGCTCGCGCTGAGCGACCTGGAGACGGCTGTGGCAGCGGTTCGTCATGTGGGACGAGCCGATTTCAGGCTGCTGATCGATACCATGCACCTGGTGCGGTCGGGTTCGACGGCCGCGGATCTCGCCGCCCTCGACGCATCCATGTTCGGGTACGTGCAGCTGTCAGACAGCACGCTTGAACAGCGGAATCCGGCGTACCGTGACGACTCAAGCGACCGCATCGTTCCTGGTGAGGGCGAACTGCCGCTGGTTGACATCATGCTGGCGCTGCCCGAGGGGCTGCCGGTCGGGGTAGAGGTTCCCATGCGGTCCCGCGCCGCGGCGGGCGTGCCAGCGCGGACGTGTGCCCGGCTGGCCGTCGAGGGCGGGCGCGCCGTGCTCGCCGAGGTGAGGACGAAGCGGTGCGCATCAGCCTGACGAAGCCTGCGCCGTGCCTGACCTGGTCGGGGTGGACGGAGTTCACCCGGATGTTGTCATCGGCCCGCTCCCTGATGGCGTCCCTCGGGTCCGCCTGGTACAGACACGGGCATATCAGTATTATAAGATAACTATTAATAGATGTGTAGAGAGGACGTTGGCGAATGAGCGGCCCTTTCGATCGCAAAAGCCTGCACCCGCGTGTCGCGGTGAGCGGCCTGTGCTTCCCGGACCTGTCTGCGGTGCAATCTGTCGAGGCACTCGGGGGACTTGGCGTCACGAAGACGTCCATGACCTCGGCCAAGCTGCTTGAATCGGGGACAGGGGCCGTTGTCGACGCCTGCCGGAGAAACGGCGTCGAGGTCGTGACGACCACGGCTCTGGCCCGGTTCGACTTGTCGCCAGGGGCCGACGTTTCCGGGCAGCTGCGGCGGGCCCGCGAGGATATCGCCCGAGCCGCGGCGGTCGGTGCGACTTCCGTCTATACCCTTACGGGCCCCCGTGTCTACGCGGACTGGGCGGACAATGTCGACGCCTACGCGGGGCTTGTGGCAGACCTGGCCGACTACGCGGCAGCGAGCAATGTCGCTCTCGCGGTCGAGCCGGCCAGCTGGCTGTATGCCGACTTCAGCTTCGTCCACAGCTTCCGCGATTCCGTCGCGTTCGCGACCCGTGCGGGCATGCAGGTGTGCCTCGACATCTTCCATGTCTGGACCGAGAGCGAACTGCGTCAGGACATCAAGCACCATATCGGTCTCGTCCGCCATGTCCAGATCAGTGACATGCAGCGGGGCGCCCGGTCGCTGCCCTGCCGGGCCGTACCAGGGGACGGTGACGTACCGATCCGGGCCATCGTGCGGTGGCTGCTTGATGCCGGCTATGCCGGGGTTTTCGATCTTGAGCTGAGCGGGCCGAGCATCGACGAACTCGGGCACCACGAGGCGGCCAGGCGCTCCGCCGTCTGGCTGGACGCACTGCTAGGAGAACTCGGCGCTTAGCCGCCGCGCGGCTAGCGGGGCGCTGCGGAACCCGGGTCAGCGGTTTCCTTCATCGGGCCGGGACTGGCTTTGCTGTGTTCCGCCAGTGCCCGGCCTGGTGGGGTGCCGCCACCCAGGACGTGCCGGAGGACGACCTCAGAAGACAGGACGTCTCCGATCAGCCCGAGGTCGGCCCCCGCGCGTTCGGCGACAGCACGGACCACGCTCATGTCCTTCGACATGAGCTCGCCTAGGCGTGTCCCCACCGCCTGCGCCCCGATCCAGGCCACGCTGCTGAGCGCGCGGCTGCCGCCACTGCCCTGCGCAACGGCGGCGAGGATCTGCTCCTCGGAGATCCCGATCGAGCCGGCCAGCCGGACGGCATCGACAGCGAGGCCAACCTGGGCGACGAAGAGCGCGTTGTTAACGAGCTTGATCCGCTGCCCATTGCCGACGGGCCCCACGAACATGACGGGCGAGGCGTAGCTGTCAAGCAGCGGGCGGACGCGTCCGAGAGCCTTCTCCTCACCACCCACCCACAGGGTGAGCTGGCCGGCGGCGGTGTCGCGCGGGTTTCCGGACAACGCGGCATCCAGCACGCTGATCCCTCGATTCGCTCCCGCTTCGGCGAGCAGCGTCACGGTCGCGGGATCGCAGGTAGTGTGCTGGACGAGAACCCCGCCGGCGGGCATGGCCGCGATCACCCCGTCTTCGCCCAGGGCGGCCGCCCGCAGTTGCTCGTCGTCGAAGACCACGGTAAAGACCACCTCTGCGTCCCGCACCGTCTCTTGCGGGGTGTCGGCGCAGCGCAGGCCCGCCGCCTCAGCCGCCGCTCGCGCCGCCGGCCGCCGAGTCAGGATGGTCGGCTCATAGCCCGCGGTGACCAGGCGCTCGATGATCGGACGGCCCATGCGGCCGGCGCCGATGACTCCGATCTTCACCAGGCCCGCTCCGGCGTCATGACAGTACGCTGCCGACGAAATCCTCGAAGCTCTTGAGCTTCGTATCCAGCCAGGCGTCGTAGTTTGCTGCCTTCTCGCCCGCCACGCGCTCGTCGCTGCTGTTGGTGAGGATGAGGAACCGTTCAGCATCGATTCCCCTGACGATGATGTCGGCGACTTCCTCGGGGGTGCGGGCGTTGGCGAGGGGAGGACTGTCGGGCGGGAAACCGTTGGCGGCGAGCATCCGAGTCTGCATCGGTCCCGGGCAGAAGCACGAGACTTTGATCCCCTGCGGACGGAAGTTGACCGCCAGCCACTCCGACAGCGCCAGCGTGCCACGCTTGGTCACGCTGTAAGCGAGCTTCTCGACCTGGATTGAGAGGGCTGTGTTGCTCGCAGTCGCCAGCAGGTAGCCGTCGCCTCGCTTGAGCATCGACGGGAGTACCGCGCGCGCGGCGAAGAGGTGAGACAAGACGTGCAGCCGCCACATCGCATCCCACAGAGCATCGTCTTGAAGCTTGCCAAGCTCGCGCGGCCCGGCGATGCCGGCATTCGAGTGCCACACATCGACCGGTCCCAGCCGGTCTTCGGCCAGCGCCGCGATCCGCCGCACGTCCGACTCGATGGTGACATCAGCGCCCAGCCCGACCGTTCCGATCTCGGCCGCGACCCGGGCGGCGGCCTCCTCATCGATGTCTGTCACGAGTACCTTCGCGCCCTCGGCCGCGAGCCGCTTGGCGATCGCCTCGCCTATTCCGTGACCGGATCCCGTTACGACGGCGACCTTGCCGGCAAGCTGCATCGCTTTCTCCCTGGTCGGCGCGGCGGATACGGCTTTTAGGCTCACCGTACGCCGGCTGGCGCCCAACCTGCACCACTGGGCCGGCTGATCGCCGAAATGGACCAACGGTCACTCGTCCGCTGACCGGCCGAGGTAGGCGCGCTCGATGCGTGCTTCCTTCGCGGCGAGTTCCTTCGCGTCGCCCTGCAGCGCGACATCGCCGTGGGCGAGGACCATCGCGGTATCGGCGATCTTCAGCGCGAGCATGACGTGCTGCTCGACGATCACGCAGGCGGCACCCGTGTCGTCGGCCACCCGGCGGATCACCGGCAGCAGCGCCTCGACGATCACCGGGGCCAGGCCCATGCTGAGCTCGTCCACCAGCAGGACCTTCGGGTCCTGCATCAGCGCCCGGCCGATGGCCAGCATCTGCTGTTCGCCGCCGGAAAGGTTGCCCGCCGCGACCTTCACCCGGCGCTTGAGATCCGGGAAGTAGTCGAAGATCCGCTCGGTCGTGGTGCCGCCGCGCCGGGATGCCAGCTTGAGGTTCTCGGTGACGGTCAGCCCCTTGAACAGAGAACGGTCGTCGGGCACGAGCACCAGCCCGGCCTTGACCGCGGCCCGTGGCGAGCCGGGCCGCACCGGGATGCCGCCGAGCCCGATATGGCCCGCCAGCGGCGCTCGCAGGCCGGCGATCGTGAGCATCAGCGTGGTCTTGCCCGCGCCGTTCGGCCCGAGCAGGGCCAGCACTGTCCCGGCCTCCAGGCTGATATGCACGTTGCGCAGCACGGGCTGGCCGGGCACGTAGCCGGCGTCGACCCCGGTGCAGGTGAGTACGGGACTCATCGGACCACCTTCGTATTGTCGGGCCGGCCCGCCCGGCGGGACAGGTTCTCCTGATGCCTGATGCCTGATGCCTGATGCCTCATGGCGCCGGTTCCGCGCCCGCGTGCGTCGTGCCCAGGTAGGCGCGCTTGACCACATCATTGCGCTCGATCTCCTGTGGCGTGCCGACGGCGACGATCTTGCCGAGGTCAAGCACGACGATCCGGTCGCACACGTCCAGGACGAGGCCCATGTCGTGGTCGACCATGATGACGGTGGTCCCCGCGTCGCGGATCGCGCGCAGGCGCTCGCCCAGCCAGCGGCTCTCGGTCACATCCAGTCCGGCGGCCGGCTCGTCAAGCAAGACGATCGTCGGGCGGCCCGCCAGCGCGCGGGCGATGGAGACCAGCTGGCGCTGGCCGACTGACAGCTGCTGTACTGGGTGGTCGGCCACGGCCTGCAGATCCAGGATCTTGAAGTAAGCGTCGATGTCGGCGGACGGGCGTGCCCCGTCCGCGCGGGAGAAGCGCGCCGCTGTCGTGCCGACTTCGACGTTCTCCCGGACGCTGAGATCGTCGTAGAGCTCGATGCCCTGGAACGTCCGGCCTAGCCCCTCCCGGCTGCGCTGGTACGGTTTGCGCCCATCAAGCTTGGCGCCGAGCAGCTCGACCGAGCCAGTGGCCCGCGCGTACCCGGTGATCGCGTCGATCAAGGTGGTTTTGCCAGCGCCGTTGGGCCCGATCAGGCCGAGGATCTCGCCAGGGAAGACCTCGAAGCTCACGTCCTCGTTGGCGATCACACCGCCGTAACGCACGCCTACGCCGGAGACGGTCAGCAGCGGGTGGTCCGATCCCTGCGCCCGGAGCTGCTGCGCCGGCGGTTCCGCCGCCGCGGCCTCCGTGCTGGCCTCGGCGGGCGGAACGGACTGCGCGGGGGAGCGGCGCGCGCGCAGCTTCCGGCGTAGGACCGCGAGCTGGGTGTGCACCGGACCGACGATCCCCTCGGGGTTGAGGATGACGGTGAGGATGAGCAGGACGCCGCTGATGGCCGCGTAGTAGGCGCCCAGCTCGATGCCGCCGTGGTGGAGGACGGCCGCGGCGACCGATCCCAGCCCGACGACGGCCAGCGCGGTGCGGGCGAGCGTCGGCCGCGCTAGCTGCACGATACCGACGAGCATCAGCCCGACCAGCAGGACGTAGATCCAGAGCGGAACGCCGTTGTTCACCAGCGTGTAGGCGATGCCGCCGGCCGCGATGATCCCGGCATTGATCCCGCCGGAGACGGACGTGGCGCCGGCGATGTAGACAGTGGCGAAGAAGGTCACGCTGCCCACGGCCGTGTAGGAGCTGTAGTCCGCGCTCGTCTGCTGATAGGCCAGCATCGCGCCGCCTAGTCCCGCGAGGAAGCCGCCGATGGCGAAGGCGATCAGTTTCACCTGCGCGACCGAGACCCCGGAGGCCGCGGCTGACCGCTCGTTGGCCCGCACCGCTAGCATCGCCGCCCCGAGCCGACTCCGCCGGACCAGCGCGACGCCGCCCGCCGCGAGCAGCGCGACGATGAGGGCGAGTATCCCGAAGCCCAGGTGCGGGTAGCTGTGGCCGGCACCCACGCCGAGGTCGAGCCCGAAGATCTTCGGGTCGCTGACCGGGGCGCCCGCAAAACCGCCGTTGTAGTCGGGATTATCGAACCAGAGATCCTGTAGCGCGGCCGCCAGCGCAAGGGTCGTTACCGCGACCGGCAGGCCCCGGATGCGTAGCGCGGGCAGCCCGACGATCACGCCGACGACCATCGCGATGACGGCGGCGAGCAGCGGCGCGAACGGGAACGGCACGTGCAGCTGCTGCTGGATGCGCGTCAGGGAGAAGGCGCCCACCCCGGCCAGGGTCAGCTGCGCGAAGGAGATCTGGCCGGTGAACCCGGTGACGACCACCTGGGAGAGTGCGATGACCGCCATCACAAGGGTGGTGATGACAGCCGCCCGCATCGAGCCGTGCGTCACCGCCAGCGACCCGAGCCCCAGCACCACGATGACCGCGCCGGGCACGACATAGCCGCGCGGGCGGGGGGCCCGGCCCAGCGTCCGCGCGATGATCGCTCCGCGGGACGGCAGCTCCTGGCCGCGCAGCACCAGGAAGATCAGGATGACCAGCAGCGGGACGAGGTCGGCGAGGCCTGAGGAGGGCAGCCAGCTCTTGGTCTGCAGGTAGGTGGCCTCGGACTGGAGCATCCCGATGACCACGGCGGCGGCCACCGTCACGCCGATCCTGGTGAAGTTGCCGACCAGCGCCGCCGCCAGCGCCGCCACGATGAACAGTGAGTAGGAACCGGGGGTGAGCGGGACGATGGGGGCGACCAGCACACCCCCGACCCCGGCGATAGCGGTGCTGAGCGCCCAGTTCACTAGCGCGATGCGCTGCGGCGAGAGGCCGGTGACGAAAGCGCCCTTCTCTGACTCGGCCGCCGCGCGGGTGGCCAGGCCGAAGCGAGAGAGCCGGAACCAGACCCCCAGCGCGATCGAGATCAGGATGATGACTGCCACGGACCATAGGCGGTCACCAGGCACGCGGCTGCCGAGGATCTGGTAGATGTGCGCCGGGAAGATCGGCGCGACGGTGACCGCGGACGAGCCGAGCTGCGTGGCCAGCAATGCCTGCAGCACGATCATGACCCCGACCGAGGCGACCGCCTTCGCCGCTGCGGGCGCCGCGCGCAGCGGGCGGAAGATCAGCGCGTAGAGCAGGGCTCCGAGCACGCCGGCCACGGCCAGCGAGATCAGGAATGCTGGCCAGAAGCCCAGCGGGCCGGCGCCGAGGCTTACGGTCGGGCTGAGGCCGGGGATCGGGTCGACCAGTTCCCCCATGCGCAGGTAGGCATAGGTGTAGGCGATGTAGAGGGCGATCGCGGCGGAAGCGAGGTTCACCACACCGGAACTCCGGTAGGTGACCACCAGGCCCAGCGACAGGGCTGCGTACACGGCACCGCTGCCGAGCCCGAGGATCAGGAACAGAATGACAGTGCTCATGTCGGCGACCGCCCCCTTACATCAACTACATCAACCGGTGACTGCTAACTGAGGGCCTGCGGGTTGGTGGCCTTGCCGCTCTCGATCGTGAGCACCACGTCGCCCGCGCTGCAGTTAGACGGCAGACCGGGGAACATCTTGCCGTTACAGGTGAACGTGAGCCCCGCGCCGGCCGGCAGCGGTATGTTCTTGGCCGTTTTGATGGCGGTCATGATCGAGGCCGGGGTCGGGGCACCGGTCAGCGTGGCGGTGGCCCGTATCAGGCCAAGCATCCCCTGATACCCGGTCACCGTGTCTCCTGAGGGGTTGACGGACGGGTAGTACTTAGCTATTACGTACCGGTAGAGTTCCGCCTCGGGGTTATTCGACTCCGTGTCGGATCGGCCGAATATCCTCACGCCATTCATCGCGCTGCCCAGCGCCGTCAGGGTCGAGGTGTTCAGGCAGGAGGTGTTGGCATAGACCGGGAGGGTCGGGTCGACCGTGGACAGCGCCTGGAGTACCGAGGTACAGGTGGACGCGTCCGCGATGATCGCGGCCGCGCCGGGCTTGCCGCTCAGGCCGGCCGTCACCTGGGGCGTGGCGTCCGCGACGGCTTCCGGAACCGACTCGATGCTCAGGGCGACGCCGGCCGCCTTGAATGCCGGCGTGCCGATCTCCTGCGCCCCGGCGAGAGCCGCTGGGACGTTGATCACGAAAGCGGTGACCTTCTTGTAGCCGTGCTTAGCCGCGTACTTGGCCATGCCGCCCAGGTCCGCGGGAAACCCGCCCGTCCACATGAACGTGCCAGTCGTCGTCAGCTCGTCGGAGCTCGAGCCGGTCGCCGACACGTATGGGATGCCGGCCTTGGTGATGATCGGCACGATGGTGTTGCCCAGGCCTGTCGTTCCGATGTCGACCGCGGCGACATTGTCTTGCACCATCTCGTTCGCGCACGCGGTCGACGAGGCGACGTCCTCGTTCTCAGCGCACCGCACGACCTGGATCGGGTGCCCGCCGATCCCGCCAAGCTCGGCGTTGGCGTAATCGGCTGCCGCCACGGCCGCGTCGCCGGTCGACGGCTCGGCCACGGGGGAGCTTCCCTCGTTGTTGATCAAGCCGATCTTGACCGGGGTGCCGGTCGCCCTTTTGCCAGGGAAGTAGGCCGACAGGCTGGCAGGCGGGCTGCTGCTCGACGCAGTGCCAGTCGAGCCGCTGGTGGCAGAACTGCTGGCGCCGGAGCTGGCCGTGCTTGAACTGCTGCTGCAGGCGGCCGCGCCGGCCAGTGTGGCGGCGGTAAGGAGAACAAGGGGAACCAGCGGAACCCGGTGGGATGCTCGCCCGGCGCCACTGCCATGCTTCGTTGAGATCATTCCCGCCTCGCTGCTAGGAGAGGGCGGCTTAGTTCCCTCATAGTGAACTGCTAAGTAGGCAGATGATTTAACTGAACTTATAGTGCAGGGTCCTTCGTTTGTCAATCAAACAGTTTACTTATTTGTTGATTTGCAATGAGCTGTCTGCTTACCACCTAATGCACAGCCATACAGCCACCC